>Ga0247609_10000006_pt1 | contig 357120 bp, 294 predicted proteins | sample 172DNAGHGlowgp2_FD_193487 | JGI IMG/M metagenome (GOLD analysis project Ga0247609, IMG submission 193487) | Sheep rumen microbial communities from Palmerston North, Manawatu-Wanganui, New Zealand - 1728 DNA GHGlow gp2 | ecosystem: Host-associated > Mammals > Digestive system > Stomach > Rumen...
AATCTTTCAAACTCACGGACAAGAACGCTTCTTCTCCTTCAAATTCCAGGTCGAAGGGGGGTGTGGGGTTCGTTTCGATGTTCAAATAGTCAGTGTCTTTCTCGGTAATGGACATAACCCTGATTGTAGGAACAAAAACAGATTTGTTGAAGAAAGATGATTCAATGACCAAAGTTGGATCGTCAAAATACATTTCGTTTTGGTACACAAGATTCACCATACCTTGTTTACTTATCATCGCAATCACATGTTTTTCTCCGATAGAAGTCTGAACTTTTATCAAACTTGAAACATAATCATCTGATGCACGATTTGCTTTTAGCGGAAAACTGAAAAGGAAACCAACCGAAATGGATTCCCCAACTTGCAAGTTGTAGGGAAGGTTGGGAGTGTCAGAAAGCAAATAACCACCTTCCTCGGTTATGGAATTGATTTGAACCACGGTGTTGGTCTGGTTTACGATGGTAAAAGCCTGTTCGTCGCCATTATGTTCAAACCACAGCGTATCTGGAGTAATCACCAAGTCGCCCGTAGGCTCATGTGCTTCCATCGTGAAATGGTGCGGGTCGAGGTTGGCAAAGACGGGCTGCGTGTAACGGTGCCCCGATTCGTCGGCACCAAACACATAATAGTTGATTTCCGACTCGCCTTGATAGCCTTTGATGTAGCCGACATACTCGTCGGGGTTGCCCGTGGCGGTCATGTGGGCCGTCTGGTAAGCGCCGCCGTCGATGCTGTAATAGACAAGGAGCGAGTCTTGCTTCAAATTTGCACCGCTGTAGGCGATGAACTTGGAGACCACGGGTATGGAGTCTTGCCACTCCTGTTCACCAAAAATCACGTCGCGGTGGTCGACGAAGAGCATGTGGAAGTCCATCACGCCACGGGTGCGGCAGTGCAGGGCATCGGTGTTCTCCCAGCCAGCCGAGCCGCCGTTCACGCCAACGATTTCATAACCCGGCATGGCCTCTTGATAAACGGCGATGGCGTCGTTGTTGTAGGTGCTATTGCTGCCCATCGGCACATACACGGTCTTGTTGAGGATGAGACTGTTGGTATAAGGAGCCAAAGTGTAGCCACCAGGTTCCTGCACGCGATACACATGGTAGGGATAGCCCCAGCAGCAGTTGGTGGTCTCGAAGTATTCGGCCACTTGCTCGTAATACTGATAGCGGGGATTGCTTTGCGGCAGTTGCGCAATCAAGATCTTGTCGGGAGCGAGGTATTTGCCCCAGCAATCCACGTGGGCGATGTAGTCGCCTTGCGGGTCGATGGTGACATGATAGGGATTGATGCCAAGATAGTCTTGCATTCTTTGGCGGACAGTAGTCTCATCGATACCGTAGTCTTGCAAGTTTTCTTGAAACACAAGGTCGTCGCTCACGCCGTGGCCGCGACCGTCTTCCATCATGTTGCCTCCCGTGTGTTCCAGCCTCATGCCGTACATCGGGATGCTCCAGTAGTTGGCGAACACGCCTGAGATGTTGTCGTCGTTGGGACGCGGACGGTTGTAGATGTTGTCGACGATGGCGGGGTGGCGGTCTTCAAAGATGTACCACGGGCCGTAGTCGCGCACCCAGTAGGAGTCGGTCTGCGCATTGACGAATCTCACGTTGTCCATGTTGACGCCTGCGTTTTGGAAACTGCTCTGGGCTTGGTTTTGCTGCGAGTTGCTGACGATGCAATACACCATGCAGTTGTTTGACAGCTGGGCCACGAGGCTCGTCGGGATGCCGAGGGGATAGCGGATCATCACGCCTTGCATAGGCTCGAATTCGGCCACGAAGCGCGGCTCTCCCGTGGGCGGGTCGGTCTCGACGAAGTTCATGCCACGCGAGGTGTCGTACATCTCAGCTTCGGAGAGATAGTGCCATCTCGCCCAATCGGGTTTCTTTTGGTTGGTTGCGTCCTGGGCTTGCATTGCGGTGGCCATCAGGAGCAAAAAGGTAAAAATGGATAATGCTTTTTTCATATTAGAATTATTGAATTGTTTGATCTTAGAACTCAAAATATCTTGCTATCACATGATTGTTGCTCACATATCGAATGAGAAATGTCCGAATATCTAAAAGGCTATCTGTATAAATGTTGAAAAACACAAACCATTGTGTGTGTTTGTTCTTTTTAAAGGATGTGTAAAACATATCCTTCCCGTATCTTTCAAAATAAGAAGGGGCTGGTTTTCTGGGCTTTGTTGGAAGGTTTTGCTCAATGTCGGAAAACAAGTCAGTTACATACGCAATGGCATCTGATTCAAAACTGAAATAATCCTTTTCATACAATACCCGTATCAACTCGGAAAAGTAATCCCTTACTTCGGGTAATGCAAGCACTTGGTTCTTCATTGTTTAGCCTTTTCATACATGGCATGAATGTCCTCTTTCACCAAAACAAGAAGTTCACTCATAGGAATAGCCCGTTCAAGTTCGGAAACACGATTTGGTACCATCTGTAAAGGCGGACAAGTATCCACATCAAAAGCATCAATCAAAGTAGCCATCTCAATTCTTTTTTAATCGTGCAAAAATACAACTTTTGCGGTTTTCAGATAGGTTTTTCGTCACTTTTTGCATTTTTTGTCAAACGAATATGCCAATCTTTGTCAGGTTTGGAAAAAACTCAGACCATAAAACTTATGGTTTCAAACAACCTACGTAAATTGGGATTCCATGCGGGTATGTCTTCGTTCCAGCAGCTCGTCGGCTATCCTTTTCTTGTAGTTTCCCATAGCCGCTGAATTTGAGCCACAAAGATAGGAGTTTTTTTCAATTCGGATGTTTGAGGAAAATTCATTCAGATGTTTGAGGAGAACACAGCGTTTTTCAATGCGAACACGAAGGGCCACAAACGATGCGGCTGCCACGATGTGACAGCCCTACACTGCCCCGTTTGGGGTTATAAGGGTGTCGTACCACGGCAGCCGCGATTGTTTGTTTTGGTATTTGAAGTATTGATATTCAGGACTTTATGATTGCAGATTCGGAAGAATGGAATCACAATGGATTCAACACACTACATCATAATTGCTATTCGGTATCCTCAATTACTCTTTTTCAAAAGCCCATCTGTATTCCGTTCGCTTAGGAATCCGCATAAGACAATCTTTATACAAATCGGCATCACCGCCATGGAAATAGATGTCAGAACAAAATTCTTCCCACCATCCTTCTTTGATAGACTTATAATACTTATCAAGCAGGTCAGGAGCAAATGACGGATGATAGGTTTTATCAACTGTAATATTATTGTCTTTCAACTTTTTACATATACTATCAAACGTTTCTCCTTGATTTCTTGAAACATTCAGCCGAACCGTATCCGCAGAAACAATGCCGTTTTCCAAACGTTGTTTATATTCAGTCTTCCATGCTTCTTCCAAAATATCCATAGTGAAATACCTTTTCCCATAGTTTGCTAATTTGAATATTTCATCCGAAATAGCAGGATTATGACGAAAATAGAACTTTTTAACCTGAGGCATCGTTTTTAAGTCCATACCTTTATCCATATCCAACAAAAAACCATGTTGGGCACCACTTCGCATAAACACCTGCTTACCAATCACAGATAAAGCATAACCTTTATGGGACGTAAATGCACCTGGCATCTGTAACTCATAACAATAAATCATCCCTAACTTGTCCGTCTCATGAACAGGTTTGTATTCATCAGACTTGCTATCATAATTAGTTGTAGCAAAAAACTTTGCTGCATTCACTTCAGATGTTAAATCCAAAAAGCGTGTCTTATGGTAATAGTGTTGAGCTAAACCTCCAAGATTCATAAGTAAGCAGAAACGGTCATGCATGATTACAATTCCTTGTTTAAGCAATTTCACCAAAGGATGGGACAGTAATAGCAACTCCATTTCCTGAGACCAAATCATGTCATCTAGAAAATATGATTTTGATTCTTCACGAAACAGATTCGGTGTACATGGTTTCGGATAATCACGACTTTGACCGCGATACAAGAATTTTTTACCTCGCAAATTAGGTTTTAGCGTAAAATGGAATTCTCCATTTGGATGTACCTGATTCTGATTGACAATAAAACCATCTAAAGGAATCTTATCATCATTATAAAATGACACATAAGGGCTGGCCCATGGCACACGAAACTGACGATAATTCAAATCATAATAATACTGTTGGGATGCTATATCATTCAAAAAGACATCGTTTTTATATGCATCAGTCTCAAGTTTTTGTATATACTCAAATGCTTCATTCACATTTTCAAAAGGATTAGAATCGGTTCCCTTTTCAGTTGCAACAACAACCTGTACTGTTGACTTGGGCGATTTTGCATAATACTTTTCCCAAATCTTCATTTCATTCTCTCTTATTAATCGAAACTTCCATACGTTTTCGGCTTTAACCAACTCTTTGGGCATCAAGTAATATTCAGTATGCAATCCCATTTCTTCTTTCAGCACCTTCTGAGTACGATTCAACCAATAATCAACCAAATGTGGCAATGGAGGCATTGGAAGCGTTAAGCCTTTCAATGTTTGTAAAGCAAAACTGAATGCCATTGCATCTTCAATGATTTCACCATCATATTGATTGAATGTGTCTTGACATTTTGATTGTTGAAATAGCATTCGAGTTTTACAATACACTTCATGGCGTACAACTGTAGGTTTCTCATTCATTAATGCTTGATTAACCCATAATTCGTTGAGAACCAGACATCCATCTGGCGTTATTACTGACAACTGAGGGACTCCATCCTTCGAATCCACTTGGGGAACATATATCAATCGTATACTCTCGTCATCCATACCAAGAATAGCACACGCTTCCTTGATATATCCACGAACCACTTTGTCTGCTGTTGAAGTAATCATCTATATTTCAGTTTATCTATTCCATTGCCATTTTGAACAATATAATAATTTCATCTACAACCAATCCTCTTGCTCAACATTCCTGTCATGCAGAGGATTGGTGTAGAATAATGCTCAAAAGGTATCACCTTTAGAATGGTGCTGTAAAAGTACATCTTTTTCGGGACATTGCAAGAAATGTAGGAATGTTTTTCCTCTTTCTCACAAGTCAATTGTGTCATCCACAATTCAAATTGTTTTTTGTTATGGATTGTAATCTTGAACTAAACGTACTGAATAACCCTCATACCGATCAACGCCGGCTATAATCCCATAATAACCAAAATTGACAACAATTGATCTTTCATTACTGGAATAAGAACTTGTCCAATATCCCATCCCCCCATACAGATAGGTCCCTATACGATACCCTGCTTCTGGTAAAAAAACAGCCCCTTTTGTTTCAAGATAATACATCCAATTTTCAAGTGTCATAGTGTTAGTTGTATAATTTGCTGAAGAATTATTAGTTGAAATTAACTGATAATTAGCAGAATTCCAATCATCTGGCAATAGTATTACACCGTTTGTTCCATTAATGTTTCCTTTGGCATATCGGATACCTGACAAGGTAACACGTGTGTTAATCAAATAATTCCATTCCGCATTACTTAAAGTACGCCAAAGGTTTTCTTGGTTTCCACCATTATCAATAAGATTGTAGCCCCAATCTGCTTTACCTGTTTGATTATACAAATTATTTGTATAACTACCATAGGCTTTATAATCATCTTCATCTGTACTGGTACTCCATGGTTGATAGCAAATCGCTCCATGATTATAACCGCTTGTGCCCCAACCAAAAAGATCTCTATCAACTATCTCAGATGAACCATTCTGTCCAGTCGTACTACCCAAATAATCCCACTGGTGTTCAGCAAACTTCCAATATGGTGTTACTGCGCTTCCAATATATTGCAGATTACCTTGCGAGAAAAACACCTGCTCCCCCGTTCCATTAATAGTGAATAAGCCATTTATACCTCCTACTGGAAATACAAAAGTATTAACAGGAACAACAATACCTTCTCCATAATAACCATTTTCAATAATTGCTGGCATTTCAGGACGGATTCCAATATAATTACCACCAAAGGAGTATGTCGTTCCTTCTTCACCTTTTCCTAATGATTGTTGAGGTAAAAGAATTGACCATTTTTCTCCGCTTTCAGCGGGCAGCATAATTACGCCTTCGCCTTCCATGCTGGGTGTCATCGTGTTTTGCGTGAAATCCACCGTCACCTTGTTCTTCATCCCTGTAATGCAAATAGGCGAATTTGAAAGTGTGGTCACATTAAACTTCACCAAGGCACATTTGTTCAGCAAATGGGCAGTATAGGCCGTTACACCTGAAACATAGCTCTCGTTGGATGCAGCGCAAGAAATCACAGGCAGATGCTCTGTTTGGTCACTGATGACGACTGAACATTCTTCTGTTGTGCCTGCGGAAAGGGTTTCTGTAGGGGTTACATTTCCGAGGAAATAAAACTGCAAGGGTTGGTTTTCGGTCGGGTTGGTGATGTTACCGCTAAAGTTGGTGCCGTTGTGGGTCAAAAAGCCGACATACTTGCCACCGCTACCCACATAAATCTTGTCACCACTCTCAAAGTCGACCGTGCCCGTATTGGGATTCACCACCACTTTTGAACCGTTGTTTTGTTTTACGTCAAGGGTGATGGTCACAACCTCGTCGTTGGAGATCGTTTGCCCTTCGTTTTTCTTGCATTGCGACATAGTTATGGCCAATGCAAAAGCCATCAGAATCATGCTGATTTTCTTCATTTTATGTTCTCCTTTTTGTTTTTGTTGTTTCTTTTGTTTGTTTATTGCTGCATAGCCAACACTGGCCAAAAGCAGGGTGAATAATCCGCTCCCAAGCGGTGCGCCAAAGGTCTGGTTGGTGACGTTCACGCCATCGGTCGGATTGCCGAAAGTCTGATTGGTGACAATGCTTCCGTCCAAGGGATTGCCAAAGCCTTGGTTGGTCAAGGCTGCCGCGCCGCTGCTTCGTGGTCCCGCAGGTTCATCGCCGCGTTGGAACAAACCACCTTGAGCCGTTGCTGCCATCGGAATAGACAATGCCATTACCATTGCCAGCATTTTCAGTTTCTTCTTTGTCTTTATGTTTCGCATAATCTGAAACCATTTTTGCCCTTTGGCTCAACCAGGCAGTCTTGAAAACAGATACAGAGCGGAGCCTCCCAAACTTATCCTTATTTCCACCAGTTGGGCTTGCACTCCCGTAAAAAAGAAATAATGAATAGGGGATTGCTCCACTGTATATGAATGCATACTGAAATACAATCATAACAGTGAAAGCAATCATTTTTCCCTTCATCCTCTTTTTACATTTGTGAATGTGCAAGTTCACTGGTGAGGAACAAAGCGAAGAATGCGCTTTCTCTGGCCAAATCGATTTCTCCCGAAATGGCGGGGACAAAAATAGGCATTTTTTCTTTTGGGCAAGAAAAAAAAGTGGGAAAAGTGACCAATCTTTCTAAATGTGAACTTTTGGCGAATTTTTGAATGTAAGTATTGGGATGCTTTTGTTTTTCAAAAAAATACATAAAAGAAAACTCCTACGAAGTATACCCCGTTGGTTCATTGCGTATTCGTTACCAAAAGGAAGCTCCTACGGAGCATTTTTTAGAAATTCCCTTTAAAGATTTTGAAATAGCTTTTCAAGGATTTCTTCGCGAAGCGAATTCCAAAATATCACATCAATTTCTGATAAAACTGCCACCATTTGTCGGGCAGCTCGTTGCGCATGGCTTGATCGTAGTCTTCCTTCGAGCAGGGGATGAAGTGGTGCCGTTCGTAGCGCTGGTCGTCGTGTTGGAGGAACGACATGTCCATCCACCATTTTCCCGTGATTTTGTGGCAAAGGAAGACCACGTTTTCCTCGCCCTCGCCGATTTGCACGTTGTAGCGGCGGAAGTCGGTGCTCTCCAAGGTCGGGATGTCGTCTTGGCGGTTGGCAAAGCCTTCGATGAAGTACCAAATCATCTCGGCGATGAGGTTGGCCGTGCGTGCATTGATGTCGTAGTGCGGGTTGTATTCGAAGAAGCCGATGGACGAGAGTTTGTAGCTCAGTCCGGCGTAGCGTGTCATGCGGCAGGCCTCTTCGCCGTTGAAGCCGTTGGGCGAGGCGTTTTTTACGCCTGGCGCATCGGCGGCACGGATGGCCGCAATGTCGAAACTCAAAAGGTTGGCGTTGCGGATAAGAGGTTCGGTAAGTTCGATGTTCTGCTTGATGTTGCCCAAACGATAGGCATCGAAGAGCAACTGTTTCATTAGTTCAATATTCTCTGTGTCAACATAATACGACTGGTAGCCGATGTTGGTGAAGTTGAACAGGAAATTGGGCTGGTGGAGGATGATATGACTTAAATAGGAATGTGAGTTGAGGGCTTCCTTGTCGTTGCCGATGTCGAACATGGGGTCGACGGCGGCAATGTTGATGAGCTTGCCCGTAGGCTCATACACTTCGTACATCGTATAGGTCAAGTCCTGTCCCGCCCCGATAATGATAGGAACGACTTTGTTCTTCAGCAATTCCGTAAGCACTTGGTTGACGGCAAAATAGGTGTCGTTGACTTCCTTCCCGATTTTCACGTTGCCGAGGTCGACGATGTTCAATTGTGGCCAATGGTTGAAAAGCGGATAGAGTGCCTTGCGGATGTGGTCGATGCCGTCGGCGCAGCCACGGTTGTCGACCGCACCGCGTTCTTCCTTGACGCCGAGGAGGGCCAGATTTGCACCTTCGAGGTCAGGGAACGTGTCTTCGGTGCGATAGATGTTGATGCTTTCGCCCAAGGTCTGCTTGCCAGGACGAAACGACGTGCTGAAACAGTTTTCCGAAACGGGGTCGAGGAACAGGGAAATGTCCATGATGGTTTTCTGTTGCTTTTCGTCATTGCGAGGAACGAAGCAATCCAGAGAATAAAGCTATTACCCTGGATTGCTTCACTGCGTTCGCAATGACGCCAAGCGCGTCTATTGATTATTTATAAAGTTTCTGCCAGTTCTTATACTCGCGGTCTTTCCACGGTGCGTTGTGGTAGGCGTAGCTGACGATGGCGGGGATGACGGTGGTGCCTTCGGCATAGACCATCTGTTGCAGTTCCTCGCTCACCTTGCCCCATGAGCCGGCTTCGAGCAGCGTCGACGACGAGCAGGCGCCGTCGCGCACATCGGCCACGGTGATTTGGATGGCGTATTTGTGCATCGGCACTTCCACACCAAGGATTTCGGCGCAGACCACGGTGTCCTGTGCGAAGTTCTTGGGTGTGCCACCACCCACCATGAAGAGGCCCGATTCGGGGCTGTTCATCTTGATTTCGGTGAGTTCGAGGAAGTCGGCCACCGAGTCGATGCTGACGTAGGGCTTGCCGGCTTTCTTGCGGAGCCACTGGTGCTTGCCGATGCCGAAGCCAGCCGAGCTGTCGCTGAAGGCGGGGCAGAAGATCGGCACGCCGCACTCGTAGCAGGTCTGGATAAGGCTCTCTTTCTTTACGCCGTGACCGTTGGCGAGCCATTTTCCAACCTCATAGAGGAACTCGCGGCTGCTGTAGGGACGGCACTCCAAGGTGTCGGCCACGTCGCAGGTGGCTTGGTCGCAGGCTTGCAGCTCTTCCTCGTCGATGAAGGTATCGTAGATGCGGTCGATGTAGAGTTCGCGCAGCTTGGTGTCGGGGATGACATTCTCCTTCGTGCCGATGTAGTGCTTGTAGCCAAGGGCTTCGAAGAGGTCCATGTCGATGATGCTGGCGCCAGTGGCCACCACAGCGTCAACCATCTTGTTGCGAACCATGTCGACATACACCTGCATGCAGCCAGCAGCTGAAGTGGAGCCAGCGATGGTGAGGATGTTGGTGCAGTCCTTTTCGGCAATCATCTGGCAGAGGATGTCGGCGGCGCGAGCGGTGTCGCGCGAGGTGAACGACATCTTACGCATGGCGTTGATGAGTTCAGTCGAATCGTACTTCTTGATGTCGATGTGTTCGACAACGTCTTTCAGGAGGTCTTTTTTTTCCATTTTATTTCAGATTTAAGATTTAATATTTCTACTTGTTGTCGCTTCGCGTCATTGCGAGGAGGAACGACGAAGCAATCTAGGGATATAAATTTCATGTCCAGACTGCTTCGTGCCTCGCAGTGACGCTAACCGCGTCTGATTAAGAATGCAAAAATAGGAATTTATTTGCATTGCGTCAAAAAAACAAAGAAAAAGCGGCAGAATTGCTTCCGCCGCTTTCGTTTGGTTATTTCTTCTTCACCACTTTCTTCTTCGGGGCGTTCTTGGGGTCTTCCACGATGGCCATGCATTGTTCGTAGGTCAAAGCGGAGGGCTCAGTGCCCTTCGGGATTTTGTAGTTGGCCTTCTTGTAGGTGATGTAAGGCCCAAAACGACCGTTCAGCACGCGCATGTCCTCGTCTTGGTCGAAGGTGCGGATGATGTTGTTGAGGTCTTTCTCGCGTTTCTCGTTGATGATTTCGACGGCGCGGTCGTATTCCACCAAAGCAGGGTTGTCGGTCTTGGCTAAGCTGTAGAACTTGTTGTCGTGCTTCACATACGGCCCGAAACGTCCCACGGCAATGGTGATTTCTTTGCCCTCAAATTCGCCAAGATTGCGCGGGAAATCGAACAGTTTCAGCACTTCCTCCAAGGTGACGCTCTCGATGCTCATGTCCTTCTTGAGGCCTGCGAAACGGGGCTTCTCGTCCGACTCGGTGTCGCCAATCTGTGCCACCGGGCCAAAGCGTCCGACTTTCACATACACGTTCTTGCCCGTGGCTGGGTCGACGCCAAGCAGCTTCGCGCCGCTGAATTTGCCAGAATTTTCTGTCGTGCTGATGATTTGCTGGTGGAAGCCTTTGTAGAAGTCCTTGATCATGGCGTTCCATTGGCGCTGGCCTTCCTCGATTTGGTCGAACTCTTTCTCCACGTTGGCCGTGAAGTTGTAGTCGATGATGCTCTCAAAATACTGGAGCAGGAATTTGTTGACCAACACGCCAATGTCAGTAGGCATGAGCTTGCCTTTTTCGGTCCCGATGGTTTCCTTGCCTTTCTTTTCGCTTATCTTATTGCCTTTCAACGAGATGATTTGGAACTCCTGTGAAGTGCCTTTTATGTCGCCCTTGGTCACATACTCGCGCTTTTGGATGGTGGAGATGGTGGGGGCGTAGGTCGAAGGACGTCCGATGCCCAATTCCTCCATCTTCTTCACAAGGCTGGCTTCGTTGTAGCGGAACGGCGGGCGGGTGTAGCGTTGCTGGGCCTCCATCTTTTCCATTTCGAGCGGTGTGTTCACCTCGATGGGCGGCAGGATGGGGGCGTCTTCTTCGTTTGCGGCGTCGTCGAAGCTCTCACGATAGACTTTCAGGAAACCGTCGAAAAGGATGGCTTCGCCCGTGGCCACAAACTGTTTGTCGTTGGTCGAGATGCCGATGTTCACGTTGGTGCGTTCCATCTGTGCGTCAGCCATTTGCGAGGCGATGGTGCGCTTCCAAATGAGTTCGTAGAGTCGGCGCTCGTCGGCGGTGCCTTTGATGGTGTGTTGGTCGAGATAGGTCGGACGAATGGCTTCGTGAGCCTCTTGTGCTCCCTTGCTCTTGGTGTGGTATTGGCGCGTCTTCACGTATTCTGCGCCATAGTTTTTCTCGATTTCCTTCTTGGCCATGCCCAAAGCGAGGCTGCTGAGGTTGACCGAGTCGGTACGCATATAGGTGATCTTACCTGATTCGTAAAGCTGTTGCGCGATGCGCATCGTGTTGGCTACCGAGAAGCCGAGCTTGCGTGCGGCTTCCTGTTGCAGCGTCGAGGTGGTGAACGGTGGGGCGGGATAGCGCACGGCGGGCTTCTTTTCGATGTCGTCCACTTTGTAGGTGGCGTTGATGCACGACTCCAAGAACTTCATCGTTTCCTTCTCGTTTTCGAAGCGATGCGGCAGTTCGGCTGCAAGGGTGTATTCCTGCCCGTCCTTGGCGAAAGTGAATTGTGCCGTCACGCGATAGGCACTGCTTTGCACGAAGTTCTTGATTTCTTCTTCACGTTCGACGATGAGGCGCACGGCCACGCTCTGCACGCGACCAGCCGAAAGTGCAGGTTTCACTTTCTTCCAAAGCAATGGCGACAGCTCATAACCCACCAAACGGTCGAGCACGCGTCGGGCTTGCTGCGCATTGACGAGGCCCATGTTGATGTCGCGCGGGTTCTCGATGGCGTTGGTGATGGCCGTTTTGGTGATTTCGTGGAAGACGATGCGCTTCGTGTCTTTCTTCTTCAGGTCGAGCACTTCATAGAGATGCCACGAGATGGATTCTCCCTCGCGGTCCTCATCGGATGCGAGCCACACCGTGTCGGCTGCCTTCGAGAGTTTCCGCAACTCGGCCACAAGGTTTTTCTTGTCGTCCGGTATCTCGTATTCGGGTTCAAAGTTCTTTTCGATGTCGACGCTCAAAGTGTTCTTGCTCAGGTCGCGCACGTGTCCTTGACTTGCTTTCACCGTAAAATCCTTGCCCAAGAAACCCTCGATGGTCTTGGCTTTGGTCGGTGACTCCACAATCACTAAATTCTTTGCCATAGTCTCAGTTTTTCAATTTTGGAGGGGACAGAAGCCCCAATTTTCGCGTGCAAAATTAGTGGAATAAAAGCGTATGAAAGAAACTTTTTTACGAAAAAAATCTTATTTTATTGATTGTCAGAATGATAAATTATGTATTTTTGCGGTATGGAAAAACTCTTGTCAATAGCCATAGAAGCCGCATTATCAGCGGGAAAAGCCATCATGGAGGTGTATGCCACGCAGTTTGAGGTCTATACCAAAGACGACGATTCGCCCGTCACTCAAGCCGATTTGCGTGCCAGCAACATCATTAAGGAAATCTTGAAACCATCTGACATTCCGTTTGTTAGCGAAGAGGACTTGCCCAATGACCGTTCGCAATTCAAGCGCTATTGGCTCGTCGACCCGTTGGACGGCACAGCCGAATTCGTGAAACGCAACGGCGAGTTCACGGTCAACATCGCGCTGATTGACGACAAGCAACCCGTTTTGGGCGTGATTTATGCACCGGTGACGGATCAATTGTGGTATGCCGTAGGGACACACGCAGTGTGTCCGCCCGTAACCACGCGGACGCACGCGGTGCGTCCCTACACGGTTCTCGTCTCCCGTTCGCACCGCACGCCCGAGGTGGACGCATATATTAATAAGGTATTGCGCCCCGTCCATCCCGACCTCGTCATCGACACGCAAGGCAGCAGCCTCAAGTTCGCCCGTTTGGCCGAAGGTAGCGCTGACGTTTACGTCTGCTATAGCAAGACCAAGGAATGGGACACCGCCGCCGCCGATGCCATCCTGCGCGCCGCTGGCGGATGTGTGCTCCGTATCAGCGATGGCAAGCCGTTGGAATACAGCAAAAAAGAATATCCCAACCCGCCGTTTGTGGCTTGGGCTGCCAATCGAAACACATTGTAACTTATTGATTAATAATTATATATAGAAAATCCGCACCAATCCGCACCATGCTTTTTTTGAAGGTTATTGCCTTTATGGGGAATAATTCCATACTTTTGTTCCTATGAAACTGACACACATAATATCAGCCTTGTTGTTGATGGGTCTCGGAGCCTCGTGTTCGAGAACCTTGGAATCGGAAATCAATTGGCAGGAGAACAGCGTTCCCCGTGTGGTAGCGGTTGACAGTCTTCTGCAACGCAACCCAGACAGTGCCTTGCGGTACCTTGAACTTTTTTTCGAAGATGACAAATCCGTTCCATCGCCCAGTTTCGAATACTCAGGCCTGATGCTTTCGGAGGCCTGTTTCAAGGTGCGTCGCGAGGTGGCCTATTGCGATCAAGTAGGGGCCGCCTTGGCTTATTTCGACAGCGTATCCTCCGCTTATCCCAACGACAAGGACATGGCCTTCCTTTCCTCCCGCGCCCATTATATGAATGCCATCTGCCTCAACAACGGCATCATTTTTTCCGACGACTCCCTCACGATGATGGCTTGCAAGGAATACTATAAAGCGCTGGGAGTCATGGAACGGCATTTCAGCGAGGAACAGATGGTGGGACACAAGGCTAATTTCATGGCCTTGATCTTTGCCCGATTGGCCAACATCTATTCCGACAAATTCCTCATTGAACCGACTATTTATTTCTACAATAACGTGCTGAATTACAAACGGAAAGCCCACAATCCACCGTCAAGTCTAGCTAACACCTTATTTTTCTTGGGTTACGAATATGAGAAGTCGGAACAGTATGATAGTGCCTTGTATTATTATGACCAATCGCTGGCCTGCATCAAGGATACGACTGGGATACTTTACAGGAATATTATCAATAGGAAGGCGCTTTCGTCTTATCACGTTGGATATGATGCCTCGGCATCAGTGGTTGCACTGAAGCATATCGCCTCTGTCGGTAATGAGTTTGAAAAATATGACCGTTATTTGGGCATTGGCTATATTTACAAACTTGATAACCAGTATGATTCTGCTATCGTTTATCTGAATCAAGTCTACGAGGATGCGCCCAGCCTTTTCCTGCAAACCCAAAGTGCCGACTATCTGCGCGAGATTTACGAAGATAGTGGCGAGTCAGACAAGGCTGGCGAATATGCCCGTTTTGTGACCCAAAACACGCCGCCCGAATTTGGCACCAAGGCCGACGAATGGCGCTTCACGAGCCTGTTTCAGGACTATTTGCAGCAAAAGCAAGAAGCCGTCAGGCAAAAAGAGGCAGAGCAAAACCGTGAACGAATCGTGACGATCATCTTGCCATTGTTGGTTGTGCTTGTGGTTTTGACGATTTCGCTGTTGCTCAATCGGAGGCGGCACCAGCGTGCGAAGGCCGAGAATCGAGCCCTTACGGGACGGTTGCAGGAGCAAGGCAAGGCTCTTACGGCGATGAAACAGCGAGTGGAAGCCGCCTCGTTTGCCGAGGAGCCGGTTTGCCGCCTGATTATCGAACGCGTGAACACGGGGCAATTCAAGTCGAAGGTGGACTACCTTGTTTACAAAGATTTTGCCCTCACCAAAGAACAGCTGTTGGCTTTGCGTGAGGCCGCCGATGCCCACTTCGGGCAGTTTACCACGCGCCTTAAACAAGCTTTCCCGTCGCTCACCAAGGGTGACATCGACTACTGCTGCCTCTATCTCTTGGGTGTGGAGGAAGCCGACATGGCCGCCCTGATGCAGCGCGCCTTCAACACCGTGTGCGAGCGCAGCCGCAAGTTGAAAGGCGTTTTCGGCAGCGACGAACCTTTGTCGGCTACTTTGCGCGACTTTGCAAAATCAAACGCAAAGCATTGATTTTTATTTCGATAGGGAAATCCGCACCCATCCGCACCATCGTTTTCTTGACAGCGGCAGGTATTGTTGGTAGTTTTGCCCATCGTAAAACGACAAATAGTAATCATTTAAAAACCCCAACTGCTATGAAGAAGAAAATGTTTCTGTTATTTGTATTGTGCGCGACGTGTTTGGTCTCTAAGGCACAATATCCCCCAATCTCACATGTCGAGTCCCACAATGTCAGGGCAACCATCTTGGGGAATGGCACTTGTTTGGTTCCTCAACGAGGCACCTATTACGAAGAATGGCAAGAAGACCATGGCGATTGTCCTACCTGGGAGGTTCCAAAAGGTAGTGGAAAAGAAACGGTTTTCCAACATTGCCTTTGGGTTGGTGGCTTGGATGCGGACGACAGCCTTCATTTTGCCGCAAACCGGTCTGGACAGAATGGATGGGACTATTGGTCGGGGCCGCTCAAACCGATGGAGGCAACGACGGATATGATGACTTCCTTGAAGTTTCACCATGTTTGGAACCTCACTCGTGTCGAAATAGAGCAATTCATAACCCATCACGGAAACGAGAATTATCAGGTTCCTGACGACATCCTGACGTGGCCGGCGCATGGCGAGGAAGGTTATGCCGAAAACCTGGCACCTTTTGTTGACGTCAATGCTGACGGACGTTACAACCCTGCCGACGGCGACTATCCCGACATCAAAGGTGACCAATGCCTGTTTTTCATCTTCAATGACAATTATGCAAGGCATTCCGAATCGGGTGGTGCACCATTTGGCCTTGAAGTACATGCCATGGTTTATACCTTTGACGCCCCCGATGACGAAGCTCTCAGCAATACAGTTTTCTTCAATTACAAAATCTACAACCGTTCTTCATCGGATTACCATGAAGTGTATTTGGGAATTTGGAACGATTGGGACATCGGTTATGGTTGGGACGACTATGTTGGCAGTGATGTGCGGCGTGGCTCATGCTTTGCCTACAACGGAACACCCGTCGACGGCAATGGACAACCCTGGGCCTACGGCGATAACCCGCCCGTGCAAGTCTGCACGGTGTTGGCAGGTCCTTATATGGATGCCGATGGGCGCGACAATCCCGCTTTCGATGGCGATTGCGAAACCTTGTTTGACCAAACACATCCTTTGGACAAATATGCCTACAATGGGTTCAACTTCGGCAATGGCGTCGTTGATGACGAACGGTTGGGTCTGTGTGGGTTCATGTTTGGAAACAATAATAATCCTTCTGGCGTTCCAAATTATCCTCCTGATTGGTACAATTATTTGCGTTGTAAGTGGAAAAACGGCAATCACATGCAGTATGGCGGTAATGGATACGCTGGAGCAGGGGTGGCCGGTCCTGATTGCAATTTCGCCTATCCTGCCGACAGCGACCCATGCAATTTCGGCACCAATGGCATCGCACCCAACGATGGATACAATACCCAAGACAAATATTGGACGGAAGAACAATGCGAAAGCCAACCTTATGACAGAAGAGGTCTGGCAACCGTTGGACCTTTCAGTTTCGGCAGCGGGAGCGTGCAAGAACTGGATTATGCGATGATGACCGTTTGGAAAAACGACAGCCAGACTGCCCTTGAACGCAAAGGTGCCATCATCGACCATGTAAGGGATTTGTTCAACAGCAACTTTGGAAAATAACAGAATGTCTAACCATTTAACAATGAATAAGATGAAGAAACTTTATATCATAATGATGCTTCTTTTGGTAGGCATCATGGTCGAGGCCCAGACCAGCGTTTGGGACGGCAGCAAAAAACTATGGACAAGAGGTAGCGGTACTGAAGCCGACCCTTATCTGATTGAGACGGCAGCGCAACTGGCCTTCCTTTCCTATATGGTCAATAAGGATTACGAAACGCAAGGTTTGTATTTCCGTCTTACAACCGACATCGACCTGAACGGCAGCGAAGACCAACCATGGATACCGATTGGTTTGTACAACAGGGGATTCGATGAGGACGGTTGCGACAGGGGAGTTGCAAATAACGCAAGCTATTATGCTCCTCGCACAATGTTTAGAGGCTGTTTTGACGGTGGCGGCCATCGTATTTCCAACATTTACGTCGATAACGAAGGAGGTTATGCGGGCTTGTTCGGTTATGCCGACTCCTGGGTTGCTGGAGACACCGTGGTGATAGAGAATGTTTTCGTTACCAATGGCTATATTAAAGGAGATGAAAGCGGAGGCATAGTCGGCCATGGCGGAATAGTCATTATCTCTCGTTGCAGAAATGGCGCTGATATTGAGGGTAATAGCGTTGGAGGCATTATGGGGGTTGGAGGCAAAATGGTCAGTAATTGCTCCAATATTGGCCGTCTTAAAGGTGTTAGTGTAGGTGGAATTGCGGGCATGATGTCAGCGGCTGAAATCTCCGAGTGTTTCAACGAAGGCGACGTTGAGGCAAGCAGGCTCGGTGGCGGCATTCTTTCCAATTCTAACAGGTCAATGATCGACAATTGTTACAACATAGGCAATGTGTCCGCAATTGGCGACACAACTACCTATTATCCTGCCGCTGGTGGTTTGTTGGGCATTGTTGCTATTCGCAGTGAGGCCAAGAACAGTTATAGTGTTGGAGAAATCACAGGGAATCATCATGTTGGATGTTTGCTTGGATTCGCCAGTCAACCCGAGAACACGACCTTCGAGAATTGTTACTACCTCAATGTTTGTTCAGGCGACGAATATGGTATCCCGAAAAGCGCAGAAGAAATGCGTGAGGAGGTTTTTGTGGATGTGCTCAACCAAGGCAGTGGCGTTTGGGGATTTGATGCAAACAACGTCAACGACGGATTCCCGATTTTGGTAAGGACCGACCTCTCTGTTGAAAGCAACGAAGAACAGCAACTGATGGTTTTCCCCAATCCCGTCAAGGATATGGTGAGTATCGAAGGAAGGAATGTCGCCGAGATAGAGGTTTACAATGTTCTTGGCGCAAAGGTTAAATCCTTCACGAACACCAATAGAATCAACGTGGAAGACATGCCAAAAGGCGTATATCTGCTGCGCATTGCCGACAGTGAATGGAACGCCTTTTTTGGGAAAATCATAAAGGAATAGTTGTCCCCTGTGCAAAACGACGAGAGGAATCCCTTGCTCCGCTTGTGGTTTTTGGGATAATTTCATAAAAACACTTGCGGAATGGGAAAATGTTTGTAATTTTGCAGCAACAAACTTACCCCGCTTCCCGCAAGAACAGCGCGCTTAGGGTAAGTCTTTTTTTATTCTGTTATGGTCAATTATACCGATAAACCTTTGGATTTCAATCAACAAGTCGCATTGCTAAAAAGCAACGGATTGGCTTTTGCTGATGAACAAAAGACTCTGCATACGCTACATCATGTGAGTTATTTTCGTTTGAAAAGCTATTTGATGCCATTGATGGATGACAATGTCTCACATACTTTCAAGATAGGAACATCATTTGAACAAGCTTTTGAATTATATAAGTTTGACAGCCGTTTGCGGAAACTTGTTGCCTCCGAATTGGAGAAAATAGAAGTGTCTATTCGCACACAAATGGCATATACACTCGCTGACGAAATAGGCATTTACTGGTTTTCAGATAGTGTCAACTTCGCTAATCCCATTAAACATGCAGCGACATTGGCCAATCTTAAAGCAGAATTGGACCGTAGCGATGATGACCAAATATTGCGTTTCAAGAGCACTTATTCTGACCCATTTCCTCCCGCTTGGATGACTTTGGAGGTTTCATCCTTTGGTACGCTTTCCATGCTTTTCAAACTGTTACGACCCAATTTGTCGAAGCGTAAAATTGCCAATTTTTACGGAGTAAGCGATAGCGTGTTTGAATCATGGTTGCATAGTATTGTTTATGTCAGGAATATTTGTGCGCATCATAGTAGATTGTGGAATAAAACCTTGCGCATCCAACCATTGTTTCCAAGAAAAACAGAATCATCATTTTTATCTTCTCCCGTGCGTTCGGATCGTATCTATTATGTTTTGTGCATTATCCAGTATCTTCTACGAACGGTCAACCCCTCAACGAGTTTTCCGTTGAGGTTGAAGGCTTTATTGGCGGAGTTTCCCACTGTGGATATTGCTGCGATGGGATTTGTAAAGAATTGGGAAAAGGAGATGCTTTGGCAATAAAAATGTTTGTAATTTTGAAGCCTGAAAAGTTGATGCATGTCTGACAGGGAGCATTCAACCCACCCAGCGGTCAACTTTTTCATCCCATAGAGCCGGCTCCTGTTTAAGAGCCGGCTTTTTTGAATTGTGAACTCCGTGCTTTCACTTGGTTCTCGATCTCGGTCTGCGTCATATTAGCGTATCGCCAGTCGGGGTTGAGGGAGGCAGTCATGGTTTTACTTACATGGTTATTTCCCCAACTGCCTGCCAATCTCCTCCATCAGTTCCGCGCCTTCAAGGTTGCGGGCCACGATGATGCCGTCCTTGATGAGGGCGTTTTGCGGGATGAAGGCGATGCTGTATAAGGCTCCGGCGGCATTGCCCCAGCCTTGCAGGTCGCTGACATGGGTCCATGTCAAGCTGTCCTTCTCGATGGCGGCAAGCCAAGCTTCCTTGTTCGTGTCGAACGACACACCAAGGATGTCGAAGCCTTGGTCGTGGAATTTCTTGTAAGCGGCCACCACGCCCGGATTGGCCTTGCGGCAATCGGGGCACCACGAGGCCCAGAAGTCGACCAAAAGCAGCTTGCCTTCAGCGATTTGACTGAGCGTCACGGGGTTGCCATCAACGTCGTTTTGGGTGAAGTCGACCATAGGTTGGCCAGCTTGCACACGCTCCACTTTCTCAACATATTCCTCGGCCATCTTCAGGTTGTTGTTGATCAATGTGCTGTCGGCATGATGGATGTTGTCGAGCATCGTGCGCATTTCGCAAGGCCCGAAAGCCCACTTGTAGCGATAGAGTACATAATGCGCCACCGCGTCGGTCGGGTTGTCCCAAATGTAGTCGAAGCAGTGCATCTTCAGGATTTCGTCCTTGTCGGCCTGGGCCATCGTGCTGTCGGCTTCGAGCTTTTCTTCCAACTCGTTGTAGCTTTGCGTGAAAGCGTCAAGTCGGGCTTGGGTTTCGGAGCCTTTCACCACTATGGCGTTGGGATTCTGCGCGTCGCCTTCAAGGGTGATGTCCATGTTGTCGGTGAAAAATGGGAACGGACGGCGCCAGCCTTTCAGCATGAGGCCGTACATTTCGTTGTCGTTGCAAACGGGCGTGTTGAATACGGCATCCCAGTTGGCAATTACAGCCGAATCAAGCACTTGTCCGTTTTTTTGCAGATAAACCGTCTTGCCATCGGCATTGGCGAGGTTCACGTTGACTTTGAAAATCTCGGTCTTTGGCTTCGAGGTGCAGCCAATCAGGAGCAACGATGCTGTTGCTATCAGTAAGGTTTTCGTTTTCATCATTGCAGGATTTCGGCAAGTTTGGCCGCCAAATCCTCGCCGCGCAAGCCTTTGGCCACCATGGTGCCGTTTTGGTCGAAGAGGAAGTTGGACGGAATGTAATAGATCATATAGTCTTCGCTGACTTTGTTTTCAGCATCGCGCACTTGCGTCCAAGGAAGTTGGTCGGCAGCGACGGCCTCCAACCAAGCGTCTTCATCTTGGTCGACACTGACGCCTACGACATCGAAAGCAAGTTCGTGGTATTGCTCATAGGCAGCCTTCACCACGGGGTTCTCCTTGCGGCATGGTCCGCACCACGAGGCCCAGAAGTCGACCAACGTGAGCTTGTTCTTGGCGATGACTTCCGAAAGGACAACGTCTTGTCCCTCTTTGGTTTGCAGCGTGAAGTCGATGAAAGGCTGTCCCACATCGAGGCGTTCTTGCTTGGCGATGTAGTCGTTGAGGTCTTTGGTGTAGATGGACTCAGTAGTGAAGCCGGCCATCAGTTCCTTCAGCTGGTCGATGGGATAGTCTTGCTTCACTTGGTCGAGGATGTAGTGCGTGACGAAGCTCTCGGGGTGTGTCTTGATGTAGTCGTCGCGATAGTTGTCTTGCTGTTCCATCAGCGCGGTGCCCACGGTGTTGAGCGAGTCCATCTTGATGCTGTCGTTGTCCAAGAAGGCCTGTTGCATGACGGTGTAGAGTTCCTTGATCTGGACGTTGAATTGGTTCAGTTGGTCGTTGTAGGCATCCAATTCGGCTTGGGTTTCCGAGGCCATGATTTCGACGGCTTGCGGATTGTTCATGTCGCCCACAAAGGTGACGTCCTTGTTGTCGGCAAAGAACGGCATCGAGCCACGCATCCCTTTCACTTTCAGTGCATAAAGGATTTGCGGGTTGTCGGTAGGTGCGGTCAAGGTGGCCATATCGTTAGTGATGACGGCCGAGTCAATGGCAACTGGAGCGTTGTCGACGAATTTCTGGAGGTAGACGGTCTTGTCGTTGCCATTGGTCAGGCTCACGTTGACCTTGAAGCCTTGCGTTTTCTCGTTGCATGCGGTCAGGCCGAGTGCAAGAGCCATTAGGAATAATGCTTGTTTCTTCATTGTAAATCAGATATTTGTTTGATCGTTTATTCTCTCTTTTTTTCGTTTTTGAAGATAAATAGGATCATCATGATGAGTAAGATCGAAACGGGCACGCTGAGCAGGATGCGGAGCAACACTTGGCCGATGAGGCGGAAGCTGAACGATTCGAGCAAAAACAGCGCGAAATGGTGGATGAGCACCATGAAAAGCGCGTAACGCAGGAACCAGATGCCTCCCAGTTGCCCGACGTTAGGCTCAGGGATGTTCTCGAACTTTTGGTTGCCTGAGATGAGCTTGATGATCGAGGGGCGGCAAAACGCCATCAAGGTGGTGGCGCCAGCATGGAGGCCGGGGGTTCCGGTAAACAGGTCGACGGTCAAGCCCAAGGCAAAGCCCAAAACCAACAGCTGCCATTTGGGCGTGCTGAAGGGTAACAACATGATGAATATCAGATAGATATATGGATGCACATAACCTCCCAGGCGGATGTGGTTGATGACCAACACCTGAAGGAGTACGAGCACGACGAAACGGATGATTTGTAACGCAGTCTTGTTCATGTCATTGGAATTTGGCCTTGAGCGAATCGAGTTCGGGTTTGTGCAAGTCTTTGATGACATATACATGCCTCAGCGTGGCGAAGTCGGTGGCAAACCTGATCTTGGCTTTGTTCAGGGCATCGATGGCGGTGGGATAGAACTCCTCCACGGTGCCCACCATGAGGTCGGCAGGGAAGATGAAGGAATGCGAGCTGGTGAGGATGGTGTCGCCCTGTTGCAGCAGGATGTGGGTGGGGATGTCTTCCACCATGCCGTAGCGGTAGTTGTTGGTACCCCATTTCAGGCTGGCCAGCTCCTGGCTCTTCTTGATGCGCACGCCGACCACCGACTTGCTGTGGAGCAGGCTCATCACTGAGGCATAATGGCGGCTCACGTCGGTCACCACGCCCACGATGCCGTCGGTGGAGATGACGCTCATGTCGCGCTCGATGCCGTCCCTCTTACCTTTATTAATAATGATGTAGTTGTTGGTCTGGTTGGTGCTGTTGTTGACCACCTGCGCCGGGATGTATTTGTAGAGCGTGTCGCCCTCGCGGATGCTGTAGGTGCTGGTGTCGATGTCGTAGGCCACCGACAGCCTTTGCCTGAGCATGGCATTCTCTTCAGCCAGCTGTTCGTTGGCCGTGTTGAGGCGGAAATAGTTGCCCACCTCGCTGCTCCACTCATAGATTTTTCCCACCACGTCATTGGTCGTGTTGACCATGCGGTTGCGGTGGAAGCGTTGGCTATTGGCGAGCAGCAAGATGGAAATCACCTCGAACAGGATGAACAAGATGACGAAGTGATGCTTCAGTATGAAACGCCGAAGGTTGTACATGGCTGTTTTTGGACTTCGGGACACGAGACTTCGAGACGCAGGACACTCCCGTAGTCTCACGTCTTGCAGTCCAGCGTCAATTATTTGATCAGGAATGTGAACCTGTCGAAGTTCTTCAGGGCGATGCCAGTGCCACGGGCGACGGCGCGAAGCGGGTCTTCGGCCACGTGGATGGGCAGCTTGGTCTTGGCGTTGAGGCGCTTGTCGAGGCCACGCAGCAAGGCACCACCGCCGGTGAGGTAGATGCCCGTGCGGTAAATGTCAGCCGACAGCTCGGGCGGGGTCTGCTCCAAGGCGTTCAACACGGAAGTCTCGATTTTCATGATGCTCTTGTCAAGGCAGTGTGCAATCTCGGCGTAGTTCACCTTGATTTCCTTCGGGATACCCGTCAGCATGTCGCGGCCTTGCACGGCGTAGTCGTCGGGCGGGTTGTCCAGCTGCGGGATGGCGGCTCCGACTTCGATCTTGATGCGTTCGGCGGTGCGCTCGCCCACGATGATGTTGTGTTGCTTGCGCATGTATTCCTCAATGTCGGCGGTGAAGTCGTCACCAGCGATGCGGATGGACTTGTTGTTGACGATGCCACCCAAGGCGATGACGGCGATTTCGGAGGTACCGCCACCGATGTCGATGATCATGTTGCCCGTCGGCTCAAGCACGTCGATGCCGATACCGATGGCTGCCGCCATGGGCTCGTGAATCAGGCGCACTTCCTTGGCACCGGCTTGCTCTGCCGAATCCTTCACGGCGCGTTCCTCCACCTCGGTGATGCCCGAAGGGATGCAGATGACCATCTTCAGGCTGGGCGGAAACAGCGTGTTCTTGAAATTGATCATCTTGATCATCTCGCGCATCATGTATTCGGCGGCTTGGAAGTCGGCGATGACGCCGTCGCGCAACGGGCGGATGGTCTTGATGTTTTCGTGGGTCTTGCCGTGCATCATCATGGCACGCTTGCCGACGGCGATGATCTTCTTCGAGTCGCGTTGCATGGCGACGATGGAGGGCTCGTCGACGACCACCTTGTCGTTGTATATGATAATCGTATTGGCCGTACCGAGGTCAATGGCGATTTCCTTGTTCAGAAATGAAAGTACTCCCATATTTTGAGTTGTTTAATCGTTGATTGTTAAATTGTTTAATTGTTGGTCTGTCCGTTGTAGAGACGTAGCGCGCTACGTCTGTATCATCGTTAATGTCTAAAATGTCTAAATCCGGTAAACACCATGCTGATGCCGTTTTCGTTGCAGCAGTCGATGGATTCTTGGTCGCGCACCGAGCCTCCGGGTTGCACGATGGCGGTGATGCCGGCTTCGTGGGCCAGCTCGACGCAGTCCTTGAAGGGGAAGAAGGCATCGGAGGCCAGCACAGCACCCTTGAGGTCGAAGTCGAACGAACGGGCTTTCTCGATGGCTTGGCGCAATGCGTCCACTCGCGAGGTCTGCCCAATGCCCGAGGCAAAGAGCTGCTTGCCCTTGGCGAGCACGATGGCATTGCTGCGGCTGTGTTTCACGATCTTGTTGGCAAACACCATGTCGTCCACCTCGTCGGCAGTTGGAGCTTGGTTGGTGATGACCTTGAAGTCGGCAGGCGTCTCCGAATGGAGGTCGCGGTCTTGCACGAGGTAGCCGTTCAAGGCGGTCTTCACGGTCTGGGGCTTGTATTGGTCGGCCTTAAGGCGCAGCACCACGCGGTTCTTCTTCGAGAAGAGCAGGTCGAGCACGCCGTTTTCATATTCGGGTGCAACAATAACTTCGATGAAGAGCTTGTTGATTTCCTCGGCAGCCTCAAGGTCGATTGGGCGGTTGCACACCAGCACGCCGCCGAAGGCCGACACGGGGTCGCCAGCCAAAGCAGCCAAATAAGCCTCTTTCACGGTCGAGCGGCAGGCAATGCCGCAGGGGTTGTTGTGCTTGAGGATGGCGAATGTCGGCCCGTTGAACTCGCGGATGAGGTTGAGGCCGGCGTCGAGGTCGAGCAGGTTGTTGTACGACAGCTCCTTGCCGTGCAGCTTCTCGAACATCGCATCGAGGTCGCCATAGAAGGTGCCCTTTTGGTGTGGGTTCTCGCCATAGCGCAAGGGCGTGCCTTGCTCTTCGGTGATGCGCAGCGGCTTGTTGGCGTCGTCTTTGGCGAACCAGTTCATGATGGCGCTGTCGTAGTGCGAGCTGACGCCGAAGGCGTAGGTGGCAAAACGGCGGCGGTCGTCAATAGAGGTCTCGCCGTTCTGGTCTTTCAGCAACTGGATGAGTTCGCCGTAATATTTTTGCGAAGGCACGATGAGCACGTCGTTGAAGTTTTTCGCGCCGGCGCGGATGAGCGAGATGCCGCCTATGTCGATTTTCTCGATGATCTTCGAGGCGTCGTCGGTGCTGGCCACGGTCTCCTCAAACGGGTAGAGGTCGACGATGACGAGATCGAAGGCCGGGATGTCGTATTCCTGCATCTCTTTCTGGTCCGAATCGAGCTGGGTGCGGCCCAAGATGCCGCCAAACACTTTGGGGTGGAGCGTCTTCACGCGACCGCCCAAGATGGAGGGGTAGCCCGTGAGCGATTCCACGGTTTTCACTGTGGGGTCGAGCGGCTGGATGAAATCAAAGGTGCCGCCGGTGGAGTAGATCTGCACTCCGTTTTGCTTCAACAGGTCGACGATGGTATCAATGCCTGTTTTATAAAACACTGATATTAAAGCAGTTCTAATTTTTTTCAAGGGTCAAAAGTTTTGATGATTTAAAACTGCAAGATTACCAAAAATCTCGAAACCACGCAAGGGGCAAACGCAATTTTTTTGAACAAAAATTTCAACAGATGGGATTTTCTTTTTTTTGCTAATTTTGCGGGCATGAAACGGTGGCTTTGCATATTGTTTCTGTCGTGCATTATGGCGTTTTCGGCATGCAACCGACCCGTAGAGACGCAAAATTTTGCGTCTCTACCCCATACCAATTCGGCATTGCAGGCCGTCGACAGCCTGATGTGGACGCGGCCCGACAGCGCGTTGGCGCGCATCATGCCTTGGCTCGACACCTGCCTTAGGGACGTTGCGTGCAACGTCTCGAAAAACAACGGCGACAGCGGGGCAGATGTAGCACGCTACGTCTCTACCACCTTCAACCGCCATTACGCCCAATTGCTCTTGGCCGAATTGCTATACAAAAACGACTATCCCCAAACCAACCGCGAGGAATTGCTCAAGGCGGTGGATTATTTCGACAGCCTTGTGCGAGTGTCATTTCCTGATTTAGGGTGGCGGTTGGGGACGATGGTGGTACGAAGCGAAGCGGTAGCGGAGCGACACCTTTCCGAACTTTCAAATAAGGGCTTGTGGTTGGGGACGTGGCGGTACTCAGGAGCATAGCGACTGCAATGATAGTTGCTCAGATTACGATACTTGCTTAATCGCCATTAGTGCTTTTTTGAATAAGAAGGATCTTCGGCTTTTATTATTTCTATTAGGTGCTGTATCCGCTTGTCCAATTCAGTTTGGGAGATTTGAGACCATTCTTTTCGTTTTGACTTTTGCATTAAACCAAACCCTGTTAATTCAATGTTCTCATTTTTGTATTTTTGGTCAAGTTCGGGTTTCTTGAGCCAAAGTAGTTCTGAATCATTTAATAGTGTGAGAAGCACATACGATTTTTCCCAATCGAGTAAAAATGCATAATCGTCTTTGTATCCAATGATTTTACAATCTGGATAATTGAATCTTGTATCACCTCTTTTATCAAATATCATGGTGATGTTGTAGTAGTCAGTGATGTCTTTGGGGAGTTAGTTTGTAAACTTTTGCGACTTCTTTACTTTTGTGAATGAGGAGGAAACGGCTAATAACCAAATGAATACTGCAAATAGATTTCCTAATAAAATACAAATGAGTATCATTAGGAGGTTTTTAAAGAAAGGCGTCGATAATGCTTCTGCGAATAAGTAGATAAGGCTAAAACAAACAGAGAAAAGAATGCCACAAAATTTCAATAGATATTTTGAAGTGGCTTTTGTTTGTTCTCGATACTCTTTAAAAGTTATCATTGTAGTGTGTGCTTGGTTGGCAAAAATAAGCAAAAGGTAGCACGTATTATGATTTGAGCAAATAAAATTTTTTTGCGAATGCAAATTTTATGGGTGGTTGGTCGGGGGTGACGGTGGCAGACTCCCCCGGCCTGTGGCCACCCCCTTTGACTTCGTCGAATCTTCGATTTCAGAGGGGGACACGAGGTGGCTAAAAAAGCAAGTTCCCTAACGGCAAACGGAGTACCCGCTGCGGCGGGGAGGAGTTTATTTAAGGGCTTGGCTTTTTTAGGCACCGTACCCGGGAAGGTGACTTCATAATAAACGACAGAGCCACGCTGTTTAGGCGTGGCTTGGGTTTTTACTCAATTGATGGTTTCAATATACAGCGTGGTCCAAGACGAGTTGCAGTTCAATCTTTTCGTCTGAGTTGATAGTAACAGGGGTGATACCACCAACGTCATCGAGTCCATTTCCAGCCTTTAGTTTCCCGTCATCCAATAAAAATATCGAGTATGTGCCAGGAGCAAGATTGATTTCGTAGAAGCCTTTGGCGTTTGATGTGGTCTTGGCCACAAACGGCTTTGGCATTGCGTCAATAGGATAATTAACGGAAATACCGTCGCCGAAGTCTGAGAGCATGGTGTATTCGTACACATACACCTCGCAAGCGATAGGTCTCTCGCCATGGTCGGCGGTTGAGCCAGGCATCCAATCACCGTAACGTTCTATTACAGTGCCGTACACGCCTTGCGTGATTGATGGTTCTTTTGTGCAGGAGGTCATCAAAGTGATGACGCACAGTAACGCGATAATAAAAACTGGTTTTTTCATTGTGATACAAGATTTAGTTTACATCATCTATAACACTGAAAGGTAGTTGTTATTGTGATTAAAGTATCAATTTTTTTCTTTTTGAATTGTCAATTCAGGGTGGCGGTGGGGACGACGGTGGTACGGAGCGAAGCGCCCCGTTCCCCGTTCTCCCGAATTTGCAATTCGGGAGCTGTGAGTATCAGCATTTTCAATGCGAAAAAAACAATTCTTCCTTGTTTTTCCGAAAAAATGCTTATATTTGCTGCTGAAAAAGACCTTGTTGCCATGAGAACCACAGCCATCGAAAGGGAATTGCAAATCCCCATACTCGGCACCAGCGAATTGCAAATTCGCTGGAACGGGGCCCGACGTGGAGCCCGCCCAAATCGAGCTTTACGACCTGCAAGGCCGCCTCGTGCGCAGCCAAGGCTCAGGCCTCGAGAGCTTTAATTTGCAAGGCCTCGCCCCGGGGCAATACGTGATGAAGGTCACCATGACAGACGGCACGACATTCTCGGACAAGGTGGTGAAAGAATGATAACAACACGACCAACAACAATGTTAAAGTTATCTATTGCAAACCATTCTCCAATAGTTCCTATAATTGATGCCATTTTTTTGGTGTTGTTTTGGATGTTGCTTTTTTTCTTTTATCTTTGCAGAAAAATTCCTGTCACATGAAAAGATTGCCTTTATTCTTGGTTATTATCCTTGGATCTATTCTTTCTCAAGCCCAAGAAGTCCACATGGAATTTATCCCTTTCCATTATACTGGCTACGAGCTCCCGCAGTTTGAGAATAAGATTCTGCAACAGCGCAACGGCGACCTTGTCGCCAATGTTATGGTGTCAACTCCTAGTGGCGACAACCACATCCCCCCGATTATAGCCGGTCTTACCTTCTATTAAGATATCGCCCACCACCTTGCAAATCACCGATACTTTGTTTGTGGCCGACACCACACCCGCATGGTATCTGTTCGCCCAAGACCCGCGAGGCGAAGGCAACCTGCGGGCCAATATCGAGCCTGACGGCGTTGGCGGCACGGCCTTGCGCATCTCGCACTTCCCTGACGACGACCTTCACATCAATCCTGAAGAGGACATTGTGGTTCGCCTTTGCGACACGGTAGCCTTCGATTACATCGACAGCTATATGATGGACAGCCAAGGCGACCTGATCTTGAAATACTATACCGAATGGGGCAATTTCAACTGCGTTTGCCACATAGCCAGAATCGGTGCCGATGGAACGCTGAAACATGAGGCCGTGTTGCCAGAAAGCCATAATTTCATCCGCACGATGGACGAGTTTGTATCGATGCCGAAAAGGTATTACCAGTGGACAAGAGGTTCGGAAGAAAACCTTTTCTTCTATGTCATGGACTCCATTTTCCAGGTGGAAAACTACTACGTCATAAACAAAATGCTTCGGGATACCGTGTACTGGATTAATGATACATCGCCCATCGAGGTTGAGAAAACCTTTCGGTTTGGCAGCCACAATTCCAGTTCCACTTTCGTAATCCCCGATGGCGATGACGTTTTTGTGGCCGCACCGTTCAGCTACGACTCGGCTTGGTATTATGATTTTCACGAAAGCGGCGCCTCGGTGGCACGCTATGATTTGCGAACCATGCAACGAAAGGCTCTGGCGGGTTTCAACGACTTGCCCGGGCCTGATACCGATGTGCGCGTCATGTGCTTCCAAAAAACAAGCGACGGCGATTTCTTTCTCATTTACAAGGAATCCGACCAGCCCATGACTGCCGTGAAAATGAATCACAACTTGAATGTCGTCTGGAAACGCTACTGCTACGAGCCCAATCAACTTAAAGTCAATCCAAATTGGAGCTGCTATTCTGGCATACTGAAAGATGAAAGCGGAATGGAGAAGGGGGTTTATATCACGGGCTATAGTGAAAGGGAAACCGAACCAAAAAATGGAATTTTCTTTTTCTTCCTCACCGATGAAGGATTGGATTTCGTTGGAGAAGGCGGCATCGAGGTGCGCCCCTACGCCTTCTACCCCAACCCCGCCCAAGACCAACTCAGCCTGCAATATTCGCCCGACGTGAAGCCCGCCCAAATCGAGCTTTACGACCTGCAAGGCCGCCTCGTGCGCAGCCAAGGTTCGGGCCTCGAGAGCCTCAGCCTGCAAGGCCTCGCCCCAGGGCAGTACGTGATGAAAGTCACCATGACGGACGGGACAACATTCTCGGACAAGGTGGTGAAGGAATGAGGGGCGAAATCCCGCGATAAGCCCCAATCTTGGAGCCTGAACTTTAACCAATTGTGTTTGAGCGGAATATGAAACGAAAGTAAAATATTTTCATTTTCCGCTTGAACGCATTGGTTTTTTACTTATTTTTACAAGTTCAAAACTACGCGAATGGAAACGAAGTGGATTTTACATCAATCGGTTGACAAACAGCAGGTTGCCGAAATCGTCAAGGTGCTCAATATCGACGAGAACCTTGCCACTTTGCTTGTCCAACGTGGAATTACGAACTACGAAGAGGCCAAAACTTTCTTCCGCCCGTCGCTCTCGCAACTGCACGACCCTTTCCTGATGAAAGACATGGATAAGGCCGTCGAACGCGTGATGCGGGCCATCAGCGAAGGCGAGAAAGTGCTGGTTTACGGCGACTACGACGTTGACGGCACAACGGCCGTGGCGGTGGTCTACTCTTATCTGAAACCATTCTTCAAGAAGAAGAAAATCGAGTTCTACATCCCCGACCGCTACGAGGAAGGCTACGGCATCTCCATCAAAGGCATCGACTATGCTGCCGATAACGGCTTCAAGCTGGTCATCGCCTTGGACTGCGGCATCAAGGCCGTGGAGCGCATCGAATACGCCAATAGCCGTGGCGTCGACTTCATCATTTGCGACCATCACCGCGCCGGCGACGTCATCCCAAACGCCGTTGCCGTGCTCGACGCCAAGCGCCCCGATTGCCACTATCCCTACGACGAGCTTTCGGGTTGCGGCGTGGGCTTCAAGCTCATTACGGCTCTCTCCATGAAGGGCTTGGGCACCATCGAGGAGGTCTACGAGCTGCTCGACCTGCTGGCCGTCAGCATCGCCGCCGACATCGTCCCCATCACGGGCGAAAACCGCGTGCTGGCCTATTTCGGCCTGAAGCAGCTCAACAAGAAACCTCGCCCTGGCATCGAAGCCATCCTGCAACATGCCAACATCTACCGTCGCGACGAAGACAAGGTGGATGAAAGCGAGAACGCCTTGACGCGCGAGCTGACCGTCAGCGATTTGGTGTTCCTCATCGGGCCGCGCATCAACGCCGCCGGACGCATCGCCAAGGCCTCCGACTCGGTGCGACTGCTCATCGCCGACAAGAAAGAACACGCCGAGAAGCTGGCCGCCTCCATCAACGACCTCAACGACGAGCGCCGCGAGTTCGACAACCGCATCACCGAGGAAGCCCTCGGCATGATTGCCGACGACCCGCAGCTGCACGATGCCAAGAGCACCGTCGTCTTCAACGAGCGTTGGCACCGTGGCGTCATCGGCATCGTGGCCTCGCGCCTCACCGATTATTATTATCGCCCCACCATCGTGCTGACCCGCGCCAACGGCCTCATCACCGGCTCGGCACGCTCCATCAAGAGCTTCGACATCTACGACGCCATCGACAACTGCTCCGACCTGCTTGAGCACTTCGGCGGACATAAGTATGCCGCTGGCCTGTCGATGAAGCCCGAAAACCTTCCCGAGTTCCGCCGCCGCTTTGAGGCTTATGTGGCCGAACACCTCATCGACGAGGACTTCGTGCCCGAACTGGAGGTGGACCTGAAGATCAAGCTGAGCGACATCACGCCCAAGTTCATGCGCATCCTCAACCAGTTCGCGCCTTTCGGTCCCGGCAACATGGCGCCAGTGTTTTGGACCGACAATGTCGTCGACGCAGGCGGATCGCGCCCTGTGGGTGGCCACAAACACTTGAAACTCACCGTGACGCAAGTGGGCGATGCCGCACAAGGCATTGCACCCTTTTCGGGCATCGCTTTCCAAAAGGGCGACTACTTCAGCCGCATCCACAGCGGCGAGCCTTTCAGCATCTGCTACCATCTGGAATACAACACATGGCAAGGCAAGACCAACTTGCAACTTAATGTTAAGGATATTAAGTTTGCGGAGGAATTATAGAATCGAGTGTAGCTTTATTTCCAGAATTGCCACCATTTCTTTTGTCGACCTTCCACCACGCGAGCCATGCGGCTACGGGATTTCCTTAATTTTGAGAACTGGGTGACCGTTCCTTTTGAGGGGCCTTTCAGCGTGGTGATGGATGATCTGGAGGCCACAAAGCCGTTTTCGTCGGTGTCGTCGATGCCACCGTATTTGTTTTTCTTGGCCGCATAAACGATGACGTTGTCGATGTACCAACTGTTGACGTAGGTGCCGCGTCCGGTGAAATAGAGGCAGAATTGTGGCGACTTGGTGGTCCATTCTTCCATGTCGAAGGTGAGCAGGTATTGGCTTTGCTCAATGCTGCCATGTACGGTATCCTCCCAAATGCTCTCCCAGTCCTCGCCGTTTCCTGAGATGCCGATGCCGATGCGGACGTCAAGTTCGCCTTGCGTGGCTTCGAGGGCGTGGTTGAACTGGAAATTGATGAAGTCGTATTTTTCCAATTCCACGATGGGCGTAACGAGGCGTGTGGTGCCTTCAAAGTTGAAGTCGGGATACATCTGCATCTCTCGCGGCTTGCAACCGGCGAAGGTCGTGTTGGAGATGTACCACACCACCCAGTCGTCGCCCTTCGCATCCCAACCCTCTTCGAGCCATGGGTTGAAGAAACCCTCACACAGCACCACGTCGCCCTGTTGGGCAAAGAGTGGCAGCGTAAAGACCATAAGGAGCAGTGTGAGTAAACGATGCTTCATCGACAGTGAATTTGGCCACAAAAGTATTAAATTTTCGGACGTTATGCAATTTTTGTCGTAATTTTGCGGAATATTAAGGACACGCTTTGCGTCAATGCGAGCGCAGCGAAGCAATCCAGCAAACAAACTTATCTTTCTGGATTGCTTCGGTCGTGCCTTCCTCGCAATGACGCGAAGCGACGAGAAAGCAAATCATTATGCCAGCAAAAGAGAAAACCGCCTTTTTCTGCAAGGAATGCGGAAACGAGTCGCCGAAATGGTTCGGGAAATGCCCCGCCTGTGGCGCGTGGAACACCTGCGTCGAAGAAACCGTAGTGACGGGAAAAGACTCCAAATCAGTGAAAAAGACCGTTGGCTTGGAGATGGACAAAGGCTTGCCCGTACCCATCAACGAAATCACCAATGCCAAGGAGCAACGCATCGTTTTGCCTTACGATGAACTCAACCGCGTGCTTGGTGGCGGTCTTGTGCTCGGCTCGTTGACTCTCGTGGGCGGCGAACCCGGCATCGGCAAGTCGACATTGCTCTTGCAGACGGCTTTGCAACTGGCTGGCCGAAAGATACTTTACATCTCGGGCGAGGAAAGCCAGACCCAAATCAAGATGCGGGCCGAGCGCATCGGCATCCACAACACCGATTGCTTCATCCTGACCAAGACCAACACGCAGGAAATCCTGAAGCACTTCAAGAACGTTCAGCCCGACATTGTCATTGTCGACTCCATACAAACGTTGGAATCGCCTTTCGTCGATGCCACGGCGGGCAGCCTTTCGCAAATTCGCGAGACGGCAGCCGAGATGAACAAGATCGCCAAAGCATACCAAGTGCCGGTGTTCCTCATCGGACACATCACCAAGGACGGTAGCATCGCCGGACCGAAGATTTTGGAGCACATTGTTGACACGGTGCTTCAGTTTGAGGGCGACCGCCACTATGGTTTCCGCATCTTGCGCACCATCAAGAACCGCTTCGGGTCGGCTTCGGAGTTGGGCATCTTTGAGATGAACGCCACGGGCCTCCGCGAGGTGACCAACCCCAGCGAGATCCTGCTCTCGCAACGCGACGAGGAGGTGAGCGGCATCGCCATCGCCGCCACCATGGAAGGCCAACGCCCGATGCTCATCGAGACGCAAGCCTTGGTGAGCAGTGCGGCCTATGGCACCCCACAACGCTCCGCCACGGGCTTCGACATCCGCAGGATGAACATGCTCTTGGCTGTGTTGGAGAAACGCGCTGGTTTCCGTCTATCGATAAAAGATGTGTTCCTGAACATCGCGGGCGGTCTCCGTGTAGATGACCCTGCCATTGATTTGGCCGTCATCGCCGCCGTGCTTTCGTCGAATGCCGACGTGCCTATTCCATCAAGTTATGCCTTTGCCGCCGAGGTGGGCCTTTCGGGCGAAATACGCGCCGTCACCCGCATCGAAGCCCGCATCGCCGAAGCCGACAAATTGGGTTTCGAGAAGATTTTTGTCTCGAAATACAATGCCAAGGGATTGGATACCAAGCGATTTAAGATAGAGATTGTGCCAGTGGCTTCGGTTTATGAATTGGGGGCGGAGTTGTTTGGGTAGGAGGTTCCATAGATTAGGCAAAAATCTCTGGAAACAAATCTCTACATAATGCCTCAAAATTCTGGTCTGTTGTGACATGGTGAAAATCATATTTGTTTTGCTTTTTTGCAAAAGATGGAGTGTGTGTTATTTTATACCATACATTTACATTCTTTTTAAAAGCTATCTCGATAATATTCCAACAATTTTCATAATGTTCAATAGCATTGTTTGCAACTTGTATCAATTCATGTTCTTTCCATCGAAGACCAATGACTTTACCTTTTATGGCCGATAGAATAGAAAACAATTGTTTGTGGTAAAGGCAAATTGTCGAAATCAATTCTTTGTTTTTCAATTTATTAAACCAATAAATCATCCAAATTAGTTTTTCATAATTATAATCTCCTTTTGTTGGTTTAGTTTCTTTTATAAAGGATTTATCTTGTTCCGATAATATGTAACCGTTTTGAAACAAGCCGATAATTACACTTATTCGCAATTTATCATTTCCAAGAATGCTCATCAATAATGTCTTTTTCTTGAATTGACCAAAATCAATTCCAACTTCTGGGGAAGATACTACGAACTGATAATAAGCAGATTCTAACTCTGAAGCATTGTCTAATAAATCTGTCAAATTGGCAAATCTCTTGTTTTCATTTTGAAAAACATCTCTAAAAACCTCAACTTCATATTCATCAAGCGATTTCAAATCATCTTTAATGTTTTTATAACTTTGAACATTGTAATTATGGCAATAACGAATATCTCTTATTATTGGCTCTATTTTCGTCATAGCTCTGCCTCGTTTTTCGTTTTCTTCTCTCCTCAATTGAGTTTCTTCAACAATGTCATTTAATTTTCTATATTCAGATTGATAATCAAAATAATACACATTATAATCTTCGTCAAAATGCAATTCGTTCAATGAAAGATTCTTGTTTTCCCAACGGCATCTGATTTCATCTTCATAATATAAAAACGGTTTTTTATAATGGCAGTTTAGTTCCAAAGTAGTTGTTTTCTCGTTGAGTTGAAAAATATTCTGGTATTTGGTGCGATACTTGATATCTTTATCTAACATTCGTTGCTTATATGCGTTGAACTCATCCATTATCCATATCAAATATATTTTATTTCGTTTATAGAACTCACTTCTGCGAGTGATTTCACCAATAGACATAGGAGAGATTTGGATTTCAAACGCCAAAGGGTAACCTTTGTATACACAATACACATCTGGCTTTCTCCTTTCTTCGTAATCATTAATAAAGAACTCATCTATGGATATGGAGTTTACATCAATGTCTTTTGTTTGTTTCAATAGTTTTCCGATTCTATTTTTCAAATATTTATGCCTATAACTTTCCTTTGCCTTATTATTGTATTCTGTCGTTTCGTTGATTGACAAGTTTTCTTGTGATAATCTACAATACGAATGATTTGGATGATGTTTGAAAAAACAATGTCCCAAGTGATTCATGGTAATACCCAAAAGCTGGTCACATTCGCAACAGAAATACTTTATTAATCCTAAACTATACTTTTCCCTTGCCTCAGCACCTCTCTTGGCGGTCTCAAAAAGAATGTCAGAATCATACATTTCACCTGTTTCACCGTCATAGGCATACTTTATCAATGGATTTCTCATGTGCGAGTTTTTTGAGCAAAATTAAACATTTTATAAAAACACTTCAATTGAAACAAAAAGTTTTCCATATATACTTTATGAATGTAGAAATTGCCTATTTTTGTCCGATTATTAAAAATAGCAATTATGAAAGTTAGATTTTTGTTGTTGTTAAGCGTTTTGTTTGTAAGCATTGTTGCTGGATGTAAGAAAGACCCAACAAATGACCCAGAAACTCCCCAACATTTTGAAGTGGACTTGTCTTTCACAAGAACTTTAGAAGAAGTATATTTTCAATACAATGGGATTCGTACTCAGAAATACAAAAAAATCTATAATTATGATGGAAACAAAGAGCTATTGTATGAAAGCTATCGTGATGATGAATTGCGCGCTCGAAGGAATAATTTTGTATACAATGGTTTAACAAGAACCTATACCATAAAGAACCTATCTTCAGAATTTGAAGCGTATGACGAGTTTATTGATGATATGTATTCTTATCCGAAGTATGGAGAAACAAAAACAAATGAAGGAATTACAAGTCAGGTTTTTTATGAATACGATGGGAAGAAATGTGTTGGAATAAGAAGATATTCATTAGGAGTATTATGGCAAGAAACTAAAGATGTTCGTTGGGATGGCTTGAATTGTAGTTATTCAACATATATCTATGATACAGAAACTGGCATTTTAAATAGCATATATGGGCAATCATACACGTATCTTGATGATACATATCAGAGAATTACTCATTATATCTCTAAGCCGATAAGTAATAATGTGGATAATGGAATTACTACTGAAACATTTTATCAATATGAGGATAAAAAGCCCGTTGGAAAACAAGAATATTGGAATGGTGTGTTGAGAGAAGAATACAAAGAATATGTTTATGATGGTAACAAATGCACTTTTAAACAACTATTATATGATACTAATGGCGAACTGGTCTTTGAAGGTGAAGGATATACCATTTATTACAATCCTTGAAAATTCGTTTCGTTGTATTTGCAATACAATACCCAGTTTTTCAAGTAATTGTATTATAAAACACATCAAAACACCGCCGCCGCATTCCGAATTTTCGCCATCCAACGGATAACATCCTTATCTTTTCGGGCAGTTTGAAGGTTGTATTTGGTCTGGATGCGCATCAGCAATTCGGCGGGCAGATCGAGAGCCGCCTCAAAAAGTAGCGCCGTGTTGGTGGTGAGGGGACGGTGGGCATTGAGCAGTTCGTTGAGCACGGAATAAGACATACCCACATTTTGGGCAAACTCGCGCTGCGAAATGCCACGGTCTTCCAATTCGTCTTTGATAATCTCCCCTGGATGCGTAAATCTGAAAGGAGTCAGATTATTGGCAATCATTTTGTCTTTAATTCCGTCAATGTGTACCATAGTGCAAAAGTAGGATTTTTGGTTGAATATTCGCAAAAAAAGTGATATTATTTTGTAAACTTTTGATTTCAATAGTTTTAAGATTTAGATTATTTCCATGGCTTCGGTTTATGAGTTAGGAGATGAGTTGTTTGGATAATCGAAAAATGATTATTTTTGCGGCAAAGTAAAAAAATGGACTCCGAAAAAATCATATTAGGCATCGACCCAGGCACCATGGTGATGGGCTACGGTGTCATCCGTGAGCAGGGTAAACAGATGGAACTCCTCACTATGGGAGTTATTAATTTGAAAAAGCTGGAAAACCAAGCTCTCAAGCTGAAGAAGATTTTCGAGCGTGTGCTGGAAATCATCAACGAATACCATCCCGACGAATTGGCCATTGAGGCGCCGTTTTTCGGCAAAAACGTGCAGTCGATGCTGAAACTCGGTCGTGCCCAAGGGGTGGCCATGGCTGCTGCGCTCTATCGCGACATCCCGATTTTCGAATACTCGCCCAAGACCATCAAGCAGAACATCACGGGCAACGGAAACGCCTCGAAGGAACAGGTGGCCAAGATGGTGCACTTCATCCTCAAGACCGACCAAGACCCGCAGTTTTTTGATGCTACCGATGCCGTGGCCGCCGCCGTGTGCCACAGCATCAGCAAGGGCCGCGACGTGAACTACACCAAACACACCACCGAGAAAGCCAAGGCGCATCGCCGCCCCGACTGGAGCCAGTTCATCGCCGAGAACCCTGACCGCGTGAAGCTATGACACTCCGACAATTGGAACAATATTTGACAAGTAAGTGAGTTAATAATAATGTAAAACACGAACCTCTATGATCATCTCCATTATCTGCATCACCGTTTTGGCCTATGTCATTGCAGGCAAGGACATCAACAAGCAATTGGAAAAGCTGAAAAGCGTCGATTGGAAAGCCAAGTCGACCGATGTGTTCGGGAAGATCGGCAACTATGCCAAAAAGGCAGGCCGTTTGGCCACCAAGCCCTTGCTTCAGCTCTATTATGTGCTGACCATGGGTGAGACGACAACCATCGAGAAAGCCCTCATTGTGGGAGCCATCCTCTACACCGTCATGCCGTTCAGTTTGATTTCGTTCAAGGCGCACAAAATCCTTGGCGCCCTCGACGAAGGACTCGCCGTGGTTTACGTCATCAAGAAGGTGCAAAACAAGATTACACCCGAAATCAACGCCAAGGTCGAGGAGACCTTGAACGCTTGGTTTGGCACTCAGCCAATTGCACAGACCGCTGAATAACCAGTTCATGAAAAATCTCCCGCCAATAGATTCCATTCAGGAATGACATAGGCGGGAGATTTGGTGTGTTGATAGTTAGCAAAATATAGTTCTGACGACAAATGGTATTTACCACTGCCGTAAGTCTTTATCTCGTAACCATTTGCCGTGGGCAGGCATACTTCAGCCGTGGTGTTGGCAGGGATGGTGAAGTCCCACTCGAAGTGGTTGCCATTACGCTTCCATGAACTTTCGATGCGGCCCGAGATGGAGTTGTAGGCGCAATTCACGAAATCCAATCCCTCGATGGGATAGGGCTTGAGTTGGATCTTGCTGTAGCCTGGCTCCATGGCACGGATGCCAGCGAGGTATTCGTATTCCCAAAGGATGAGGTCGCCGAGGAGCATCACGTGGTTGCCCGAGTTCATGGCGGGGTCGGCGGTGTTGCCGTTCCAGAGTTCCCAGATGGTGGTGGCACCGCTGCGCACCATGTAGCCCCAACTAGGATAAGTGTCGTTGCTGGCAATCTTCAGGGCGAGGTCGCCATGGCCGTATTCGGTCAGGCAGCGCATCAGCTGCTGGATGCCGATGACGCCCGTCGACACATGGCCACCACATTCGTTCATCGTCTTGTCGATGATGCTTTCCATCACCTTGTCTTCCAATCCCTTAGGTACCATACCAAACCACAAAGGCAAGATGTTGGCCGTCACTGTGTTGTTGGCGTAGACACCCGTCACGCGGTTGAAATATTTGTCGTTGAAGGCAATGGTCGAGGTGGTGATTTCTTGGTTGAAGAAGTCGACGTCTTCGGGCTTGCCAAGGATTTCGGCAAACTTGGCCATCTTGCCGCAGAGGTAGCAATAGAATGGCGTAGAGATGACCGTTGCCTCGGTGATGCGGTTGGGGTCTTTGGAGTGGATGAGTTCGAGACTCTCGGGCGGCATGCACCAGTCGCCATAGGTGTCTTTGGGCATGAGGCCGCCTCGCATGTAGTCGTCCTTCATGTGGACGATCCACTTCTTCCAAGCGTCGTAGTGCTGGCGGATAGGTTCCATGTCGCCGAAGCGGGTGTAAAGCATATCCGTCACGGTCACCATGGCGCCCGGCCAGGTCATGTTGTCGGTGTAGCCGCGCCAATAAGGCGGGATGACGTTGGCCAACGATCCGTTTTCCTTTTGGCTGTCGTCGCCGTCGGTGAGCCACTTGGCGTAGAGTTGGTGGTTGCCGAAGATGTACGATTCACCGTAGTTGCCCGTGGTGCGGTCGCCAGTCCAGCCCATGCGCTCGTCGCGTTGCGGGCAGTCGGTGGGCATCGAGCGGTAGTTGCCACGGATGCCCCAGTAGGCGTTTTTGTAGACCGCGTTGATGATCTCGTTGGAGGTCTCAAACGAACCCGTCACTGGCATTTCGTCATAAATCACCCAGCCTTCGAAGTCGTCCATGGTGGGCGTTTCGCGCAGGCCAGAGATTTCAACGTAACGGAAGCCGTGGTAGACGAACATGGGATGCCAATGGATTGCTTCGTCGTTCCTCTTCGCAATGACATAATGGTCAATGTTCTCGGAGCTGCGGAGGTTGGCGGTGTAGAGGGTGCTGTCGGTGGTCAGCAGTTCGGCGAAACGGAGTGTGATGGTGTCGCCGGGTTGTTGTCCGCGCACTTTCATGTCGATGAGGCCGACCATGTTTTGGCCCATGTCCAAGTACCATTTGCCGCCTTTTTGGAACATGCCGACGGGTTTCAGTTTCTCCATCACGGTGATGTTGGGGTTGGGTTGGGCCGAAAGTTCGCCTTCGGGAGCGTCCACGAGTTCGGCTTGGAGCCATTCAGAGTCATCGTATTTGGCTTTGTTCCAGTCGCCGAGGTCAAAATTCTCGTCGTAGGTTTCGCCGTCCCATTCGTTGGCGGTGCGGATGGGGCCACGGTTGGTGATTTTCCAGCTGTCGTCGCTGACGATGGTCTCTTTTTGGCCGTCGTTGTAGGTCACTTCAAGTTGGAGCAGCAGTCGCGGCGTGCCAAAGGCAAACACGTGTTCGGTGCCGTCCCAATTGGGGTTTTCGGCATTGTGGCGGATGGCCGTGTAGCGACCGCCTTCAAGGATAATGCCGATGGCGTTGTTGCCGTTTTGCAGTTGGTCGGTCACGTCGTAGGTGTTGAAATAGACGCGCTTCGAGTACCACGAAAGCGTGGGCTTCAGCAGCTCGTCGGGTGCGACTTCGGTACCGTTGAGGTAGGCACTATAGACGCCCATACCGCTGACGTAAAGCCTTGCCGATGCGATGCCGTCTTTAAGGTTGAACTCCTTGCGCAGATAACGCGCCGCTATGCGGGTCTTGCCCACCAAAACGTCGTCGTCAAACTCATGGCCAATCCATTTCGCTTGCCAGTCGTCTTGGTTCAACAGGCTGATTTCAAACGACTTGACTTCGCTTTCCACTTTGGATTTTGCGTCCCCATTAGATACAGTGGCAATGACTTTCCAGAAAGCCTTGTCGCGACTTTGGAGTGGTTTGCCACCGTAAGGAACGTAAAGCATTTGGCTCGATTCCGTCACGCCCGAGTCCCAAAGGTCGCCAACGTTGTTTTTGGCGTTTTCGGCGGTCGAGGCCACGATGATACGGTAGTCTTGTTGGACTACATCCTTGGCATCTGTGGCCTCAAAGTTCCAGCTGAAACGTGGTGTGGCCGTGGCCAAAGGCATCGGGCGCACTTGTTGTTCCACATTCGCGTTGGTGATGCTGACGTTGAGCGTGTCGTTGGTGCACGACGCGAGGGCAAGGAATGCCAAAAAGATAAAGGCAATGTGTTTCATAGAGCTATTCATTTTGTTTTCGCAAAAGTAAGAAAATTATTGTTCGCGCATTCTTTTGGGTTCAAATCCCAAGTCGATTTGTTCGATGCCGTTGGTGTCGACTTTCAGCATGATGGATTCCATTGGCTTGAAATTCAATGTATAAGCCTCAGTCTTTCCATGATGGTTGACGGTGATTTGACGGGTTGCGCCTTGGTCGGTGAAGGCATAGCAGTAGTCCAAAGGATATTCGATGGTCTGGGTCATCGGGTTGGCGACAAATATATAATAGGTGTCGTTGTCCTCGCGGATCCAGAAATCGGGGAGGTTTTCGCCTTCAATCAGTGGTTTGAGGTCAGAGGTTGTAGGGCTGTCACACTGTGGCAGCCGTACAAGTTGTTCGATAAGATTTTCATATTCAGCATGTTTCACCTTACCAGGTTCCTTGGGCATACGTTTGACGATGACGGGCAAACCGGCCTCAGCCAGACGAATGATTTCCTGCAACGCGCTCATTTCCATGTATTCCACGTCGCAATACAAGGCCTTGAAGTCGGCCTCGCCACAGTGCAAAATGCCGTTCTCGAATTTGGCCGATTTCAGGAAATGTTCGTTCACCCAAATAGGCTGCATCCCCTTAAATTCCTCCGGCGTGTTGATGAAGCGCATCTCGTACTCGCCCCAGAAGAAGGCCTTCACCTTGCGCACCGAGTCGGGATAGGTGCCGCCCATCCAAGCGTCCTCAAGAGGCATATAAACGGCCAAATCGCTATAGTTCTTGCCTTTACGCATATATTCGGAGACCTTGGTCATATAGTTGTTGAAATCGGTCAAATCATTGCCAGTCAAATTATTATCTTCGTTTGTGCTGATTTGGCAGGTGGTGTAGAAGTGGTTCGTCGTGTCGCCCACCTTATTATATGGGAAGCCGTGCCAGATGATTTGGTTGGTGCCATTGGCGAAAAGCGCATCACAGATGAGCTTGAGATCGGCGATTTGCTCGCGACCTTGGTGGGGGCTTTGGCCGCGACCGTTCTTGTAGCGCAGGCTGGTCCAACCGTAGGCGCAGGTGAAGGTCTCGGCGGTGACGGCAGGCTTGTCGGCGAGGGTGGCTGCCGAGGCCGCAATCTTGCTGAAGCAAGGCTCGTAGAGGATGGCTTCGGTTTCGGGCACGTCGACGAGGGTGAAGGCCGTCAGCAGGTCGGTGGGGGCTCCGCCGCACTGGGCACGCGAGAAGGCCCCGACCTTGGTGGCATTGTTGGCAAACGGTTGATAGAATTCGTTCAACACATAGCCCGACAGCGTGTGCATATAGTCGTAGAACACATCAGCGTTCTCTTCATCCAAAAGGGTCCGATTTTCCATGTATGGCGTGATGTCGTAGCCATGCTCTTGCATGAAGGTTTCGCCAAAACCTGGTGTCCAGGCGTATTGGGTTTCCACTTCCCACGAGTCGACGAACACGCCCGACTTGCTGCCTTTGTAGGCTTCGGCAAGTCCCTTGTTCATCTTATCGGCATAGCGATAGAAAGCGTCTTTGTCAAGATGGTTGAGGATGCGGGCTTCGCGGGGGAAGTCCCAGGTGTAGCCACGATTAGCCGATTCCACCGACTTTCCCGCAAGGCAGTCATCGTTTTCGAAATAGGTGCGTGTTTGGTCGTTGGCAGGCAGGTTGGCATCGCTGAAGGGCCAGAGGGTGCCATAGGTGAAGTCGCAGCCGAGGCCGAGCGAGTCGGCAGTGCGTTTGGCGAAGTTGACGTGAGAGGCCCATTCGGGCGAGAGGAATTCGGGATGGACGGTGGTGGAGTCCAAGCCCATCGGGTAGATCCACGCGATTTCCACGCCGCCGAAGCCGTGGTCGCGCAGCCAAACGAGTTGGTCTTTCACGTCCTTGTTGTCAATTTCCGACGAGAACCACCACCAACGTGTGTAGGGTTTGTGGGAGGCGTAGATCTCTGGTTCTGAGGTTTCTTGTTTGGTCTCTTTCTGAGGCTCATTGTTGCAGCCGAAGAGGATGATGGCGAGGGCTGCGAGAGTAAGTAAAGTAAAATGCTTGTTTTTCATTATGGCTTGATTTTTAATTGTTTACATATTGATGCAGATTACAAATCCGACCGAACTGAATCAAAGTCCAAACACGTCTGCCAGTTCCTTCATCTGCGCCTCGCTCATGCCTTCAGGCACGAAGCCCATGTTGCGTGCGCTCATGTAGATTTGCGCGGCCTTGTTGAGCACATCCACTTGGTCGAAGGCCGACATGATGTCGACATCGACGGCAAACACGCCGTGCTTTTCCCACATCACCACGTCGTAGCCCGCATTGATGGTTTTTATGGTGGCTTCGCCGAGTTCGACGCTCGACGGCAACAGATAAGGCACAATACCTAAACCTTTCGGACAGAAAGCCCGCGTTTCGGGTATCATCGACCAAAGGATTTTGGTCAGCACGTCCTTCTCCAAAAACGGACGGTGATGCGTCATGGCCACGAGTTCAATGGGGTGGGTATGGAGCGAGGCTTTGTAATGCGAACCATTGGAAATCAGATAGTTGTGTACGCTGAGGTGAGAAGGCAGTTCTGAAGTAGGCTTCACGGGCTTGTCGGCGATGATTTCGTAGTGGGCGCAGTCGTCGGTGATGCGGATGACGGAGCCGTTGTCCATGGGCCAACGGGCGAGGTCGCGCATACGGCGGTTGGTGCCTTTGCAGAAGAAATAGCAGCCTTTGAGGTGGGGGAGGGTGGTGCCGATTGGGAGTTGAGAGTTGAGAGTTGAGAGTTGAGAGTAGTTTAGAGTTGAAAGTTGATCGGTGACGTTGACGACGATATTGCCGCCGTTGCGCTCGGCCCAGCCTTTTTGCCAGAGATAGCCAGCCACCTCGGCCACTTGGTCGATGCGCTGTTTCAGTTCGGTGTTGTTGTTTAGGATGCTTTCCATGTTTCAATAGTTTTCTCCATACCTTTCTTTGGTAATCTGTGCGAGCGACTTGCCTCGGGTGTTGGGGCAACCAATGACGCCCACAACCAACGAGATGAGCAGCAGCCCAATCATGCACCAGGCGGCCACGGTGAAGCCTTCGCCGTTTTCGCCATAGATGAAGGTGAAGACGAGTCCCCACAAGGCTGAGAGACCTCTCACCACGAAGAACATCAGTCCCTGTGCGCCGGCGCGGAATTTGGCCTGGAATAGCTCCGAACCCCAAAGGGCGTAGAAAATCTGCACCGACATACCGCCTTCGATGCCCCAAAGGATGGTGAAAAGCCACAATGAAGCGGTGCCGTTCACGCCAAAAGCGACGATGACGACCCACGCACCGAGGGCGAAGAGCAGGCCCAAGATATAGACCAACTTATGGCTGACCTTGTCGATAAACGTCGAGGTGATGAAGGTGACACCCACGATGATGGCCCATTGGATGCAGTTCATCCAGTTGGCTTGCTCGTTGCTGATGCCGCCTGCGGTCTCGTAGATGTGGGGTTGGAAGAAGCCCAAAACGGAGGCCACGAGGTTCCAAGTGAGGTAGATGACGGCCAAGAAACACGCGGTCTTGATGGCGGTTCGGTTGGAGAACAACACCTTGAAGGCGTGCCAAAGTCCGGTGTCTTCGCCTTTGGCTTTGGCCGTGGCTTGACTTTCCTTCCACTCGCTGCTTTCTTCGAGTTTGCGCTGCATGTTCCAAGCGATGAAGGCCACGACTAATAGCGAGAAGAACACGATGCGCGAGCTGAACACATTGACGGCCTCCTGCGGCAGGTCGGCACCACCAATGGCATGGGCGATGCGTTCCACCCAGCCGAACAGGTAACCGTCGGGGGCGAAGAACATGCCCAAAAGCAGGATAATCATCGGACCGAAGCCCCACGACATCTGCGAGATGCAAATGTTGCGGCCACGGTTGTTGGTCTCCGAGCTTTCGGAGATGTAGGTCCACGAGGCGGGCACACCGATGCCGACCGAGATGCCCGTCACCAAAAATCCTGCGAGAAGCATCGGGAAGTTGGTGGACAGCATGATGAGCAGTACGCCAAGCATGTACACCAAAAGATTGTAGGTGTAGATGAACTTGCGCCCGTATTTGTCGGCCAAGAAACCGCCGATGATGGCACCGATGGCGGCACCCAAGCAGTTGGCACTGATGAAGTTGAGCCAGCCGAGATGCACCTCGGTGAGGCCAAGGTATTTCTGCCATAGCGTTAAGCCGCTGGCACCTGCGACGATGGCACCAGCGTCCAAGTAGTTCGTCAATGAGACGGCGATGGTGCTTTTTAGACTTCCTTTGTTCATAGTCCTATCTCTTTGATGTTACCTCTTTCTCATACTGCTGAATGCAGCCAATGAAGTCCTCGCCCACTGGCACGTTGTTCTTCAAATTGAAGTAGTCGTAGACGGCACCGAAGGGCAGCGACTTCATCTCTTCCAGCAAAGCCAGACGCTCGAAGCCTTGGCCGTTGTCTTCGTACTTGCGGAGCATGTCGAGTGGCTCAAGCAGGGCTTGCAGCAGGCATTTCTGCGTGGCGCGGGTGCCGATGACGTAGGCACCTATTCTGTTAATGGAAGCGTCGAAGTAGTCGAGGCCGATGTGGGCGCGGTTGAGGGCTTCGGCGCGGACGATTTCCTTGAACAGGTCCAAAGTCTGGTCGTTCATGATGGTCACGTGGTCGGAGTCCCAACGGATGGGACGGCTGACGTGAAGCATCAGCTCAGGCACATAGAGGAGCAACGACGAGACCTTGTCGGCCACATTCTCGGTAGGCTCGTAGTGACCCGTGTCGAGCGTGTAGATGACCTTGCGCGTGGCGCAGTAGCCTTCGTAGAAGTCCATCGAGCCGACGGTGAAACTCTCCAACCCGATGCCGAAGAGCTTGGCCTCGACGCACGATTTCATGTCGGGCAGCGGTTCAGCCAAAACCTCATCCAACGAAGCGGCCAAAATCTCGCGATAGCGCTTGCGCTCCACGGTGATGTCCTTCAGGCCGTCGTGCACCCAGATGTTCATGATGCACGGGTCGCCTTGGGCCTTGCCCATCGCGTCGGCGATGCGGCGGCAGCGTTTGGTGTGCTCAATCCAGAAACTACGGATTTCGGGGTCGGGATTGGCCAGGCTCAAATCCCCGCTCTTAGGATGACCGAACGAGGTGCTGTTGAAATCAAGGTTCATCTTGACCGACTTGGCCCAATCGATCCAACTCTGAAAATGTTCGACGCCCACTTGGTCGCGGTCGACGAACTTGCCGCCGAAGTCGCCATAGATTTCGTGCAGGTTGACGCGCTGTGTGCCCGCTAATAACGACTTCACAAATTCGAGGTCCTTGCGCACCTCGTCGATAGTGCGGGCGCGACCTGGATAGTTGCCCGTGGTTTGTATGCCGCCCGAGAGGCCGGCGTTGCTCTCGAAGCCGAGTACGTCGTCGGTCTGCCAGCAGTGCAGCGAGATGGGGGTCTTTTCGAGGGTCTCAATGGCCTTGTCGGTGTCGATGCCGAGGGCGGCGTAGCGCTCGCGGGCCAGTTCGTAGGATTTTTGGAGGTTTTGTGTGTTCATATTTTGCTGTTTTTAGAGCAGGGACTCATGTCGTCTGGTGATATAGCTGTTGCTTTGTTAATAGCAGGGACTCACGTCGCCTGCTTATTGATGTGTCGCCCCTACGGGGCTGGGGTGTATGTTTTTGTTTCAATATTATGTGTTATGATCTTGCGCATCGCCCAGCGGTCGCTGACCAATCCTGCGGCTTTGGCTTGTACCATCAGGTTGCCGATTGCGGTGGCTTCGGTGGGACCAGCCATCACGGGCATCCCGATGGCATCGGCGGTCCATTGATTGAGCAAGGCGTTGGCCGAGCCGCCGCCGATGATGTGCAGCTTCTCAATTCTGAACGGTGCCATTTCTTGCAGCATGTCAAGCACTTCCTTGTAACGCTCGGCGAGGCTGTGGTAGATGCAGCTGAGCAGCTCTGCATCGCTGGCAGGAACGGCAAAACCATTGTCGGCCACGGCGTTCTTGATTTCCGCTTCCATGTCGGCAGGATTGGCAAAGCGCGGGTCGTCGGGATTGATGCGGCCTGCGTAGGCTTTCGCCGAGGCGGCCATCTCGGTCATTTGGGCATAGGTGTAATCCTTGCCTTGTGCCATCCATTTCTTGCGGCATTGCTCCATGAGCCACATCCCCGTGATGTTCTTCAGGAAGCGCGTGGTGCCTTCAATGCCGCCTTCGTTGGTGAAGTTGAGCCTTGCGGACTTTTCGTTGATGATGGGTTCATTTACTTCGATGCCCATCAGGCTCCAAGTGCCGCTGCTGAGATAGGCAAAGTGCTCGTTTTCAGCGGGAACGGCAACAATGGCCGAAGCCGTGTCGTGACCTGCCACGGCCACCACGGGGACCTCGCCCAAACCAGTGTCTTTTGCGATGTTGTAGCGCAACCTGCCCACAGTTTCGCCAGCTTGCACTCGGTCGGGCAGTTGGTCTTGCCGTAAGCCTACCGCCGCCATCAGCGACGGCTCAAACTGTTGCGTTTTCGGGTTCACCAATCCCGAGGTGGAGGCGATGGTGCTTTCGCACACCTTGCCGCGCGTCAGCATATACGACAGCAGGTCGGGCATGAAGAGGATGCGCTTGGCGTGTTGGTAGGCCACGCTGCCTTCCTCGGCTTGTGCGAACATCTGGAACACCGTGTTGAAATTCATGATTTGGATGCCCGTCAAGGCGTAAAGCTCATCGTGCGGGACGATTTTGTAGAACTTCTCAGGGATGCCTTCGGTGTAAGGGTCGCGGTAGGCGCGGGGCAGGCCGAGCAAAGTGCCGTCGTGCCCGATACAGCCGAAGTCGACGCCCCAAGTGTCGATACCGATGGAATCCAATGGAATGTGACGTTTGCCTAAGTCGGTCAGGCATTTGAGGAAATGCTCGTAGATGCTGTAGACGTTCCAGTAGTATTTCCCACCGATTTCGAGGGTTTGATTCGGGAAACGATAGACTTCCTCCATCGTGAAGCCGTCGTCCTTGAAGGTGCCGAGGATGGCCCTCCCGCTGGTGGCGCCGCAATCGAAAGCGAGGAAACGATGGGTATTTAAAGATTTAAGATTCAAAGATTTAAAATTTAAGATTCAAAATTCAGAAGACCATCACAGCGCCACCGCCTTTGGCGAGGTGCACTTTCACTTTGTTGCCCATCACCTGGATTTGTTCGGCCACATAGTCGCGGGCGGCGCGGTTGGCGTTAGGGCCGTCGCGGAAGATACGCCCCGACTTGGCGCCAAAATTAGGCAGTACCGAGAGGTCAAGATAAAGGTCGCGCTCCTCCCAGTTGGTGATGGCACCCACATACCAGCGGAAGTCTTTTCGGCGGGCGATAACCAAGTATTCACCCACCTTTCCGTCTAAGACGACCGTCTCGTCCCAAACGGTAGGCACAGTAGCGATGAACTGGGTGCATTCGTCTTCGTTCAGGTAGTTGCTCGGGCTGTCGCAAAGCATGTTGAACGGCGATTCAAAAATCACGTATTCAGCCAATTGACGGCATCGCGTGCCTTGGCTCATGGCTTCGGTGTAGACGGCGGCAAAGTTGTTCTTTTGGGCATTACGCATCGCGCCTTGGGTGTAGTCCATCGGTCCAGCCACCATGCGGATGAAGGGGATGGTGACTTCGTTCAGTACGAAGTCGCTTTTGTTGTCCCACTTGGCTTGTTCTAGGCCGTAAACGCCTTCGTGGTTGAGCACGTTGGGATAGGTGCGATGCAGTCCCGTAGGCTTGTAAGCACCGTGGAAATCAACGAAAAGTTGGTATTTGGCTGCTGTTTCGGCCATGCGGTAATAGAAGTCGACAATCATCTGGTCGTCGCCGTCCATGAAGTCGACCTTGAAGCCTTTCACGCCCATGTCGGAATAGTATTGGCACACGTTATCCATGTCTTTGTCGATGGCGGCATAACCCACCCAAAGCACGATGCCCACGTTGCGTTCGGCGCCATAGTCCACCAGTTCCTGGATGTCGATTTCGGGCACCACCTGGAAGAGGTCGGCCTGCTTGTTGACGGCCCAGCCTTCGTCCAAAATGACATATTCGATACCATATTGCGAGGCGAAGTCGATGTAATATTTATAGGTGTCGTTGTTGATGCCCGCCTTGAAGTCGACACCATAGATGTTCCAAGCGTTCCACCAGTCCCAAGCCACCTTGCCGGGTTGGATCCACGAATCGTCCTCGATGCGCGAAGGCGAGGCCAAAAGATAAACCAAGTCGCTGTCGGCCAGCTCTTTGTCGTTTTCAGAAATGACGATGCAACGCCACGGGAAAGCACGTTTGCCTTGAACCTTGGCAATGTAGTTTTCGCGCTCTTTCACCAGCCATTGCAGGTTGTTGTGGCCACCTTGCTCGCGGGTCTTGGGGTAGGGCGCATGGACTGCCGAGAGCGTGTTTTTGCCGTCTTTGTTTCTCAAATATAAACCGGGGAAGTCCTCCAAATCGGCCTCGGTGATGACAGCTTTCTTGCCATCGTTGAGTTCGACCAACAAAGGCAGGAAGGCCAATTTTTCAGGGTCCATCTGGCTCAGGTTGGTGTGGGTGTAGGTGTTCTCAAACGAGTTGTAGAACTGCTGGCTGATGAGGTCGCCTTCTTGTCCGGCACGGCGCAGGACGTATGGGATAACGCCTTGATAGTCTGCATCGAAGTTGAAATCTGCGGTCTCGCTTTCGATGATGATGGGCTTGCGAAAATCCGTCTCGAAGCGGTAGGCCACGCCTTCGTCGTAGGCACGGAAGATGGCTTTATAGTTGCCTTTCAAGGTAAGTGTCAGCTCGTTATAGACCTCAGGGATTTCAGCTCGTTTGTAGAGCTGCGTCTTCACCGATTGGCTGACCGAATGCGTTTTGGCGTTTTTCACAACGGGTTTTTGGCCCAACTGCGCACCATCATTAAGTGTCATTCCGATGGCCGAAGGGGCTAAGACACAGGTTTTTCCGTGTGTGACGGCATAAGTCAATTGTTCGTCTGCCTCAACGGTGACGGTGATTTTTCCATCGGGCGATTGCAGGGTGTATTGCTTTTGGGCGAAGGCGCTCACGCAAAGCAGCAAGAGCGCAGAGAGAAGTGTTTTTTTCATGCTGGTAAAGATTTGTGCAGGCAAAAATAGTAAAAAGATGAATTGTTCCCGAAAAAGATCGCCAAAAATCAATTCCTCCAAAAACTGCGCGAAAACAAGGTGATGAGCGAGAACAGCTCGACCCTGCCTAAGAGCATCAATAGCATGAGCACCCACTTGGTGCCGAGCGGGAACAACACATAGGAACCTCCGGGACCTACGCTTCCGATGCCGGTGCCGACGTTGCTCAAAGTGGCCACCGATGCGCCGATGGCCGTGTTGAAGTCGATGCCCGTGGCGAGCAGGATGATGGCGCCAACGACGAACACCAAAAAATAGATGACAATAAAGGTGATGTTTTTGTAGACGCCACCCGTCGAGATGGATTTCCCGTTGACTTTCACGGGCAGCACGGCGTTGGGGTGGATGATGCGCTTCAGTTCGAGGAAAGAGTTGTTGAGGAAAATCAGGTGCCGGAAAATCTTGATGCCGCCAGAGGTGGAGCCAGAGCTGGCGCCGATGAACATTAGCAGGAAGAGGATGATGCTCAGGAACGTAGGCCATTGCGTGTAGTCGCTCACGAAGAACCCCGTGGTGGTGAAGGCGGAGATGACGCTGAAGAACGACTGGCGGAAGGCGCTGCCAAAGCTCAGGTGACGGGCAAAGAGCAATACCAGCCCGATGCCTATTCCTAAGAACAAGGTATAGAGCAGGAATGTGCGGAACTCCTGGTTTTTCAGGATGGCAAACGACCGCCAACTCAGCGAAAGCAGGAGCAGCGAGAAATTGCAGCCCGACAGCACCATGAAGACGGTGACCACCACCTGCGAGTAGTTGGAATAGGCCCCGATGCTTGCCGTTCGGGTCGAGAAGCCGCCCGAGCTGATGGTGGTCAGCGAATGGCAGAGGGCATCGAAGAGGTCCATGTCGCCAAGGTAGAGCAAAAAGGTCTCCAAAAGGGTGAAAAACAGATACAATCCCCAGATGCGTTTCACGGTGTGCATGACGCGTGGGTGCAGTTTGTCATAGTTGATGCCGTTGATTTCGGCCACGAAGAGCTGCATTCCGCTCATGCTCAGGAAGGGCAGGATGGCGATGGTGAACACGATGATGGCCAGACCACCAATCCATTGCGTCATGCTGCGCCAAAGCAGGATGTCCTTGGGCACCGACTCGATGTTGGTGAGGATGGTGGCACCGGTGGTGGTGAAGCCCGACAAAGCCTCGAAGAAGCCATCGGTGAAGTTGGGCACGCTCTTGCTGAGCAGGTAGGGCATGGCACCGAAAAACGAGATGACGAGCCACGAGATGCAAACGATGTAGACGCCGTCGCGCTGACTGGTTTTGTCGTCGCGATGCTTGCGTGTGGCGATGAGCAAAATGAAGCCTGTAAGCAGGGTGATGAGGGCCGAGAAAGGCATACTGAAAGCATGCAACCCGCGATAGAGATAGGTGGCGGGAAGCACGGTCAGCATGAAGAAGCCTTCGATGAGCAACAGGAAGCCTTCAATCCTGAGGACCAAGGGGTGGTTTATTTTAGTTTTCCATTTCATTGATTGTTTTTTGTCACAAAACCTGCAAAACCATCAAAACTTTTTTAAAGCAAAGGAAAGCAGCCAACCGGCTTGCTTTCCGGCGGCAACGCGGTTGCGTGCCGCCACACGCTTTTCTTTAGGTTTCATCATTGTTTTGCAAGTTTTGTTCTACCTTTTTCTTAATGGAACAAGCGTTCAACTGCCGGGATGCCGTTGGGTAGGGCCAAAACGACAACCTGGTCGTCGGGCTCGATTTGGAAGTCGTCGGTGGCGATGAAACTTTCGCCGTCGCGAGTGACTCCGCAAATGACGGCATCAATGGGCATGGGCAGCTGCCCAATGGTCTTGCGCGTGACGGCTGAACCGGCCCGCACCAAGAACTCCACGATGTCGGCATCGATGCCGCTGAGGCTCTTCAAGGTGCTCACCTTGGCGCCGAGGGTGTATTTCACCATATAGCTCGCGGCGATCAGTTTCTTGTTGATGATGGAGTCGATGCCGATGTTTTGCGAGATGTCGATGTAGTCGATGTTCTCGACGAGGGCGATGGTCTTCTTCACGCCGAACGACTTGGCTTGCAGGCAGGTAAGGATGTTGGTTTCGGTGTTGTCGCTCACGGCGATGAAAGCGTCCATGTCCTTGATGCCTTCGTCCTCAAGCAGGTTGAGGTTGCGGGCATCGGCGTTGACCACCAAGGCTTCCTCCAAATAGTTGGTCAAGTCCATGCAACGTTCCTTGTCGATTTCCAAGATCTTGATGTTCAAGTCCTTTTCAAGACGTTTGGCGGTGAGGCGGCCCACGCGGCCTCCGCCCACTATCATCACGTTGTGGACGTTGATTTGTTTCTTTCCGCTCAGCTTGATGATGTCTTTGATGGCGTGTGGCTTGGTGACCACATACACCATGTCGCTGACTTGGAACACTTCATCGCCTTGCGGGATGAAGGTGTTCTGCCGACGGTGGATGGCGGCCACGCGGAATTCGATGTGCTCGTATTGGTTGATGACCTCGTCGACGGTCTTGCCCAAGATTTCGGCCTCGGGTTCAAGTTTCACCATGAAGAGTTGCAGGTTGCCGCCCGCAAAGTCGTAGGTCTCCGACGAGGCGTTTTTCTTCAGCAGCGAGATAATCTCCTGTGCAGCAATGTCTTCTGGCGACAACAGCCCGTCGATGCCGAGGTCTTGGTACATGCGCCACACTTCTGGGCTCAGGTTTTCCATCGTGTTGACGCGGGCGATGACTTTCTTGGCGCCGAGTTTCTTGGCGATGATGGCCGTCAGCAGGTTGATGTGCTCATTGTGGAGCACGGCGATCAGCAGGTCGGCCTTTTTCACGTTGGCGCGTAGCAGTACGGCGGTCGAGGTGGAGTCTCCCGTGATGGTCATTAGGTCGCTGTGCGACTCCATCATCTTGAGCAGTTCCTCGTGCGGGTCCACGATGGTGATGTTGTGGTTGCTGCGCACCAAGGCTTCCGCCAGGTGCATGCCCACTTCTCCGTCTCCAGCTATGATGATGTTCATTTCAATTCGGTTTATTAAAGTGCAAATGTATGGATTTTTCCGAAATCATCACCACACATCCGACCAAGTGACCGAAATGACGTGGTTGGTGGATTTTTCGCTTTCCTTGAAGACGTTGGCCATGCCGAAGGTGTAGCGCACCTCGACAAACCAATAGCTGATGGCTGCCGTGAAGCCGTAGTCGATGCGGTTGAAAGTGCCGGGTTGCCATGGCGTGATGTATTGCTGCTTGCGTTTGCCGCTCACTTCCATCACGTCGTTGCCGCCGATGCAGAAGCCGATTTGCGGCCCGATGCGCAAACGCGGAATCATCGATTCGTCTTCGTCGTCCTCGTTCCACCGGCGCAGGTAGATGTTCAGGAGCAGCGGCACGTTGATGTAGTGCGATTTCTCCATGTAGCGGATGCTGTTGCCCGCCTCGTCGAGGCCCCGCTTCGAGCTGGTGCCCTGCCGCGAATAGAGGATGTCGATCTCTCCCCCAAGGATGAAACGCTCAGGGATGAGCGCGATGCGCACGCCACCGGTGAAGTCGGCACGGAAGGTGGTGCTGTCGTTGCCGCTGATTTTCATCGTCGAAAGGGCAGGCCCGACGAGCAGACCGCCACCAATGCGCTGGGCCATCAGTGCGCCAGAGCCGAGGAGCCAGAAGAACAATATGAGGAGTTCCGTTTTTTTCATATAGGCAAAGTCGCTTTAACGAACCACCTTGGCCACAAAGGTCTTGCCGGCGGCTTGAATCACTAACATATAGGTTCCCGAAGGCATCGAAGAGAACATCTCGCCGATGGCGATACGGTTGACACCTTTTGACGATTGTCCCAAGTTCTTGTTGACTAACAGTTTCCCGTCAATGGAATAAACTTTTGCGGACAAATTGCAAACATCGTCCAGGTCGATTTCGGCATAGCTTGAGGCCGTGATGGGGTTGCCAACGACACGGATGGCCAAATCGTCTTGTGCGGTTTCGCCAATGCCGGTAATGCCGTACTCGTAGGCTCCCATGTCGATGCGGTTGTTGTTGACGCGTTGATGGCCCTCCAAATCCGTGCCGTCGAGCACTTCGGAAGGCGTTTCCAACGATCCAGCGTCGACGCAAGGGCTGTTGGCACTCAGCCTGTAGTTTTCGTTGTCGGGGTCGGCAAAAAGCGGGTCCTCGTCAATGCAGTTCTCGTAAACGGTGATGATTTCATGATTCGAAATGTTGTCAAACCCATACTGCACCAAGCAATTGTGAAATTCTGGAGCATGATCATCATAGGTCCACGACCACATCTGTACGGGTTTTTCAAGTTGAGCGTAATTGGTGTTACCGTAGACGATGCAGTTCCACAAAACAGGCGAGCTGAGTTGATAGAAGAAAATGCCGCCACAATTGACGCCGTAGGAATGGTTGGCCACCACGGTGATATTGGCCACCATTGGCGACGAGTCGCTGATGGCCAAGCCGCCGCCAAAGTGTTCAGAATAGTTGTTGGCGAAGAGCGAGTTGGTGATGCTGCATGGGTTGTCGTAGCAGCGAATCAAATAGAGTCCGCCTCCGTTCACGCCCTGGTTATGCTCAAAGACGCAGCGGTCGATTTTTGCCGAGCAGCTGTCGATGCTCATGGCACCGCCGATGGCGGATCGACCATTGTTGTATCGGAAGTCGGTGCCAGTGAGCTCCACCTCGCAGTTGATGAAACGCAAGCCGCCGCCATACATGAAATAAACTGTATCTATCATGGTGTAAGTCAAGTTGTTGTTCACAGCGCAGTTGTGCATTTTCACGGTCGAATGCTCGGCGTTGAGCGCGCCGCCATGTTCGCGCGAGAAGTTGCAAAAGAGGGTGCTATGGCCGATTTCAATGTCTTTGCAATGGTAGATGCGCAGGGCACCGCCGTCTTGGTCGTTGTCCAAGGCGGCCTTGCCGTATTCGAAACGGCAATAGTCGAACTTGGAGCCGGCAGAGCCGTTGAGACGGATGCCGTTCCAGCCGCCGCGACCCATATTGAACAGGTGGAACCCCGTCGTGTCGGCCACGGTGAAGCGTATAGAGTCGGATTCGGTGCCGATGGCTTCTATTGATGCGTTCTCTTCGACATGAATGCTGTAAAACTGGTTGAAAAGCACCGTTGTGCCAGGACGAATGGCCAAAGCCTCCTCAACGGTGACATTGCCTGTTACCAATACGGTATCGGCATCCCAAACGCCTGATTGTAAGCCTGATACCTCGATGGTTTGTGCCTTTGCAAAACAGCCCGCCAACAATAGGGCGGTAAGAATAAATCTCGTTTTCATACGTGAGTGAATTGTAGATGACTGTGCAAAAATAGGTCTTATTTTTCATTTTGGGCTTATCTCGCCAAAATTAATTACTTTTGCAGGCTCAAAAAGAGCAAAGACAGAGTCATGGATAGCACTTCAAGCATTTTCAATCACATTTCGCAAATCGACGGGACGTTTTCGTTCGAGTGGGTGCTGGCAGCACTGTTGCTTGGCTTGTTTTTGGGTTTGGTGGTCAATATGGGTCCCGCATTCATTACGTTAGTGCAAACCAGTCTGCATCAGGATTTCAAGTCGGCGGTCCTGTTTGCCTTGGGCGTGATTTTGAACGATGCCATCGTGATAGCCTTGTGCATTCTCACTTCATTCCAGTTGGGGATGCAGTTCGACCTTGGCGTGCCTTGGTTCAGCATTGCGGCAGGGGGTGTTTTGGTGGCGTTTGGCATTGCCACCTACCACAAGAAAGCCCGGACGAAGGAGACGCGCCGCGAACAACGGGCCAAGGAGTTGCTGAAGGACCAAGACAAGGCTCCGTCGCCGTTATTTTTCATTGGTAAAGGCTTCGCGCTCAACGTGTTGAATCCTTTTGTCTGGATTTTTTGGTTTTCGGCGGTGGCCATCGTGGCAGGCGGTTCCAATGATACCGCGACCACCAGTGTTTTCTTCACCATCGTGTTGGCCACCAGTTTTTCATTGGATGTGCTGAAGGCATGGGGCGCGGCCAAGCTGAAGGTGTTTTTCAATGCCGAGCGTACCACGATAATGAATAAGGTGGCAGGCATATTGCTGGTGCTATGCGGTGTCTATTTCATCATTTTCAAGGGAGTCATCCAATTGGTCTAAAACCCCCTATTTTAAATCTTAAATCTTGAATCTTTAATCCAATCTCAACTATGCAAATCAAAACTTCAAATTCGGGCTGGGGGTCGTTCATGGTGAGCGGCCTGATAGCGATTGTCTACGGCTTGTTGGCGCTTTTGCTGCCTGACGACCTCATTCAAACGGTGATGCTCGTTTCGGGCATTGGCCTTATGGTTGTTGGCATCATTGGCATATTCATCGCTCTGCGTCGCAAGAAAATGGATCTCCCTTGGGGCATGTTGCTCTTCGAGGCTATCGTCATGGCTGTTTTGGGCGTAGTAGCCGTAGTGTGGTCGAAAGAGACCGTGAAACTGCTCATTTTTGTTCTCGGATTGTGGTCGGCGGTCATCGGTGTGATGATGTTGTTCTCCATAATGCGGTTCCGGTTCCTCGTCAACCGTGGCTTCTATCTTGTGAGTGCCATTCTGAGCATTCTGTTTGGCGTCCTCTTGGTTCTCAATCCTTTCGAGTCGGCAGAGGTCTTCGTGACCATAACGGGCATCATGGCCTTGGCGTTCGGCATCATCATGATGATGTTCGGCTTTAGGCTGAAGAAGGCCGACGAAGGCATTAAGGTTGAGTTAGTTGAGTAGTATGTGACGAAACGCTGTCCAAGGCGAGACCTCGGGCAACGGTGCCGTCACCTCGATTTGTGTCCTCAAAACCGGATGCTCGAAGGCGATGCGCCAGGCATGGAGGCTGATGGAGGCATCGGGATTGCTGCGTGGATAGCCGTATTTCAAGTCGCCCCGGATGGGACATCCGATATGCGCCAATTGACAACGGATTTGGTGATGACGACCCGTAAACAATTCAACTTCAAGCAGATAAAAAGTGTCTGATTTTCCAACCACGCGATAGCTCAACCGAGCCAATTTGGCTTCTTTCGTCCCTTCGGGCACGACGAACGACTTGTTCATCTTCTCGTTTTTCACGATATAGTCTTCCAACACATCGGCCTGCTTGGGTGGGTGGTTTTTCACCAAGGCCAGGTAGGTCTTGCGGAAGTCGCGGTCTTTCACCTTGACGGTCATGCGTGAGAGGGCCTTGCTCGTCTTGGCGAAGACGACGGCACCGCTCACGGGGCGGTCGATGCGGTGGACGAGTCCGGCAAACACGTTGCCCGGCTTGTCGTATTTCTCCTTGATGTATTGCTTCACGTCGTCGAGCAGGCACACGTCGCCCGTCTTGTCGCCTTGCACGATTTCTGACGGCAGTTTGTTCACGATTATCAGGTGGTTATCCTCGTAGAGGATTCGGTTGGATATATTGCTCATAACTCCTAAATCTAAACTAACAACTCTCCACTATAACGCCACTGCCGATGACATAAGGCTCCGTCTCATGGTAAACAACCCCAAACTGCCCTGGGGCCACGCCCGAAATGGCCACCTCCGACTCAATGTCGGCACCTCGCTCCGAGAGGTGCAAAGTCCCAAAGGTGAACTCCGGCTGGTGCCTAATCTTGAAACGCACACGCTGGCCGTCGACGAACTGCAACTTGGGGTTCATCGGCTGCAAGTCGCCCAAAGGCACGATGTTGGTGTATTGCGCCACAGGGTCGTAGCCCTGCGAAACGTAGACGATGTTGTTCGGGATGTCTTTCTTCACCACAAACCACGGCCCACCACCAAGACCTAAGCCCTTGCGCTGTCCGATGGTATGGAACCAAAAGCCTTTGTGGCGACCCAATTTCTTGCCCGTTTCCAACTCCACGATGTCGCCAGGCATCTCGCCCAAATACTCGCGGATGTAGTCGTTGTAGTTGATTTTTCCCAAGAAGCAAATGCCCTGGCTGTCATGGCGTTCCGCACTCGGTAGTTTGTATTGTGCGGCCAACCGACGTACTTCGGGCTTCGGTATGTCGCCGATGGGGAAGATGACCTTGCTCAGCTGGGCGTAGGTGATGCGCCCGAGGAAATAGGTCTGGTCCTTGAAGGTGTCGGCAGCGGTGCCGAGCCAGAAGACGCCGTCTTCGTCTTCCCACGAGCGGGCGTAATGTCCCGTGGCGATTTTGTCGAAGTTGTGGCCTTCCTTCTCCTCAAAGGCACCTAATTTGATCCAGCGGTTGCACATCACGTCGGGGTTGGGCGTGAGACCCTTGCGCACCATCTCCATGGTGTATTTTCCGACGGTCTCGAAATACTCGTGTTGCAGGTCGACGATGTCGAACTTGCAGCCGTATTTCTTTGCGATATAAGTCGTTATCTCAATGTCTTCCTCCGACGGGCAACTCGACAGGTCTTCCTTGCCTTCCATACCTATTTTAATATAGAAGATATGCGGGTCATAGCCCTGCTCCTTGAGCAGCGGCACCACCACCGAGCTGTCGACGCCCCCCGAAACCAATGCGGCAATATTCATGGGTTAGATATTTTCTGCAAAAATAGGTATTTTTTCGTTGTATGGCTGTCATATTATGGCAGCCATATGTCGCAAAATCATTTATTCCGTCATCGAATACGGTTTGTCCTCAGCCTTCAAACCGCGCTCCAAATTCGGCTCACTGCCCATCTCAAAGACCAGTTCGCCGCCTTGCATCAGCTGTTCGTGGGTGAGATAGAGCTTGCTGATTTCCTGCCCGTTGAGCGTCACCTTCTGCACATAGCGGTTCTCGTCGCTCACCTTAGATGCCTTGATTTCCAAGGTCTTGCCGTTGCCAAGACATACTTTCAAATAGGGCAGATAAGGCGCACCGAGCACGTATTGGTCGCTGCCGGGGCAAACGGGGTAGAAGCCCATGGCCGAGAAGATGTACCATGCCGACATCTGGCCGCAGTCGTCGTTGCCGCAGAGCCCGTCGATGTTGTTCTTGTAGAAACGGTTCATGATCTCGCGAAGCCAATACTGTGTCTTGTAAGGCTTTGAGGTCCAGTTGTATAGATAGGCGATGTGGTGCGCCGGCTCGTTGCCGTGGTTGTAGCAGCCCATCAGGCCTTCCTCGGTGACATCTTCTGTGTTTTCGAAAAACTCGGCAGGCAGGTGCATCACGAAAAGTGTATCCAAATTGGATACAAACTGCGCCTCGCCGCCCATGGCCTCGATGAGGCCTTTCACGTCGTGCGGCACGTAGAACGAATACACCCACGAGTTGCCTTCCACGAAGCCTTCGCCCTCGGTGTCGAAGAGGCTGAAGGGCGTTTTCCAGCTGGCGTCGCTCATGCGGGGACGGGCGAAGCCCAACTCGGTGTCGAAGGTGTTGCGCCAGTTGGCAGCACGTTGCTTGTAGGTTTTGGCCATCTCGGTATTGCCGGCCTTGAGTGCGGCTTGGTAGATGGTCCAATCGTCGTAGGCATATTCCAATGTGATGGAGACGCAGCCGTGGTTTTTGTCGAAAGGCACATAGCCCAACTGTTGGTAGTCGTCGAGGTTGACGTAATAGGGGCAGGTGGAGCTTTGACGCATGGCTTTAAGCATCACATCTTTTTGGTTCACAACGCCTTTGGCGTAAGCATCGGCCACGACAGATACGCCATGATAGCCAATCATGCACCAGTTTTCGTTGCCCATGTGCGACCATACGGGGAGCAGTCCGTGGACGCTTTGCTCGCTGTGTTTGAGCATCGACTGCACCATGTCGGCATTGCGCTGCGGTTGCAGCACGTTGAAGAGTGGATGCAGGGCACGGTAGGTGTCCCAAAGCGAGAACACGGTGTAGTTGGTGAAGCCTTCGGCCTGGTGGATGTTGTGGTCGAGGCCGCGATATTGCCCGTCCACGTCCATGTAGATGGAGGGATTGATCATCGTGTGATAGAGTGATGTGTAGAGCATCGCTTTTTGGTCTTCGGTTCCATCAGCCTGAATGATAGCGAGTTCCTTGTTCCATTTGGCTTGCGTTTCGGCCAAAAGTTGGTTGAAATCGCGTCCGTCGGTCTCGGCATGAAGGTTGCGCAAGGCGCCTTCGGTGCTGGTGGCGGAGAGTGCGACTTTCATCTCCAAACATTCTGGGTTTTCAAAAGTGAAATAAGCCACGATTTTGCGCCCCGTCATCTCAGGGAAGTTGTGTTTGACGTCGAACTTGCCCCAGCCACCGTTGTATTTGGGCTTCTCCAACTCACGGTAGCCATAGTCGGCGATGGGCTGGTTGAAACTGATGGCGAAGTAGGTGTAATTCGTTCTCGCCCAGCCGTTGGTGATGCGGTAGCCCGTCAGCAAGGTGTCGTTTTCCACGCGGAGGTTGGCCCAAAGGGTCTTGCCGTCGTAGTTGTAGATGCCGTGCTGCAAGTCGAGAATGACGCTGCCATCGTGCCCTTTAGGGAAGGTATAACGATGAATGCCAGCATGTTCGGTGGCTGTGAGTTGGGCTTTCACGCCGTAGTCTTGCAGAAAGACTTCGTAATAGCCTGGTGTGGCGATTTCGCTATCATGTGAGAAACGTGACCGATAGCCGGCATCGGGGTTGGTCTGTGTGCCAGGATTGAACTTGATTTCGCCCGTGACGGGCATCACCAAAATGTCGCCAAGGTCGGAATGGCCTGTGCCGCTGAAGTGGGTGTGACTGAAGCCGACGATGGTGCTGTCCTTGTGCTGATAGCCAGCGCAGTACTCATACACTCTCGGCTGGTAAACACCGTCGATGTTGTGCGGCACAGTGTCGGTGTCAGGACTGAGTTGCACGATGCCGAAGGGCGCACAAGCCCCGGGGAAAGTATGCCCCATGCCGTTCGTCCCGATGATGGGGTTGACGTATTGCAGATAGTTGGCGGCGCTATCGTTCTCGACAACGGCCGATGGTTTTTCCTGGCAGCCGATGGCAACAAGGCATAAAACCAATGATGTAAACAGGAGTTTATTCATAGTATATTGTTAGGGTCGTTTAGCTAAACTTGTTGAACGTTATCGCCTTGAACGCTCAAAGTCGCTAACTTGTTTTTTTATAAACGATTTCATCTCTTCCCATTCGATGTCAGCAAATATTATTGGCATTTCTTTGGGATCGGCATCTGCGAAATACGTTAGGCTCATTAATGCACGATAGATGGAATAATTAGGGTATTTTTGAGCGTAAAACTTTAGAATATCATCAAGTGAATAATGTTGCAGAAGAAAATATATGTCAATGAAGTCTTTTTTGGCACCTCGTCCCTCTATGGCATTGATTTTCATTGCTGCAATATCCTTAGGAGAAGCCAACCTTATGTCCTCTTCCACAATAGGCTCGTCAAGCCAAGGATAAATGGAATAATTCACAAAGTCAACTTTTACATTATCCATAAAGAAGATTTTGATGTTCTCTTTGTCCTTGATTTTTTCAACCTTTGCGTATGGCAACAATTTCTGGTAAAGGATGTTTTCTTCTTTGTCGAAAGAGCCAAAGAAATCAAGGTCAACGGAAACTCGATGGCCATATTGCAAAGCTAAAGCTGTACCGCCTACCAACCGGCATTCACTAAGATAGGGCTCTTGGCACAGGGCTTTCAGGAGTTCCAAAGTGTGGGGTTCGATTGTGCGATATGAAAGCATCTGAAATCCTCCTGTTTTGCGTTAGATAAGCAACAAAGCCATGAGACGGCAACTGGGTCTAAAGATCTGAAAGTCTTGCTGATAGATACAATCTTATTCAAGCCATAATGCCTCTTGATGGCATACCAATCGCTTAGACTGCCATATTCAAGGACTCGCTGAATTATGAAAGCGGCGTTTTTTTCATAATCCAATTTGTTTGGTTCAGTATCCCAAAAGATGCGAGGGTTGATGTCTTGTAATTGATAGGGCGATGACGATTGTATCATAGATGATTATTATTTTCAAATCGCAAAATTACTCATTTTCCTGAAACCAACACTTTTTTTGTCCTTTTTTACTATTTTTGCCATCCAATTCGCAACGATGGCCATACCCAAGGAAACAGTGGAGCAAATCCTGCAAGCTGCTCACATCGAGGAAGTTGTAGGCGAGTTCGTCACGCTGAAGAAGCGTGGTTCGAACCTGTGGGGCAATTGCCCGTTCCACAACGAGAAAACGCCGTCGTTCAGCGTCAATCCGGCACGAAACATCTTCAAGTGCTTCGGCTGCGGCAAGGCGGGCGACTCGGCCAAGTTTCTCATGGAACACGAGCATTTTTCGTATCCCGAGGCCCTGCGTTATCTCGCCAAGAAATACAACATCAAAATCGAGGAGAGGGAGCAGACAGCCGAGGAGATCATGCAGCAGAGCATCCGCGAGAAGATGTTCAACATCAACGAGTTTGCCAACAAGTATTTCGTTGATACGCTGTGGAACACTGACGAGGGTAAGACCATCGGCCTGCAATATTTTCGCGAGCGTGGCTACCTCAACCCCATCATCGAGAAGTTTCAACTTGGCTACAGTCCCGCCAAGTGGGACGCCTTCACGACCTACGCCAGGCAGAACGGCTACAGCGAGGAGCTTTTGGAGCAAATCGGCCTCTCGCTCAAGGGCAACAAAGGGCTTTACGACCGCTATCATGGCCGCGTGATGTTCCCCATCCACAACCTGACGGGGCGCGTCATCGGCTTTGGCGGACGCATCCTCGTCAACGACCCCGAGAAGAAAAGCCCGAAGTACCAAAACTCGCCCGAGTCAGAGATTTACGACAAGAAGCAGACGCTCTACGGCATCTATTTCGCCAAAAACGCCATCGCACGACAAGACGAATGCATCCTCGTGGAAGGCTATTTCGACGTGCTACGAATGCACCAAATCGGCATCGAGAACGTGGTGGCCAGCAGCGGCACCTCGCTCACGATGGAGCAAATCCGTTTGGTCAAACGCTACACGAAGAACATCACCATGCTCTACGACGGCGACTCGGCCGGTATCCATGCGGCCTTGCGCGGCACCGACATGATCTTGGGCGAAGGCATGAACGTGCGCATCGTGGTGCTGCCACCCGAGCATGACCCCGACACCTTCGGCAAGGAGTATTCGGTGGAATATGTGAGCAACTACTTGAAAGAGAACGCAAAAGACTTCATCCGCTTCAAGACCGAACTCCTCCTGAAAGATGCCGAAAACGACCCCATCAAGCGCGGACAGGTCATCCGCGACATCGTGGAGACCATCTCCGTCATCCCCGACAGCATTTTCCGCATCACCTACGTCAAGGAATGCAGCCGCCTGCTCGACATGCCCGAGCAGACGCTCACCAACGAGCTGAACAAAATCCTGCGGGCGAAACTCAAAAAGACTTTGGGCATCGAGGACAATGTCGTGGTTTCCGCCCCGGAAACCAATTCCACCACCCAAAATCAAGACGAAACCGTTGAAGACCAGCTGCCTGCGGGCTTTTACCAAGAGCGCGAGTTGGTGAAGCTGCTGCTGATGTACGGCAAGGAGATGATTGTGGACGAACGCATCGACGAGAGCGGTGAGCGGATTTTGGAGCAAGTCTCGGTGGCGCAATTTATCATCGACGACCTGAAGAACGACGGTTTTGTGTTCACCAATGCCGTCAACCAGAAGATTTTCAACATCTTCGACCATGCCATCGACAAGGGCATCATCCCCGATGATAGTTTCTTCGTTTCGAACGAAGACGAAACCATCGCCGAACGTGCCGCCGACCTCCTTTCGTCGCCCTACAAGCTCGACCAATGGGAGAAATACGGCATCTTCGTCAAGCAAGAACAGGATGTGTTGAAAGCCACGGTGTTGTCGTCGATTTACCGTTACAAGGACCTCATCATTGAGCAGCGGCGCAAGGCGGTTGAGGAAGAGCTGAAAACCGCTGCCGACCCCGACGACCAACTCATCCTCTTGAAGCGCAAGAAGGACCTCGACGACATCCGCAAGCAGATTAATAAGGAGTTGGGCATTGTCATTGCGAAATAAAACCGTAATTTTGCGGCCAAATTTTCGAGTATGTTTACAAGACGTAAGAGATGGCGTGTCCCGGCCGGACAGGAACCGACAGCATTGGATCGTAGGGTGATGGCGATGGAAGCCCGTGGCGCATTGGTGCCCAAGCGCAGCCTCATCCGTACCCCCGAAGAGATTGAAGGCATCAGGAAGAGTGGCGCCATCAACACAGCCATCCTCGACCTCGTGGGCGAGAAAATCCACGCGGGCATGAGCACCCTCGAAATCAACGATTTGGTGCATAACTACACTATCGAACACGGTGCCATCCCCGCCACATTGGGCTACGAAGGTTTCCCGAAAAGCGTTTGCACTTCCATCAACGAGGTGGTGTGCCACGGCATCCCCTCTGCCGACGACATCCTGAAGGAAGGCGACATCATCAACGTGGACTGCACCACCATCCTCGACGGTTTTTATGCCGACGCCTCGCGCATGTACGTCATCGGGCAGACCACGGCACGCAAACAGAAACTCGTCGATGTGGCCAAGGAATGCCTCTATGTGGGCATGGAAGCCGCCAAGCCTTACGGCTTCGTGGGCGACATCGGCAACGCCATCGAGAAGCACGCCCACAAGAACGGCTTCAGCGTGGTGCGCGACCTCTGCGGACACGGTGTGGGCCTCAAGTTCCACGACGACCCCGAGGTGCTCCACTACGGCAAGAAAGGTGTGGGCATGGTATTAGTGCCTGGTATGGTCTTCACCATCGAGCCGATGATCAACATGGGCACGTGGAAGGTCTTCATCGACAGCGCCGACGGCTGGACCGTCATCACCGACGACGAGCTGCCCTCAGCGCAATGGGAACACACGTTTTTAATGACGGAGACGGGGCTTGAAATCCTGACGCATTAAAGAGTTACCGCCACATATTCCTGAAAAATACATGGCGGTAAGTGCCAAAAAAAACGAGTTACCGCCTAGTATTCTGAAAAAATACTCGGCGGTAAGTCTATAAAAAAACGGGTTACCGCCAAACAAACCGTCTGTTATTGCATCAAATCATCGAGGGTCACTTCACTATTAATGTCGCCAGAATAAGGATTGTCTTTCAGGCCGAAAGTCGTTATCATGGTGAGATGTAGTGCTTTACGCGTCTTGGTCTTCTCACGGAACAGTTCCCGGCGTTCGAGCAGCCGTTGGTCGTAGTCTTTCTTTATGGTGTATGAACTGGCGGCATATTTCATCTCGCACAGATTGATGGTTTGGTCGTTTCGGTCAATGACCATGTCGATTTGCGCTCCTGCTTCATCTTCTTTGCTTTGGTAGATCCATGAACAAATATCGCTTTGTATTCCATTGATTCCCAATGCTTTCTTGATTTGGTTGAAATGCAGGAAGCAGACTTGCTCGAAAGCGTAGCCTTTCCATGCTGTCACGCCAGCCGATTCCATCATATTGGCCCAATGTTGTTCGTCGCGACCATTGTAGTCTTTCACAAAACGCAGATAAAACAGCGTGAAAAGGTCGGTCAGTTGATAGAGCATGTCGCGCTGTTTCTTCCCAAAAGCGGAATAGCGGCGCACGATGTCGCAGTTGCAGAGGTTTTTCAGCATTTCGGTCAGGTTGCCATTATCGGTCAGCTTCAGGGCGTCGATGATTTCGTTTCGGGTCATTCCTTTCGCTTTCTGGCTCAGCAATTCGACTATTCGCTTGTAGGAAGGCGCGTCGTTATACAACGAGCTGAACATAAAGTCGTACTCCAATTTCAATGGAGCGGTTTGCGAGAAAAGCATTTCATCGACATTCTGCACTTGGCTCAGCCCTTTCTGCATCATGCTGATGTAATAGGGTATGCCGCCAAACACCATATAACAATCCAAAATCTGCTTGTCGTTCCATCTGATGTTTTGGTATTCAAGTAATTGCTTTGTCTCCAAAAGGGAAAAAGGAGACAACCAAATGCGCCTTGTCACGCGATTGTGCAACCCGCCTTTCCCGCCCAAGATCTTGTTGGTCATCCAGGTTGTTGCCGAGCCGCAGACGATGAGTTTCAGTTCAGGTCGGCTCGAAGCCCAACTGTTCCAAAACAACTCAAACGCCTTGAGGAACTTGGAACGCGGCACGTCGAGCCAAGGCATTTCGTCGATGAAAACCATAATGTTTTCCTTGTTGAGGTGGGAAAGATGGTGCTGCAACTGGTCGAAGGCTTCCATCCAACTTTTGGGTAGGGGATAGAAACTGCCTGAATATAGGTTGAGTTGTTTGTTGAAAAAGGCGAGTTGCTCGCGTAGCGAACCGTTGTAGATGCCCGTGGTGTAGAAATCGAATCGTTCTTGGAAGAATTGCTTGATGAGATAGGTTTTGCCCACGCGGCGGCGACCGTAAACCGCAATAAGCTCTGGCTTTCCCGACTGGCAACAAACTTTCAGCAGCCTTTGTTCTTTCTCTCTTCCAATGATTTTCATGGCGTTTTTTTAGTTGCTATTCACGCTGCAAAGATAATGCTTTTTTGGAGTTACCGCCATGTGTTCCGAAAAAATACTTGGCGGTAAGTGCCAAAAAAAACGAGTTACCGCCAAGTATTCTTGAAAAATACACGGCGGTAAGTCTATAAAAAAACGGGTTATCGCCCAACATGGTAAACACATCCCGTGTTCGCAGTCCCTAAAACTGGAAATAAATGAACGCCTGCAAGTCAGCCGTGATGAACTGGTAGATCACGAAGACGATGACGACGCACACCAGCACCATCAGCGGCAAAGGCATGTTGGCGAACCAAAGGCGATAGCGGCGCTTGAAGTTTTCGGGCAACCAGTGGATGACCATGCCTATCGCAATGAGGATGAATACGTTGCTATAGTGCATCACAATGTCGGGCACCTTGCTCAAATCCCAGTGGCTTCCCATCTGGTTGACCATGTTCTTGGCAGTGTTCCATGCCGTTTCGTTGGCCACGGCGGGGTCGAGGTTCGAGCCGCTGCGGAAAAACAGTCGCGTGAAAGTGATGAAGGTGAAGGTCTGGAAAATGGCCCAAGCATCTTGCAGCCATTGCCACGGCTTCTTGCCACCTAAAAGATTGTAAGCCAAGCGTATCAGATTGCCGATGAGGACGATGGCGCACCACACAAACAGCACGTTGAACACCGGTTGCGGTGCATACAGGCAAAGCAGGTGCAACCCAAAGGTGACCAACGACAAGAACAGGGCCCGTCCCATGACGCTCCAGTCTTTCCAGAAACGGTAGAACAACATGCCGATGCCGTTCAAGCCGCCCCAAATCATGAAGTTCCACGAGGCGCCGTGCCACAGGCCGCCGAGGAGCATCGTGTCCATGCGGTTGATCTCGGTGGTGATGGTCTTGCGCGATCCGGGCTTGAAGATGGCCAACAGGACGAGGATGACGGTGACGACACCCACGACCAAGCCAACCCACCAGCTGCCCGAGAGGAACACCATGATGGCGGCAATCATGACGATGATGCAGAACGACCCGAAGGTGCCGTTGCGGTTGCCGCCGAGCGGGATGTAGAGATAGTCTTGCAGCCAGCGCGAAAGCGACATGTGCCAGCGTTTCCAGAACTCGCCGGGGCTCTTGGCCTTGTAGGGCGAGTTGAAGTTCTTGGGCAGGTAGAAACCCATCAGCATGGCCACGCCGATGGCGATGTCGGTGTAGCCCGAGAAGTCGGCGTAGACTTGCAGCGAATAGCCGAACAGGGCCATCAGGTTTTCAAATCCTGTGTAGAGCAACGGCTGGTCGAACACGCGGTCGATGAAGTTGACAGCGATATAGTCGCTCATGACGATTTTCTTCACCAAGCCGTTCATGATCCAGAACACGGCGATGCCGAACTGGCGGCGGCTGAGGAAGTATTTCTTGTGGAGTTGCGGGATAAACTCGTTGGCCCTCACGATGGGACCGGCCACCAACTGCGGGAAGAAGCTGATATAGAAGCCGAAGTCGAGGACGTTGCGCACCGGGGCGATGCGCTTGCGGTAGACGTCCATGATGTAGCTGATGGCCTGGAAGGTGTAGAACGAGATGCCCACAGGCAAAAAGATGGTGTCGACGCTGAAACGGTTGTCGCCCGTGATTTGGTTGCCCGCCCACGAAAACACGTCGAACACGCGAAACTCCAAGCCCGTCAGGTTGTTGACCACGTCGGTGATGAAGTAGGCATACTTGAAGTAGCACAACGTGGCGAGGTTGACGACGACGCTAATGGCCAAAATCGCGTTGCGACTGCCGTCTTTCTTTCGTGTGTGGAGCCACTTGCCCGCAAAGAAATTGTATAAAGTGGTGAAAATCAGTATCAATACAAAGAGCCCGCTGGTCTTGTAGTAGAAATACAGGCTGACGAAAAACAGGAACGTGTTGCGCAAGAGGCATTTGTTTTTTATCAGGCAGAACACGGCGAACACAATGGCGAAGAAGGCCCAGAAATAGAACTGGGTGAACAGCAAGGGGTGGGCCTTGTCGAACGAGAACAGGTTGTTCAGGAAATCCAATGCTATGTCGGTGAAAGTCATCATCTTAGGGTTGTATTACATTGGATTTAAGATGTTCCAAATAGCTTGTGATCAGGGCGTTGTAGAGCAAGTCGCCGAGCAGTTGGTAGCCTGCGGTGGTGAAGTGCACCTTGTCTTTCTTTGCCAATCCGGCCTTTTCCCATTTGCTCATTGAGCGCAGCCCGCCCATGATGTCGAACTGGTCCCACACGGCGGCGTTGTATTGCTGACCCATCTCCATGAAGGCTTCTTCCACGATTTTGCCGTTGGGGTTCACCTCGTAGCGTCTTTTCTTCTTGACCCTCACGCGCTTGTAGCTGTCGTTGTTGGTCAGGAAGAGCATTGCGCAGTCGGGGTTGACGCGCTGTATGATTTGGATGAGGTTGTCGTAGTTTTTCATGAAGGTGCGCTTCTTGAAGTCTTTCTCGGCGGCGTCGTTGATGCCGATGCCGAAGATGATGAGGTCGGGCTTGATCAGTTCGAGGTCGCGCTCAAAGTCGTCGCAGCGCAGGTAGGAGGGCACGCTGGCCCCGTTGACGCCCACGCCGTGCACGCTGATGCCCGACGCGCCGTTTTCGAGAAGCACGCCGGTGAGGGTGAACTCGCCCGGCATCGTGTCGAACCTGATGCAGATCGAGTCGGTCAACTCGGGCAGGAGAAAGGTGTAGGTCGATTGGTAGTCGTCGTATTGGCCTTGCCGTGTCGTGTTGTCGTAGCTCACCACGGGCACCACGTTGTTGGTCTCCGAAAACCCGATAAGGGTCACCTTGTTGAAATTGAACTCGGGGGTCAATTCGGTGGGACGGCGCGAGCGGCTGACGATGCTCACCGTGGCATTAGGGTCGGTGGTGGTGATGGCGGCGCCGGCCAAGCCCATGCGCTTGTCGGTCTCCCTGCGCACGGAGTTGCGGCTGAAGGTCCAGCTGCCTGTCGAGCTCACCATGAAGTGCGACGGGTTGTTGGTGCCGCCCGCCGAGAAGGGAAACACGAAATACTGTCCGCCCATCAGGTTGGGGCCGATGCTGAGCAGGTCGTCGCGGAATTGTTGGGTGAACACGCCGGCTTGCACGTGCGAGCCGCCGATGTGCATGATGCTGACGTTGCCTTTGCCGAGAAAGACAGCCGAGTCCATCTTGGCGAAGAAGCGCTCCATGGCCGTGCTGTCGCCGGGAAACACGATCCGGTTGCGGTCCAAATGGGCAAACGGCAACTTGGGCACGGGCTTCAGCAGGATGGAGTCTTGCGCAGTAAGTATCCCGAATGCAAAAAGCAACGTTATGAAAGCCAACCACTTCCTCATCGTTTCGTGGTTTTGAAGGGTTGGTAGCGGGGCAGTCTCAACCGGCCCGCAGTGCGGATGGAGTCTTGGTGTGCGTCGAGGTTGATAAATTCGATGACGTTTTCGCTCGGCACGTGTTGGCGCATCTTGTAGAAGTCGTAGTAGGTGGTGAACGAACGAGCCAGGTTGTAGCCGATTTCCTGTGCGCCACGGTAGGTGAAGTGCACATAGTCGGGGCCGGCCATCGGCGGGTTGTGTTTCACCCATTGGGCCATTGAGCCTTCGCCGCCCATCACGTTGAACATGTCCCAGTAGGCCACGTCGTTGCGCAGGGCCATGGCGCGGAGCGAGTCGTTCAGCTCGGGCAGGTTCTTCCATGTGCCCATCTTGCCATTGTAGCTCTTGCCCATGTCGGCGGGCCCGATGAAGAGCAGGGTGGCCTTGGGTGCCACGCGCTTTATGTAGTTGATTTGGCTTTCGAGCTCGGCCAGATAGGGTGGGATGTTATTGGGCGAGGCGATGGCAGGCATGCGGTTGCCGCCAAATTGCAGGATGACGAGCCGCGTGTCCAAGAGGTCGAAGGCCTGACGGGCCACGGCCTCGTTCATGCGGGTGAATACGGTGCCCGCGCAGCCGCGCAGTGCCACGTTGTCGACGGCCACGCCCGCGTCGCCGTCGAGCATGATGGCATAGATCTCGGCGTTGCCCTTGAAGCTGATGGTGCCCCGCTTGATGTTGGCGGGCAGGGTCCAGCTGATGAGCGACACGCTGTCGTTCGCGTCGAGCACCTTGGGTTCGGTGGCCATGGTGTCACATTTGAGCGTGGCCGTGAAGCCCTGGCTGTTGCGGCCCAACAGCACCGAGACGGTCGAAAACGCCTTGGTTTTCTCGAAAGCCTGCGAGTGGTTGGTCTGGCTGAAGCTGACCGAGCCGCCGCCGAGCACCTGGCCGTATTGCGCCATCACGCCGTAGCGGTTGTGGGGGGCGCGTTGGTTGGTGGCGTCGCCATAAACGGCGTAGCGCATCACGCCCGACGAGCGTTGCGACACCGAGATGGTGGGCACGGGCTGCACCGGCGGGATCATGTTGGGCCCCGAGCCGCCAAAGTGTTCTTGCAGCTTCTCGCGCAGCACCGACGAGATGCGGTCCATCTCGATTTGCGAGTCGCCGTAGTGCATCACGCGGTAGGTCTTTCCTTCGTCGTGCGCCACTTCGAGCTGGTCGAAGAGCGTGTCGAAGTAGGTATAGTCGTCGTTGGGCAGATAGATGCGGTTGGGGTTGTTCTTCAGGTAGTTGCGGAAGAAGCGCATACTGTCCAAGAGGTTGTCGGAGACGGTCATCTCGAAGCTTTGGTTCACCTTGCTGAGCACCTCGTCGACATCCACTTCGGCTTGTTTGGGGCGGCTGTCGTCGGCATAGGAGGGAAAACGAAGGTTGAGGCCGCCGATGGCGATGCCTTCGGTGGGGAAGAAATACCATCCGGCACCGAGGATAACGATGACGGACACGATGAATATGAGGGTTCGTATGGATTTCATTGCGTACTGTTCAAAACGAGCCGCAAAAATACGGAAATTATGCTTGATGGCGTCACTGGTTGAAAATAAAATAAAATCGCCATCCTTAGGTATTGAATCCTTGAATCTTAGGTTTTTTATTCCCCTATTTTCAATTTTTTTCCATTTTTTGTTGCACATCTATTAATTATGTGTATTTTTGCGGTTTCAAATATTGATAATCGTAACGTTACAAAATAATACACGATAATACACGGAATTAATCTTGAATCTTTATCTTAAATAATCAAATAACAAACAATTAAATTAAACGACAATGAAAAGGAGATTTACCTATCTGCTGACAGCCCTTGCGCTGCTATTGTTCGTCGCCCCGCCAATGACGGGATGGGGACAGACGAGAGAAGTCCAAGAACTCACAAATGCCAACATTGTTGCAGCTGGCACCGGAGCTACTGGATACCAATCTTGGACAATAACTGATGATGCTAATCATACTTGGAATGCATATGCCATAAAAAATCAGCATAGTAATGCTACAAGTGATTATCACTTCTTGCAAATTAAGAAATATTCAAGCAATGTGGCCTATTACATTCAAGTTCCAGAATTAGGCACTCAAATTACTTCCATCACTATGACGGTTTCAAGTACAACCAAACCCATGGATGGAGGTGATAATACGGCTACTTTATATTTTAGCAGTAGTAACCAAACTTCAGCAGCAGGAACGGGAGTTGCATCAGGCACGGGCGCAAGCTCAGTTACCATTGATTGCTCGAATTTAAGCTTGAACACAGGTTATATCACAGCAAGCGCTGGTGTTCGAATTTGGGATGTTGCTGTCACCTACACTACTGGCCCTATCACTCCTTCCATCTCAGCCAGCAATGTCGACTTGGAATATGATGCCACAAGCGGCAACATCGCCTACACCATCAACAACGAGCCAGATCCTGCCGGAACGATGACGGCTGCCATCAATGGCACTCCAACTATTGTGAACTTCACGCTTGGCACCATCGCCAACAACGCCGTGCCGTTCACCTGTGCCGCCAACAATGAAAGCACCGCCCGCACCGCCACTGTTACGCTCACTTACACTTATGGCGACGACGAGACCGTCACCAAAGAGATGACCGTTACGCAGGCTGCGGCTCCCCCAATGGCACTCTACACCTATTCAATTAATGGCGTGGAAGGCCAAACCTTGGAAGCTCTTGTTGGCTCAACCATTACCTTAGTCGCAGGCCAAAACCTCAACAACGACTTCACCTTCGCTGGCTGGACCACCGACCCCAACGATGTGAGCCAACGCCTCAGCGAGTTCACCTTCCCGGAAGAAGATACTTACACTTTCTATGCTGTTTATGAACACACTACCGGCATCGCCTCCCGCGATGAAGCCAGCTATGTGAAAGTGACCAGCACGGATGAGATTACCGATGGCAATTACCTGATTGTTTATGAAGATGGTGGTGTTGCTTTCGATGGCGGTTTGGACGTATTTGATGGCGTTAGTAATACTATCGGGGTTACCATCACCAATGGAATTATCGAATCTACCGAACAGACAAATGCTGCTACATTTGCCATTGCTTCAATGGAAGGTGGCTATTCAGTGAAAGGCACAAGTGGAAAATATATCGGTGTTGGTAGCTATAGCAATGGTTTGACCACAAATGATAATCCTGTTGCCAATAGCATCTCATTTGAGGATGGCAACGTTTTGTTTGGTATCACCTTTAATAGTGGCACAATGACACTTAAATATAATAAGTCTTCCAACCAAACTCGTTTCCGTTACTATAAGAATGGTCAAGAGGACATCCAACTCTACAAGTACTCTGGCGGTAGCGCTCCTACCTCTTTCACGGCCTACTACACCCGCGTGTTCTTGGGCGATCACCTTAGCTTTGGCCATCTTCAATATGATGCCACTTCTGACATAGAAATCGTAGGCCCCTCCATTGTGCCAAGTAACCATGTCCTTAGCATGGGCTTCTATGCCCTCTCCAATGATGTTGCCGCCAACCTCATCATCGAGGACGGTGGACAGGTGAGTAGTATGAATGAAGATGGAGGAAAAGTTTTCGCAGGCACCATGCTGAAGAACATCACCGCTTGTGATTATAACCCTTCAAACAACGCTGGCTACTATCTTATTGCCACGCCCATCGAAGGCTTTGTGCCGACAGCCAATAATGGCTTCATCACCACGAATTACGACCTTTACACCTACAATGCCACTAAGGAAAACGAATGGGTCAACTTCAAGTCGGAAGAAGGCTTCACCACCTTGCTTGGCTATCACGGCTACCTCTATGCCAGCGGCCAAAACACCACGCTCCGCTTCGAAGGCTTGCTGAACGATCCTGACATGAACGAGGGAAATGGTGGATATGTAGAAGAATTGGCTTATCAAGGCGGTGACGATGCCATGAAGGACCTCACCTTGGTGGGCAATTCCGGCACTGCCGAAACTACCTTTAGCATGTATGACGACAATTCTGATCAAGTGATGAGCTTCAACTACCTCACCCTCAACAATGCGGGTGATGGATTTATTTCTGATCAAGACGAGATAGTCGATGTTGCAGCCTTGGATGCCGTCTTCGTGCAGGCTCCCGGTGCATACCATTACATGTTGGAAGGTTGGGGAGAAATTGGCTCGAGTAGTAGTGTCCGCAACGTGAATGTCAAGGTCAGCCGCGAAAACGGCGACCTCTTGGACAACGCCATTGTAAGCTTCGGCGGCAGCATGATGAAGAAGCTCTACCTCACCGACAACAGCACGCGCGTCTACTTCCCCATCAGCAACCAAGACTACGCCGTGGTGCGCGTCCAAAGCGAAGGCGACCAGCCCGTCAACTTCAAGGCCAAGGAAAACGGCACCTACACCCTCAGCATCGAGACCAAGAACGTCGAGATGGACTACCTCCACCTTATTGATAATATGACCGGCGCCGACGTCGACCTGCTGGCCAACCCGAGCTATACCTTCGAGGCCAAGACGAGCGACTATGCCAGCCGCTTCCGCCTGGTGTTCAGCGCCAACAACACCGACGAGAACGGCGCTTCGACAAGCTCAGCGACCTTTGCCTACTTCAACGGTAGCAGCTGGACCATCAGCAACATGGGCGAAGCCACGCTGCAAGTGGTCGACGTGATGGGCCGCGTGCTCAGTAGCGAGACCCTCAGCGGCAACGCCGAAGTCAACATCAACCAACCCACGGGTGTCTACATGCTCCGCCTCGTCAGCGGCGACAGCGTGAAGGTGCAGAAGGTGGTGGTGAGATAAACATTATAAGAAAACAAATAACAAACAAACACATACAACGATGAAAAAATTAGCTTTAACAATCGCAATCGTCCTCGGACTTAGCATGACGACCTTCGCAGAAGGCAACCATGGCGGCGGCCTGTTCCAACGCGGCGTGGTTGATGAGGAATACTACGGCATGGGCTCCTACAGCAACGGCCTGAGAACTGGTAACGCCCCGATGCTGCCTTACCATGGCCAAACCGAGAATCAAGATGCCAACGGCCCCATCGGCAGCGGCATCGCCGTGTTGCTCGGCCTTGGCGCAGCCTACCTCGTGGGCAAACGCCGCAAGGAGGACTAAGAGAAACTTTTCTTTTCAATTTTTTTAGGAGGGCTGGCGGCATTCGTGCCGCTGGCCTTTTTTTCGTATTTTTGCAGGCTCAAAAACGAATGGAATGGAATATATCGACAGGACTAAAGAGTTAGAAACCAATAATATAGGCACTTTATTGTGGGCCTATGCACTACCCAGCATCATCAGCCACATCATCGCCTCGATCTACAACATCGTCGACCGCGTGTTTCTCGGCCAGTATGTGGGTGCGCTCGCCATCGCGGGCTTGGCCATCACCATGCCCATCATGAACATCATCCACGCCTTCGGCTCGCTCGTGGGCGCGGGTTCGGCGGCACGCATGTCGATCATCCTCGGCAAGAAGGACTACAAATGGGCCGAGGACATCCTCGGCAACAGCCTTTTGCTGACGTTCTTCTTCGGCTTCCTCTTCGTCACGGGCGGCTACCTCTTCATGGACCGCATCTTGGAGGCCTTTGGCGCTTCGGCGGATACCATCGCCTACGCCCGCGAATACATGTACATCGTGCTCCCCGGTATGTTCATGACCACGCTGTCGTTCAACCTCACCGGCCTGATGCGTGCCACGGGCTATCCCAAGAAGTCGATGTGGATCATGGCGGGCGGCGCCATCCTCAACATCTTCCTCGACGCGCTGTTCATCTACGTCCTCGACTGGGGCATTGCAGGCGCGGCCTGGGCCACCACCATCTCAATGTCGTGCACGGGCGTGTTGTCCGTGTGGCACTTCCTGCAAAAGTCGTCGTTCATCCGTTTCCGTCGTCATGCGTGGAAGCCTAAACTTTACATTTTCAAGAACATCCTGATGATTGGCATGAGTCCCTTCTCGATGAACTTGGCGGCCTCGCTTGTGGTGGCGCTGCTCAACAACCAGCTGCTGCGCTATGGCGGCGACTTGGCCGTGGGCGCCTACGGCTTGGTCAACACCTTCGGCAGCCTCAGCGTGATGCTCATGGTGGGTCTCTGCCAGGGCATGCAGCCCATTGCTGGCTACAACTACGGTGCAGGCCATCCGCTCCGACTGAAGGAGGTCTACACCTTGACCATGAAGCTCAACGTGGTTATTGGGTTTGTCGGGGCTTTGTTGGCCTTGGTCCTGCCTCATACCATGTTGCGCCTCTTCACCAAGGAGGAGGAGCTGATACAAATCGGCATTCCGGCCATGCGCTTCATGATGGTGATGTTCCCGCTTGTGGGCTTCACCATCACCAACTCCAACTTCTTCCAGAGCATCGACAAGCCTTGGATTGCCATCGTCACCAGCCTCTCGCGGCAGGTGCTTTTCCTCACGCCGTTGATCTATGTCGTCCCGCCTTTGTTCGTCGATGCCGGTGCCGCCGGACTGACGGGCGTGTGGGCTTCGATGACCATCTCCGACTTCCTCGGTGCCGTGTTGGCCTTCGTCTTGATGCTCTCGCAACGCCACGTCTTCAAACCCACCGAAAGCTAAGGTCCCTGAGCCTGTCGAAGGGCCGACCACACAATGGACATCAAGAACGCCAAAACGACTCCCGCCAACACCCACATCACCGACTCGGTGACGGTGAAAAGCAAGGCCGACATGCGCCGGTTCTTGGAGCAGGTGCGCGAATCGGTGTCGCCCGACATGGCTGTTTGCCGTCGCGACATGGAGTCGATGGTGAGGGAATGGCGGGCGCATAACCTGTTTTACCATTTCCACGTCTTCCGCAGCCGCACCAAGGACGTCGACCTCGAATTGAAGCAGACTTGGTGGCGCGAGCTCTTTTGTCGTGTGGTCAGTTTCTTTTATTTTTGGGATTGATTCTATACCAAAAATCTAATGGCGGAGTCGAAATCGACGATTTTGGTTTGGTTATAGTTTTTCAGATCCAATAAGTCGGCATCACCCGAGATAAGATAATCAGCCTGAATTGCATCGCACAAAGCAAGCAAATAAACATCTTTGGGGTCACGAACGGGTGTGGTAGAAAGCTTTATGGTTTTCTCTCTATGGCAAGAGATAATCATGAGTTGGTGAACACGCTCGATTTGCTTTTCATCCACGTATTTAAGGATTTTAGGCCGATGTGCCACCTCAAGGAATTCGTGTTCAAGTTCGTCACAAAAACAAACTTCTATGTCGTTTCGGTTAAAAACATGGCGCATTACCGAGAGACGTTTGCCGATGAGAAACGAAATCCAGATGTTGTTATCGAAAATGACTTTCATACGGAGTATCTTACTGCGTCAATTTCTTGTTGGATCTCTTCGTCGGTCAATATTGCATTGGCTGGAGCATTTTGTAAGATTTCGTCAATGAGGAAATCGGCATCGCTTTTGTCTTTCACAGCTTCTTGTACAAGAGAACTACTTAGCCTTGCAATCAAGGCCAGCTTCACTTCGTAGCTCACATTTTTGATGAGATTCCAATAATTGTTGGTTTCCCTTTCTAATACAACAGTAGTCATTACCTTATAATTATGACTGCAAAAATAAGCAAAGTTTTCGATTTTGCCATGAAGTATGAAAGAAATGACTATTTTTGCACCACTTAATCAGAATAGTATTGAACGATGAGCAGAAAGTCTTTTTCTCTTACAATGGCTTTTGGAATGACCAACCGTCCACAAACCAAAGTCCCGTAGGGACGACATACCAGTAAGCAGGCGACGTGAGTCCCTGCTTCCAACCCCAACGAAATCAAACAATAACACAAATGAAATACCTACACTACATCATCACCTTAGCCTTAGCACTCACTGTCGGCATCGCCAAGGCGGGAGAAGGCATGTGGATCCCCATGTTGCTGCAATACAACGAGAAAGAGATGCAGGAGATGGGCATGCGCATCACTGCCGACGACATTTACAGTATTAATCACAGTAGCCTGAAAGACGCCATCGTGCTCTTTGGCGGCGGCTGCACGGGCGAACTCGTCAGCGACCAAGGCCTGTTGCTCACCAACCACCATTGCGGCTACGACTACATCCAAAAACACAGCTCGGTGGAGCACGACTACCTCACCAACGGCTTCTGGGCCATGAATAGGGGAGAGGAGCTGCCTTGCCCCGGCCTTAGCGTCATCTTCCTCCGCGAGATGCGCGACGTGACCAGCAAGGTGCTTTTCAACATCACGCCCGACATGCCCGAGGACGAACGCCAGGCCAAGATCGACGAGAACATGAAGAAACTCATCGCCGAATTGGAGAAAGAGACCCCTTACAAGGTCAGCATCAAACCTTATTTCCTTGGAAATGAATACTATGTGCTGTTCAACGAGACCTTCACCGACGTGCGCCTCGTGGGTTGCCCGCCGAGCAACATCGGCAAGTTTGGCGGCGACACCGACAACTGGGTGTGGCCCCGTCACACGGGCGACTTCAGTGTGTTTCGCGTCTATGCCGACAAGGACGGCCATCCGGCAGCCTACCATAAGGACAACGTGCCCTACAAGCCCGCCAAGCACTTGGAAATCTCGCTGAAGGGTGCCGAGGAGGGTGATTTCGCCTTTGTGTTCGGCTATCCCGCCCGCACCAACGAATACCTGCCCGCCGTGGCCGTCGACCAAGAGGCCAACGTCATCGACCCTGTGATGGTGGACCTGCGCGGCAAGGTTTTAGACATTTATAATAGGTATCAAGAGCAAGACCCCAAGGTGCGCATCCAATATGCCTCCAAGCATGCCGGCATCGGCAACGGCTGGAAGAAGTGGATGGGCGTGACCGAGGGCATCAACCGTTTCCATGGTGTGGAGAAAAAACGCGCTTTTGAGAAAGACTTCCAGGACTGGGTAATGCTGTCGCGCAGCCGCTATATGTACATGCACCTGATGAGGGATTTCGAGAAAAACTACAAGGAGCTTGAGCCTTACCAATTGGCCTACACATATATGGCCGAGGCCGGACTTCGCATTGAACTCATCGGTTTCGCGAGCCGTTTTGCCCGTCTTGCCGAGGTCGACAAAGACACGCCGCAGGACAAAGTGGACCAGATGGTGGCCAACCTGAAGGCCTCCTCCGCGAGTTTCTTCAGGGATTATTACGAACCCATCGACCGCGACGTGGCCAAGATGCTGCTTGGCGAATACCTGAAAGCCCAGCCTGCCGACTTCCGTCCCGCCTTCCTCAACGACATCAAGGACGTTGACGAATACGTCGAAAAGCTCTTCGACAAGACGATGTTCACCGATGAAGCCAAAGTGACGGCATTGTTGGATAACTTCAAGGTCAAGGATGCCAAGAAACTGGCCAACGACCCCGCCATGAAGGTCTTCCAAAGCCTCATCGGGTTCTATCGCGATGAGGTTTATGACCACATCTCAAGCATTGACAAGGCCAACGACCGTCTGCGCCGTATCTACATGAAGGGCCAGATGGAGATGCAGACCGACAAGCGCCTCTTCCCCGACGCCAACTTCACGCTGCGCGTCACCTACGGCAAGGTGGAAGGCTTCAAGCCGCAAGATGGCAAGACGTTCCGTCACTTCACCACGCTCGAAGGCATCATGGAGAAAGAAAATCCCGACATCTACGACTATGTGGTGGAACCTCGCCTGAAGGAATTGTATAATAAAAAGGACTATGGCCGCTATGCCGACAAGGATGGCTCGATGCACGTGGCCTTCACCGCCAGTGTGCACACCACGGGCGGCAACTCAGGCAGCCCGATCTTGAACGCCGACGGTCAGCTGCTCGGCCTCAACTTCGACCGCTGCTGGGAAGGCACGATGAGCGACCTCATCTACGACCCCGACATTTGCCGCAACATCTCGGTCGACATCCGCTATGTGCTCTTCATCATCGACAAGTTTGCTGGTGCCAGCCACTTGATTGACGAGATGACCATTGTGGAATAGGAACACGCGGGGATTATTACACGCAGAATCCGCAGAACTATGGGAAGCGCGAAGCGACGCAAAACAAGCGTCCGATAGGCTTCACAAGATTCTGCGGATTCAGCGTGAGAAAGAAAAACTATTACTTCCCGAAGAGGCTTCCCAATCCACCCAGGATGTCGGGTTTGCCGTCGCCGTCCTTGTCCTTCATGGCTGCGCCGAGGATGCTGCCGAGGCCGCTGCCTTGTTGCGAACCGCCGAGAAGGCCACCGAGCAGGTTGCCTATTCCGGCCGCGCCCGAGTTGCCGTTTTGCTTGCCAAGGATGGCCAACAGGCTCGGAGCGATGGAAGCCAAGATGCTGCTCACCGAGTTGGAGGCCACGCCCGTCGACTTGGAAATGCCGCCCAACACGTTGCTGAGGTTGCCACCGAAGATGTGGCTCAAGATTTTGTTGCCGTCCGTAAGGTCGGTGGCTTTCAGGTTGTTGAGGATGTTGCCAGCACTACCGGCATGGTTGCCAAGGGCTTGTGCCAGCGAGGCGGCACCGGCTTCGGTGGAGGCGTTCTTCTGCATGGCGCCGAGGAGTGACGGCAATGCAGCGGTGATGACTGACGACACTTGGTTCGAGTCGAGTTTGAGGTTTTGCGAGATGGCACCGAGGGCATCGTTGCCCGTCAAAGCGCCCAAAATGTTGCTTAAGTCCATGTTAGATGTGGTTTAATTGTTGGTTGTTGAATTAACTTCGTTGAATCTTCGATTTGTTTAATTGTTGTTTTCGTCTGCAAAAGTAGAAAAAATTGTAATTTTGCGGCCTCAAATTCCAAAAGTTTCAACAATGAAGAAAATTGCATTCGTCATGGTGCTGGCCGCCCTTTTCGGCTGCGGCAACGCACAAACCAAAGTACAAAACGGCGCTTCGGCAGGCTCAGCGGCCGATGAGACTGCGACCGTAACGGAACAAGAACAAACACAAAACGAAAACACTATGAAAGCATTAGTGACCTATTTCTCGGCTTCGGGCGTGACCCGCAACGCCGCAAAGCAAGTGGCCGACATCATCGGTGCCGACCTCTACGAAATCACCCCTGAGACCCTCTACACTGATGCCGACCTCGACTGGCGCGACAAGCAGTCGCGTTCGAGCGTCGAGATGGCCGACAAGACCTCGCGCCCGGCCCTGAAGGACGGCGGCAAGGTCGACTTGACCAATTATGACGTGGTCTTCGTGGGCTTCCCCATCTGGTGGTACACCGCCCCGACCATCATCAACACCTTCATCGAGGCCAACGACTTCACGGGCAAGACCATCGTGCCCTTTGCCACCTCCGGCGGCAGCAACATCAAGAAGTCGTGCGAAGACCTGCAAGCCGCCTATCCCGACTACAAGTTCGGCGAAGGCCGTCTGCTCAACAGCATCGACAAGGCCGACATCGAGGCCTGGGCCGCTTCGGTGAAATGATTTTCTAATCCATCCAATTTGTAGGGCTGCCACGATGTGACAGCCCTACGGTTTTTATTCCTCCATCGGCAAAACCACCTGCAGCGTGTCGACCGTGCGCCCGCCAACGATGCCAAAGCCGCCGTCGACGTTGCTGTAAGTCTGTACCGGCTCCGAGAAGAAGGCCGACATCTCGCTTCCTTGTTGGTTGGTATTCATGTAGTTGAAATATTCCTTTGTGAAATGCTCCATGTACATCTCGATGCGGAAGAAATCCGATGGCATATTCTTGGCAACGGTGTAATGGAACGAAATAGGCAAACTGATCGTATACGACCGTCCGTCGAACAGCTGGTCAACGAAAGTGCCGTTGGGTTCATCCAGCTGATAGTCAACGAAATCAATGCCTGTTGGCGACACGCCGTCGAAAATCGGGTCGGTGTAGTTAGGCCAGGCTTGGTAATAATAGGTTTGAGGGTCGTAGCCATCGATGAAATGGCTTCCTTCTTCAAGCCGGAGCCTGAAACAGTCGACAATGCCTGGATGGGTGTCGGTGATTTCGACCGAAACTTCAACCGTGCCGTCAGCATACCACACCGTGTCGTTTGACGTTTCGTTGAAGTAAGGCCACAAGTTCTTCTCTTTCAGCTGCATTCCGGTGATGCGCCAAGTGGGTTTTTCGGGCAGGGCGCTCGTCGTGCCTTCCACGTCGTCGAAGCCATTGGCCGAAGCGGTGATTTTAATCACATCGCACACATTGGGGCAATAGGGATGCCCAAAGGCCTTTTTCAGGCGGTAGGAAGTTTCGCCTTCCCAATAATAGGTCGCGCTCCAAATCGTGTCCATGAAGGGTGTCATCTCACCCATCGGTTGGCCGTTCACATAGAGCGAAACCACCACGTCGTCAGGGACTTGCGCGTTTTCTTCGTTGTCCAAGAAGAAATAGCTCTTGCTGATGTAGGCTTTCACGGGCTGCCCCGTCACTGCCACGCTGTTGATGACCAATTTGGGTTCGGTTTGCTCGCCGTTGAACTCGATTTCCTTTTCGCAGGAAACCAACACTATCAAGCTAACTATAAAAACAAACGCTTTTTTCATCATTTTTCTTTTTTATCACAAAACTGACAAAACCGCCACACGCTTCTTTTTGGTCTTATTCATTGTTTTGCAAGTTTTGCTGGTTTTGTTCCACAATTAAAACTTAAAACTATATGAGACTGTCGGGATGATCGGGAAAATGCTGACCTGCTTGAGCACCTTGCGTTCGTTCTGCAAGTTCTCGTCAAACTCGTAGCTGGTGTACACAAGGAACGGGTTGAGGTGGTTGTAGACATTGTAGACGCTGACGTTGATGGTGCTGATGCCGTCGGGGGAGGGGATGTGGAAGTTGGCGCCGAGGTCGAGGCGGTGGTAGCTGCCAAGGCGGTAGTTGTTGCGTTCCAAAGCCTGGATTTGCGGGATATAGCCATCGTCGTCGGGGATGCCCTCGTAGATTTGCGTGCCTAAGGTGCCGCAGTTGCCGCTGCTGAAAACCCAAGTGGCGCTCATGTCGATGTCGTCGCTGAGCTTGTGCTGCACGGTGATGCTGATGTCGTGGCGGCGGTCGTATTTGGCCGGAAACACTTTGCCGTTATTGATTGTCATGCCCTCGCGGTCGAACTGGCGTTTTGAGTGTGCCCAGGTGTAGCCCACCCAGCCCGTGGTCTTGCCAAACGAGCGTTGCACGAGCAGTTCCACGCCGTAGGCCCAGCCTTTGCCTAAGCAGACCTTGTTCTCCCAAGTCTCGGCTGACCCGAAAAACGAGGCGCCGTCCTTGTATTCCAGCAGGTTGTCCATCTGCTTGTAGTAGCCTTCAACGGAAATGTCGAAGAGGCGTGGCAGCTCGTAGAAGGCACCAAGCGACCACTGGTGGGCATTCATCGGGACGATGTTTTTGGTGACAGGTACCCAGAGGTCGGTGGGCAGGCTGAGGCTGCTGTTCGAGAGCAGGTGGACGTATTGCGTCATGTAGGCATAGCCCGCCTTGAGCGAGAAGTTGGAGGCCAACATCAGGCTGGCACTGAGGCGCGGCTGGACGCTTTGGTAGGTTTTGCCATCGACGGTGAAAGTGGAATAGTGCACACCTGCGTTGATGCGGAAGATGTCGCCAAAGGTCATGTTGTCTTCGGCATAAAGGGCTGTTTCGTGGGCGAAGATGGTGGGCGCGCCTACAACGGTGTCGATGATGGGGTGCTCGCCTTCGATCATTTTCGTCGATTGCACTTCGGGCTTGAAGATGTGGTAGGTGTAGCTGCCGCCAAAGCGGATCTCGTGGTTGGGCAGGGGCGTGTAGTCGAAGTCGACTTTGGCGGTCAGGTCGTGGATGCTTGAGTTGTAGGCCATGCTGAAGTCGTTTTTGTAGCCGAGGTTGGTGAGATTATTGGTCATTTCCTCATTGATGCCCATGCCAAGATGGTGGCGGTATTGCGTGTAGTTGACGGATGCGTCCATGAAAAGCTTTTGCGACATCACGTGGTTCCAACGCAGGGCGGCCACCTTGTTGCCCCATTTCCAGTCGATGTTCATCTTGGTGAGGTAGTGGGTGCTGTCGTCGGTGGCATAGTCGCGGTTCTTCACGCCGAAATAGATGGCGTCGTCGCCGGTGTAGAAGCTCAGGTAGAGGCGGTCCTTGTCCGAAATCTTCCAGTTCAGCTTGCCGTTGAAGTCGTAGAAATAGTAGCCCACATTGAACTTGCCGATGTCGGGGTCGCTCAGGCGGGCAATCCAGAGGGCGGGCTTCAGCAATAGGTCGCCGTAGGTGCGGCGGTAGGAGAGGTTGAACGACAGCTTGTCTTTCACGATCGGGCCTTCGAAGTTGAACTTCGACGAGATGAGGCCGATGCTGGCGTTGCCATGGTATTTCTGCATGTCGCCTTCCTTCATGCGGATGTCGACCACCGACGACAGTCGGCCTCCGAAATGCGCAGGGAAGCTGCCTTTGTATAAGGTGACGTTTTTCAAGGCATCGGGGTTGAAGACCGAGAAGAAGCCCAAAGCGTGGTTGACGTTGTAGACTGGCACGCCGTCCAAGAGCAACAAGTTCTCGTCGGGACCGCCGCCGCGCACATACATGCCCGCCGAGCCTTCAGAGCCGTTCTGCACGCCGGGCAGCAGCTGGATGGCCTTCAAGACGTCGGCCTCACCAAAGAGGGTCGGGATGCTTTTGATTTGCTGCACGGGCAGTTCCACCACGCTCATTTGCGGACTGCGGGCGCTCACCGTGGCGCGTGTGCCTTCAACGACCACTTCGTCCAACATCGTGTTGGTTTCCAAGGCGAAGTTGAGGTTGAGGTTGTCCTTCAGGTCGAGGGTTTTGGTTTGTTGCACATAGCCTACATACGACACTTGCAGCTCCACCTCGCCTTGATTCAAGGTCAGGGTATAGAAACCATAACTATTTGTGGCGCAACCTTTTCCGGAATTCTTATCGAAAACCGTCGCCCCGATGAGGGTTTCCTTGCTGGCCGCGTCCATCACATAGCCGCTGATGGTGCGCCGTTGGGCGAAGCCTGGCACGCAGGCCAATAACAGGCCGATGGCGATAAGCCACCGGCTGAAATAATGATGCTTCATTTCATTCAAATGGTTAAAACTTCCGTTTTAACGCAGATTCCTCACTTTTATTATTACCCATTTAGCGTTTTGTGTCACCGCAAGGCGCATGTTATTTATGCTAAAAAAAATTATTTTATCAACATAATTCCAATAAAATAATTATCTTTGCCGCCACAAAACAAAATTACCATGGCTTCAAAACAGAGAAACCCCTTCATTATTATGGGGAAAATTCCAGCGGAACTCTTTTGCGACCGCGAAAAAGAATCAGATAAACTGATTCATTATCTGACAAATGGAAACAATGTAGTGCTCATTTCACCTCGCAGGATGGGCAAGACAGGATTGATTCACCATTGCTATGACGACGCACGTATCCGCGATGAGTATTTCACCTTTTTTGTCGACATATTGCATACATCAAACCTACAGGAATTCACCTTTAATCTGAGTAGAAACATCTATAAAGAGCTTGTTCCGCGAGGAAAAAGGCTTGCAAAAGGCTTCATCCAAGCCTTGAAATCGCTGAGTGGCACCATCAGTATCGACACTTTGAATGGTGGTCCCAAGTTTGGCGTAGAATTGGGCGACATTGCCAATGCCGAACTCACTTTGGAGGAGATTTTCGACTACCTCGACCGTGCCCATAAGCCCTGCCTCGTGGCCATCGACGAGTTCCAGCAAATCACGCATTACCCTGAAAAAAATGTAGAGGCACTGCTGCGCGGCCATATCCAACAGATGCAAAACTGCAACTTTGTGTTTGCGGGCAGCGAGCGGAGCATTATGACCCAAATGTTCAGTTCTTCAGCACGTCCGTTCTATCAAAGTGCTGACACTCTTGAACTTAACGAGATACCGTTTGATATTTATTCGGGTTTTGCCCGTAGGTTGTTCCTCGAAGCGCGGAAAAACGTTGACGACGAGAGTCTTCGCTACGTCTACGATTTGTTCAAGGGACATACTTTCTACATGCAAAAGGTGTTCAACGAAGCGTTTGCGCTCACGGGCAAGGGAGGAACTTGTAAGCCCGACACCATTTTGGAAGCCATCGACCGTATCTTGAGCGACAAGGAAACCACCTATATGGAAATCCTCTCCGCCCTTTCAGAAAAACAAAAGCCCTTACTCTACGCCATCGCTGCCGAAGGCATGGCTTCGCGGGTAACCTCAATGGCTTTCGCCAAAAAACACAGTTTGGAATCGGCCAGCGCGATACAGTCGGCCATCAAGCAACTGCTCAACCAGAACCTCATCACGGAAATCCACAAGGAATACTCTGTCACCGACAAGTTCTTCGCCCTTTGGATGAATCGGATTTATAACGAAAAGGTCTTGCCCTCAATTGAACAACAAGGTTGATATATAATAATATTGTAGGGCTACCACGATGTGACAGCCCTACAATTTTAAACTATCCACTGCAAACTATTGGAGAATCCAATCCGCAGCCGTCTCAATCACATTGTCGATGCCTTGGACGGTGCAGGCGGGGTCGAGGATGACGCGCACCGCTGGCGGCACGCCGTTCTCGTAGTTCTGGCCGTCGAGGGCGATGGTGCGGGTCGTGCTGAAACGGTAGTTCCAACCGTTGGGCAGCGTGCCACCGTTGGGGATGCCCATGCCGCCACCGCTGTAGTCGCCAAAGAGCTTGATGTTGTCGTAGCCCTGAGTGCATACGGAGAAGAACGACGTGGCGCTATACGACCCTCGGTCGATGAGCACGGCCACAGGTTTGGTGTAGGCGTTGCCCTTGCCCAAGATGCTGCTGTCGGCGGCGTACACCTCTTGGAAGTCGGTGAACTCATCGTGGCCGGGGCCGCTCTTCACTTGGGTCTTGTAAAGCAACTGCTTGTGGTTGTCGAAGATGCTGAGCAGGTTTTGCACGTTGGTGATGGCACCTCCGGTGTTTTGGCGCAGGTCGAGGATCATGCCGTCGCAGTCCTTGTAATAGTTGACCATGTATTTCATGAGGTCGGTGCTGACGTCGTTCGAGAACGAGGAATAGCGGATGTAGGCCACCTTGCCGTCGCGGATGGCGTTGTGGGCAAAGCTGCCAGTAGTGTGGTGATAGACAGTGAGATAATTAAGCAGAACGACCTCTGTGTTGATGTTGCGATCGGCATACATCTTATAATATACCGAGTCGTTGCGCGACGCATCGAAGCCAGAATAGAGGTTGGTGTGGCCGTCGCGAAGCGTGTTGAGCATGGCGACACACACGTCGAAGAGTTGGTAGTCGTCCATATCGTCGTTCACCATTGGGCGGTACACTTCGCGCACCGAGTCCCAGTCAATGCCCTTCACGTCGAAGAGGGTGTAGTTGCGGTCCACTTGGTTCCAAAGGTAGTCGAACACGTTGACGGGGTTCTTAGGCTCGTCTTTTTCCATGAAGGCACGCTCGCACGAGGCGAAGGCCAAGGCTAAAACGCTGAAAATGATGATATGTAGCTTTTTCATTTTTGTATGAGTTTTATTGTGTTTTTTACTATGACTGGTGACTTAGTGCTTTACGTCTGGACTGCTTCGTTCTTCGCAGTGACGGACAACAGCGTGGGGCGTCACTGCGAGGAGGAACGACGAAGCAGTCCAGGAAAGCGGCTTGGTATTTGTCACAAGTCATTATCAATTAAGTCTAAACATAAAGGAAACATTAACGGAATGCAAGGCGTTGTCGTAGCGATAGGTGCCTTTCTTGCCCGTCGAGATGTAGTCCCAGCGGTAGCTGAATCCGATGCGGTTGCCGTTGAGCAGGTTGAGGTAAAGGCCCAAGTCCGTATTGAGGCCGGGGAAAAACTTGCCGAAGGCTTCCTTTTCGCCAAACAGCGTCTCGACAGCATCTTCGTTGATGGCCGGATTGCCGATGTAGGCATAGCCAGGACGGTTGACTGCACCATACAGCGGCACGTTCAGCTTGAAGTAGGCCGTCAGCCAGTTGTGGCTTTTGTCGGGGTTGAAGGCGAAGTCGTATTGCACCATGGCCGTGACGCCCACGTTGCCGAACAAGGAAATGCAGGTTGCGGCATTCTGTAGTGAGGGGATGCTCTTTGTGTCGAAGAAGCCTTGCAGTGTGCCGCCCGCCCACAGATGGAAGCGGTTTTGGGCATCGTCGATGAAGCGATACAGGAACTCGGTCGAGAAATCGAGGCCGATGGCTGTGCCCGACGGGTCTTTCAGGACGTTGTTGAAATACCGGAAAGCGGGACGGATGTGGCAGCGTCCCCATTCGATGGTGACACTCGTGCCGACATTGGGCCCCATGCCTATATACTTGAAGGGCACGGTGCCGGCATCGTAGCAATCAACGGCATTTAAGCCCGCCGAGAGGTCGAGCCAGATGGGTACGCGGGTCTGTTTGGGGTAGTAGGCTCTGCCGTTTGAGGGTGCCTGTGCCATGCCGTTGGCGGCCATCAACATGGCACCCGCAAGGAATAAAGATTTGAGATTCATAGGATCTGTTTTGATTGTTGATGAATAAATGCGATGCGAAGGTACGTTTTTTTTCCCATTCTTGGTTTTTGAAAAAAATTTCTCGTCGTTTTCCTTGCGTATAAAAAATATCCTTATATTTGTGGCCTCGAAAAGCAAACCGAATATGGACAAAATAAGGTTAATATGTCTTAACGCAATGGGGGGGGGTATAAATAATTTTATACTTTCCAACCTTTCTAACCTTACACCTTATTATATTACAGACACACAGGCATGCGACCGTCGTGGTCGTGTGCCTTTTGTTTTGCCCTGCAAGGAGCAAACCTACCTTTCCACACGTCTTATCTTCCCCCTCTTCTAAGAGGGCGGCGGCCAATTCCGCTTGCCCTCTAAAATAAGCGAACACGGAGCGTCCGGCAGGCTCCCCCCGTCATTGCGAGGTACGAAGCAATCAAAGGGGGGCAGGGGGATTCAACAAACCCCGGCAGGCCAATCTTTAAATCTTGAATCTTTAAATCCTAAATAATCAATTAACTAACAACAAAATTCAATCATTATGAAAAGTAAACGTTTACTTCTCTTGCTGCTGATGGCGCTATTTGCGCCATGGGCAGCCAACGCACAGACAACCGTGGAGATTGGAGATGGTACTGTTGGCAGCAACCGTGTCCCGATCGATACGTATTACAACTACTCCTTCTCCGAGCAGCTCTACACTGCCGATGAGATTGGAACAGCGGGAACCATCACCAGCATCAGTTTCAACTACATCAATACTGTTGCTAAGGATTTCCCGATTGAAGTGTACATGAAAAATGTTGATGCCGCAGACCTTTCAACTGGCATTAGCCTTGCCGATGCCGATTTGGTATTTGAAGGAACGCTTTCCGTTTCCGAAACTGGCTGGGTGACCATCGTTCTTGACACTCCTTTCGACTATGACGGAACGTCCAACCTCCTGATTGGTATCAACAAAGGTTATGTTTATTGGTTCAGCGGCACCTCTTGGCAAGGTACTACCACCAACACTACAATGGCTCGTTATTCTGAGAATGACAACAATGCCTACGATACCAGCACTACGCCTTCGAGTACATCGTCCGTCCGCCCGAACATCCAGATGGAAATCACGCCCAGTGGTGGCTCTGTGTGCGAAAAGCCTGAAACCTTTGAGGTTTCCAACGTGACCGCCCACAACGCGACCCTCGCCTGGACGGGCGGCAGCGGCACCTACAACATCGAGTACAAGAAAACCACCGACAGCGAGTGGACGCTTCGCATGGCCAATTACGCTGGCTATGGCATCATGCTCGTCGAACTCGATGCCGAAACCGCCTACCAAGCCCGCGTGCAAAGCGTGTGCGACGGCGATCTCCTCAGCAACTGGAAGACCGTGAACTTCACCACACCCGTGGCCTGCCCGGCTCCCACTGGCTTGAACGTCGCCCTCACCCCTGGAGACGGCACAAAAGCCACCTTCAGCTGGACCGAGAACGGCACTGCCACCCAATGGCAGCTCTGCCTCAACGGTGACGAAACCAACCTCATCGAAATGACGGAGACCCCCTTCACCTACACCGGCCTCACCCCTGAGACGGCCTACACCGCCAAGGTGCGCGCCTACTGCGACGCCACCGACCAAAGCGCATGGAGCAACGAGGTGACCTTCACCCCCACCAACGCCTACAGCATCACCGTGAACGACGGCACCACCACCAATGGTTATGTGCCGATCTATGGTTACTATGTTGACGAAATCACCAAGAGCCAGTTCATCATTCCTGCCGAAAACTTGGCAGACATGGCTTGGGGTACCATCAACAAGATGACCTTCTATGCCAGCAATTCTTCTGTTAGCTGGGGTAATGCCCAGTTTGAGGTTTATATGACCGAAACCAGCGAAACCACTTTGTCTGCACTCGCCGACTACGGCACCATGACAAAGGTCAAGAACGCTGGTAGCCTCAGCATCAGCGGCAACCAAATGGTGGTTGAGTTTGATACTCCTTATAGCTACATGGGCGGCAATCTGATGATTGGTTTCCTCCAAACCGCTACTGGTACTTATTCAAGCTGCTTGTGGTACGGCGTTTCTGCCACGGGCGCTTCGATGGGCGGTTATGGTAGTTCTATCAACCAGCAGAACTTCTTACCCAAGACCACCTTCGACTACATCCCTGGCCAAGAGCCAGAATGTATCTGGCCCACCAACCTTGCCGTGAGCAACGTTACTGCCCGCACTGCCGAACTAAGCTGGACCAGCGATGCCACTGCTTGGCAGATTGGCTATTCTACCGATGGATTTGTTACAGAGCAATATGTGGAAGTCACCGAAAATCCTTACACACTCACTGGACTCGATCCTGAAACGGATTACGAAGTGAGAGTGCAAACCAACTGCGGTGGCGGCACTTATAGCGTATTCACCAACCCCGTGAGCTTCACCACCACCGAGGCCTGCCCCGCCCCCACGGGCTTCGCCGCCTCCAACATCACCGCCCACACCGCCGATCTCGCTTGGACTGGCTTCAGCGAAAGCTATACCGTGCAGTATAGGACGGCAGCTTATATGGACGGCATCGAGGAAGGATTTGGCACTTTATCGCTGCCTACTGGTTGGACCAGGTACACCGGATTAGTTGACAATGTGATGGCAGGCACTGCCACTCTTGCATCAGCCACCTCTGGCTGGTCATTTGGTACGAACAACGGTGTGTTCGACAATCACGCCCGCACCAACATCTATGGCTCCAGTTGGAACAAATGGTTGGTCACCCCGAGCTTCGAAGTGAGTGGTCACCTCAGCTTCGACTTGGCCCTGACCGCCTACAGCGGCACTCTTGCTGCCCCGCAAACCACGGGCACCGACGACAGGTTCATCGTGCTCGTCAGCACCGACGAGAAGGCCACATGGACTATCCTGCGAGAGTGGAACAATTCGGGTTCGGATTATGTTTACAACGACATCACCTGCTCTGCCACCGGCGAGAGCGTGACCATTGACTTGAGCAGCTATATGGGCCAAACCGTGTATATTGCCTTCTACGGCGAATCCACCGTAAACAACGCCGACAACAACCTCCACATCGACAATGTGACTTGTGGCACCCCCGTTCCCGCCGGCGCATGGCAGGATGCCGTCGTCGAAGGCACCACGGCCAACCTGAGCGGCCTGCTGGCCGAAACCAAGTATGAAGCCACCGTGCAAGGCGACTGCGGCACCGACGGCACAAGCGCCGTGGTCAGCACCACCTTCACCACCGACATCGCCTGCCCGGCCCCCACGGGCCTCAGCTATGCCAACGTGAATTCGACCAGCGTCGACCTCAGCTGGACCACCGGCGGCGCCGAAGACTGGATTGTGGCCTACAAGAAGGACGGCGACACGGAGTTCACCGAAGAGCAGGTCTCCACGGCCCAAGTCACCATCAGCGGCACCACCGTCACCTACACGCTGACCGACCTCTTGGAGGAGACGGCCTACACCGTGAAGGTGGCCGACAACTGCGAAGTCAGCGTTGCCGGCGACGGCCAAAGCGCATGGACCGCCGTGGTGAGCTTCACCACAATGGCCGCCTGCTCGGTTGACAACGTCGTGGTCAGCGACATGACCCACTACACCGCCACCGTCGGCTGGGACGGCGAAAGCGCCAGCGGCTTCACGGTGAAGTATAGAATACCAGCATCTTTGGCTCTGGATGGCCTCTCCGAAGACTTTGAAGACGGAGCCATGCCTACTGGCTGGACCATCGAAGGCCCTGGCTCATGGACTGTCGGCACTGGCGATTACGAAGCCAATACAGGCGCTCATGGCGGCATTTATAACGCCAAAATCGACCATAGTAACACTGGCAATGAGACCTATCTTGTCACCCCGAATTTGGATTTGAGCGGCCAAAGCGGACTCAATGTCAATTTGTGGTACATCAATCGTGAATGGAGTGGTGACATTGACGGATTCGGCGTTTACTACCGCATCAATGGTGGCGAGTGGAACGAGATCTTTGCCACCACAGAAGCACACAGCACTTGGACTGAACTCAACGAAGAGCTTCCCGCTGGCGCCTACGCTGCAAATGTCCAGTTTGGTTTCAAAATGACTGATGGTTATGGATATGGTGTAGCTATTGACGATATCACCATTGGCAACCCGAGTGTCATTCCCGCCGGCGCATGGCAGACCGTCAGCGCCACCGCATCACCGGCCAACATCGAAGGCCTCGAGGCGGGCACGAAGTATGACCTGACGGTTGTGCCCAACTGCGACGAGACGCTTGCCAGCGCCATCCAGCAGTTCACCACCGTTTCGGCTGATGAAAAGTGGTTCGTCACCGAAGGCAACTGGGGCACGGCTTCCAACTGGGAACCCGAAGGCGTTCCTACCATCAGCCAGAACGTCACCCTGCTCGCCAACGCCACCATCGAAAGCACTTGCGTGGCCGAAGCCAAGAGCATCAACGGCACTGGTACTGGCACTAACGCCAAGACCCTCACCATCAAGGACGGCGGTAAGCTGAAGCACTTGAACAGCAACGTCCGCGCCACTGTGGAGAAGGAAATCCGTCCCTACAGCACGAACTACGACGAAGAGAGCTATAACAACGGAGATTACTATCTCATCGCCAACCCGCTGACGAGCAATGTCACTCCCGATGCAGAGAACAACCACCTCCTGTCGGGCAACTATGACCTCTACAGCTGGGATTATGCTGCCTCTGACGACAATGAATGGAGAAACTACGAAGCCAATCCTAAACCGTTCACTTCTCTGAACGTTGGTGCGTACGGTTACCTCTATGCCAACGAGACTGGCGCCACCTTGACCTACACTGGCACCATCAATGCCTACACAAACAGCAAGTCCAGGTATTGCGGCGCATCATCGAGCCCCGAAAACTACGACTTCCCGGGCTGGTATCTCTTGGGTAACCCCTACCTGTATGACGCCTATCTGGCCACTGCAGGCACGAACGGCAACGCCCTGCCTTACATCAAGATGAACACCACTGGCGACCGCTTTGAGAATGTTGCCGCCGGCACACCTATCGAACCTATGGAAGGCTTCTTCTATCAACAAGCTACAACGAGTGGAAACGTTTACGTGGTCACTTCCGCTCCTACCGTCCAAAGCAACGCCAAGCTCAACATGAACCTGCGCAGCGCCAACAAGCAGTTGGACAACGCCATCCTCGTGTTTGGCGGCGACCAGCAGCTCGGCAAGATGACCTTCCGCGCCAACAGCTCCAAGATCTTCATGCCCGTCGAAGGCAAGGACTACGCCATCACCTCCGTCGAAGGCCAGGTGGGCGAAGTGCCCGTCAGCTTCAAGGCTGAGAACAACGGCACCTATAGCCTCAGCTTCACCAACGAGGAAGTCAGCTTCAGCTACCTCCACCTCATCGACAACATGACCGGCGCCGACGTTGACCTGCTGGCCAACCCGACCTACAGCTTCGACGCCCGCACGACCGACTACGAGAGCCGCTTCCGCCTGGTGTTTGCCACGGGCAGCTCAGTCGACGGCGACAGCTTCGGTTTCATCAACGGCATGGGCAACCTCACGATCTTCGGCATCGAGGGTGAGGCCACCTTGCAAGTGATTGACGTCACGGGTCGCATGCTCAGCAGCGAGACCTTCAGCGGCAGCTACGAGAAACGCCTCAACGTGGCTCCTGGTGTCTACATGCTCCGCCTCGTCAACGGCAACGACGTGAAGGTCCAGAAGATTGTGGTGAGATGACTTTCGACTCGCTTTGCGTCATTGCGAACGCAGTGAAGCAATCCAGAAAAACCAGATAAATGTCTGGATTGCTTCGTTCCTCGCAATGACGCGAAGCGACGACAGGGGGATTAAAAAGACCCCAAACAGGAAAACCCAAACAAGAAAACAAACAAAACAAACACGATAATAAAATGAAGAAACTAACACTGACAATAGCAATCGTCCTCGGATTGGCCATGACTTCCTTCGCCGACCCCAACGGCGGCGGACTTTTCCAACGTGGCGTGGTCGATGAGGAATATTATGGCATGGGCTACTACAACAACGGCATGAGAAACGGTAACGCCCCGATGCTGCCATACCATGGCCAAATCGAAAACCAAGATGCCAACGGCCCCATCGGCAGCGGCATCGCCGTGTTGCTCGGCCTTGGCGCAGCCTACCTCGTGGGCAAACGCCGCAAGGAGGAATAAGAATAAGTTTCCTTTTCATACTTTTTCGAGAGGAGTCTGTGGCCTAATAGCTGCCGACTTCTCTCACTTTTTCTGCCCATCCTTTCATGCATTTCAACAATAATCCTTATTTTTGCACCCGTTTTTATCCCCCTTCTAAGGGAGTGCCCGAAGGGCGGGGGATTAACCGAACAACTGAACAACTTTCAACTTCAAATTTTAATAAAGATGGAATCAACGAACAAACACTTCAAGCGTTACACAGTAACCACGGCCTTGCCTTACGCCAACGGCCCAGTCCACATCGGTCACCTTGCCGGCGTCTACATCCCCGCCGACACCTACGTGCGCTACCTGCGAATGTGCGGCGCTGAGGTGCTGTTTGTCGGTGGTTCCGACGAACACGGCGTTCCGATTACCATCAAGGCCGAAAAAGAAGGCGTTACGCCACAAGACATCGTCGACCGCTACCATGCCATCATCAAGAAGTCGTTCGAAGACCTCGGCATGAGCTACGACATCTACTCGCGCACCTCTTCGAAGATCCATCGCGCGACGGCGCAAGAGTTCTTCAAGAAACTCTACGACGACGGCAAGTTCATCGAGAAGGAGACCGAACAATATTTCGACCCTGAACGTCAGAAGTTCTTGAGCGACAGATACATCGTCGGCACCTGCCCGAAATGCGGCGCCGAGGGTGCCTATGGCGACCAATGCGAGAAATGCGGTTCGTCACTTAGCCCTGACGAATTGATTAATCCGCATTCGCAACTCAGCGGTGCGGCCTTGGTGAAGAAGCCGACCAAACACTGGTACCTGCCCCTCGACCAATACGAGCAATGGCTTCGCGAGTGGATCCTTGAAGGCCACAAGGAATGGAAACCCAACGTCTACGGCCAAGTGAAGAGCTGGCTCGACGGAGGCCTGCAACCACGCGCCGTCACCCGCGACCTCGATTGGGGCGTGCCCGTCCCGCTCGACGGTGCCGACGGCAAGGTGCTCTACGTTTGGTTCGATGCGCCCATCGGCTACATCAGCAACACTAAGGAGATTTGCGCCCAACGCGGCGAAGACTGGGAGAAGTGGTGGAAAGACCCCGAGACCAAGCTCGTGCACTTCATCGGCAAGGACAACATCGTGTTCCACTGCATCATCTTCCCTTGCATGTTGAAGGCCTACGGCGACTATATCGTTCCCGAAAACGTGCCCGCCAACGAGTTCCTCAACCTCGAGAACGACAAGATTTCGACCTCGCGCAACTGGGCTGTGTGGCTCCACGAATATCTTGAGGAATTTCCTGGAAAACAGGATGTTCTGCGTTATGTGTTGACCGCCAACGCCCCCGAGACCAAGGACAACAACTTCACTTGGAAAGACTATCAAGACCGCAACAACAACGAGCTGTTGGCCATCTTCGGCAACTTCGTCAACCGCACCTTGGTCTTGACGCACAAGTATTATGAAGGCACCGTGCCAGCCTTGGGCAACCTCAACGAGACCGACCAAGCCGCCATCGCCGAGATGAACGCCTACCCGAAGAAAATCGGCCACCTCATCGAGAACTACAAGTTCCGCGAGGCTTTGTCAGAATTGATGAATTTGGCCCGTCTCGGAAACAAGTATCTCACTGATAACGAGCCTTGGAAGCAAATCAAGACAGACCCCGAGCGCGTGAAGACCGTGATGGCCGTGAGTTTGCAGATCGTGGCGCACTTGGCCATCCTCAGCGAGCCTTTCCTGCCCTTCAGCGCGAAGAAGCTCCAGCAGATGATTGGTCTGAACGTCAATGGGTGGAACGATGCTGAAAGCACCATCCTGCTGCCTGAGGGTCATGTCATCAACCAGCCCGAGCTGTTGTTCGAAAAGGTGGAAGACAGCGTGGTGGAGGCCCAACTGAAGAAGCTCGAAGACACCAAAAAGGCCAACCAACTCAACGCCTGGAAGCCCGCCGAGGTGAAGCAGACTGTGAGTTTCGACGACTACATGAAAGTCGACATCCGCGTGGGTACGATCCTCGAATGCCAAAAGGTGCCGAAGGCCGACAAGCTCTTGCAGTTCCTCATCGACGACGGTATGAACAAACGCACCATCGTGAGCGGCATCGCCAAATATTACACTGAGCCTGAGAAACTTGTGGGCAAGCAGGTGTGCTTCATCGCCAACTTCGAGCCGCGCAAGCTGAAGGGTGTGGTGAGCGAAGGAATGATCCTCTCCGCCGAGGACAAGGACGGCCGCCTCGTGCTGCTCACGCCGAGCGAATTGGTGGCACCAGGATGCTCGGTGGGTTAATGTCCTGCCACCTCTACGGGGTTTTATAACACCGTTTCATTATAGGCGAGGGTTCACACCCCCGCCTATTTGCTGCCATCCCTTCGGGATTTGGGAACCCCGAAGGGGTGACAGCTTCTGAGGCAGGTGGTGTAAACCCCTGCCGAAATATACGTGGTTATGCCCCCTGCCAGCAACGACACCTATCCGAGCTGGGGCTACATGGCTGCCGAAATACACATGGTTATGCCCCCCCCCGCAAACCGGCAGGCTGCCGAAAAAACACCGATTAGAAAACAATCAATGCGCCTCCAGCCAGTTCGAACCCGTATTCATTTCCACAACTACAGGCACCGACAAAGGCAAGGCATTCACCATCTTATCGTTAACGATGGCTTTCAAGTCATCGAGTTCGTCCAAGTGCGCGTCGAAGACCAGTTCGTCGTGCACTTGAAGTATCATCTTCGACTGCATCTTCAGCCGTTCCATCTCTTCGTGGATGCCAATCATCGCAATCTTGATCATATCCGCCGAGCTGCCCTGGATGGGCGCGTTGATGGCGTTGCGTTCGGCAAAGCCGCGCACCACGCTGTTCGATCCGTTGATGTCGCGCAGATAGCGACGGCGGCCCAAGATGGTCTCGGCATAGCCGCGTTCACGCGCCAGGGCGATGCTGCGGTTCATGTATTCCTTGATGCCCGCGTATTCCTCGAAGTACTTTTTGATGATGTCGGCGGCCTCGCTGCGCGAAAGCTCCATGCGTTCGGCCAAGCCGAAGGCCGACATGCCGTAGATGATGCCGAAGTTGACCGCTTTGGCGCGGCTACGTTGTTCCTTTGTGACTTCGCTCATCGGCACGTGGAACACCTTGGCAGCCGTGGCCGCATGGATGTCGTGGCCAAGGTTGAAGTCGGCGACCATGGCAGGGTCTTGGCTCAGGTGGGCGATGATGCGCAACTCGATTTGGCTGTAGTCGGCGGCAAGGAGGGTGTATTGCTCGCTGCGCGGCACAAAGGCGCGTCGAATCTCGCGGCCTTTCTCGGTGCGCACGGGAATGTTTTGCAGGTTGGGGTTGTTGGAACTCAGGCGTCCCGTGGCAGTGACGGCTTGGTTGTAAGAGGTGTGAATGAGTCCATCTTTCGGGTTGACCAAGGCTGGAAGTGCGTCTAAATAAGTCGACTTCAGCTTGGTGAACGAGCGGTAATCCAAAATCAAGCTGATGATGGGGTGCTTGTGGGACATCTTTTGCAGCACCTCTTCGCCCGTGGCATATTGTCCCGTCTTGGTTTTCTTGGCCTTCTCGTCGATTTTCAGTTTCTCGAACAGCACTTCACCCAACTGTTTCGGCGATGCGATATTAAAAGGTGCGCCCGCCTGCGCGTAAATCTCTTCCTCGATTTTGCGGATCTCGCCTCCAAATTCTTCGCTGATTTGCTGTAAGTTACGCGTGTCGATCTTCACACCATTGGCCTCCATGCGACTCAACACGGGCACGAGCGGCATCTCGATGTCGTAGAACAGTTTCTCTATGCCGTTTTCTTTCAACTGCGGCAAGAGTTTTTCATAAAGTTGCAGCGTGATGTCGGCATCTTCGGCGGCATATTCCTTCACTTGCCCGATGGGCACTTCGCGCATGGTTTTTTGCTGCCTGCCTTTGCCGATGAGGTCCTCGATGGGGATGGTGAGGTAGTTGAGGTAGACCTCGGCTAAGTAGTCCATGTTGTGGCGCTGCTCGGGTTCGAGGAGGTAATGCGCCAGCATGGTGTCGAACATCGGACCTTTTACGATGATGCCGTATTGCGCCAGCATCGAGATATCGTATTTCAGGTTTTGCCCTATCTTCATAATGCTCTCGTCCTCGAACAAAGGTCGCAACAGTTCCAGTTTCTTCTGGCATTCCTCGCGTTCGGCGGGCATGGGCAGATACCAGGCCTCATGTGCCTTGATGGCAAACGAAACGCCCACCAATTCAGCGTTGTAAACGTCGACGTTGGTCGTCTCGGTGTCGAAGACGAATTGTTTTTCCTTGGACAAAAGTTCCACCAAAGCCTTGATGTCTTCATCGCTTTCAACGAGTTTGTAGTCATGCTCGACGGTCTTTGCCGAAGCCTTGCCGGAGAAATCGAGCAGTCCTGTTCCGCCTTCGCCGCCTTGGTTGAAGAGGTCAGGAGCATCCGATGACGAAAACAAATCGGGGGATTGCTTCTTATCTGTCTCTCTGTCATTGCGAGGAACGAAGCAATCCAGGGATGCCGTATTCGTGTGGGTATTCTTATAATCCTCCAAAAACCGCTTTGCAAAGGTCCTGAATTCCAATTCCTCGAAGAGTGCCATTAGTGCAGGCACATCAGGCTCTTTGGACTTCAGTTCTTCTTCGTTGAACTCCACTGGGACCTCCAAATTGATGGTAGCCAGCATCTTCGACATCAGTCCTTGCTCGGCGAAGTTGACCACGTTTTCCTTTTGTTTGCCTTTCAGTTCGTCGGCATGGGCGATGAGGTTCTCGACGCTGCCGTATTTTTGCACCAAAAGGGCGGCTGTCTTCTCGCCGATGCCTGGAATGCCAGGGATATTGTCGGCGGCATCGCCCCAAAGACCAAGAATATCAATCAGTTGCTTTGGTTCTTGGATGCCATAGCGTTCGCACACCTCTTTTGGTCCCCAAACCTGTGCCGGTTCGCCGAATTTGGCGGGCTTGTAGAGCAATACCTTGTCGGTGACGAGTTGGCCGAAGTCCTTGTCGGGTGTCATCATGTAGGTGATAAAGCCTTGTCGCTCGGCCTTTTTCGACAGTGTGCCGATGACGTCGTCGGCCTCGTAGCCCTCCACGCCGTAGATGGGAATGTTGAAGGCCTCGATGAGTCTTATAATATAAGGTATGGCATCGCGCAGGTCGTCGGGCATCTTCTCGCGGTTGGCCTTGTATTCGCTGTATTCGGCCTGTCGTTGGGCGGTGCCGGCCACGTCGAAGGCCACTCCGATGTGGGTGGGTTTTTCGTTCTTCAGGATCTCGTAGAGTGAGTTCAAGAAGCCGATGATGGCCGAGGTGTTGAGACCTTTCGAGTTGAGGCGGGGGTTCTTGTTCATGGCGAAGAATGCCCTGTAAATCAATGCGTAGGCATCCAAAAGGAAGAGTCGTTTTTCAGCGTTTTCCATTTTTTCTTAATTTGAGGGCAAAAATAATGGTTTTTGACGAAAAATCGGAAAAAACGCTTGTATTCAAAAAAAGTTGTACCTTTGCACCCGAAAACGAGTAATTATCGGTCGCAAGACGCGGCTTTGGATTTTCTTAAACAACGGATTGTCAATAAGATGGCAAGATGTTTGCTTTTGGAAATGAAAAATGTCTTATCTTTGCGACTCATTTCAACAACTAAAAAAAGAGAACTATGTCAGAAATTTTGAATGAAATCACCCCGATCATTGCTGAAAAACTCGGCGTTGATCCTTCGGAAGTCACCATGGAAGCCAGCTTCACCAACGACCTCGGTGCCGATTCTTTGGACACCGTCGAACTGATGATGGAATTTGAAAAGAACTTCAACCTTTCCATCCCGGACGACCAGCAGGAGAACATCCAAACCGTTGGCGACGTTGTCAGACTCATCGAAAAGATGCGTGCTGCCAACTGATTTCCAATCAACTAACGAAATAAAGTCATTCATGGAATCGAAACGCGTAGTCGTCACAGGTCTCGGAGCCATCACCCCCATCGGAAACACCATCAAGGATTTCTGGGAGGGATTGGTGAATGGAAAAAACGGTGCCGGCGAGATTACCCGTTTCGATTCTGCTTTATTCAAGACGCATTTCGCGTGCGAGGTGAAGGGCTACAACCCCGACGACTATTTCGACAAGAAGACCGCACGCAAATACGACTTGTTTGCCCAATTCGCCCTCATCGCCGCCGATGAGGCCATCGCCGACGCGGGCATCACGCCCGAAAACACCGACTTCGACGATGTGGGTGTTATCATGACTTCAGGCATTGGCGGCGTCAACCATCTCTTCAGCGAGGTGATGGAATACGCCCAATCCGACGGCACACCGCGTTTCAGCCCCTTCCTCATCACCAAGATGATCGTCAACATGCCGGGTGGCATCATCTCCATCAAGTATGGTTTCCGTGGTCCCAACTACGCCACCGTCTCTGCCTGCGCCTCTTCGACGCACGCCATCATCGACGGTTTCAACCACATCCGCTACGGCAAGAGCAAGACCTTCATCGTGGGCGGAGCGGGTGCAGCCATCGGCCAGCTTGGAGTGGGTGGCTTCAACGCCATGAAGGCCCTCTCGACGCGCAATGACGACCCGCTTTCGGCCTCCCGCCCGTTCGACCTCAATCGCGACGGCTTCGTCATAGGCGAAGGCGCGGGCAGCCTCGTTCTCGAAGAATACGAACACGCCATGGCTCGCGGCGCCAAGATCTACGCAGAGCTTGTGGGCGGCGGCGAGTCGGCTGATGCCTACCACATCACCGCCCCGCATCCCGAAGGCCTTGGCGACGTGCTGTGCATGCAACGCGCCATCAACGACGCCGGCATCCAACCTGACGCCATCGACCACATCAACACCCACGGCACCTCGACACCCATGGGCGACGTGGCCGAAACGCTTGCCATCAAGAAGGTGTTTGGCGAACATGCCTACGACATCAGCATCAATTCCACCAAGTCGATGACTGGCCATCTGCTCGGTGGTGCGGGAGCCATCGAGGCCATCGCCAGCATCCTTGCCCTCAAGAACGGCATCGTCCCACCCACCATCAACCACTTCGACGACGACCCGCAAATTGACCCACAGCTCGACTTCACCTTCAACAAGGCGAGGGAGCGTGACCTCCATTATGCCCTCTCCAACTCCTTTGGCTTTGGCGGACAAAACGCCACCGTGATTTTCAAAAAGTTCGAATCATAAGATGGCCCTTTTTCCCCTTTCGTCGCCCAAAGACCCCCAAGACAAGGAACTTTACGACTATATCCATAACATCTTCGGCTTCTACCCGAAGAACATCAAGTTGTATCGCGTGGCCTTCACCCATAAGTCGGTGGCTGCTGAGACTGTGGGCAATTACCACGTCAGCAACGAGCGTATGGAATACCTCGGCGATGCCGTGCTGAGCACCGTTGTGGCCGATTACCTCTTCCACACCTATCCCACGCAGCCCGAAGGCTTCTTGACAGAGATGCGGTCGCGCATCGTTAGTAGGGCCTCGCTCAACAAGTTGTCGGAGAAGCTCGGTTTTGCTGCCTACATCCGCCACACCCCCGACGTGGGCAACAATGCCCGCTCGATGGGTGGCAACGCCTTCGAGGCCCTCATGGGTGCCATCTATCTCGACCGTGGCTTCGAGTTCACCAAACACATCATCATCGACCGCATCGTGCACGTCCACATCGACATCGACGAACTGCAACACACCGATGTCAATTTCAAGAGCAAGCTCCTCCAATGGTCGCAGAAATACAAGAAGACATTGGAATACAAGCTGCTGGAAGAGATTGGCGAAGGCCACAAAAAGCTCTATCATGTCCAGGTTATCATCGACGGGAAGCCCTATGCCGATGCCTCCGACCGCTCCATCCGTGGCGCCGAACAATTGGCCGCCGAAAAAACCTGCCGCGTTTTGATCCAGGATTAATTGTATCTTTGCGGCATGAAACCCAAAAGCAACAAACTGCAAATCGCCTCGTTCGACGACACCACCGTTGTCGGCATCAACTCGGTCTTGGTCGACTACAAGCTGGCGTGGAGCCTCAACAACAAGCTCGCCCTCGACCTCGTGCGCTACGACGACCTCGTCTTCGAAGGCGCTCCGTTCTCCTTTTTCTATTACACTGCCGGCGAGAACTACAATGTCTACAACCTCGTCTCCTTGGTATGCAAAGACAAGGTGCTCTATCCCTTCAGTCCCCGCCTCGACTATCTCCTTCTCATCCAAAACAGCATCACACCCGAACGACAAATCAGCATCATGCGCAGCTTGCGCGAGGTGGATGGCATCGGCCATGCCTTCGTTTTGGAGAAAGACAGGAACCTGCGGATGGTGCTCGAAACCATTGCCGACTGCGAGCAGCAGATGATTGACAAGAAAAAGAGACTCAATGATATACACGCCGTGCGCCAGCGGATGCGCGAGGAAGAGGCACAATTGGCCGCTCTCAGGGAACAATCGTGATTTCCACGCCGCTCTCGTCGGTGACGTAGGCCGCAATGCGGTCGCCGATGCCGAGATTGAAGGTGTATTTGCCCAATGCGAGGTCGCTGCTCACGACGGTGTACATCTGTCCTCGATAGGTGGAATGCGGCTCAATGACTCCAAATTTTTGATAACGGCAATAACTGAAGGCATCGCCGGGAAGGTAATGTGCCTTGATGACCATGCGGAGGTCCTTGCGGAGGAAATCGATGGGAGCGTCGCATGGGTTGTGGATGGCGAAGTCGATGTGGAGGGTGTCGCCCCGGTGGAACTCCATCGCAGCATCGGCGTTGGTGATTTCGAAGGTGGTCACCAATCGGTTGGCCGTCGAGAAACTGTCGCAGAGGTAGCCTTCCACTTCCACGCCGTCGCCTTGGTAATGCCGCGAGAGTCCTTCGAGGTGGCCGCTCACGAAAACGGTCTTCCCAATCCAATCCTTGTCGAACTGCCAGAGGTCGTATTGCGTCTTACGGTCGTAATAGCTTCGCAGTGTCGAGCTTGGCTTTCCCGTAAAGTGATGATATAGGGCTGGTTTTTGGAACGAGCCTTGAAAAACGACGGGATTGTCGCCCGCCGCCTTCGCGATGGTTTCGTATTGCTTTTGCTTGTCGCTGAAGCCGAAGCGAGCCGCTAACGGAGTCAGCAAAGCGATCCTGAAGGCGACGATGAGCAGGAGGGATGGTAATACAAACCGTTGGATGTATCTTCTTAGTTTCTCGTCGATTAATGCTTTTCGGTAGACCAACACCACGGCTGGAATCATGCAAACGATGGTCCAATGCGGTTCCACGTGCCCCCGGAAAGCCATCAGCCAGAAAAAGAAAAAGAACCCGACGAGGATAAACTTCAGCCCCTGTTCAAAAGTGTTTGTAACTTTATGCTTGATAAGCACATACACAACCGCCCCAAACGTAAATGGGTTGAAAACCAGTAATTGATTCGGCAGATACTCAAGGAAATAGCTCCAACGGAACGGCTCGCTTCGCCCCGAAAGATGGTAACGGAAACTCGGGAAATCGGCGTTGATTTGCCATAAGATATGTGGTGTCAACAAGGCTAAAGCCAAAAGGCAGGCCATATAAAACTTGCCGTCTTTCAGCAGTTTAAGGTTTGAAAGCACAATCAGACCTAAAAACAGGAAAGCGTGATATTTGCTGTAGACCATCAACGCCATGATGATGCCCATGACGATTGCGTTTTTCCACGAATTGTCATTGAGATAGCGTTGGTACACAAAGAGGAACAAGGCCGAGAATAAAATCAACGCGGCATCAGGTGTGGCGACGAAGCCGTAAATGTTGAACATTACGATTGAAAAGGAGACAATGAAGAACAGCAATACGCTTTTTGGGTTAAGGTCTCCGCGCTTCGAGTCTATTGAGGAATTGAAAGGACGATCTATGGCAATCAACCACATCACAAACAACGAAAGGCACGAGGCGACGATTGTGAAAAACCTCACGCCTAAAGTTCCCGAAAACAAAATGCTGCTAAGGAATGTCATCAAAGCCACCATGGGCGGATGGTCGAAATAGCCCCAGGCGAGGTGCTCGCCCCAAAGGTGGTAATAGGCCTCGTCTTCCTGTATCTCGGTGAAGATGCCTTGCAACAGGTTGACGACAAACCAAAAGAAAAGGCCACAACAAAGGCAAAATCTCCAGTTGAATTTGTCCTTTGTCATGGCCATTTCTTGTTTTCGGTCAGTTTGTAGAGACGTAGCGCGCTACGTCTCTACCAGATTATACCGGAAAATTATCCCACATGAATGTTTTCCTTCACCAGTTTCAAAATTTTCTCGGTGTCGTTGCCCAATTCCTTGCGGAGGTTGGCATCGTTGAAGTCGGTGAGGAATTTGATCATATAGTCGACGATGCTGTCGGAGAACACGCCCTTGTCGGTGTAGATCTTGCGGTCCTTGGCCAATTCCTTGGCGGCGGCCACGCAGCTGTCGGGCAGTTGTTCGAGGCTCTCTTGGAGCTTCTTGTTCTTGTCGTCGTGGATGTTGACGCCGAGGCCGACGTAGGTCTTTTCGGCCACTTCGAGGGCGTTGGGCATCTCGAAGCCGTGACGGGCGGCGCAGCAGAGGGCGGCCATCAGCAGGTACATGTCGGCGCAACCGTCGGAGGCACGCCATTCGAAGGTCTGCTTCTCGCTGAAGTCCTTGTTCGACTTCTTCTCAAGCGGGTTGGCGTTGGCGGCCATGTCTTTGCTGTTGTTGATCCAGCCGAGCGGCACGCGCACCAAGGCGCTGCGGTTCGAGTAGGACCAGCACAGCGAGGTCGGGGCTTCCTGATGGGGCACCAAGCGGAGGAACGACAGCGGGTTGGGGTTGCCGAAGGCAGGCAGCGAAGTGCCAGCGTCCATGTAGCCGGCGATGGCTTTCTTGCCGTAGTCGCTGAGTTCGCCCTTGTTGACCATCACGCTCTTGCCGTCCTTCGTGAACTTGCAGTGGACGTGCATTCCCGATCCGGCCTTGCCCACAGTGATTTTCGGGGCGAAGGTCAAGGTGACACCGTATTGGTAGGCCAACTGGCGCATAATCCACTTGGCGACAACGAGTTGGTCGGCGGCATCCTCGATGTTGGTGGGCAGGAACTCGATTTCGTTCTGCTCGTAGATCTTGCCGTCATGGGTGAAGTTACCCACTTCGGAGTGACCGTACTTAATCAAGCCACCGGCTTGGGCGATGAGGCGCATGGCCTCGACGCGGTACTCGGTGAACTTGTTGAACGGGGCGCTCTCGTGGTAGCCCTTTTGGTCGGGCACCTCGTAGATTTCCTCGTCGTCGGCGATGATGTAATACTCCAGCTCGCCCATGGTTTCCATCTTCAGGCCCGTGGTCTTCTTGAAGGCTTCGTGGGCTTTGTGGAGGATGTACTCAGGTGAGCTTTCGAAAGGCTCGCCGTCGCGGTTGTAGAACGAGCAGAGGATGTCCAAGGTCGGGATCTCTGAGAAGGGGTTGAGGAAAGCGGTGCGGTACTTCGGCACCACATAGAGGTCGCTCTTTCCGGCTTCGATGAAGGGGAAGAGGCTCGAGCCGTCGACGCGCTCGCCGGCGGTGAGGATGTTCTCAAGGTGTTCCGCGCTGTGGATCACGAAGTTGAGGGTCTTCAGTTTGCCGTCCCAGCCACAATAGTGGAAGTTGACGAATTCTATTTCATTTTCCTCGCAGTAACGAATGATGTCGGCGCGAGTGAACTCTGCTGCAGGCTTTTGGAGGTACTGCACCAGACGATTGGGGTTCATGGCAATTTTTGCGTCCATTACGATTTTGTATTTCAGATTTAAATAATTAAGAATCAATATTGACACGGGACTGCGGGACACGGGACACGAGACTTTTTGCCGTTTCGCGTCACTGCGAGGCACGAAGCAGTCCAGATTTTGCGCAAAGATAGTAATAATTCCGTCATCGTTGCCCAAAAGAAGAATAAAAGCGGTTTTTTCCTCTACATATTGTGGTTTTTCTTATTTTTGCGAGAGATTTCAACGCAAAAACAAGCATTATGGCACTAAGAGATTGGATGATTTCCTTCAACAACGCCAAGACGATGGAAGCCAACGGCGAGGAAGGTCCCGAATTGATAGCGGAATACGAGCGCGTGCTCTCGAAACTTGGCGAAGGCCCGCTTACCGAGGCACAAGAGAATGTCCGCAAAGAAGCCTGCCGCAACCTGTATGAGCTGTATTTGCTTAATGGGGACGAGGCGAAGGCGGAGGAATACAAATGATTTTGTCGTTTTCCATGGAAAAAATATAAGTTTCCGACAAAATAAACCATAAAAGTTGTCGGAAAGTGGTTGTAAAAACCGAGTTTCCGACAAAAAACGGTTGCCCAAATTGGGCGAATGTGTATACCCATTCCGAATTTTACCAAATTTTTCGGAATTGAATTCCGAATTTTCACGGTTTTCAGTAGATTTTTCCAGCCCAAAGTTGTTCGAGGAATTGTTTGATGGGCCAAACTTCCACTTCTTTGAACAGTCGTGGATTGGGGTCGAGGGAAACAACCATCATCCGTACTTCAGGATGCTCTTCCTTGAAGGCTTTTAGGCCATGCAGGTGCCGTGATTGCACTTCGTCCGTCGATTTGATTTCAATGCCTACTTCGGCATCGCCTAAAACCACATCCACTTCATAGTTGTTGTAGGTATGCCAATAGGACAACTTGTCCAATTTGTCATGATAGCCCAAGTAGGCGATGATCTCTTGAACAACAAGGTGCTCGAAAGCGTGTCCGAAATCTGTCGAGCCTGGTTGCAAACTGCGACGGCCCAAAAGATAATTTGGAATGGAAACATCGAAATAATAAAATCGAGGGGCTTGTCTCACCTTGCGTTTCACGACCTTGGAATAAGCTGGCACCATATAGCCAATCAAAGTTTCTTCAAGAATGGAAAAATAAGCCGCAACCGTTTTGGAGTCGATGCCGCAGTCTTGCGCGATGTTGCTGTAATTCACCATTTCCCCGTCGGTCAATGCGGCAGCCTCCAAAAAACGCGTGAAGGTGGAGAGGTTGCGCACCAGGGCTTCAGCCTTGATTTCCTCACGAAGGTAGACCGAAACGTAAGCCTGCAACATGGACCAATATTTGTCTGTCTTTGCCAAATAATGCCTCGGAATCATGCCTTGGTTGACAGCCTTAATCAAGTCGAAATCAGGGATTTCCGCGCTTACCAAGGGATAAAGGTTGGTCTGCATGGCCCGACCGCCAAGCATGTTGGCTCCACCGCGCTTCAGTTTTCGGGCGCTCGAACCACTGAGGATGAATCGGAGTCCTTTGCGCACGATGAGCCATTGCACCTCATTCAGAAGAATGGGGAGCGACTGCACCTCGTCGATGATGACCAAAGTGCCGCTTTCGCACATTTCCAAATCCTGCCGAAGCAACGAGGGATTGCGTTGCAGTCGCTCAAAAGTGTTGCTTTCAAGCAAGTCGTAAAAACTTGCATTGGGAAACAATTGCAACAACAAAGTGGTTTTTCCGGTTTGTCTTGCGCCGAACAAAAAAGTGTTGTCTTCGCCAAGGGTTTCTGTGGTCAAAAAACGCTCTATCATGGCCGTGAATTTTGCCACAAAAATAGTAAAAATCGGAATACAACTCCGAATTTTATCGAATTTTTCGGAATTGAACTCCGAAAATTCATTTTGTTATGTGCGTGAACCAGCGGAATCGCGTTTTTTTGATGGATTCCGCTGGTTTACGGATTAACGCTTCAGCATATTGAAATAAGCATCCAAAAGTTTCTGCGCACCGATATACGCGCTCATCCGTTGGCCGCGCACGTCGCTTTCGACCAAAGGAAGGAGATCGGCGACTAATTGGTTTTGGTAGAAATCGTTCTTCAAGGCGCTGTCCATCGTGTCGTACATCATCTGCACGTCTTGTTGGGCGCGTTTCTTGTAAAGGTAGCCGTTGTCGCGGATGGCCTGCACGTGGTCGGCGACCATCTTCCACACCTCGTCAATATTGAAGCCAGAAAGGGCCGAACAGGTCAGCACCTTGGTCTCTTGTCCCGATTCGGGCAAGGGGAAGAGGTGCAACGCGTTGCGACATTCGGCGGCGGCGCGGTTGGCGCGCATCACGTTGTCGCCATCGGCCTTGTTGACGGCGATGCCGTCGGCCATCTCCATGATGCCGCGCTTGATGCCTTGCAGCTCGTCGCCGGCACCGCTGATTAATATAAGGAGGAAGAAATCCACCATGGAATGCACCGCCGTTTCGGATTGCCCCACGCCCACGGTTTCAACGAAAATGGTATCATAACCAGCTGCTTCACAGAGAATTATGGTTTCCCTTGTTTTTCTTGCCACGCCGCCAAGAGTTCCAGCCGACGCCGAGGGTCGGATGTAAGCATTGGGGTGTGTCGAAAGGGTTTCCATTCGGGTCTTGTCGCCAAGGATGCTGCCTTTCGAGCGTTGGCTTGAGGGGTCGATGGCCAACACAGCGAGTTTTTGCCCTTGGTTGCAAAGATGCACGCCCAAAGCCTCGATGAAAGTACTCTTTCCCGCTCCGGGAACACCCGTGATGCCCAGTCGCAAAGCCTTGCCCGCATGGGGCAGACATGCCGCGATGATTTGTTGGGCCAATTCCTGGTGCTTGGGAAGGGCACTTTCCACCAAAGTGATGGCCTTGCTGAGTGCCACGCGGTCGCAGCGGAGGATGCCGTCGACGTACCATTCAAGCGGCATGAGTTGCTGTTGGTTGCGGCGAAGGCGTTCCAAAGCCTTTGGGTTGACCTGTATGGCACCCTCGACGCCTTCGGTGACCTTGAGGTTCGACTCCCATTCGTGCTCCTGATTTTCAAAGTGTTCGTATTCCATGGCGGGTTGTGGTTTTGATTTTGCAAAGATATGGATTATTGTTGATTAACCACGTTGAATCTTAGATTTGTTTGGGGTTGAATTATTTAATTGATAAAATGATGAAAATCAACTAATTTCAATTTTTTCTTGCGTTATTCGGAAAAAAATGCGTAATTTTGTAGTTTCAAAAGAAAGACAAAGCCCATGGTTGACAAGAGAAGAATATTATTCGTCCATCAGGAAATCGCGCCTTATTTGCCTGAGACCCCGATGAGCCTCATCGGCCGTTATCTGCCCCAAGCCACCCAGGAAAGTGGCAAGGAGATCAGGATTTTCATGCCTCGCTACGGTGTCATCAACGAGCGGCGCAACCAACTGCACGAGGTGATTCGCCTGTCGGGAATGAACCTCATCATCAACGACACCGACCACCCGCTCATCATCAAGGTGGCCTCCATCCAGAAGGCGAGGATGCAAATCTATTTCATCGACAACGACGACTTTTTCACCAAGAAGAAATACCTGATGTATGACGAGAAAGGCAACTTCTGCGACGTCAACGACATGCGTTGCGTGTTCTTCACCCGTGGCGTTATCGAGACGGTGAAGAAACTCAACTGGTCGCCCGACATCATCCACTGCCATGGCTGGATTTCGGCACTGATGCCCATCTACATCAAACGGGCCATGAACGTGCGCGACAACCCGCTCTTCAACGAGACGAAGATTGTCTACTCCATCTACGACGACGGGTTTGAGGAGCAATTCAAGCCTGGGTTCGACAAGATGATGAAGCTCCCGGGTATGAACGCGAAAGACCTCAAATATTTCAAGGAAGGCAACTATGTCAACTTGACCAAGGCCGCCATCGACTATTCCGACGGTGTCGTGGTTTGCACCGATAACCTGAACCCCGAGATAGCCGCCCATCTGCAAACCGTCAAGAAGCCCGTCCTTAGCTATCAGGAGCAAGTGCACTACGCCCAGGCATGCAACGATTTCTACGACAGCTTGCTCGGCAAACAATAAGGACCGCTTTTTTGAGTTATCTCACATCGAATAACCTCAACAAATTATCGACCTGATGAAAACACATCATTCAACCGCTCGCAAAACCTTAGCGTTAGTGATTGGCATATTGGCCTTGGCCTTCGCCTCGTGCAAGAAGTCGCCCGAGACCATCGGCAACGGACTCATCTCCGAAAGCGATTATATCGACGTCCACCATACCGACACGGTCGAAATCGTCTGCCATTCGTATTTCGACTCCATCGCCACCAGCAATGCCACCAATGCCCTGCTCGGGGCCATGAAAGACCCCGTTTTTGGTGTAACGGAAGCGGGTTTCTACACCCAGTTTCGCCCCTCGGTGGCTGGCCAAAGCTTTGGCAACAGCCCCGTGATGGACTCATTGGTGCTGCAACTGTGCGTCTCCGGCTACTATGGCGACACAATGGCAATGCAAACGGCACATGCCTTCGTGCTCACCGACTCGCTGATGACGGATTCGACCTATTACAGCTACTCGTGGGTGGCCTTTGACAATACCGACGTGGCCAACGGCTACCAATTCAGCCCGCGTCCGAGAACCAAGGTTCACGTCATTGGCACCGACACCATCGCCCATGCCATCGTCCGCATCCCGCTGAGCCAGGATTTGGGCAACTACTTGATGACGCTCGACACCACGGCATATTCGCGCCCCGACTTGTTCAAGCAGCACTTCAAAGGCTTGTTCGTGGCTTGCGACCCCGTGAGCACTAACGGCGTCATCACCTCCTTCAACTTGACCAACAACACCTATACGTTGCTGCAGCTCTATTATCACGACGCAGCCACGCCCGAGAAACCCATGCGCTACAATTTCTTTGTGACTTCGTCGGATGTCCAATTCAACCATTTTGAACATGACTATACTCAAGGCAGCCCCGAATTTGTCAACCAAATGATTGGGAACCAGCACGATTTGGGTCAATCCGCCGTTTATCTCCAAACCATGGGTGGCGTGAGGACTTGGTTGAAATTCCCCAACCTGAACCGCTGGACCAACTCACTGGAAGGTCGCCATTTGGTCGTCAACGAGGCCAAGCTTGTCTTGCCAGCCTCATCAATGCTGACCGACTCGATTTTCAAGGCACCTTCAAACTTCATCTTGCTGGGTCTCGACGCCGACAGCAACACCTACCTCTTGCCCGACTATTACGAAGGATCGGGCTACTTTGGAGGTTCGTTCAATTCAAACGACCAGTCGGTCACCTTCCGTATCACTGAGTATATACAAAGCGTAATCTTGGAAAAGAGAGCCAACAGGGGTCTTTGCTTGGGCATCAACGGGACAGCTTATAATGCCCAACGGTTGGTCATCAACGGGCCCGAATCCAACGAAGCGGAGAAGATGAAACTCGAAGTGACCTATTCCATCGTCAATGAATAGCCGTTTAGTTTAAATCTTTGAATTTTAAATCATTAAATCTTGAATCTTTAAATCTTAAATCCCAGAAATATGAAAAAACTGATTTTAGCCGCATTGATTATCGCTGGGCTGACCTGCACGGCCCAGAATGCAGCAGAGAAGGAAACCGTCGTCGTCGTCAAGACGAGCATGGGCACCATAAAGGCAAAACTGTATAACGACACGCCCAAGCACCGCGACAATTTCATCAAGTTGGTGAACGAGGGTTGGTACAATGGCTCGCCGTTCCACCGCGTCATCAAGGACTTCATGATCCAAGGCGGACAGAATGCCGATGGTAGCCTCGACCCAGGCTATAGGGTTCCCGCCGAAATCAAGGACAACCATTTCCACAAGAAAGGCGCCCTTTGCGCAGCCCGACAAGGCGACCAAGTGAACCCCCAAAAGGCCTCCAGCGGTTCGCAGTTCTACATCGTGCAAGGCAAGGTGTATGACGACCGCACCCTCGACATGTTTGAAAGTCGTATGGGCAAGGTGTTCAGCGCCCGCCAGCGCCAAGCCTACAAAACTGTGGGTGGCACTCCGCATCTCGATGGCGAATACACCGTGTTCGGCGAAGTGACCGAAGGCCTCGAAGTGGTCGACAAGATTGCTGCCGTCGAAACTGGCCGCATGGACGTGCCCGTCAAGCCGGTGACCATCATTTCCGTTACGATTGAATAATAATGCTAATGGCTTATAGCCTATGGCCACTGGCGCTTTACCAGCCATAGGCCATAAGCTATAAGTCATAAGCCATAAGCATAGAATAATGAAAGAAAAAGTAGAAGAAATACTCAACCAAGTGCGTGATTTCCAGGCCGACAGCAAAGAGGCTTTGGAGAACTTCCGCATCACTTATTTGAGCAAGAAAGGTGTGATTCCTGCCTTGTTTGCCGACTTCAAGACCGTGGCCCCCGAGCTCCGCAAGGAGATGGGCATGAAGCTCAACGAGTTGAAAAACGTGGTTCAGGACAAGGTGGAAGAGCAACTGCAAAGATTTGAAAGTCAGCATAGCAACGATGCTGGTTTCGACATGAGCATGCCCGCCAACGAGATGCGCGGCGCCCGCCACCCGCTGAGCATCGTGCGTCGCGACATCAACGAGATTTTCGCCCACCTCGGCTTCACTATCGTTGAAGGCCCCGAAATCGAGGACGACTACCACGTGTTCTCGGCCCTGAACTTCCCCCTCGACCATCCTGCCCGCGACATGCAGGACACCTTCTTTATTAATAAGGAACCCAACGTGAACAAGGTGAGCGACATTCTGCTGCGTACCCACACTTCGAGCGTTCAGGTTCGCGCCATGGAGAAGCAACAGCCACCTATCCGCGTCATCGCTCCGGGCCGTGTGTTCCGCAACGAAGCCATCTCGGCTCGCGCCCATTGCATTTTCCACCAAATCGAAGGTCTTTACATCGACGAGAACGTCTCCTTTGCCGACCTGAAACAGACGCTCTACCACTTCGTGCAGGAGTTTTTCGGCGAGGGCACCAAGGTGCGTTTCCGTCCGTCGTATTTCCCCTTCACCGAGACCTCGGCGGAGATGGACATCTCGTGCAACATCTGTGGCGGCAAGGGCTGCAACATCTGCAAGCACACGGGTTGGGTCGAAATACTCGGCTGCGGCATGTGCGACCCCAACATCCTCATCGCCAGTGGCATCGATCCGGAGAAATACACCGGCTTTGCCTTCGGCATGGGTGTGGAACGTATTGCCATGCTGAAATACGGCATCAACGACCTGCGCCTGTTCTTCGAGAACGACTTGCGGTTCTTGGAGCAGTTTGAGTTGGCATAAGGATTACTGAGATTTGGTTTTGTTTGTAGAGACGTAGCACGCTACGTCTCTACTGTTTTTATTCACTACGAACGGTTCGATTCAGCCATTGGCAGAAATCCTTGGTCTTTTCGAACTCGCTCAGCACCCAGTCGACCAAGTGCGGGTCGGTGAGGCGTGCATCGGGCAGGTCGCGCATCAGGAGCCAGTCGCGTTGTTTGAAGAGCTCGGCCTGCGGGTGGTCTTTCGGGTAGCCGTTGGGCACGCGTTTCATCGCATGGCTTGTGTCGAGGCTGAATGTGTCGACTTTGGCGATAGCTTCGGCCAAAGGCTCGCCGTTGAAGAGGATCTCGTCGCGGATGGTCTTCAGCATGGCCGTGTCGGGCATGTACATTCCCGTGCAGAGCATGTTGCCCGACAGGTATTCCGACTCTTGGGCCTGCACATGGAAATAGTAGCCACCGAGCATCGACTTCTTGCCTTCGGGACAGACGAACACGCCAAAGTGGGTCTTGTAGGGCCGCTTGTCGGGCGAGAAACGCGTGTCGCGGTAGAAGCGGTAGGTGCAGTCTTTCAAAGTCAAGCCCTTGCAGTTGTCGTCGAATTTCTGCACGCCGGCGATGATTTGCTCGGCCAAGGCGTTGAAGTTGGCCTGCGCCTTAAGGTATTCGTTCTTATGCTCTTGGAACCACGGGCGGTTGTTGTTGCGCATCACGTTTTCCAAAAAAGTGAGGATTTCTTCCATTGTCGTAAAATTTGGTGCAAAAATACGGAATTATTTTGTCTCAAAAACTGCCTTGCGGGCCATCAATGTCATGCTAAGTCCTCGAGCAACCATAAACAAGAGGAAGGCAATCCAAAGGCCGTGGTTGCTGAAGGGCGGCATTAATAACAAGGAGGCGGGCAAAAACACACCGATGGCCGAAATCAGCATGGTGTTGCGGATGGCTCGCGCTGCCGTGGCCCCGATGTAGACGCCGTCCCAAAGGAAAGCCGCAAAGGTGATTAAAGGAATGAGTGCCAAATAGATATGGTAAGGTTTGGCCATGGGGATGATTTCGGGCTGGTCGCTGACGAGGCCGATGAACCAGTCGGGGAAGAGGGCATAAAGCACCGTGAAAGGCAAGGCGATGAAGAAGCCCCAAAGGAACAAAAGTTTGACGGTTTGGCGCAGCTGCTTGGCATCGTGGGCACCCGTGAAACGCCCCACCAAGGCCTCGCCCGCGTAGGCAAAGCCGTCGGTGAAGTAGGAGAAGATGTAGAAGAACTGCATGAGGATCATGTTGACGGCCAGCATGTCGTCGCCGAGCTTGGCCGATTGGTTATTGAAGTATGCGATGCTGAGCACCAAGAGGATGCTACGAATCATGAAATCGGCGTTCACCTTGAAGAAACGCTTCAGTTTGTCGCTTTGCAGCAAAATCACCCTGCGGATGGGGATGAGATGATGGCGGAACTTGGCAAAGAGGAAAACGACAACGGTAATCAGGCCGCAATACTGCGCGATGACCGTGCCCAAGGCCACGCCCGCCACGCCCATGCCCATCGCGTTGACGAAAATGACGCTCAAAATGATGTTGACCACATTGGTGAGGATGGCGATGACCATCGGGATGGTCGTGTTTTGCATTCCGATGTACCATCCGTTGAAGGCATAGAGGCAGAGCACCGCCGGCGCCGCCCAGATGCGCACGCGGAAATAAGTAGAGGTGTAGGCCAGCACCTCGTCGCTGCCGTGCAACAACTTCATACTGAGCCATTCCACTGGACCTTGCAGCCCCAAAACCAAGATGGTCGCTATCAAGGCGATGCAGAGCGAACGATAGAGCGAATAGGCGATTTCGGCGCGGTCGTTGGCACCATAAGCCTGTGCCGTGAAGCCCGTCGTGCCGGCTCGCATGAAGCTGAAGATGGAGTACATCACACTGAAGATGGTGCCGCCCAAGCCGATGGCTCCGATGTAAGCGATGCTGTCCTGATGACCCATCAGTACCATGTCGACGAAGCCTAACAGCGGCACGGTGATGTTGCTGACGATGTTGGGGATGGCGAGTTTGAGGATGGAACGATTGAGGGAGGGTTTGGGCATAGCGATGTGTTATTGAGCAATATTACTGCCAAAGAGGTTCCTGTCGCCAGTTTATTGGGAAGCCCATTGCGGCAACATCAACAGTTGGATATTTTGCGAGTAATGATTTGAAGTCTGCGACAAAAGTGTTATTCTGATCAATGGAGTTGAGCCAATAAGCTATGCAGCAGAGTTGAGGGTAGATTTTATCTGGTGGAAACGAAAAATCCGTTAGCCACTTACCACCAGATAATTTCCTTGGCATCTGCGGCTTCAGTGCAAAACGTCGGTTCCAGATGCGCGAATGGTGAGCACAGAAGTTGCGAAGCGAGGTCAAACTTTCCATCCAACTGTTCAAGAACTCGTGTTGTGGCAGACCAAAATCTTGAGCCACGGCCTTTTTGTCGGCTTTTTCGGCAAAGTTGCCGTAAAGTTTTGATAGTGTACCGAAAGAAACCGTTTCCAATGTTTTCCAAGCTGGTGGGAAGGAAGGTTTGTCGTAGCGGTCGAAATGTTCCTTGATAAAATCTTCTTTGCTTCGTCGCAATTCACGATCCAAGCAGCTCAAATGCTCGGCAAAAAGATGTCCATCAGTCGCTAGTTCAACTTGTGTGAACCAGAACGGACTGTGGTTTCGAGAAAAATGATGGTTAATGCGTGTGCGCAAAGCCACTTCAATTTGTCGGGTAGCACCGAACACCATATCGCGCAAAGCTGTGTCAAACTCGTAAAGTGCCATCACCTGCTCCAGCGTTGTGTTTGGATGAAACACATGTGTCTGTCTATCAGCTTCCATCGGACGAAAATAGCAAGCTAATCGGAAATAGCTGATAACGGAAAGGGTCTTGATTGCTTCTTGTTCGTTGGTGACAACAAGCCCACGTTGCTTTAGGATGGCGAGCAAGTCAGGCGTGTCGAGAGCTTGTTTGTTGTATTCCATAAGACTATATACAAAAAAGTCTCACCCTGGTACGCTGCTTTTCAGCTCGCGTGGTGAGAATGGTCGCTGCAAAAATACGAAATTTTTCCCATATAGCAAGCCTTCCGATGAAAAAACATGAACTTTTTTGCCTTAACAACCGAAAAACTCGCTATCTTTGCCCTCGATTAACAACGCGAAGTCTAACCAAACGAATTGACTTGTAGGGCTGTCACACCGTGGCAGCCTTATTTTGTGTTTCAAAAATTCGCAATTTTGCTAATTATTCGCAGAAATTGTTTATTTTTGCAGCATCGTAATTCAAATGGATATGAATATCACCTTCAACGATAAGGCTTTGGAGGAACTTTTTGAAACTGGATTAACCAAAGACAACAGATACAAGAAGTTGTCCAAGTTGGTCGTCAAGCAGTACATAAAAACGGTCAACTATATCAAGGCTGTAAGGCGAATTGAAGACCTTTATGTCATCAAGTCACTGCATTATGAGAAGAAAAAAGGCGATTTGAAAGGGACAGAAGCCGTGTGGATTAATGACCAATATCGGCTGCTTTTCCATAGTTCGCCTGACGAAACCGGAATTATTGTAAACGCTTTATTAATCGAAATATCAAAACATTATGAATAACAAAACACCATTTATTGCAACGCATCCAGGAGAATTGATCAAGGATGAACTGAAAGAGCGAAATATGACCCAAAAGGAACTGACGGAACTGACGGGCATCAAGGCTTCCGTATTGAGCGAAACCATCAATGGCAAGCGTTCCGTTTCGATGAACATGGCCTTGGCTTTGGAAAAGGCATTGGGCATTCCCGCCGAAATTTGGATGAATCTGCAAACGCAATATGACCTTGATTCCGCGCAAATTGCAAAACGAGACAAACAAAGCGAAACCATCTCGGTTACCATTCCCTTGAGCGACCATAATTTGTTCCGGGAAGTTGCCCGAAAGTTTGGTTGGTCTTGTGTGTAAATTACTAAAAATAACACAATTATGATTTTCTACTTCTCCGGCTGTGGCAACAGCAAACATGTGGCCGAGACCATCGCCGCAGGTCTCAACGACACATTGACCTTCATTCCTGAAGCGGCGCGCGAAGGCCGTTATGAATATACTTTGGCCGAAGGCGAAAGATTAGGTTTCGTCTTTCCCGTCTATTCATGGGCTCCGCCCAAGTTGGTGCTGGACTTCATCGGGAAAATGCAATTGGCGGCGAAGCCTGCGTATCTCTATTTCGCCTGCACTATGGGCGACGAATGTGGCCTCACCGAAAAGATTTTCCGCAAGGCCGTGGAGCAAAAAGGCTGGTCATTGTCGGCTTGTTTCAGTGTGCAAATGCCTGAAACTTACATCGGTATGCCTGGGTTCAAACTCGATACCGACGAGAACGCCAAGCGAAAAATCGAGGCTGCCGACAAAGCAATGCGAGAATATATTCCGAGGCTACAGAAAAAGGAAAGTTTTTCCAAAATGATTGTGGGTAGCTTGGCTTGGCTGAAAAGCCATGTGGTCAATCCGGGCTTCAATCGTTTTGCTACCGATGACTCGAAATATCTTGTCACGGAGGCCTGCATCCATTGTGGCAAGTGCGTGAAAGCGTGCCCGTTGCAGAACATCACACTCGAAGAAGGCCGTCCCGTGTGGCATGGCAACTGCACCATCTGCATGGCTTGTTACCACCATTGCCCTGTCAATGCCATCCAATACGGCAAGGCCACCAAAGGCAAGGGACAGTATTTCTTTAGTTGACAGTTGTTCAGTTGTTCAGTTGTTGACAATAAATCCAACGACAATTCAACGATTCAACAATCAACATTTCAACAAAACATCTATCTTTGCCGCCTAAATTATTCATAATCAAAATTCAACCCCTATGAAAAAACACTTTATCATGCGTCTGTTGCTTGCAACGGCAATCCTTTTCCTGACAGCGGCCACGTCGTTTGGCCAATGCGTCATCCCGATTACTGACAGTCAGCCTTACATTGAGGACTTCGAAGGCGACGGCTTCGACTGCTGGACGGTGGAAGCCAACGGCGGCAACTGGACACTCCTTGACGGAACGAATTCCAATGTGGCTTCATTCACCTATGAAAACAATGGCGACGAGGCCCGTCTCATTTCTCCAACGCTCGACATGTCGGCCATCGGTGGTGCCACTTTCAGTTTCTCTTATGCCATGATGGGCATCTTTGAAAACGATGTGCTTGAAGTCAGCTATCGTTCTTCCGAGAACGACGCGTGGCATCTGTTGGGCGCTTATAGCTTCAGCGACTACGAAAATTTCTATGAGGAAACCTTTGAACTTGAGAACCTTAGCGCCACCTATCAGGTTTCTTTCTTGGGTAGGGGCCTTGGCGGAATGTACATCTTTGTCGACAATATCGAAATCATGTCGACGATGGGCTGTGCGCGCCCCGTCAGTCTTTATGCCGACGAGATTACAGCGTCGTCTGCCATGTTGCATTGGTCGACTACGGGCAACGAAACCGGCTGGACTATCGAGATGAGCGGTAGGGAATACGAAGTTGACGCGCAGCCCTACCTGATGGAAGACTTAATGCCTGAAATGACTTACACCTTCCGCGTTAAGGCCAAATGCGGTGAAGGCGACGAATCGGAATGGGCCACTCCCGTCAGTTTCACCACGCTTTGCGGTGGGATTGTCGTGACTGACGATATGCCGTTTTTCGATGATTTTGAAGGCTCCGATGATTTCCATTGCTGGCAAAACGAAATCATTTCGGGCACCGACCCGTGGGTGGTCGACCCTGGTTATGTCATCCTTAACAATACCGCTTTCTTCATCTGGCTTGGCGGTGAGGCCCGTCTTATTTCGCAACCGATGGACATCACAGCCGTCACCGACCCGGTGATTGAGTTTAAGCACAAGCAACTGCAAGGCGAGTTTGGCGTTGAAGAGCTGTCGGTTTGGTATCGCACGGCACCCGAAGAGCCATGGCAGCTCATCGAAATCTATATTTCTGCTACAAACGATTGGGAATCAGCATCATTCAAGCTCCCTGATCCTTCTGCCACATATCAAATTTCGTTTGTTGGTGTAGGCCACAATGGCGAAGGACTTTACGTCGACGACGTGAGAGTTGGAAACGAGGAAGGCGTGGGCGTTGGTGAACTGACCACCGTCACGGCTTCTGTGAGCCCCAATCCTACCACGGGTTTGGTCGCAATTGAAGCCAACATCGCCAACGGTGAAGTCGTCGTGTTCGATTTGTTTGGCAAGCAAGTGGCTTCGGCCATAGTTGAGGAAGGCCATGCCGAACTTGATTTGGGCGAATGTGCCCAAGGCGTCTACGTGGCTCGCATCATCGGGGCCAATGGCTCCACTACGGTCAAGTTGGTGAAAGAGTAAGCCATCAATTGCGTGACTCTGCTGCCATCGAGAGGGGAGTTTCTTTCCCGGATTCGTAAGGCTTCGGTTTCGGTTGGTGCAGGGCCAGAAAATTCTCATTGAGTTGGAGTTCCACTTGCAACATAGTGGTCTCCAACTTTTTTTGTTGCAGTTGGCATTCCCAAACCACGATGACCTGCCAGCCGTTGTCGCGAAGCAATTGGTAGTTGCGCTCGTCGCGCTCTTGGTTCCTTTTGATTTTGTTCACCCAAAACTCGCGGTTCGTTTGTGGAATCTTGCAACAAGAGCTATTAACTATCAACTGACAACTACTAACTGAAAACTGAACATGGTGTCCGTGCCAAAAACATCCATTTACGAAAATCGCCGTCCGATACCGCCGCATGACAATATCGGGCTTGCCCGGCACGCTATTCACATTGAGGCGATAGCGATAGCCATGCTTCCATAGCCATTGGCGCACCTTCAGCTCGGGCTTGGTGCCTTTGCCGTGGATGCGCGACATCACGTAGTGGCGCTGTGTGGGGGTGAGGCGGTCGGTCATGGCGGCGATTTTTTCTGCAAAGGTATCGAAATCTTGGTAACCTTCGACAGCGTTTTTCAGTTGTTTCGTATCGTGACCTGACTGCGACTTTCGCCTTTCCTCTCCACCCTGATTTGCACGGGGATGCGGTCTTCAAGCTCCGTGCGGTGCGAGATGATGCCCACGCGACGCTGTTTTAGCCCAGCAATGTCTTGCAGTTTTTCCAATGTTTCCATGACGGAGTCGAGACTTTTTTCGTCGAGGGTGCCAAAACCTTCGTCGATAAACAGGATGTTGATGTTGGTTCCGGGTCGGTTGAGCGAAGACAGGGCTAACGATAGGGCTAACGAGACCATGAAACGCTCGCCGCCTGAGAGTAGCGTGGCGCTTCGCACCTGCTTCTTGTTGTCGTTGTCGAGCACAAGAATCGAGAGTTGTTCGTTTTCTTCGCTACAGGTGAGGATGTAGCGTTTGGTGATTTTTTGCAGGTAGAGATTGGCGTTGTTCAGCAATGGGCGCAGCACATGGGTTTGCACCAACGTGCGGAAACGTGTCCCGCCGAAGTGATCGTTGAGTATGGTCCATTTTTTGAGCGAGGCAAGGGCTTTTTCCAGGTTTTTTGACGCCTGAAGGACCTTTTCACGGTTGCGATCGTTGTCGTCCAATTGGTTTTGGATGGCTCCCAATTGCTCGACGAGCGTTTCCTTGGCAGCTTCAAGTCCGCCTTTTTGCATTTCGAGTGCCGACCTCTCCGGAAGGTCTTCCTCTTTTTCGACTTTCAGTTCTTCGAGGGCTTTTCGGATGGCCTTCTGTGCATTGGCGATGAGGGCATGTTGGCTCGCAATGTCTGAAAGGTTTTGGCTGATTTGTGTCAACAAGGTGTTCCATTCCTTTGCTATGTCGCTCGACGGATGGGCGATTGGACTATAGTCCAAGTCCCATTCTGGATACTTCCCGATGATGGTGCCTTTGATGTTTCGGATGTTGTCAATCAGCACTTTGTCGTGTTGGGCTTTTGCGCTATTGCCGTCGCGACGGTTTTTTGTCGCAGTGTATGTCTGGGCTGTCTGTTTCAGCTGTGTCTTGGTTTCTTCGATGTTGTCTGCCCAGCTGGGGTAAACGGGTTGCAGCACAGCCGAGAGTTGCTTGGCGATCTCGTTCTTTTTGGCTTTGGCCTCGATGGTTTTATTGTCGCAATCGTCGATGGTTTTCTTGTTGTCCTCAAAGGCTTTTTCTGCTTTTTGTAGCATTGCGTTGGCTTGCGATTTGGCGGTTTCCAAGGGTTTTTTCTGTGCCAAAAGGGCGTTGGTTTCCCTTTGCAGCGTTTCAGCTTTCTGCGAGGCCAGGGTCAGGGTTTCGGTTGCTTGGTCGCTTTTTTTCAGTCGTTCCTCGATTTGCAACGGATATTTTTGGTTGCGGTCGAGTTGCAGTTTGTCGCCAATGCCGATGATGCGTTGGCTTTCTTTTTTGTTATCTTCTTGTAAGTCAGAAGTTTGTTGGATTTTGGATTTCATGGTTCCAGCCCATGTGTCGTGGCGGGTCTTGGCCTCGTTGCGTTCTTTTTCGGCTGTTTCCTTTGCTGTTTTGCACCTGTCTTTCTCAATTTCGAGAGGTGTGATGATTTGCTTGAAATCGTCGGTTGTCAGCAGTTCATGCTCGATGCCTTGGCCGCATAGGGGGCAGGTGGTGGCGTGGTCTTTGATGAGCCGTTGGCGCAGGTTGACCATGGTCTCTTGGATGCTGCTGCCCATGGTTACCCATTTCGAGTTGGCCTGCTCGTAGGCTGCATTGGCTTTTTTGAGGGCCTCTTCTTTTTGCTCCCAAGTTGCCTTGAGTTGGACCAGCTTGACATTGTCATCGTTGATTTCGGCAAGGAGCTTTTTGTGCTTTTCTGCGGCTTCGGTGTATTGCCGGATGTCGGATTGGAGCTTTTCGAGTTGGGTTTTCTCGTTTCGGAGTTCGTCAAGTTGGCGATTGATTTCGTTGGGCTTCAAGGCATCGCGCTCCTTGATTTCCTCGTCGATGGATTTTTGCTTGTCGTCAACGGCTTGTTGTGCTTGTTGTGCTTTGGTTTTGGCGGCTGACAGGGCTGCTTCCAGTGTCTCCACTTGGTCTTCGGCGCTTTTCTTCTGGATGCCCAACTGCCTGATTTCTTCAGCCTTTTCTTCCAACAGCTTCAGTTGCAGGAGGTATTCGCCCGCTTTGGTGTAGAGTTCGTCTTGTTCCTGGCGTTCTTCGAGCCACAGGGTGTCGGATTCGATGTCGGATTGGAGCCGTTCAAGTTGTTTTTCCTTGTCGGTCAGGTCGGAGGCGAGGGTGGTGAAGGTGGCTTTCAGTGGAGCGTGGTCTTCGAGGCGAACGAGTTGTGCATTCGCATCGTCGATGGCTTTGTGGTTGGCTTCTACGAGCCTGATTTGTCCGATTTGCTGCTCTATCTTCCCAATGTCATTCGAGAGTTTGTTTTTTTGCTTCTCGAGGTCGGCCTGGTCATGTTTCAGTTGGGCCAATTCAGGTTCTTTCTTGACGTGTTGGCTTTCGCTGTCGTATAGTTTTTGGCAAGTTGCTGCCTGTTCCTTGGCTTTTTTGAAAAGGCTGGAAATGGCGAGGCCGTAGTCGGAAAACCGCTCGGTGTTGGTCAGTTTCTCAAGTATGGTTTCGCGTTCCTTTTTGCCTCCGATGAGAAATGAGGCGAATTGCCCTTGTGCGAGCATGGCCATGCGGCTGAACTGGTCGAACGAGAGCCCGACGGCTTCTTGGATCAGAGGCGCGATGTCGCTGTCTTTGTTGAAGGTGCGTCCGTCGACGGTAAGCGTCCATTCGGGTTTGTTGTATTTGATGGGGGTTCTGCCGTCGGCGTTTTTGTTGCCTTTGTATATGCCTAAGGCGAGCTTGGCAGTGTAGGTTCTGCCGTCGTTGCCTTCAAAGACCACCATGCTGTGGCACTCTTCTTTTGGTGCAATGCCCATTCGCGTGTATTGCTGTATGCTGGCCACACGAATCCTCTCGCCTGCTGCGTTGACGAACTCGTTGTTGTTCACGTCGGCCACTCCGTTGAGGCGGGGCGTGGTCTTGTAGAGGGCCATCGCAATGGCGTCGAGGATGACCGACTTGCCTGTGCCTGTGTCGCCAGTGATGAGAAATACGGGGGCGGGCGTGTTGGTGTATGCCTCGTTCAGGTCTTTTTCGAAGTCGATGTCGGCCTTCTCGATGGAGGCTATGTTTTTGATGTGTAATTCTTTGATTTTCATGTCTTTTTTAGTTTTGTTCGAGGAGCGGGATTTCTTCGTGCTGGCCGTCTTTTGTTTTCTTTGCTTTCTTTGCCAGGTCTTCTTCTTTGAGGCGCTTGACTTCTGCCTCTATCTCCTCGAAGGCGTCGCGGAGGGTTTGCATGTCGAGTTTTGGATACTGCGACTGCGTCTTTTCGATGAATTCCAATGGGTCGGTCATTTGTTGGAGCTCGGCCACCTCGAAGGCGGGCTTGCCGGTGTCGCTTTCGTTTGCTTCGGGTTCTCCTACCCAAATGGTTTTCGGGTTGTATCTTACTTCGTTGCCGTATGTTTCCAGCAGGTCGTATATCTTTTGGTCGAAGTTGACGGAAAGGTCGGTGGAATAATGTATCCTCAATCTGATGTAGCCTTTTCCAACGGTGTTGCAGAAAGTCCTGATGTCGGCAAGTGCCGAGCTCTCGTCGGTATAGGCTTCGTCGTGGGCCATGGGCAGGGTGTGGAAGTGGCGGAGTTCGTCGATGCGGAGCTGCTTGAGGGTGACCTGGCCGCAATGACGGTCGATTTCGACAACGCTGACACTGTGGGGATAGACCTCATCGCAACTGACGTGGAGGGCGCTACCCGAATAGCGGACGACAGGGGAAGGGTAGGTGATGGGGCCGTAGTTCATGTTGTCGTCAGGATGGCCGAGGGTTTGTGGCTTGTGGATGTGGCCAAGGGCGAGGTAGTCGTAGCCTGTGCCCAAGTTGGCTATGTCTTGCGTCTTAAGCGTGCCGATTTCGAAATCATGGCCTGTGACGTCGGTTCCGGTCACAGCGAGGTGGCCCATCATGACAACGGGTTTGCCATCGGCATTGTGCTGGGCCACGCGGTCGAGCACCGATTGCAGCTGTTGTGTACGGTCGCCGAGCATGTAGGGCATGGCAATGATGAAGCCGTTGGCAAGCTCGATGATGTAGTCGTCTTGCCAGCCGTAGTTGTCGGCAGTCAATGATGGTGCCATGCCAATCAGATGTGTATTCGAAAAGGTCCAAACTGCGCGGTCGGCTTGGATGCGCGAGGCCGAGTCGTGATTGCCGGCGGTGATGACGATGTGCATGTCGGGCATGGCTTTCTGGAGCTTGACGAACTGTTCGTTGAACAGCTTTTTCGTTGCCGTCGATGGTTGCTGAATGTCGAAAATGTCGCCGCTCACAAGCAGGGCATCTGGCTTTTCCTCCTTGCACCAATGCGTCAGCTGACCGAAGAAATGCAGGTGTTCGTCGCAGCGGTCGTAGTTTTGGTAAAGGATTTGGCCTATGTGCAGGTCGGCAGTGTGTAGTATTTTCATTTTTGTTCGTTTTTTTCGAGAGAAGGATAGTAGGTTGTCTTTCTTTTTTGGTTTGTTCTAAAATGCTGAAAATCTGCAAAATTAGAAAAATATGCAAAAATAATGCATATTTTTCGGCACTTTTTTGAGGCGAAGATGCATATTTTTCACGAAACAGCATGAAAAAAGCCAGAACCTTTTGCGGCTCTGGCTTTATTCCAATAATTGAAATCAACTATTTTCTTTCAATTCTACGTGCTCCTGCTGTTACTTCCCTTCTTTGATATGTTGCCCGATGTGCATGAAAAAGCGTGGAATTTGTTCAACTTGCCGAACACCGGGTTTCCACTCCCACCTTATCAACAAGTCATTCCACGCCAAAATACATTGGCGTTTCATAACGGCTTCTTGTTGAAGTGTCTCCGAAGAGATGTTGTGGAAATTAGTGTTCAAGAATACGTTTTTGAAAAGCTATTCTATAGGATTATGTGTCTTTTTGTTGTTCTTTTATTTAGTTTGTATAATTGTTGGTTATTAATAATCAGTTCGCTTCGGGCCATTCATCGTCACAGCACAATTCCAAGTTCCCGAAATACAAAGCGTTCAAAGGAAAGCTCAAGTCGGCATGTTTGCCCCAAATAAGGTTGCCATTGCGCAACCAAAATTTCTTGAACTCCGAAATCTTCTTATACTTATTATATTGAGGATGCGGGTGTTGCTCAAAAAAACCACTAAAATCTATTGTTTGACGACTGCCATCACTAAACAGTAACGACAGCATCAGGCCATCCACATATTCAACACTATCAATGTAGACCTGTTTCATTTCAACTTGGTTTTAATATCCGTACATCTAACCCGCTTCTTATAGACAAAAAACGAAACCCATTTTTCCACAATCTCTTTCCAATACTTCTCAATAAACTCAATGGCAGTTCTTTCATCTTTGCCCACCAATGGTTTCCCTTTATCCCGTTTCTTGATTTCAACCAATTCACCATCCACAATAATCAAATCGAAAATTGTCATTCGGTCTTGATGCTCAACATGGACATGGATAGGTTCGTGCTCTTGGGAAAAGAACGAAAAAATGAATCCGAAATAAGTATATTATCAGGCATTGCTTTTACGAAATATGATTTCTGTTTGCAAAAATAGCAAAAAAACTAAAAGCCGGTGCTTTTCGCAACTTTTTATCAGCAAAATGGTGTCTCAACCCATTGTCCATCCCTGAAATTGACCACACTGCGATAGCCTGCTTTCTTCAAGGCTTCCTCGGCAGCGATAAATTCGAGGGTGAGTTCGCTGAAGTGGTGCGCGTCGGCGGAGATGATGGCGGGAACGCCCATCTTGCAGGCCTCCTCCATCAGCCAGGGCGAGGGATAGAAGCCGTTGTAGCGTTTCTTGTAGAGGCCGCGCACGTTGACTTCCATCACCAAACCCTTCTCGCGGATAAGGTCTAAGGTCTCGAAGGCCAAGGCGCGATACCACGGCTCGTCCTCGTGAAAATAACGCTCGCGGTTGTGCATTTTGATTTTGTCGAAGTGGGCGATGATGTCAAACGGCTCACGTTCAATCATTTCGTTGGTCTGTTCGTAGAACCTGCGCACGGCACGATGGATGTCGCCATCAAAAAAACGTTGTAGGCCTTCGTCATAGATTTCCCACTTCGGGCCGTCGATGAACCAGATGTCGTCAGGATGGGCAGATTGTCCCACCAAATGCACTCCACCAATCAGATAATCAAGATGATACTTCTCTTTGGTCACGGCAAAAGGCTCCGAAACGCCCGTGATGTAGTCGGCCTCCAAGCCACAATAAATGTCGATTTTGTCCTTGAATTCGGCTTTCAGTTGGGCTATTTCAGCCACATAGCTGGGCATATCAGCTGATTTCACCGAGAAAGTATTGTCGAAAGGCAGCGGGCTGTGTTCCGAAAAACCGAGTGTCGTCAAGCCTTGGCGGACGGCCTCTTCCACGATTTCGCGGGGCTGCGACTTGCCGTCGCTGTAAACGCTGTGGGTATGTAGATTGAAGTTTTGCATAAGATTTTTGATTCTATATCGAATAATGGCGCAAAGGTAGTCATTTTTCGTATCTTCGCGCATCAAAACAGCATACGATGAACGACAACAACACTTTTCGCCCCATGCGCCGCTTCAAGCAGCAAATGACTGAAACAGAATGCCTTGAACTGCTAAAAACCGCTCCTCGTGGCGTGCTTGCCCTGCTTGGCGACCACGATTACCCTTACGCCGTGCCCTTGGATTTCGTCCTCGACGGCGACAAAATCTATTTCCACTGCGCCATGGAAGGCCATAAGATTGATGCCATCCAGAGGCACGACAAGGCTTCGTTCTGCGTGCTGAGCGAAGGCCGAAAAGAACCTGACGACTGGTGGTACCACTTCGAGAGCGTCATCTGCTTCGGGCGCATCCGCATCGTCGACGCCCCAGCCTTGGTCGATGCCAAACTACGGCTTTTGGGCGCGAAATACTTCCCCGAAGGCTACGATTTGGAAGACGACATGCTGAAAAACGGGCCACGCGCTTTCGTGCTCGAATTGACGATTGAACATTTGAGCGGGAAACGAGTGAGAGAGAAATGAAGCATCGGTGTTAATGGCTAATTCTTGATGTGGCAATGATTTTATCCACAATCACCAAATCATTTTCAATATGGAAAATGATGGTCAGTCGTTTGTTGCGAGTTCGTAACTGCTTGGCATGAGGATGGTATCTTTTTATCGTTTGCCAAGGACTCTCCGGTATTACATCAGCAAGGTAGCTCAATGACATTATCTCTGCCCCTAATCGCCTCGTGTATTCAATTGCATGTTCGGGTGTACTGACACTGACAATGAAATCTGCAACATCATCAATGTCGGCTAAGACTGTGTCAAGGATTTTGACTTTGTATTCCTTCATAGCCTTTCAAGAACAGCCTGTTCCAACTTTGTCATAAACTCTTCGACAGAATGAAGCCTTGAAGAAGGGGTCGGCTCAAAGTTCTCAACATTCAAGCTTATTTGTTTCTTTCTCTTTCTGGTCAGAACATCTTCCATAATTACATATAGATTAGACTGCAAAAATAAACAATTCTCTTGTATTTGGTAATAGTTGAATAATTAATTCCCAAAATAGCTACAAAACGGACTTATCCGCCGAAACAAAGCCCTGAAAGGGCGACCAGAATTCATCGGGCGATTTCAATCCCCGAAAATGCTACGGCCACAATGCGCGGCTGCCACAATGTGACAGCCCTACAATGTGGAAACCACCTTATAAACCTTATCGCCGCGCCGCACCAACGATTTGACAGGGATGGAACAATATTCGCCTTTCACGGTCTGCTCCACCTGACCCAAATCCACGCGGATTTCGCTCAATGTGTCCTCATAAACGCCCGTAGTCGGGCCGATGATCATAATTTGTTCACCGAGCTGAAGCGCGTCGCTGTCCATTCGGATTTCGGCCACTCCTAACTTACTGTAATAGTTGGTGATAAGCCCGATATATTCCTTGGTCTTGGTGGCATGAGAGCCATATTGTTTCGACCACTCGAAGGTGCGACGACCTAAATAATAGCCATCCCAAAAACCACGATTATAGACGCTTTTCAGCCTTTCCATCCAAGCATCGATTTTCTCTTGCGTGAACGTGCCTTCTTGAATGGCTTTAACCGCCTCGCTGTAGACCGACACCGTCAGCTTGGTGTATTCCGGCGAGCGACCGCGCCCTTCGATTTTCAGCACTTCCACACCTGCATCCAACACCCTGTCCAAGAAAGGCAGCGTGCAGAGGTCTTTGGGCGACATAATGTATTCATTGTCAAGTATCAACTCATAGCCTTCCTCGCGCTCGCGCACATCGTAACCACGACGGCACAGTTGCAGGCAAGCGCCACGGTTCGACGAGGAATTGAACAAGTCCTGGCTTAGGTTGCACTTGCCCGAAATGGCCATGCACAACGCGCCGTGGCAAAACACCTCAATACGTACCAAGTCGCCGTGAGGACCACGAATTTGCTGTTTCTCAATCTGTTCAGTGATGTATTTCACTTGGTCGATGTTCAGTTCGCGAGCCGTCACCATCACGTCGGCGAACTGCGAATAATAGCGCACGGCCTCCAGGTTGGTGATGTTGCATTGCGTCGACATGTGGACCTCGACTCCGATTTTTCGGGCGTATTGGATCACGCTTTGGTCGGAGGCGATGATGGCCGAAACGCCGTTGGCCTTGATGGCATCGAGCAGTTGGTGCATCTCGTCCATTTCCTCGTCGTAAATCACCGTGTTGACTGTGACATAGCTCTTTACGTTGTTCTCGGCGCAGGTCTCGGCCAATTGGCGAAGGTCATCAAGGGTGAAGTTCTTCGCCGAGCGCGAGCGCATGTTGAGTTTGCCGATGCCGAAATAGACGCTTCCGGCGCCGGCTTGTATGGCGGCTGCGAGGGCCTCGTAGGAACCCACTGGAGCCATGATTTCGATGTGTGGTTTCATTTCGCTTTCTTTACGAAAAAGCCAGCCTGAAAAATCAAGCTGGCATTGACAAAGTCGGGATGACAAGATTCGAACTTGCGGCCTCTTCGTCCCGAACGAAGCGCGCTACCGGGCTGCGCTACATCCCGAACCGTTTTGCGCTGCAAAATTACATATTTTTTCAATATGGTGTGCAAAATTTTGCCGAGTTTTTTGTTTCCCTTCAAAAGGCAAGCACACCCAAATGCTCCAAAAGAATCTTCAATCCGATGAGAATCAAGATAATACCACCAAACATTTCGGCGTTCTTCTTGAATTTCGTGCCAAAGACATTGCCGATTTTCACACCTACGACGGAGAAAACAAACGTCGTCAGCCCGATGAGCGCCACCGACGACCACAACTCGACCTGAATGCATGCAAACGAAACACCCACCGCCAAGGCATCGATGCTGGTGGCGACAGCCAGTAGGAACATCGTCTTGAAACCGAGCGAGTTATCCATTGCCGCTCCTTCTTTTTTCGAAAGGGCCTCTCGAATCATGTTGGCGCCAATCAGAAAGAGCAAACCGAAGGCTATCCAATGGTCGACGGATTCGACGTAATAAGCGAACTGTGAACCCAAAAAGTAGCCAACGACAGGCATCAAGGCTTGGAACGCGCCAAACCACAAGCCGCACGTCAGCGCCATCTTCAACGAGAAACGCTTGATGGTCAAACCCTTGCAGACCGACACCGAAAAGGCATCCATCGACACGCCCACGGCGATTAAAAACAGTTCGAGGAAAGACATCTTATTGAATTTATGGTGCAAATATAGTATTATTCAAAAAAATGTCTTTACTTTGTAGCCAAAATTTTCAGCACTATGAAAAAGAGCATCCTCCTTATCCTCGCGCTACTCCTGTCGATTGGCAGCTTCGCGCAAGACAAACCTAAGAAAGCCAAGAAAGAAAAGACCTACAACGAAAAAGGCGAAATCATCAAGAAAGGCTGGAACTTCGGGCCGCTGCCCGTGGTGGGCTACGATGCCGATTTGGGCTTCCAGTACGGCGTCACCTGCGACATCTTCAACTTCGGCGACGGCTCGCGCTATCCGCGCTACGACTACAAGTTCAACGTGGAAGCCTCTCGTTACACGAAAGGCTCGGGCGTGTTCCGCTTCTACAGCGACTTGCCTTACGTCATCAAGGACACCAAACTCTTTTTCGACGTCACCTATTTCTACGCCAAGAAATACGAGTTCTTCGGCTTCAATGGTTTCGAAGCCAGCAGATCCGACCCTATGGCGGAAGTGGAAAATTACAAGAGTGGTTATCATTTCATCAACCGCAACCAGTTCCGTTTTGTAGGCAGTATGCAAAGGCCTTTCTTTGGCGTGCCTAACCTATATTGGACGGCAGGCTTGGCTTATTACAACACCAAAGTCGAACGTATCAACTTAGAAGGGTATGAAAACCAATTGACGCTCTATGAATTATATAAATACTCTAATATCATTAAACCAGATGAAGCCACAGGTGGTAATACCACCCAATTGCGCCTCGGCATGATTTACGACAGCCGCGACCACAATAGTGACCCGACCAAAGGCATCTATGCTGAAGCCACATTAGTGGGTGCTCCCGACTTCATCGACCGCAAGGGCTACAGCAACCTGTCGTACACCTTCTTGTGGAGACAATACATCCCCGTTTATAAAGACAAACTGACCTTTGCCTATCGTCTCGGTGCCCAAAACCGCATCGCTGGTAAGACGCCGTGGTATATGATCAACAACCTGAATACCATGTTCTTCCAAAAGATGTACACGGAAGGTTTGGGGGGCAGCACAACCTTGCGTGGTGTGAATCGTAATAGCGTCATTGGCGAAGGTTTTGCTTTTGCCAACTTGGAGTTGCGTTGGCGTATCGTAGGTTTCCAGTTCATCAACCAGAACTGGCAAGTGGGCTTGAATCCTTTCTTCGATGCGGGCTTGGTAACACAGAAGTTCCGCGAGGAGGAAATGTTATTAGCTGGTGGCCAAGGCATTCCATATTCCGCCTTTGATTGTTACAGCGGAGAGAAAGAAAGCATCCACATGGCCGCAGGCTGTGGCCTCAAGCTCATCATGAACCGCAACCTCGTTGTCTCCGTCGACTTGGGCAAAGCCTTGGACAACCGCGACGGCGAGAAACTGAAGACGTTTGTCGGGTTTAATTACGTGTTCTAAAATGACGTAGGGCTGTCACACCGTGGCTGCCGCAGGTAGATTCACCTTGCGGCTGCCATGATATGACAGCCCTACATTAGTTATTTTACAATTCTATTACTTTGCCTTGCCTTGATTGGCAACGGCGGCCATCAACGCGGCCACCTTCTCGGGGTCGCCGAGGAAGAAGTCCTTCTGGAGCTTCATTGAGTCGTCGAACTCGAAGACATACGGAATGCCCGTCGGGATGTTGAAGGCGATGATTTCGTCGTTGCTCATGCCTTTCAGCACTTTGACAACACCGCGCAAGCTGTTGCCGTGGGCGACAACCAATACCGTGTCGTGCGTCTCGAAGGCCTTCATGATGTTGTTCTCATAGTAAGGCATCACACGCGCGATGGTGTCGCAAAGGGCCTCGGTGAGCGGGATTTGATCGTCGGTAAGCTCGGCATAGCGCGGGTCCATGCGGGGGCTTTTGGGGTCGTTCATGTCGAGCGCGGGCGGGCGCACGTCGAAGGCACGACGCCACAGGCGCACTTGCTCGTCGCCGTATTTCTCGGCTGTGGCCTTCTTGTCTAAGCCTTGCAGCTGGCCATACGACTTCTCGTTGAGGCGCCACGACTTGTAGACAGGCAGCCAGTCCATGTCCATGGCTTCGAGGGCCAGATTCAAGGTTTTGATGGCACGCTTCAGGTAGGAGGTGAAGCAGATTTCGGGACGGTAGCCGTTCTCTTTCAACGTTTTGCCCGCTTCGATGGCTTCTTGGACGCCTTTTTCCGAAAGGTCAACGTTGGTCCACCCCGTAAAGAGGTTCAATTTGTTCCATTCACTTTCGCCGTGACGGATAAGGATCAGTTTCTTCATATTCAATATTTTATAATTTCTGTTGACAGCCCAAAACTATATACTTTTGACCAGCCATTGCTCCAATCTACGTTTAAATTCGCTCACACTCATATCACCCGATTTTTCGTCTTCTCGAATTTTGTCTCTGTAATCTTCCAAAGTCACTTCCACATCAGGATCGGGGAAAAGCCAGTTGATTTTTTTGTCGTTGCAGTTGCCATAGCTTATAAATTTCCGCAAAAATACAAACTTTTCCGGATTTGGTGCATCAATCCAATTTCTTTCTCTCCCTATGCCGTTTCGGCTGTTCTTCCTGTTCCTTTTCCACGGCAGCAGGCTCTTCTTCGGCAACAGCTTGTTGCGTTGTGTTTTCCGAAACCGTTTCCGCCTTCGGCATCTCGGCCTCAACGCGGCGGAAGATGTCGTCCTTGTCAACGGGTCGGGCTTCTTTGTGCCACTTGAAGCCAGGCAGATAGCGCGACGATTCCTTCAGGTCTTCTTCGGGATACATCGTCTCGTTGATGGTCTTGAACGACTTGATGATGGAAATGCCTTGGTTCTCCATCTCGATGACCATGGTCTCGGAGTTCGACACGTCAATGCCGATGAGCGAGCCGTCGTCGTCGCGAATCCAGTAGATGGTCTCGGCCTTGGTGCCGTCCACGTTGACGCGGTGGATGTTGCCGTCCTTGAAACGCGAGGTGATGTCGGTCCCCTTGATTTGGTTGTAGCCCTCGATGGTGTCTTCCGAAATGATGAAAGCGTTGCCCTTTTGCAGCACCCAGTCGATGCTTTGGTCCTTGAGTTTGATGTCGATGTCGGTGCCGGTCATCTGGCTGTCTTCGGCCCAAAGGATGGGACTGACGCGCATTCGGATGGTGGAATCGGCCATCAAATAAGTGAGCGTATCGCATTTGCCTTGCATGTCGCTCTTGAAAAATCGCACGTTGCGGCGGGCAATGAGTTTCTCTACCTCCTCCTTTTGTTTGTCGAAGTGCATGAACAGCGTGTCGCCGTGGATGTAGAGCGAATCGCCGCCGTCGTAACTGATGGCGTAGGCGCTGTCGGTGGCAAAGCTGAAGCCACGGTTTTCCCACATCTCCATATAGTCGCCGCGCATGATGACCTTGTAGGACGTGTCAATCATGTCCACATGGTCGTAGGCCTTGGCCAAACCGATGTTGCGGTTGTAATACATCGAGTCCGACTTCATCCGTTGGGTCTCGTTGTGCATGACAGGTCTTTTATCCAAAAACGCAATATCTTCATCCACAAGATAATAGCCATGCTCGCCATCCAAAATGTTTTCTTTATTAATGATAGTCGTCGGACCTTCGAACCACATCTTTTCGATGTTGGTATTATAATATAAGGTGTCGGTGTACATTTGGTATTTCGGACTGGTGACTTCCACATTCTCGAAAAACGAAAACTCCTTGATGTCGTCGCGATAATATCCGACGCAGCTGATGAGGGTCTTGTCGCCGCGATAGGTGGTCGCGCTGTCGGGGTAGCAGGCCAAGTGCAGGTTGCGGTCATAGGTCATGTATTCCGTAAGCAGTGTGGTGGAGTCGTCCATCAGTTTCACATGGTCGAAAAACTCGGCGAAACGCGTGTTGCCGTCATAATCCAGCAGGTCGCTGAAGACCTCCACGCTGTCATTCACGATGATATGCACGTTTTGGAAAGCCTTGAAACTGTTCGATTTTTCATAGAAATAGGCCGAGTCGCAGAAAAAATAGGCCGAGTCGTGCCGCATCTTGACGTTTCCTATCAGCCGTTGCATGTCGCCCATGCTTTTCGAGAAAGTAGCCACGTCGTAATGTTCCACGTGTATGCGGGTCTTCTTGCGTTGCACGGTGTCCTGCTCCTGAGCCGCAAGCGTTTGCGACAGCAACAAAAACAGGGATACTATGAACAAGACTTTGGCTTTCATCGTGATGAAATAACGCGCAAAAGTACGATTATTGTCCGAATTGGGCAAAAAAGATGTGGGGACGGTGTGCACTCCGTCCCCACTGAACAATGAATTCAAGATGATTACAAATTACATTGTCGATTTCGTTTAGACGTTGCACGCAACGTCTCTACAAATGTAGATTACATGGTTTTTGCCCAGGTGTCTTTCAGCGCCACAGTACGGTTGAAGACCAGATGACCCTCAGTGCTGTCCTTGTCGACGGTGAAATAGCCAATGCGCTGGAACTGGAAATGGTCGAGCGGCTTGGCGTCAGCGAGATATTCCTCCACATAGCACACGGGACGCACCTCAAGCGAGTTGGGGTTCATCATTTCCTTCATGGCTTCGAGCGAAGTCTTGCCTTCGTTTTGCAGGCGGGCCAGCTCATCGCGTGGGTTCTCCACCTTCCAGAGACGGTCGTACATACGCACCTCGGCTTCGAGGCAACGCTCGCAGCTCACCCAGTGGATGGTTCCTTTCACCTTGCGGTTGGCACCGGGCAGACCGCTCTTCGTGTCGGGGTCGTATTCGGCGTAAACCTCAACCACCTCGCCGTTTTCGTCCTTCTTGCAGCCCGTGCATTTCACGATGTAGGCGTTCTTGAGGCGCACTTCGTTGCCAGGCGTCATGCGGAAGTATTTCTTCGGCGCGTCTTCCATAAAGTCCTCCTTCTCGATCCAAAGCTCACGACTGAAGGCAATCTTGTGGCTGCCTGCGCTCTCGTCCTCGGGGTTGTTTATGGCTTCCATTTCCTCGATTTGCCCTTTGGGATAGTTGGTGATGACCAATTTCACTGGGTTGACCACGGCGGCCACTCGGGTGGCGGTGGCATTGAGGTCTTCGCGGATGGCGCTCTCCATCAGGGCGAAATCGTTCAAGGCATCGTAGGTGGTGTAGCCAATCTTGTCGATGAACATGTGGATGCTGCTCGGCGTGTAGCCACGGCGACGGAAGCCGCAAATCGTGGGCATACGCGGGTCGTCCCAACCACTGACAAGACCTTCGTTGACGAGCACGAGCAGGTTGCGTTTGCTCAGCAGGATATAATTGAGATTCAGCTTGTTGAACTCTGTTTGGCGCGGGCGGTTGTCGTCCATGTTGTCGCCTTCGCCACGGATTTCCTTCAGCCAGTCGATGAAGAGGTCGTAGAGCGGACGGTGCACCACAAACTCCAACGTGCAGAGCGAGTGGGTGACGCCCTCGAAGTAGTCGCTCTCTCCGTGGGCGAAGTCGTACATTGGGTAGGCGTGCCACTTGGTGCCGGTGCGGTGGTGCGGCGTGTCGACCACGCGGTAGATGATTGGGTCGCGGAAGTGCATGTTGGGGTTGGCCATGTCGATCTTGGCGCGAAGCACCATCTTGCCTTCCCCAATCTCGCCGTTGTTCATCTTGTTGAACAAGTCCAAAGACTCCTCAACGGGGCGGTTGCGATAGGGGCTTTCCACGCCGGGTTGCGTAGGCGTGCCTTTCTGTGCGGCAATCTCCTCGCTGCTTTGCTCGTCAATGTAAGCCTTACCTCTTTTAATTAATTCTATGGCAAAATCCCAGAGTTGCTGGAAGTAATCGGAAGCGTAGTATTCGTTACCCCATTGGTAACCAAGCCATTGGATATCCTCTTTGATGGCATCGACGTATTCCATGTTCTCCTTGGTGGGGTTGGTGTCGTCGAAGCGCAGGTTGCACACGCCGCCGTGCGCAGCGGCAATGCCGAAGTCGAGGCAAATGGCCTTGGCGTGACCGATGTGGAGGTAGCCATTGGGCTCTGGGGGAAAGCGTGTTTGCACGCGACCGCCGTTCTTGCCGTTGGCGAGGTCTTCTTCCACTTTCGCTTCAATGAAATTGAGCGACTTTTTCTCTGTTACTTTTTCTTCTTCTGGGTTTGTCATATCTCAAAAATTCAAGATTCAAAATTCAAAATTCAAGATTAGTAAGCTTTATACTTGTCGCCCGTCTTCTCGATGAGGATTTGGTAGTACTCGTCGCTATATTTTGGGTGCTCGCTCTTGATGGGCGTGTATTTGCTGCCTGGCTTGGTGGGCTGGGCGGTGTTCACGTTGCCGTCCATGTATTTCATAAACAGCTCGTGATAGAAACGCTTCCAAAGGGCCGTCATGTCGTTAGCGGCGTCGCAAGAGAACTTGGTGAGTTCCCTGACTTGAGCCTCTCTGCCTTTGATGGTATTGACGCGCTCATCCAAGGCGGGGATGACTTTTTCCACCCACTTTGTCTCCATCTCGCGTTGCACCTTGCGGATTTCGGGGTGGATGTAGTCGTATTTGGTGTAGGCCCAGTTGCTCATCTGGTTGAAGGTCCAGAAGGCCGAGGTCTCCGACCACTCGCTCATCGAACCGTTGCCTTCGCGGAAGCACTCTGGAATCTCGGTCATGCAGGTGTACATCGGGCAGTAGACGGTGTTGTCAGTGTCGTCGACGCCAAACCAAATGATGCCGCCGATGGGCCATTCATATTGGCCACGGCTTTGGGCCACAAACGAGAAACCGGTCTGTTGGGTGGCAGTGGTGCGCTCGTGAACATAGGTCTGGCCGTTCACTTCAAACTCCATCGGGCGCCAACGGTAGGGGCAGTGGAAAGGACCTGCACCCACGTCTTGCGACATGTCGAGTTCGGTGCCTTCGAGGTGGTCGCGCATGAAGTCCATCATGTCGAGGACACTCACCTTCTTGTTGGGCAGCACCCAAAGGGGCATACGGTTGGTCGGGAAGTTGTCGGGCGTTTGGCACATGCCCTTGGTATAGGGCTGCACGCGCTTGATGTCGCGACCCGTGGCATAGCCCCAATAGTCCTTCATGTTGTCGGTCACCTTGTTGAACATGGCCCACACGCGCAGGTCGCAGAAGCGGGCACCGCTGAAATCAACGGGGTTGTAGACATCTGAGAACGAGAACTTGTCATCGGGACCGTTGTAGAGCTTCATCTCCTTGGCGAAGCTGATGACGTCGTCGGCATAAACGCAGTCGATGTTCTTGTCCTTGAAGAGTTTGTCAATCTGCTTGAAGGTGATGCTGGTCTTGTTCTTCTTGGCCAAGGGGAAGGTGGTGATGCGGGCCTGGTTGGCGTGACCGCTCACGTAGCCGTCGGGGATGCGGCGAGCCACCCACACGGCGCCTTTGTTTTGCGGGCCTTTACCAATCATTTCGAGGATCCAAACCTCTTCGGTGTCGCAAATTGAGAATGACTCACCTTCGCTGACGTAGCCGTAGTTGTAGACCAGCTCGCCCATGCATTTGATGGCTTCGCGGGCGGTCTTGGCGCGTTGCAAGGTGATGTAAATCAGGCTACCGTAGTCGATGACGCCCTGGCCTTCCCAGAGGCTTTCGAGGCCGCCGTAGGTCGTTTCGCCGATGGCAAGTTGCCATTCGTTCATGTTGCCGACCACGTTGTAGGTGTGAGCCACCTGCGGGATTTGGCCGCGATACATGCCGCCGTCCCAATCATAGACGTCGAGCATGGCGCCGGCGGGCCAGTCAGTGGCTGGATAGTGATAAAGTTCGCCATACAGCACATGGCTGTCGGCGGCGTAGCTAATCATGCAGGAGCCGTCGGTGGAGGCGCCTTTGGTAATCAGGAAATTGGTGCAGGCGTTGGCTTCCCCGAAGGAAAAAACAAGGGCCAAGGCCAGGATTGCGGTTAATGTCTTCTTCATAGTTTATCTGTTATTTGTTGCGTTTCGTTTGAGCGGACAAAGATAGTAAATTGTTGAATTGAATGATGTTGAATTGTTGAAATCTTTGATTTGACGAAGCCAATAGTTTTCTTGTCATTGATTATGAATATTTTACCCGACAGCAAACGACAGCAAACGACTACTGTCGACAACAAACGTTTAATCAACGGCTTGATCTTGGCGGAGTTTGCAATTTTGCAGCGAGAAAACTAAAACACAGTAACTATGGAAATACCGGAATATGTTTATGGCATCCCGACAAAAAAAGCAAAAAGCAAAGAAAGGGTGGAGCTAATCAAAGATTATTATTTTAGACTATGGAAAAAACTTCAAAAAGAAGGTCGAAGTAATTCGGTTTTCAACAAATTTCTTGGAGTCGATGTTTTTATTGTTGAAAAAGAAAGCGATAAGAAAACGATTTATGCAGCCTCGAAAAACTGGCAGTCAACATACGCCGTCAAGCATTTGGAGGAAGTAATTGCCAATGCTACAAAGCTAGATGATGGCCCGATTTATGACAAACCTAAAGGGAACACACAAAAAGCCAACGGTTATAAAAACATAGTGGTCCTACATTACAAAATCTCGAATGCCACCATTCCATATTTGAATTTCTACGCCAAGCTAACTATCGGAATCAAAGCAGATAACAAGCATGTGCAATACTGTATAAACAAAGTGGAATGCGTATAATAAAAAAACCGCACTCTACATTACCTCCTGCAATACATTCGGAATGTGTACGGTTTACAAAGTACCGAAAAAACAGTAAACCTGGCTTATTTGAATGCAGTTCTGCTCTCCGTTTGATTTTCTGCCTGCAAAATTACAGCTTTTTCGGAAACGCCGCCACAAAACCCCGTAAATTCATTCTTTTTTCCTGTTGTTCCTGTAATCCGAATAACATTTGAAGAAATCGTAGTCTAACAGGTCGCAGATCTTGAGGAGCAAGTCGGTGTAGATCCAGCGGCGGTTGAAGATCTTGTAGGCGTTTTGGCGCGAGAAGCCGAGCTGGTGGGCGAGCCAGGTGATGGTGCGCCCCTGCCTGTTGAGTTCCTCCTTAATGAGGTTGCCGATGTGCGGTTCTTCGTGCATTGCGTTTGCCTTTGGTGGAGCCTCGCTCGGTGGGCAAACAAAATGGGCGGAAACCATTGTTGCTTACCCGTCTTGAAGGCATCGGCAAACGCCCTGGCAGTGAATAAGCAAAACAGCCCACGCCCAAACGACGTGAGCTTTTCGCCAGCTTATCCTTCACTGCTAAATTTTGCCGATTTTACAAGACAAAGAATAAGAGCGTAAAGCTCGGTTTTTTTATATCAAGATTTTAATCTATCTCTTTCTTTGATTTTGTTGGGGACAAAGGTAGGGATAAATTAGATACATTGTTCTTTTCTATCAAAAAAAGAAAGGCTATGTATTTAAACACAGCCTTGTAAAGATTTGAAAATCTTTGATTAATATCATTTCTTCTCTAGTTCGTAGCTTAGTTTATACATACTTGATTCAGAATAACCTTCAGAATCAGTCATCGAACCTTTCACTTTTCCCGATATTGACAAAACATCGCTTGTAATTTCATCAATGTCAAAAGTGAAGACAAACTCATAGTTAGTGTAGTAATCATAAGAATAATCATGCATTGTTCCTTCTAAATCCCCACCTCTTAATGTGATTGTATTGCCGTCACAGGTGTAGCGGCATTCAATATCACCAGCGTCACCAATACCATCACCTTCACCATTACCTTCAAGAAAACTGAAATGACCTTCAAAAGCCCCATTTTCTTTGAAAGTCCATGTCTCTCCTTTGTCGTCACTCACATTATCGATATCGGATGAACGTGCCGATACCACCTTCCATTTTCCGACAATCAATTTTTCTGGGTCTTTTGTGCAAGACGAGAAACACAACATAAATGCAACTGCTGCAAACATAACCAATCGTAAAGATTTCTTCATTTCCTTTTTTGCCCAGTTCTATCCCATCGGGCGCATCGGTTTTAAGGGTTAGTTTATCACGGGGCAAAAATAGGGAGAAACATTGTATCACACTCATTATCAGTGTTAACCAGATTGAGCGATAAGTTTTGCTTTTTGGTTGTCGGAAGTGTCAACCAAGGGTTTACAATGGAGAATGTCCACGCAGAAAACGCAGAATTATGGGAAGCGTGAAGCGACGAAAAACCTGCATCCGGCAGGCTTCCCATGATTCCCATAGTTCTGCGTGAAACAAATACATCCCTAAGAACCAGCACCATACCCGACAGCAAACGACAACAAACGACTACTGTCGACTACAAACGTTTAATCAACGGCTTAGTATTGACAGAGTTCGCAATTTTGCAGACAGAAAAACAAACACTATCTATTATGAACATACAGAGTAACACGCCGAAAGAAATCCCAATAGGAATAAACAAAGAAGACATTGAAACAAGGAAGCAAATCATTCTCGATTTTTATAGGGAATGGAAGCAATTAAACCCAACTCAAAGAAAGTACAATGTTTCGTTGAAAGATTATGTAAACATTCGCAATGTTTCCATTAATGAAACGAGTTTCAGGGCATCAAAAACTTATCTATCGACACTCGCTGTACTTCAACTTGACGCTATATTGACAACAGCAAGGAAGACAAAAGTCGTCAATGCCAAACCCAACAACAAAAACCAGAAGCCCTTTAATAAAATGATATTGATGGAGTGCGAACTGCCCGGAATAGGGATTGTGAAACTTGTTGTAGGCATAAAACGGAAAACGCTTGAAAAAGTGCAGTACTGCATTACTGCGATAGAAACATAAAAGCCCACACCTGAAAAGGACTTTGCTTTTCTTGGCATGAGCTATTATGATTGCCGCGAAATGCGGGCAGCAGTCGTACTGAAACGATAGGCCTCCGCGCGGACTTGACGGATGGTCGTGCCGAACTCCCGACTTATATCTGCCTGCAAAATTACAACAAAAATCTCAAATACCCCCCAAAAAATGGAAAATAATCCTTACTTTAGCGCGATGAACACAATCCAAAACATGGCGCAACAAACTTTTGTCAACCAAAAACTTGACTTCGTCGAGGAGCTGGTGCTCTACACCGACGCTCACATCTTCCTCACGGGCAAGGCTGGCACGGGAAAGACCACTTTCCTGAAGAACCTGCCGCTGAAGACCTACAAGCGCATGGTGGTGGTGGCCCCCACGGGCGTGGCCGCCATCAACGCGGGCGGACAAACCATCCACTCGTTCTTCCAGCTGCCTTTCGGACCGCTGCCACCGGGCGAGATGAACGCCGGTCCACGGAGCATGGCCGCCCAACTCCACCGCATGAAAAAGCAGAAACTCAACCTCATGCGCAGCCTCGACCTGCTCATCATCGACGAAATCAGCATGGTGCGCGCCGATGTCTTGGATGCCATCGATGCGGTGTTGCGCCGTGTGCGACGCTCTCAGAAACCCTTTGGCGGCGTCCAGCTGCTGATGATTGGCGACGTTCACCAACTCGCGCCCGTGGCCAAGCCCGAGGAATGGGAAGTGCTGTCGCCTTACTACGACACGCCTTATTTCTTCGGCAGCCTCGTGCTGAAAAACACGCCTTACACCTGCGTGGAGCTGGAACACATCTACCGCCAACACGACGATGACTTCATCACCTTATTGAATAAGGTGCGCAACAACCAAATGGACGACGAATGCGTGCGGGTGCTCAACAGCCGCTTCAAGCCGGGCTTCGCGCCCAAGGACAATGAAGGCTACATCACCCTGACCACCCACAACTACCAAGCCGACCAAATCAACGAGGCGAAACTCGCGGCCATCAAACAAAAAACGTTGGTTTTCAAGGCCGAGGTGCACGGCACCTTCCCCGAAAACACCTACCCGACCAAAGAGGAACTTGAACTGAAAGTGGGCGCACAGGTGATGTTCGTCAAGAACGACCCGAATTCCGAGAAGGCGTTCTTCAACGGAAAAATCGGGCGAGTCGTTGGGTTCGATGAGGAGGAAAACACGGTCACGGTACAATGTGGGCCGGAGCGCATCGAGGTCTCAAAATTGAAGTGGCAAAACATGGAATACGCCATCAATCCTGAAAACCAAGAGATTGAGGAAAACGAAATCGGCAGCTTCACCCAGATTCCGCTGCGTTTGGCTTGGGCCGTCACCATCCACAAGAGCCAAGGCCTCACTTTCGACAAAGTCATCGTCGATGCGGGACAAGCCTTCGCCCACGGACAGGTCTACGTCGCCCTGAGCCGCTGCACCTCGCTCGAAGGCTTGGTACTGAAAACACGCATCACTTCAAATGCCTTGGTCAACGATTTCTCCGTCAACCGTTTCGTCGACGCGCTGCCCGAAAAAGAACCCACCCAAGAGAAAGTGGACCAACTGCGCCACGACTACGAATTGGAGACCATGCTCGAACTCATCGATTTTGACGGTATCTACAAAGATTTCGGCAAGCTGATGAAGGTGATCTACGACAACGACACCCTCTTTGAGCACACCCTCATCCAGGACCTCTCGCAGCGGCGCAATAAAATCTACGACGAGCTTTGTGGCGTGAGCATCAAGTTTGAGGGACAAATCAGGAAAATGCACGAATTGGTGCCTTCATGCGAGCAAAACCAGGCCTTGCAGGAGCGATTAATAAAAGGTATCGCCTATTTTTCCGAACACCTCGCCGCCATTGCCAATGGCCTTTTCGACCTGCCTTTCAAGACAGACAACAAAGCCGTCAACGACCAGCTCAGCGAGGCATTGAAGCAACTACAAGAAAGCACAAGCCTGAAAACCAGTTGCTTGGAGGCTTGCAAAGACGGTTTCACGATGAAGGCTTACCAAAAGACCAAGTCGGTCAGTGCGATTGAAAAGGAAAAGAACGTCAAGAAAAAAGTGGAAATCAAGGACGACACGATGGATAAGAGTCCTTTGTACAAGACTTTAGTGGCCTGGCGACTCGAAAAATCACAGGAAATGGAAGCGCCGGCCTATACCATTGCTGCCAACAAGACCTTGAAAGCCATCGCCCAAGCCAAGCCCGTCACCTTAGCCGAATTAAAAGAAGTGAAAGGCATGGGGGCCATCAGCGTCAAACGCTTCGGAGCCGAGATCCTCGACATCGTCTTGCATTTCATGGGCAAAGACCCTGACACTGCCGACATCGGTGAGATGCCCGAAGAGCCTAAGAAAAAGCCCAAGAAGCCCAAAGGCGAGACATACCTCATCACCAAAGAGCTGTTTGACAGGGGATTATCGGCAGAGGCCATCGCCAAGGAAAGAGGTTTTGCCGTCAGCACTATTTACGGTCATTTGGCGTATTGGGTGGAACAAGGGGCAATCGAAGCCTCGAAATTCGTTGAAAAAGAAAAGTATAACGAGATATTGGAGTACTTCGAATCCACTTTCGACCCAGATGTGACCATGGCCAAAGACGTCCTCGGCGACGAATACAATTACGGCGAAATCAAAGCTGTGCTGGCCGAGTTGCAACGGGAACATTTCTTCAACAACCAACCCTTGGAGGAAGAATAATGATTGCACAAATTCAAAAAAACATTACTTTTGCATTCGCATTAATACCAAATTAGCATGAAAAAAGCATTTACCCTTATCTTTTTGGCCTTAATGGCCTTCTCGCTCAATGCGCAAACCCTGAAGACCCTCACTTGGGCTGGTCACGAACGCCAATACATTGAATATGTGCCCTCTACCTATTCGGAAGACACGCCTGCGCCTGTGCTGTTCATGCTGCATGGCTTGGGCGATGAGGCCTCCAACTTCTTCAATGCGACCAATATCCGCTCGATGGCTGACCAAAAAGGCTGGATTGTGGTTTGCCCACAAGCCTTGGAGTTTAACATCGAAGTTCCTGGCATCGGCAGCTATCCCTTCGGAACCGCGTGGAGTGCCGGCATCACCGTCACGGTGGAGTTCAATCTCTACGGGATGCCCTTCAACTTCGACGTGACCGTCAACCCCGATGCCGACGATAGCGGCTTCCTGATGGCCACGCTCGCCACCCTCGAAGAGGAATACAACCTCGAACAAGACAGCCTTTTCTTTGCTGGCTTCTCGCTCGGCGCTTGCATGAGCCACCGCATGGCCATCGAACACGGCGACCGCATCAATGCCATCGCTGCCGTGAGTGGCGTGGTAGGCAACGACATGGACGAAATGACCCCTGCGGCCAATGTCAACGTGCTGGAAATCTTCGGCACAAACGACGAAATGATTTCGTATGACAATGCCGAAATCTCATTGCAAAGCTACGGCACCCACAGCATCGGACTGCCTGCCGAAGCCACGGTGGAATATTGGCGTGCCTTCAACCAATGCACCGACGAACCCATACTTGAAACCTATCCCAACACGCACAACGACGGCCTGACCTTTGAGATGTACAGCTATTTGGACGGCCAAAACGACTCGCATGTCGGTTTCATCAAGGTGAACAACGGCATGCATCGTTGGTATACAGGAGGCAGCAACGACATCGACTACACCGAGGAAATCGTCAAGTTCTTCACCGGCACCATTGACGTGACCGATGTCGAAGAACAGGCGGAGACGGCCTTGAACATCTATCCCAACCCTGCCGACGACTACATCTTTGTGGAAAAATCGGAGAATGTCGGCATCTACGACCTATGCGGGAAAATGGTGCTGCAAAGCCAAGGCGCAAGCAAAATCGACATCAGCGCACTGCCCGACGGAATGTATTTCGTGAGGAGCGGTGAGAGGTGCAATAAATTGGTTGTCAGAAGATAATCAAGGATTGGGGAGTTGATTCTGCTGCGGCATGATGACGGCGCAAATGATGTAGGCCAAAAGCCCCGCACCACCCATCAGTGTGAAGATCACCCACAGGATGCGCACTAAGGTCGGGTCAATGTCAAAATACTCGGCGAGGCCTCCGCATACGCCACAGAGTTTCTTTTCCGCCATCGAACGATACAGTTTCTTGTTGTTCATTTTGCTTTCGATTTAGTTTGGGCGCAAAAGTACACAGAATTTCATTACCCCGAAAGGGGAAAGATGGTCTTTTTACGACAAAAAGAGTTTGTAATTCGATCTACCAACTTATTGATTATCAATAATACAATTCCAAAAAAGTTTGTAATGGCCCATCCACCCATCGCAAACTTGGATTAATAATCCTACATTTGCAAAGCTAAAACGACTAAACGATGAGTTGGTACAGATTGAAACACATCGCCCTCGCCCTGCTGTTTGGCTTGCTGCTTTTCAGTTCTTGCAACACGAAAGGCAAGACGGAACGGATGCAAGCCGTCGTCGCTGAGGTGCGCGATGCCTACAAGGCATACGAAGACATCAGCCACCGCGAGGACATCTTCGAAGCCTATAATTTCTTCGTGAGCCGGAAAAACTACGAAAACGCCGCCCCCGCCGCGCTCTACAGTGGCTGCGTGCGCCAAGCCAAGAAGGAATACGAGGCCGCCATGAACTGCTACAAGGAAGCCGACCGCTATGGCCGCATGGCCGGCGACTCGGTCAGTGCTGCCTTTGCACAATATTATATAGGTGACCTGCTCAATGCCGCTGGCAACGAGGCCGAAGCCATCACGAATTACAAGGCCGCCGCCGCACTGTGGGGCGACAGCCTCTCGCGCAAAGCCCGCTGCCTCAATGCCGTGGCGATGATGGACCTCGTCGTCGACGAATACGACAGCGCGTTTGTCTATTTGGAACAAGCCCTGAATTTGGCCCAAACCGCCCAAGACAAAGTAACCGAAGCCTCGGTTTGGAACAACTATTCCGTTGCCTATCAGCTTACGGACGACAACGAAGCCGCCTTGGACTGCCTGCGCAAAGCCTTGCCGCTGTCTGACGAGAAACGCAGACCCGTAGCCCTGCTCAACTTGGCGAAAGTGTTCTTGGCCATAGGCGAGCGCGACTCGTTGGAATACTACAAGACGCAGATGCTCAGCGCGATAGAGGAAACCGACATCAAGCCTGAGACCCAAGCCGCCGTTTATGGTTTCCTCATCAAGGATGCTTTGGCGGTGGGCGACTATGAAAAAGCCTATCAGTTTGAAAAACAGCACGAACAAGTGGCCTTGGATCTCCTCAGCGACCAAAGCCAAAGCTCCGTCCTCGAAATCCAAAAGAAATATGACTTTGAGGCACAGGCCAACCAACACAACCGTCAGATGCTCTCGCGGCAAAGGGTGATCATCGTGCTCACCATTGTCTTAATCGCCGCTTTGGTTTTAGTCACAGTATTGATTCTCAACGCCTTGAAGAAAAAACGCATCGAGGCCGAAATCAACGCGAACCTGCTGGAACTGAAGAAACGCAATGCGCAACAACAGCAAGAGCAGACTGCGATGCAAGCACAATTTGATGAACTACAAAAACAGAATGCGCAGCAAAGTGAACTACAAGCAGAATTCGGCGACAAGCTGAAAGACGAATACCTACAAAAATGCAACATCATCCGTTGCTTCGAGGTGCTTTCGCGCGATAGGAACAACCCGATGGCTTTCAAGGACTTGGAGAAATCGCTCTTCGAGGGCGAAGACCATTGGGCGAGCTTCGAGGCAGCATTCGAGGGCGTGCATCCGGGCTTCATTGCTTCAGTCAGGGAGCATTATCCCGACTTGACTGAAACGGAGTTCCGCTATTGCCTGCTCTCGCACTTCAAACTTTCTCGCCAAGAATATGCGAATGTATTGGGTTGCAGCGTTTATAATGTCGACAAGGTGAGGGCAAGTCTCAATAACAAAATGAAAGTGGATTCAAGGATTTAAGATTTAAAGATTTAAAGATTTAAAATTCAATTAGATATGAAAGCGAAAAAGATAATACCTATAATAATAACGGCTTTGTTGGTGGTTTCATCGTGCATGAAGCAATATGAAAGCAACTCGCTCATCGACGACAAGAACAAAATCGACATCAAAGGCTCGCTTTCCAATGGCGACATGCGCCATCCGAACATCGAGGCGGGTTATTGGAGCAAGGCGGTTCATGTGTATTTCCACGATTATTTGGGTGAGTGCGTTGTCAGCGTTAGCAACAGGCAAAACCATGTCGTTTTTTGCGACACCGTAATTTCGGGATACAACACAGGAACGCGATTCTATATGGGCGACCAACCCTTGGGCCGCTACCACCTCGTCATCAGCAACGGCACCGATGAGGCCGAAGGATGGTTCAACAACTTCAAGATTGTCGCCGTTAGGCCAAAGCAGTAGATTCAAGATTCAAGATTTAAGATTCAAAATTTATAATTCAATAATTTATGAAAACCAAATTTATCATCCTCGGTTTGCTCGTCGCTTTTGCGGTGCCCGCCTTTGCGCAGCGCGACACCATCCGAAGCAACAAGAACGAGTTCAGCATCGGCTATGGGCACTTTCCTGCAAGCAGCTTCCGCTACCGTCCGGGCTACATGATTTATCCCGAAACGGACAACATCGGTGCGTTTTACGCTACCTATACGCGCCGCCTCACCAAGGTCATCGGTGTTGGCGTCACCGCCTGCTTCGACCCCATCATCCTCAACTACCACGACCGCGTGAACGGCGAACGCACCCTCGTCTGCAAGGTAAACCAAAACAGCATCGCCATCCTGCCACACCTGAAAATCAACTGGTTGAACACCAAGTATGTGAACCTTTACAGCAAGGTGGCTCCCATCGGCATTCCCGAAAAACACCTTTACTTCCGGAACAATGAAATGGCACTTCCTTACATCGACCTTAAAGAAGATACACAGACCATGGAAGTGAATGGTGTGACTTACGAGAACGTCCATGTCAATTCCTACACCAGCCCCACAGGCGAGTACTTCCATCTGTGGTACTACAGCGAGGAAGTCGGCCTGATTGCGGTGAAGGACCAAAACCATTCGCTGACACTGATACCATAATTTCACATAGAATTTTGCGAAACCTATTGGAAAAATGGCGTTGCCTTGCGCTTCCCATAGTTCCCAAGGTTCTGCGTGAGAAGCATGGAGAATGAAAAAGTCGGGAGAGCCATACGCTTTCCCGACTTTTTTGTTTGTCCATCCGGACTGCTTCCACCACGCTTCGCTCGTGACAGGCTCTCTTCGCAGTGGCACAAAGCGTGCAAAGGGCTATTAATCCTTCGCAAAAATATCGCTATACGCTTCCCCTTCAGGAGTAATGGGCAGCTCGTTTTCGGAAACGACCGTAAAGACATAAACCAATTCCTTCTCGGTCTTGGCATCCCTAATATATTGCCGTTTCAGTTTTGGCTTCACTTCCGGCAAACCCAAAATCTCCGCCATCTTCCGCTTGAGCGTCTTCTCCGGCGTTTCGCCGAAAGCCACATGCCACCAATACAGCCTTGTAGTCGCACCTATTTTTTTAATGACATGCAGATGCACGACGGGATGCAACAACTTGTTTCCTTTGTGCAGTTCAAAATATGTTGCCCGCCCCACGATGTTGCCACGCTCGTTGACGATGGGCAGGAATTCCATGGTTTCCGTCTCGGGTTCAAACTTTCGAGGTTCGTCTGCTTTGGCTGGCAAGTCAGTGACTTCCTTTTGTATTTCTTGCTGAGGAAGTTCTGCCTGCATTGGATCTCCTTTGATGGTCGCTATTTCCGAGGCTGGATTGCTACGCTCCGCTTGCAATGACAAAAACGAAGGTTTTTCGCGGACAACCTGCGTAAGCGGCATCGGCTCAAACGACACTTTCTCAACCGTTATCTTTTCCGAGCCTTTCAATCCAATGACGTCTCCCGCCTTCTTCCCCATCAGCGACTTGGCCAAAGGCGAGATGAATGAAATGAGACCTTTGTCGATGTCAGCCTCGTCGACGCCCACAATCCGCACCACTCGTCCGTTGAAGCGCACCCATGCCCCGAAGCTCACCGTGTCTTTGTTCGCCTTGGAAAGGTCGACCTCCACAGCGCTATTGATACGACCGATGAGCAACTTCATCTTTGCCTCGATGAAGTTGCCCATGATGTAGTTGTCACCGACCGTGGAGCGTTCGTCTTCAAGGCTTTTCAGCTCCGCTTTGAGTGCCTCAAGCCCTTCTTTGGTGACGAAGTTGGGCACGCCTTCGGGCAGGTAGGCCCGCATCGGCACCCTTGGAACTTCCTCCTGGTCGCCTTCTTTTATGAAACCTCGGCTCATTTAATCACCAGCTCATCGATGATGTTCTGGCACTTGCCGACTTTCTCGATGCACCACAGCAGGTAGCGGGCATCCATACAGATGGTGCGCTGCACCTTTTGCTCGAAGCTGAGGTCGCCGCTCATGGCTTCCCAGTTGCCGTCGAAGGCCAAGCCGATGAGGTTGCCCTCGCCGTCGATGACGGGACTGCCCGAGTTGCCACCCGTAATGTCGTTGGTGGTGATGAAGTTGACGACCAACTCACCGTTTTCGTTGGCATAGCGGCCATAGTCGCGGCGATTGGCGAGGTCGCGCACATCCTGCGGGATGTCGAACTCCCAGTTGCCGGGCACGTACTTGGCCATCACGCCGTCCATAGTGGTGTAGTAGTTATAGTTGACAGCATCGGCGGCCTTGTAAGGCTCCACGGTACCGTAGGTCAGGCGCATGGTGAAGTTGGCATCGGGATAGAAGTTGCGGTCCTTTTGCATCTCCATCAGGCCCTTCATGTAGAGGCGCTCGCCCTCGTTGCCGAGGTTTTGGGCTTCCTCATAGCGGGCGTAAAGGGTTTGGTACGACTCGATGATATTCATCGCCAAAGCGAAAATCGGGTCCTTGTCGAGGGCTTTGGGCTTCTGCATCCACTTCTCCAGACGGGCTTTGTTAGTGAAGATGGACTTCTCGAAGGCCTTGGCCACATATTGAGTGAAGTCGCCACCGTTTTCCAAACCGATGCGCAAAATCTCGCTCGGCATCAGGTTGGCTTGGTTGTTCTTGTAGAAAAGATTGAGCAAGGCAGCGGTCACGTCTTGGTCGAGGGGCATGGAGTAGTCCTTGAAGAAAGTCTCCACGGCGGGCCGCATCTTTTCGGCAGCGGCCTTGATGTCGGCTTTCTCGGCCTTCTCTTCAAACATCTGGTTGATACGCATGAACCTGCGGCTGAAGGCGATAGCCTCGCCACCGTTCCAGCCAGCCTCGCGGTGGTAGACAAACGACTTCTCGATTTCGTCCAAAATGTCCCACTTGGCTTTGATACCCGTGAAGATGTCGCCATATTCGGCCTTGCGCTTCGGGTCGGCATTGACCCAGTTCATGAAGTCTTCCTCTTGGGCCACACGCTTCTCGTAGACGTGGTTGCGCTTCAGTTGCTTCACCTGACCGATGTAGTATTTCCAGTAGTTCGACACGCTGGCCTGCTTGGAGGCGTACATGATGAACACCTCTTGGTCGGCGTCCATGTGCTTGCGGTAGTTTTCGAGCTTGGTGGTGCGGCAGTCGATGATGGCGGGGCCTTCTTCGTGGATGACGTTCTTCACGGTGTAGGAGGTCGAATAGCGGTCGGTCGAGCCGGGATAGCCGAGGATCATGGCATAGTCGCCAGGCTTCACGCCACCTAAATTAATGGGCAGGTACCACTTCGATTTCATCGGGATGTTGTTCTCCGAATATTCGGCGGGGCTGCCGTCGGGGGCGGTGTAGACGCGGAAGATGTTGAAGTCGCCCTTGTGGCGCGGCCAGGTCCAGTTGTCGGTGTCGGCGCCGTATTTGCCGATGCCCCACGGCGGGCAGCACACGAGGCGCACGTCCTTATACTCGTCGTACTCGAACAGGATGTACTGGTTGCCGCTGTAGAAAGGCACAACCTCGACGCGTACGCTGCGGTCGCCCTTGCGTTCCTTGGCGATGCTGCGGGTGTTTTTGGCCACGATCTCACTGCGCTCGGCCTCGGTGGTCTGCGCATCGACGCCTTTCAGCACTTCATCGGTCACGTCTTCCACCTTATTCAAAAACAAGACGGAAAGACCTTGGTTGGGCAGTTCCTCGCCCTTGCTCTTGGCCCAGAAGCCGTCGGTGAGGTAGTCGTGCTCAATCGACGAGAGTTTCTGCACGAAACTCAGTCCGCAGTGGTGGTTGGTGAGCAGCAGGCCTTCGGGCGAGATGATTTCACCCGTGCATCCGCCGCCGAATTGCACGATGGCGTCCTTGATGCTCGGTTGGTTGAAGCTGAATATCTGTTCCGCCGTGAGTTTGCAGCCCATGGCTTGCATCTCGGCGAGGTTTTGTCCGTTGAGGGCGTAAGGCAGCCACATGCCTTCGTCGGCGCGGGCCACTGACAATGACAGCACTAAGGCTGCGATTAATGAGAATAGTTTTTTCATTGTGTTATGTGTTTGTTTGTTACTTCCAAAAGAAAGCGCAAAGATAAGAAACTCATTGGAGATTTCAAGCAAGGATATAAAAAACCCCTCCTGATGGGGAAAAAGGAGGGGAAAAACAATATAAAGATTATGAAAAAAATCCGACTTTATTTTTTCTCGATGCCTCAGCATCAAAAACTGATGCAAAGATAGGCATTTTTTCGATACACGGCACACTTTTGGACATTTTTTTGGAAAACTTTTCCAATTTTTTATCCCATCAGGATGCATAACATCCCTTCCCGTCCACGTTGGAGCCGTGACCCTTCGCCAGCAATCACTGCTTGGCGGCCATGACCAACTGACCTCTGTAGTACAGGTCGCCGTCCACATAGTAAGCACGGTGCATCACGTGCATGGTGCCGGTGACGGGATCGATGGTCACGTTAGGCGTTTCGGCCTTGTAGTGCGTTCTTCTCTTAGCGCCTCTGGTGTGAGACTGTCTTCTTTTAGGATGTGCCATTTTCTTGTTATTTTAATCGTTAATTACCTGTTGTTTATTTATCGTTCAATTTAATGTCTTTCAAGGCGGCCCAGCGCGGGTCGATCTCGTCGGTGTCTTCGTCGTCCTCAACGGGTGCATTCTCTTGGTTGAGCATGGCGATCACCTCGGGGTTGCACTCGCCTTCGGGATGCACGCGGTGCATCGGAATGGCGAGGATGATGTACTCATACACCAACGGGAGGATGTCGTATTCGCTCAACTCGGGCGAGACGACAGCCACGTCGTCCGACTCTTGGGCGTTCTCCGTCCCCAACTTGAGGAAGAAATCCTGATGGCTCTCGATCGGCTGGTCGAACTCGTCGGCGCAGCGGTCGCAAGGCACGCGCACGCTTCCTTCGAGGTCGAAATGCAGCGTCAGCATGGTCTCTTGGCGGTCAATGTCCAAGTCGACATGCACCTTACCTTGCTGAACCTCAGAGTATTCCATCCCTGCGAAGAAATCGTCTCCGATCTCATACCCAAAGGTATGGCTTCCAAGGGCGAGGCCGCTCACCGGAATCAAGAATTCGTTCTTCTTCTCCATTCTACCTTAATTCTGCCTAAAAATCGGGCTGCAAAAGTACGGAATTAATTTGAATGTGGAACGTTTGGGATGGATTTTTCGCAAAATTCACTATTTTTGCACCACAAAAATCAAGCATATTATGACACAGATCGAACGCATCACCCGCATGGAAGCCCTTTTGGACAAGGGCACGGAAACAGTAAAAAGACTGGAAAAGGCCTTGGACGACTTTGCCGCCCTTCAGCCCGACATTGCCGAGTTGCAGGTCTACTACGACAGTGACGACTGGCGCACCGACTTCGAGGCCGACGAAGCCGGAAAGCTGCCCAAGGACCTCAAGCGCGGCGTGCTGAGCGAAGACGGGGTCTACGACCTGCTGGAGGACTATCAATGCCTGAAAGACCAAATCCGCACCATCGAATAAAACTTACGACCCATGAAAAAGCACCTCATCATGACCACCATCGTTTTGGCCGCCCTCACCTTGACCAGCTGCGGCAACAAAGCCCAAAAACAAACCGAAGCCCCAATAGAAACCCCGACCGAGGCCCCGACAGCCGACACCACCTTCCGTGAGTTCGACGTCGTGGCCGACTACCAAGGCAATCCCTTCACCATCTTCAAAGGGCACGGTGCCCTGTTGGCCGTGGGCGACGAGGCCCACCACAACGCCATGACCATCGGCTGGGGCGCCTTAGGCAACCTGTGGGGCGAGAACATCAACACCATCACCGTGTATGTGGCTCCGGCGCGCTACACCTTCGAGTTCATGGAGCAGCACCCCTACTTCACCGTGATGACCTTCGACCCCGAGCGCAACGACATCCTCGACTACATGGGCACCTTCAGCGGTCGCGACGTGAACAAGGAACAGGAACTCGGCCTTCACGTGGCCTACACGCCCCATGGCGCACCTTATTACAAAGAAGCCCGCGAGGTGTACGAGTGCGAGACCATCTACCGCGCCCCCTTCGACCCCAAGGGCTTCGGCGAGCTGGGCCACCGCCGCTACGAGAACTTCCCCGCTGGCATCCACTCGATGTATATCGGACGGATTCTGGGGGCTTGGAGACGGTGATTGCGAATCGTCCGTTTTTGTAATGAAGTGGCCATGGTAAATTGACGAAAAACAATAACAAAAAGAACAGTCCATGAACAACAGGTTTTTTTACTATTCCAATATTAAAAATTTCTTGGCAGAAAATGAGGATCAAATTTTGGGCAAAATGTCAAGAAACGACGAGTATGACACAGCATCAACACAAAAGTTTGCATGGATTGTTGAAATAGCTTTGCTAAAAAAGGTATTAGAAGCCTATGAAAATGAAGATTGCTGGGTCGTTTTAGAATATACAATTCCAAGGATTGGAAAGAGAATTGATGCCATAGTGTTATTACGAAACCGAGTGTTTGTGATAGAATTCAAAGTCGGAACTGACACTTATAACCGACAAGACATAGATCAAGTATTGGATTATGCACTTGATTTGAAAAACTTTCATCAAGGTAGTTCAGACAGAATGATCGTTCCAATTTTAGTTGCCACTGAAAGCCCGGACAATTCAAAAGTATTAAAGCTGTCACATTATAATGATGGTATCTATGAACCGCTTTTGACAAACAGAGACGGACTTTCGAATGTAATTCAAATGGCCTTAGCAGATGCAATAACAAAACAAGATTTTCAAGTTGCATTATCGGATTGGATTCGTAGCCGATACGCTCCAACTCCCACCATTATAGAAGCAGCAAGTGCGCTTTACACCCAACACTCCGTTGCCGACATTACACGTCACGAAGCCGAAGGTGCTCAACTGGAACAAACAACTAAATATGTTTTGCACATCATTCAAGAAACAAAGAAAAGGAAGGAGAAAAGTATTTGTTTTGTAACAGGGGTACCTGGAGCTGGAAAAACATTAGTTGGTTTAAACGTCGCAATCAAACAATCTGAACAACAACAAGATGGAAAAAGAGACTTGGCGGTATATCTTTCCGGAAATGGTCCTCTTGTAAAAGTGCTTACCGAGGCTTTGGCACGGGATAAAAAACGTCAAGAAAACGAACGTGGGAGAAAATATAACATTACTGATGCTCGTCGTGAAGTTGGGCAATTTATCCAAATCATCCACCGCTATCGCGACCAAATGCTTCAAAAGTTAAAAACGCCAATTTGTAATTCAAAAATCGAGATAGATCCAACAAAAGAAATAAAAGATCGACAAGCGGGTTATGCAGAAGTTGAAAATATTGCAATTTTCGATGAAGCTCAACGCTCATGGGATAAAGAACATTTGGCATCTTGGTTGAACCGCAAGAAGGGTGTAGATAATTTCCCAATGTCAGAAGGAGAATTTTTAATTTGGTCTCTTGACCAAAGGCAAGATTGGGCTGTGATTGTTTGTCTTGTTGGAGGAGGACAAGAAATCAACACTGGAGAAGCTGGTATTGGGGAATGGATAAGAGCCATGAATGAAACGTTTCCAAAATGGAATGTATATATATCAAATCATCTGACAGATAAAGAATACGCTGAGGGAAAAGTTGAAGAATTGCTCGAAAACAATCTCAAGGTTACTTATTCTGAAGATTTGCATCTCGCAGTATCTATGCGTTCATTTAGGGCCGAGAAGCTATCCAACATGGTGCATCATTTACTAAATTGCGATGTTGACACCACTAAACAAATTTTCAATTCTATCAAAGAAAAGTATCCTATTGTCTTGACAAGAGATCTAAACAAAGCAAAAATATGGCTTCGTGAACATGCCAGAGGTTCGGAACGTTATGGCTTACTGGCTTCATCTAAAGCATACAGACTTAAACCACTTGCCATCGACATGCGTTGTCAACCAGACACAGTACACTGGTTTTTAGACGACATTAACGATGTTAGGTCATCGTTGTTTCTTGAAGATGCAGCAAGCGAATTTGATGTCCAAGGTCTTGAATTAGACTGGACCTGTTTGATTTGGGATGGAGACTTACGTTATAATGAAAATCATTGGGATTATTTTGAGTTCAATGGCGGAAACAAATGGAATCGCATTAACAAAGAAGAGAGGCAATCCTATCAAATTAATGCATATAGAGTGCTACTCACTCGTGCAAGACAAGGGATGATAATTTGCGTTCCTGAAGGAAACCCAAACGATAAAACTCGTTTGCCTGAGTTTTATGATTCGACATTCGACTATTTAAAATCTATAGGATTCACTGTATTATGAAAATAATGGAAGTAGTGGCTTCAATCATTCATGACGATGAAGGCCGTATTTTCAGCACCCAACGAGGATACGGCGAATGGAAGGATTGGTGGGAGTTTCCTGGCGGGAAAATGGAGCCAGGGGAAACTCCTGAAATGGCATTGAAACGCGAAATCCGTGAAGAACTATCTGCAGAAATCAGCGTGGAAAATCATTTCTGCACCGTAGAATATGACTATCCACTATTTCATCTAATAATGCATTGTTATCTCTGTTCATTGATGGAAAATACTATTCATCTCAATGAACATAAGGCCGCCAAATGGCTCACAAAAGACGAGTGGGATAACGTCAATTGGTTACCCGCAGATAAACAAATTATCGAAAAACTTAAATCTCAATAAACCCATGTCCTGCCTCCAAGTCATCCTAGCCATTATCTTTCCGCCGTTGGCGGTGATCGACCGCGGCTGCGGCTCGATGCTCATCGTGTTCCTGCTCACGCTTTGCGGCTGGGTGCCGGGTGTCATCGCGGCACTGATTATCTTGAACAAGAACACCAACAGCAAGTGATACCATTTCGCATCACAATCCGAAGACGTTTTTAAAGAAATCCACCGTCTCACCAACGACTTGCTTACGCCTGCGGGTGATGGTGTGGTTCTCGCCTTGAGGTCCCCAAATGGAGACTTTTTTCGCTTGGCAACCGGTCAGAAACACTATTCCTAACGCAGCAAATAGGATATAATGAACGAAGTGTCTCATAAGTGCTAAATCACCAAGAGTCCCTCAGCTCTTCACCAAGGGACTCTTTTCTGGACTTGTTGTTGAAGTTATAACTTCAAGTAATTCAACACATTGTTTTCAATGCGTTTCACTAAGTCTTCCGAATCGGGAGCCTTCTCGAATTTGTGACCTGTGACCTTCTCGTAAAGTTCGATGTAACGCTCCGAAACGCTGTTGACGTATTCGGGTGTCATCTCGGGCACTTGCTGGCCTTCCTTGCCTTGGAAGCCGTTGGCCATCAGCCACTCGCGCACGAATTCTTTCGAAAGCTGCACCTGCGGCTCACCCTTGGCGAAACGTTCCTCGTATTGGTCGGCGATGAAGTAGCGCGACGAGTCGGGCGTATGGATCTCGTCCATCAGCACGATTTGGTCGCCAATCTTGCCGAACTCGTATTTCGTGTCGACGAGAATCAGGCCTTGCTTGGCCGCAATCTCGGTGCCGCGTTGGAAGAGCTTGCGGGTGATGTCCTCAATCTGCTTGTAGTCGCTTTCGCTAATCAATCCCTTGGCGATGATTTCCTCGCGCGAGATGTCCTCGTCGTGGCCTTCCTCGGCCTTGGTGGTCGGGGTGATGATGGGTTCGGCGAAGCGTTGGTGCTCCTTCATGCCGTCGGGAATTTGCACGCCGCAGATGGTGTGCTGTCCGCTCTTGTAGGTGCGCCACGAGCTGCCCGTGAGATAACCTCTGATAATCATCTCAATCGGGAAGGGTTTGCAGAGACGGCCCACGGTGACCATCGGGTCGGGGGTGGCGAGCTTCCAGTTGGGGACGATGTCAGCGGTGGCGTCGAGGAACATGGCGGCTATCTGGTTGAGCACCTGTCCTTTATAAGGGATGCCCTTGGGCAGGATGACGTCGAAAGCCGAGATACGGTCGGTGGCGACCATCACCATATACTCGTCGTTGATGAAATAACAATCGCGGACTTTGCCGTGATACACCTTGGTCTGGCCAGGGAATTGGTAATCTGTTCTGGTTAATGCGTTCATTATGTTCAGTTGTTAGTTGTTCAGTTGTTAGTTGTTCAGTTGTTCAGTTGACGCGCTTTGCGTCATTGCGAGGAACGAAGCAATCCAGGGTTAGGCTCTTCTGTTGTCGGTTGCTCATTAGGCTCCTCTTCATGGTGTTTCTTATAGGCATTGATGATATCTGTCACCAACTTATGCCGCACCACGTCCTTGTCATCCAAATAGATGAACTCGATGCCCTTCACGTCTTTCAGCACTTCCATGGCTTGCGGCAGTCCCGAGGGTGTTTTGGGCGGCAGGTCGATCTGGGTGATGTCGCCGGTGACGATGAATTTGGCCGAGCGTCCCATGCGGGTGAGGAACATCTTCAGCTGGCTTCGGGTGGCGTTTTGGGCCTCGTCGAGGATGACGAATGCATGGTCCAAGGTGCGGCCACGCATGAAGGCCAAAGGTGCAATCTCGATTGTGTGGTCTTCGAGATAGCTGTCTAGTTTTGTGCCAGGTATCATGTCGCGCAAGGCATCGTACAAAGGTTGCAGATACGGGTCGAGCTTGTCCTTGAGGTCGCCGGGGAGGAAACCGAGATGCTCGTCGGCTTCCACGGCTGGACGGGTCAGTATGATGCGGCGCACCTGCTTGGCTTTCAAAGCACGGACGGCCAAAGCCACGGCGGTGTAGGTCTTTCCCGTACCGGCAGGACCGATGGCAAAGACCAAATCCTTTTGCTCCGAGGCCGTCACCATGCGTTTTTGGTTGGCAGTGATGGCTTTGATAGGCACGCCGCTGCGTCCGAAGACCAGCACATCGGTTTCCGACATCTTCTGTTGCAACTCGGTGTCGGTCGAGGCCATCATCACGTCCTCGACGGTCTGTGCTGTGAGCTTCCCGAAGCGTTCGAGCTGCATCATCAGGGTCTCGTAGCGGCTGACGAAATAGTCAATCTCCTCTTCGTCGCCCATCACTTTCACGAAGTCGCCCCGCGCGATGAGCTTCAGTTTGGGGAACATACTTTTCACTAACTCCAAGTACTTGTCGTTAGGGCCGTGAAGCTCCTTGGGGTCAACGTTTTCTATCTGTAAGATCTGCTCTGCCATCATTGTTTATTTGCTTGCAAAGATAAAGAATATTTTTTTTCAAAAACTACCGCAAGTTTCGCCTAAATGCTATACCTTTGCAAAATCTCACAAAGGTCTCAACAAGGCGATGGCAATTATCACATTAACAAGCGATTGGGGCACAAAAGACTACTATGCGGCGGCAGTGAAAGGCACTATCCTTTCGATGCTTCCCAATGCGACCATTGTCGACGTGACCCACGAAATCGAGCCTTTCAACGTCTCGCAGGCGGGTTTTACGCTCAAGAATTGCTATCGCTGTTTTCCTCCTGGAACGATTCACATCATCGCTGTCGACACCATCGAGTCGATGGAATGCCCGCACGTGGTGGTGAAGGCCGAGGGGCAGTATTTCATCTCCACCGACAATGGCATCTTCAGTCATATCCTCGACGGGAAATATGACGAGGCAGTGTGCATTGATGTGGTGCAGGATTCCGATTTCTTCACCTTTGCCACGCGCGACCGTTTTGCCAAAGTTGCCGTGATGATTGCCAATGGCGAGCCGCTTTCCAGTATTGGCGAACCACGTCTGAAACTGAATCCTGGCGGGGCGTTCTGTGCGGTGGCACGCGACAACACCATCGAGGGCGTGGTGATGCACATCGATTCCTACGACAACCTGATTACCAACATCTCGAAGGAACTCTTCGAGCAGGAACGTCGTGGGCGCGACTTCACCATCATGGTGAAAGGCGACCTCTACACCGTCGACGAGATTTCAGACAGTTACCTTGATGTCGACGTGGTCGATTTGGTGGCTATCTTTGGCACGCATGGCTATCTTGAATTGGCTTTGAACAAGGCGAAATTGGCCTCTTTGTGCGGCATCGAGCTTAAATCGACCATCAAAGTGGTGTTTTATGACGGTGACGAAACGCCCAAGTCAGGCACGCTGTTTTGATTTGAGAACCAGCAACTGAAACACTTTCCAGAGAACAAGTCCGACGAGCAGTCCCAAGACGGCACCGCAAAGGATGTCGCCAGGGTAGTGGTAGCCGATGTAGATGCGCGTGTAGCTCGAAATGAAAGCCCACAGATACAGCATGATGCCTACCCAAGGCTTGTAGTTGCGGAGGGCAGGGGTGAGGAAGGCGGCAATGGCGAAGGTATTGGCGGCATGGGACGACGTGAAGCCGAACCTGCCTCCGGCTAATCCTTTGGGGAGATGGAGCATACCTTCAAAATTAGGGTTGAAACAGGGTCTCAGCCGCTGGAAATACGGCTTGCAGACATGCGATGACAATTGGTCGGAGCAAAGCACCACGACACCCACGGCCAAAAACACCCACCAGCAGCGTTTGCCGTATTGTTTCACGGCCCAATATATTAATAATAGGTATAGCGGAAACCACGCCCACATGTCGGTGAGGAGCACAATCACCTTGTCCATCCAGCCAACATGCAGGCCGTTGAGATAGAGGAAGAGGTCGGAGTCGAGGGTGGAGAGGGTGTCCATATGGTTAGGATTATGGTGCAAAAATAGTTTTTTTCTATTAATTGCCAAAGAATTGGATTTCTTTTCCACATTTCTCCCCGTTAACTCCCATGGCTAAGTTGGAAAAATACACGAAAACGCCATAAAATAGGTTGGAAAAATACACAAAATAGGGCAAAAATAGGTTGGAAAACGCACAAAAATATGTATTTTTGCGGTTGGAAAAATACATGTTGAAATGATTAAACGAAAGATATACAGTTATTTAAGTGATTTTTTCAAGCAGGATAAAAAATCTCTTCTTGTGACGGGAGCTCGTCAGGTGGGAAAAACATACGCCATTCGTGAGGTTGGGAAGGCTTGCTTCAAGCGTTTTGTAGAGTTCAATTTTGTCGAGCAACCCAAGCTGAAGGCTGTGTTTGCCGAGCCACAAGATACCGAAACGCTGCTGTTGAGGCTTTCGGCTTTCACCGAGACCAAGCTGGAACCAGGCAAAACCTTGATTTTTTTTGATGAGGTTCAAGAATGTCCTGAAGTTGTGACCGCCATCAAGTTTTTGGTCGACGAGGGCAGTTACCGTTATGTCATGAGTGGGTCGTTGCTTGGCGTGGAATTGAAGGACTTACGCAGTGTGCCCGTCGGATACATGGCCGAAAAGGAAATGACTCCGCTTGATTTCGAGGAGTTTGCCATGGCATTGGGCATGAGCGATGAGGTTATGGATCATTTGCGTTCTTGTTATGAGAAAAGGCAACCTGTCGACCCCGTGGTTCATGATAAGATGATGGAATTGCTTCGGCTTTATCTCGTGATTGGGGGGATGCCTGCTGTTGTCGCGAAGTATTTGGCCACAAACAATCTTCAGATGATTCGCGACGAACAAGAGAACATCATCAAGTTGTATCATAAGGACATTGGCAAATATGATGCCAATAACAAACTGTATATCAAAGAGATATTTGAAATGATTCCGTCTGAATTGAATGCCAAAAACAAGCGGTTCATTCTGAAATCGTTGCACGAAAGAGCCAACTTTGAACGATACAAGAATAGTTTTCTATGGCTTGCGGATGCAGGAGTGGCTTTGCCCACTTACAATGTCGAAGAACCTCGATTGCCCTTGAAACTCAACGAACAACGTAATTTGTTTAAGCTTTTCCTCAATGATGTTGGTTTGTTGGCTTGTTCTTATTTGCTCGATTTCCAAAGTAATATGGTTTTAGGCGAAATGGAAGCCAATTTCGGTGCCATCTTTGAGAACTTTGCAGCCCAAGAGCTTCACGCTCATGGCTATCCACTATATTATTTCAACAGCAAAAAACAAGGGGAACTGGATTTTGTAATCGAACATGAATGTAGTGTGCTGCCTATCGAAATAAAGTCTGGCAAAAACTATAAGCGCCACAATGCCCTTTCCAATGTGATGAACAATCCCGATTATGCCATGAAAGAGGCTGTCGTCTTTACATCAAGTAACGTTGAAATTCAGGGAAATATCCTGTATCTTCCTGTTTATTTGCTCATGTATCTTCGCCCAAAGGAACTGGCAAATCCCATTTTTGTCTTTCGCCCGATGTAAATTACCAATCCTCCTCCTCATCGCCCTTGTTCAACGTCATCCAAATCAGGTCTTTCAGTTCGTTGATGCCTTGCTGGGCCACGGAGCTGATGAAGACGTGCGGCACCTTCTTGGGCAGGTGTTTCTTTATTTCCTTGATGGTGTCGTCGTCCACGAGGTCGCACTTCGTGATGGCTAAGATGCGGTCCTTGTCCATCAGTTCGGGGTTGTATTTCTTCAACTCGTTGAGCAGGATGTCGTATTCCTTTTTCACGTCGTCGGTGTTGGCAGGCACCATGAACAAGAGGGTTGAGTTGCGCTCGATATGCCTCAAAAACCTAATTCCCAGCCCTTTGCCTTCGGCTGCACCTTCGATGATGCCAGGAATGTCGGCCATGACGAAGCTGCGGTGACCACGATATTTGACGATACCTAAGTTGGGCACCAAGGTGGTGAAGGGATAGTCGGCAATCTCAGGCTTGGCCGCCGAAACGACGGATAAAAGCGTCGACTTGCCCGCATTGGGGAAACCGACCAAACCCACATCAGCCAACAGTTTGAGTTCCAAAGTGATCCACTCTTCTTGGCTTGGCTCGCCAGGTTGGGCGAATTTGGGTGCCTGCAAGGTGGCCGTCTTGAAAAAGGCGTTGCCCTTGCCGCCGCGTCCGCCTTTGAGCAGCACGACCTCTTGACCGTCTTCTGTGATTTCGGCAATCTGTGTGTGGTCTTCGGCATGGAATGCCACCGTGCCAAGCGGCACGTCGATATAAATGTCGTCGCCAGCGGCACCGGTGAGTTGGTTTTTGCCCCCAGGCACACCGTCGCCGGCATAGATGTGCTTGGTGTAGCGTAGGTGGAGCAAGGTCCAGAGTTGGGCGTTGCCGCGCATGACGACGTTGCCGCCACGACCGCCGTCGCCACCGTCAGGGCCGCCTTTGGGGATGTATTTCTCCCTGCGGAAATGCAGCGAGCCGGCACCGCCCTTGCCCGAGCGGCAGAAAATCTTCACGTAGTCAACAAAATTCGAGGTCATAATTTAGCATTTTTGACTCGGGGCTTCGAGACTTCGGGACTTCGGGGCGTCGCCAGTCCCCTCGTCTCGCGTCTCGCAGTCTCGCGTCCATTAAAACTCATCAATATATTCAACGCCTTCGTCATTGTCGTATCGGTCGCAGTCGAAGTTGAGGTCGACGCCGGGGATGTAAGGCTTCTCAAAGTCGCCCTTGCTGATGTTCAGGCCCTTGTCGGCATACACCTTTTTCATATATAAGGCCCAAATGGGCAGCGCGGTGTGCGAGCCTTGTCCGAGCTTGGTGGAGCGGAAGTGCACGCTGCGGTCTTCGGCACCCACCCACACGCCCGTGGTGAGATCGGGGGTGATGCCCATGAAATAGCCGTCGCTGTTCTTTTGCGTCGTTCCGGTCTTGCCGGCCACTGGGTTGGTGAAGCCGTAGGTCGAGCGCAGGCGGATACCTGTTCCGCTTTGCACCACGCCTTTCATCAGCTCGATCATCTTGTAGGCGGTCAGCTCGCTCATGGCTTCCGACTCTTCGGGGCTGAAGCGTTGGATGACGTTGCCGTTCTTGTCTTCGATGCGGGTGATGAACATGGGCTTGATGTAAACGCCTTGGTTGGCGAAGGTGCTCATGGCGCCTACCATCTCTATCAGTTTCAGGTCGCAAACGCCTAAGCAGATGGCGGGCACGGCATCAATGGGCGACTCCACGCCCATGCGGCGGGCTTGTGCGATGACGGCATTGGGCCCGAAGCGGTTCATCAGATAGGCCGAGATCCAGTTGTTGGACTGGGCCAACGCATATTTCAAGGTGATCTCTTCGCCTACACGCCCTCCCGAGTTACCTGGCGACCAGAACTTCCCGTCCTCCAACTGTATGTTGTAGGGTATGTTGGGTATTCTCGTGCAGGGTGTGTATTCGCCTTCCTGCATGGCCAACGAATAGAGGAACGGCTTGAAGGTGGAACCCACCTGACGGCGGGCTTGCGTGACGTGGTCGTACATGAAGAAACGGTAGTCCAAGCCGCCAACGTAGGCCTTCACATGGCCCGTGTGCGACTCGATGCTGACCAAGCTGGCTTGCAGGAACCACTTGTAGTAGCGGATGGAGTCCATCGGGGTCATCACCGTGTCGATGGGGCCGTCCCACGAGAACACGGTCATGCGAACGGGGCGGTCAAACTCGGCCCTGATGGAGTCTTCGGGCATCCCTTCGTTCTTGAGGCTGCGGTAGCGGTCGGTGCGCTTCATCGAGGTCAGGAGGATGTGGTCGATTTCGTCGGCGGTCACGTTGGAGAAGGGGGCGTTCTTTTGGCCTTTCCAGTGCTTGTAGAACATGGGTTGCAGCTCCTTGCCCATAAACTCCTTGACGGCCTCCTCGGCATAGCGTTGCATCCGCGAGTCGATGGTGGTGTAGATGCGCAGGCCGTCGCGGTAGATGTTATAAGGCGTGCCGTCGGCGCGTTTGGTGTTTTTGGCCCATTCGTTCAGCTCGCCACGCAGGAACTCGCGGAAGTAGGTGGCCTGTCCGCTGTTGTGGTCCTTGATGCTGAAGTGGGTCATGTCGATGGGAATTAGCGAGATGGAGTCGCATTCGGCCTGGGTGATGAAACCGTTGTCGGCCATCTTTTGGAGCACGAGGTTGCGGCGTCCCATCGAGCGTTCGGGGTTGCGCACGGGGCTGTAGCGGGTGGGCGCGTTGACCACGCCGGCCATCAAGGCGCATTCCTCGATGTTCATTTCGCTGGGTTTCTTGTCGAAGAAGGTGCTGGCCGCCGAGCGGATGCCGAAGGCGTTGTGGCCGAAAGCCACCGTGTTGAGATACATGGCGATGATTTCTTCCTTCGAGTAGTTGTGTTCCAGCTTGGTGGCGGTGATCCATTCCTGGAACTTGCGCAGCACGAGCTTGGGCTTGCTGAGGTTTTCGCCACGCGGGAAGAGGTTTTTGGCCAGCTGTTGCGTGATGGTCGAGCCGCCGCCTTTCTTTCGTCCCGTCAGGAGGCCGAAAGCCACGCGCAGCAAGGCCCGCTCGTCGATGCCGGAGTGCTCGGTGAAGCGTTCGTCCTCGATGCTGATGAGGGCTTCGGGCATGTAGTGCGAAAGCTCGGCATAGCGAACGTTGCTGCGGTTTTCCACGTAATAGGAACCCAACAGCTTACCGTCGGCGGAGATGATCTCGGTGGCCAAGTTGGTGCGCGGGTTCTCCAGCTCGTCGAAGGTGGGCATGGTGCCGAACACGCCTTTGGCGACGCAGAAGAAAAACAACACGAGCAGCAGCAAGAAGCCTCCAAACACGATCCACAAGTTGCGGATAGCCCTCGGCGATTCCTGCTGTTTCCTTGTTTTCTTTTTGTTCTTGTTATCCATCAGCAAATCCAGATTATCAATTCTCAATTCTCAATTGTCAATTCTCAATTATATAAATCCCAATATCCGAAATACCTTTTAAGACGGGTTCGCGCATGGCTTGCTCGATCTCGAAATGGTAGGTTCCCGTGAGGGGGAAACGCAGGTTCTCGTTGAGCGGCACGGTGAGGTCGCGCATCGAGCCGCTGCCTTTGCCGATCCAGCGGCCTTCGGGCGTGGCAAGGGTGCATTCGATGGTGTCGTGCGTGACATTGCCGTTGGGCATCCGGGTGTGGAGGAAGACGAAGAGGTTGCTGTAGCGGTAGTTTTCGAGGTGGCGCAGCCCGATGCCGAACACATAGCCGCTGATGGTGTCGTTGATGTCGACGTCGAAGGCCACGCGGTCTTTTTGTCGCCATTCGGCTTCGGGGATCACGGTGCGCTTGTCGAACGAGTCGTTGGTGCAGCTCGCAAACGCCAATAGCAACAGTATATAGATTAGCTTTTTCATCAGTCACTCATTTTCTTGAGGTCGGCCTCGCCGTAGCCTTCGTTGGTGTTGGTGTGGGCTTCTGTCGTAACGGCAAAGTCTTCCAGTTTCTTGGGCTTCTGCCCTTTCTTGTTCATGGCGATGATGTCTTTCACCTTGGCGACGGGGATGGCCATGATGTTGCTCTTGTCGGTGGTGTAGGAATACCACATGATGCCTTTGAAGACGTCGTTCTTCTGGTGCACGGCGTCGCCGCTCTCGAAGTGCAGCACGATGTTGGGGTCGGAGAAGGCTTTGAGCGCCTCCACGTAGGCCTCATACTCGTAGTTGAGGCAGCATTTCAGCTTGCCGCACTGTCCGGCCAATTTCTGAGGGTTGGGCGAGAGCTGTTGCACACGGGCCACGCCTGTGGTGACCGACTGGAAGTCGGTGATCCACGAGGCGCAGCACAGCTCGCGGCCACACGAGCCTATGCCGCCCAATTTGGCCGACTCTTGCCTGACGCCGATTTGTCGCATCTCGATGCGGATGTGGAACTCCTCGGCCAATTTCTTGATCAGCTCGCGGAAGTCGACGCGACCGTCGGCGGTGTAGTAGAAGATGGCCTTCGTCTTGTCGCCCTGGTATTCCACGTCGTTGAGCTTCATTTCCAACCCAAGGTTGTCGATGATGGTGCGTGTGCGGGCCAAGGTGCTGTCTTCCAACTTGATGGCGGCAAGCCATTTCTCCACGTCGTTGGCGCGGGCGCGGCGGTATATCTTCTTCATCTCGGCGATGGGCGTGCGGTATTTCTTGCGCTTCAGCTGGCGCTTGACGATGTCGCCCAAGAGGGTGACGATGCCGATGTCGTGCCCGATGGCGGTCTCAACGGCCACAAACTCGCCCACCTCAAGGTCGAGGTCTTCGGGATAGACGAAATAGTCCTTGCGGTCGTTCTTAAAGCGTACCTCGGCCAAGCACACCTTGCCTTCTATTTCCTTGTTCTCATAGTCTTTCAGCCAGTCGAATTGGCTCAGCTTGCACCTGCCGCAGGCCAGCACCTTTTGGCCGGGAACGTAAGGCTCCTCAAGCCTGCAGCCACGGTTGATCAGTTGCTTCTCTATGCTGGAATCGTGTTCTTTATGTTGATTTTCAGTCATTTCTCAAAAATAAAATGATGGTTGTGTATAAATTGCAAAAGTACGAAAAAAAATGTTTACCTTTGCACATTCTTAAAACATCGCATCAAATCGTATTATTGTACAATAAAAAACACATCATCATGAAAAAAGGTATTGTCATCATTGTCGCCCTTGTCGCCTTGGTCGCCATTTGGGGCGTTAGCGTTTATAACGGATTGGTTACCAAGCAGGAAGGTGTTGAAAAGGCTGTCGGTAACGTGCAAACGGCCTACCAACAGCGTGCCGACCTCATCCCCAACTTGGTCGCCACGGTGAAGAACTATGCCGAGTATGAAGCTGGCACCCTGACCGCCGTCGTCGAGGCACGCGCCAAGGCCACACAGGTCACGCTCGACGCCAACAACCTGACCGAGGAGAACATCAAGGCTTTTCAGGCCGCGCAAGACCAGATGTCGGGGGCGCTGTCGCGCCTGTTGGTCACGGTGGAGCAATATCCCGACCTGAAGGCTAACCAGAACTACCGCGACCTTCAGGAGAAGCTCGAAAGCTGCGAGAACGGCATCGCCAATGCTCGTCGGCAGTTTAACGATGCGGCCCAAACGTTCAACACGTCGGTGCGTCGCTTCCCCGGCAACATCATCGCCAGCATGTTCGGCTTCGAGAAGAAACCCTACTTCGAGGCTTCGGAAGGCGCCGAGAAAGCACCCGACGTGAAGGAACTTTTTAATTAAAAACAAAAAAAACTTGCATCGTTTTTTTCAAACACATATTTTTGCACCTCTAAAAGACAAAAAATATGTGTGGAATAGTTGCTTATGTAGGCCCGCAAGAGGCCTATCCTATCCTCATTGAGGGCTTGAAGCGCCTCGAATATCGTGGCTATGACAGCGCCGGCGTGGCGTTGCTCAACGAGGCCGACGAACTGAATGTTTACAAAGCCAAAGGCAAGGTCTCCGACTTGGAGGCCTTTGCCGCTTCCAAAGACGTGAGCGGCCATATCGGCATCGCGCACACCCGTTGGGCCACCCACGGAGAGCCCAACCAGGTGAACGCCCACCCGCACCGCTCGCAATCGGGCAACTTGGCCCTAATCCATAACGGCATCATCGAGAACTACCTGAGTCTGCGCAAGGAATTGGAGAAACGCGGGTTCACCTTCCTGTCGTCGACCGACACCGAGGTGCTCACCAACCTCATCGAGGACGTGCAACAGAGCGAGCATGTCGACCTCTTCGAGGCCGTGCGCATCGCCTTGAACCACGTCGTGGGTGCCTACGCCATCGCCATCGTCGAGAAAGGCCACCCCGACGAACTGATTGCCGCACGCAAGGGTAGCCCCATGGTGATTGGTATCGGCGAGGGCGAGTATTACATCGCCTCCGATGCCACGCCCATCGTGGGCCGCACCCAGAAGGTGGTTTACCTTGAGGACGAGCAGGTGGTTCGCATCAAGCTGGGCGAGGAGCTGCACATCAAGACCATACACGACGTGGAGGCCATGCCCTACGTCCAAGAGCTGAAGATGAACCTCGATAGCATCGAGAAAGCCGGCTTCGACCATTTCATGATGAAGGAAATCTACGAACAGCCGGCCATCGTGCGCGACACGATGCGTGGCCGTCTGCATCCCGAGAGCAACACCGTGCGCCTCGGCGGCATCATCCAATACGAAAAGCAGCTGCTTTATGCCGATAACATCGTCTTCGTGGCTTGTGGCACGTCGTGGCACGCCAGCCTCGTGGGCAGCTACCTCATCGAGAAGTTGGCGAAAATCCGCGTGAAAGTGGAGTATGCCTCCGAGTTCCGTTATCGCGATCCCGTGGTGACACCTCACGACGTGGTGATTGCCGTGTCGCAGTCGGGCGAGACCGCCGACACTTTGGCCGCCATCCAGTTGGCCAAGGAGAAGGGTGCAGTGGTTTTGGGTATTTGCAATGTCATCGGATCGTCCATTTCAAGGGTTACCGACGCGGGCATCTACACCCATGCCGGTCCCGAAATCGGTGTTGCCTCCACCAAGGCGTTCACCTCGCAGGTGACGGTGATGGCCATGCTGGCCTTGCGCCTCGCCGAACTGAAAGGCTCGATGAAAGACGAGGAGCGTCAGGCCTTCATCAAAGAGCTTGACACCATCCCCGAAAAGATACAATGGACCCTCGACCACAGTGGCCATGTGAAAGATATCGCCGAGAAATACAAGGATGTACACAACATGCTGTATTTGGGGCGCTTGCAGAATTATCCTGTGGCCCTCGAAGGTGCCTTGAAGTTGAAGGAAATCTCATACATCCATGCCGAAGGCTATCCCGCCGCCGAAATGAAGCATGGCCCCATCGCCTTGATCGACAAGGATATGCCCGTGGTGTTCATTGCCACCAACCACAGCACCTACGAAAAGGTGATTAGTAATATACAAGAGGTGAAGGCACGTAATGGAAAGATTATCGCCGTGGTGAGCCAAAAGGACGTGCTGGCGCGCAAAATGGCCGACTATGTCATCGAGATCCCGGAGACGGAGTGCCTCTATTCGCCTTTGCTTGCAACTGTGCCGCTGCAAATCTTGGCCTATTACATCGCCGTGATGCGAGGCTGCAACGTCGACCAGCCACGAAATTTGGCGAAATCTGTTACGGTAGAGTAAAAAAATGAAAAACAGCCTCGAAACTCGAGGCTGTTTTCGTAGTACCGAAGGCCGGGATCGAACCGGCACGAGTGTTACCTCATCGGTTTTTGAGACCGACGCGTCTACCGATTCCGCCACTTCGGCATGGTCGTCACCGTTGAACGAGGCTGCAAAAGTACACATTTTTTTGTTCCCGACAATAAAATAATGAAAAAAATATGTTTTTGCCTTGTCCGCTTCAAGAAATTCCCTAATTTTGCAGCCCGAAAGTCAACCTCAATATCCCACAAACCATGTCTGGAAGATTCGTTTCCATTTTCGCCGGCAGGGCCACCAAGGAACTCGGTACCAAGATTGCCGAAGCCTATGGCGCCCCCCTCGGCAAGTCGTCGGTCGTCGTCTTCTCCGATGGCGAATTCCAACCTTCATACGAGGAGAGCATCCGTGGCCGCCATGTGTTCATCGTGCAGTCCACCATGCCCTCCACCGATAACCTTATGGAGCTGCTGCTGATGATTGATGCCGCCAAGCGTGCCTCGGCCCACAAGATCATCGCTGTGATTCCTTACTTTGGTTGGGCACGTCAGGACCGCAAGGACCAGCCGCGCGTGAGCATCGGTTCGAAATTAGTGGCCAACCTGTTGGTGGCCGCCGGTGTCAACCGCATCATCACGCTCGACCTCCATGCCGACCAAATTCAGGGCTTCTTCGACATCCCTGTCGACGCCCTTTATGCCTCCAGCCTCTTCATCGACTACATCCAGAAGATGCAAATCGACGACCTGATGATGGCTTCGCCCGACGTGGGCGGCTCGAAGCGTGCCTCGGCATACGCCAAGCGCCTCGGCTGCGACCTCGCCATCTGCCACAAGCAACGCTCGCGTGCCAATGTGGTCGACTCGATGACCCTCATCGGCGACGTGACGGGCAAGAACGTCATCCTCGTCGACGACATCATCGACACGGCTGGCACCATCGTCAAGGCAGGCCAGGTATTGATGGACAACGGTGCCAAGAGCGTCCGCGCCTTCGCCACCCATGCCGTTTGCAGCGGCCCCGCCATGGAACGCTTGGACAACTCGGTGTTCAGCGAGGTGGTGGTCACCGACTCCATCCCGTTGCCTGACAACGCCTCCAAGAAAATCAAGGTGGTGAGCACTGCGGCCTTGTTTGCCGATGTCATCCACCGCGTGGAATCCTACGAATCCATCAGTTCGTTGTTCAAATAATGCAAATCCTGTAAAGACGTGGCACGCCGCGTCTCTACAATATCAAATAACAAATAAATAATCAACAATTTAACAATCAACACAATGAAAACTGTATCATTGAGCGGTTCTCTTCGCGAGAACGTAGGGAAAAAGGATACTAAGGCTTTGCGTAAGGCCGAAATGGTTCCATGTGTCATGTACGGTGCCGGCGAGGAGCAGATTCACTTCGCCACTGCCGAGAAGAACTTCACCAAGATCCTCTTCACCCCCGAGACCTACATCATCGACTTCGAAGTCAACGGTAAGGTCTACAAGACCATCCTGCAAGACATCCAGTATCACCCTGTGACCGACAAGGTGCTGCATGCCGACTTCCTCATCGTGAAGGAAGACAAGCCCATCACCGTGGTGCTGCCCGTGGCCCTCGAAGGCTCGGCTGCCGGTGTGATGCGTGGCGGCAAACCCAAAATGGGTGTGAAGAAGGTGAAGGTCTGCGGTCTCATCAAGGACCTGCCCGACTACATCAACGTCAACATCAGCAACGTCAACATCAACGAAGCCATCAAGGTGAAGGACCTCAACATCGAGAATGTGACCCCCGTCACCCCTGGCTACACCGCCATCTTTGCCGTCAACGCCGCCCGTGGCGCTGCTGTGGCCGAAGAAGAGGCTGCAGAATAATCAATTTATTCAACCATACGAATAGGCCGTCTTCGGGCGGCCTTTTTTTTGACTTATGAAATACCTGATTGCCTGTTTGGGAAATATCGGCGCCGAATACGACAACACGCGCCACAATATCGGCTTCAAGATTGCCGACCGCTTGGCGAAGGACCTCGAAGCCTCGTTCACGACAAGCCGCTTGGCACAGGTCGCGGAGATGAAATACCGAGGCAAGACCTTGGTCGTCATCAAGCCGACGACTTACATGAACCTGAGCGGCAAGGCGGTGAAGTATTGGCTCGACCAAGAGAAGATTCCCATCGAGAACCTTTTGGTGGTCAACGACGACATTGCGCTGCCCTTGGGCACGTTGCGAATGCGCAAGCAAGGTGCCGACGGAGGCCACAATGGCCTGACCGACATCATCGAGAAATTGGGCACCAACGTGTTCTGCCGGTTGCGTTTCGGCCTCGGCGACGACTTCCCGCGTGGCCGTCAGATTGATTTCGTCCTTGGCCATTGGAAGCCCTCGGAAGAACCCATCGTAGACGAAAAAGTTGATGTTGCCGTCGAAATCATCAAGAGCTTCGTTGTGCAAGGGCCTGATAGGACGATGAATATATTTAATAAGAAGTAAAGGGATTCAGAAGAATCAAATTTCTATAACCCGCGTAAACGACATTTTTTTGTCACTTTGCGCGGATTATAACTTTATTTTCCGCGTTAAGCGCAGTTTTTTGTCGCTTTGCGCGGATTATGATTTTATTTTTGGCTATGAAGGCATAAAAACATGCTCTCATAGCCAAAAATAATCGTTTTTAGGGTGTTTTTCTGGACTGCTTCGTGCCTCGCAGTGACGCGAAGCGAGTCTTACATCTCTGCCTCGCGGGCTTTCTTGTCTTTCAGCGAGCCTTCGAAGATGTCGAAGCAGACGAAACGGCATTCGAGCGGACCGTTCCATACGGGGATCTTGGCTGTGGGCTTGAGGCCGACGTGACGCAGGGCCACGGCATCGTCGGTGATGAGCCAGCACTGGAAGCCTTGGAAGTTGTGCTTCAGCGTACGGCCGATTTCCTCATACACGTTGTCGATGTCGTCTTCATCCAAACGGTCGCCGTAGGGCGGATTGATGACCACGATGCCGCCGCCTTCGGGTGGGGTGAGGTCGTGCATGTCTTTCTTCATCAGGTGGATGTCGTGTTGCAGGTGGGCGTAGTTGATGTTGCCTTCAGCGATGGCAATGGCCTTGGGCGAGCGGTCGGAGGCCCAAATCTCGTATTCGAAATCGCAGATTTTGGCATCGGCTTCTTGGCGGATGCGCTGCCAGAGGTCGGCATCGTAGTCGTCCCATTTCATGAAACCCCATTGCTTGCGGTAGTAGCCGGGCGGAATCTTCATCGCGTACATGGCCGCCTCGATGGGCAGCGTGCCCGAGCCGCACATGCAGTCGAGGAAGTTGCAGTCGGCCTTCCAGCCTGTGAGTTGGATGAGGCCGGCGGCAAGCACCTCGTTCATCGGGGCCTTGTCGACTTGTTTGCGGTAGCCGCGATGGTGGAGGCTCTCGTTGGAGCTGTCGAACAGGATGGTCACCTTGTCCTCGCGGATGTGCAGATTAATCCTCAAATCAGGGTTCAAGGTGTTGATGTTGGGGCGGATGCCATAAATGTCGCGCAGCTGATCAACGATGGCGTCTTTCATTTTCAGGCCCGCGTATTGCGAGTGGGTGAAATAGCCTCCGCTGGTGACGGCATCGATGCAAAACGTCTGGTAGGTGCGGATGTAGTCGGTCCAGTTGATTTCCTGCACTTGGCTGTAGAGGCCTTCGGGTGTCTTGGCGAAGAAGTTTTTGATGGGCTTGAGCACTTTGAGGGCGGTTCGCACCTCATAATTAATGCGGTACATCAGTTCCTTGTTGCCTTCGCAGATGACGGCGCGGTGCATCGGGCGCACGTTTTTTGCCCCAAGGGCCTTGATTTCTTTGGTCAGCACGTCTTCGAGGCCGGCGGCGGTTTTGGTTATTAATTGGTAATTGTCTTCCACGGGATGAAATTTTCGGCAAAGATAGGTTTTATTGTTGAATCGTCGAAGTGTTTATTCGTTTAATTGTTGAATCAATGCGAAATTCAGGAAGGGATACGGATTTTTTTACTAAATTTGCAGCCGTTTTTCGCAAATCTTGAAACACAAAGTATTCGGCGAAGTCAATTTTGAATTTTGAATTTTAAATTTTAAATCTTTAAATTACATGAAGAAAGTATTAGGAATCATCGCGATGGCCATCATGGTTTCGGTGGGTCGCGTGTATGCCGATGAAGGCATGTGGCTCCCGATGTTCGTCGAGCGCCTGAACTATGTTGACATGCAGAAGATGGGGCTGCAACTGACCCCTGAAGAGCTTTACAGCATCAACCACAGCAGCTTGAAGGATGCCATCGTGGGCCTCGGCAGCGATGCCATGCCGCGCGGCTTCTTCTGCACGGGCGAGATCGTGAGCGAGCACGGCTTGCTGTTCACCAACCACCACTGCGGCTACGGTGCCATCCAAAAGCTCAGCTCCGACGAGCACGACTACCTGAAGGACGGTTTCTGGGCCAAGAATTACGGCGAAGAATTGCCCGCCCCCGAAATGACCGCCTCGTTCCTCGTCCGCATGGAAGACGTCACCAAGGACATCATGGGCGTCATTACCGGCGACATGGACTATCAAGACCAGCAGGCTGCCATCCGTAAGAAAATCAAGGAGATGGAAACCGCTGCCTCCGAAAATGGCAAGTACAACCCCGTCATCAAAGGTTTCTTTGAGGGCAACGAGTACTACATGTTTGTCTACCAAGTGTTCCCCGACGTGCGCCTCGTGGGCGTGGCCAACTCTTCGATTGGCAAGTTTGGTGGCGACACCGACAACTGGATGTGGCCTCGCCACACTGGCGACTTCTCCATTTTCCGCGTTTATGCCGACAAGGACGGTAACCCCGCCGCCTACAGCAAGGACAATGTGCCGCTCACGCCCAAGCACCACCTGCCCATTAGCCTCGATGGTGTGAAGAAGGACGACTTCACCATGATCTGGGGCTTCCCCGGCACGACCGAACGCTATATGTCGAGCTATGGCATTGACTACAACGTGGACACTTTCTATCCCGCCATCGTCGACATCTTCGGCACGCAACTCGCCGTGATGGAAGAATACATGAAGGCCGACGACCACATCAACCTGATGTATGCCGACAACCACGCCGGTTTGGCCAACACCTGGAAGAACTTCCAAGGCCAAATCCTCATGCTCCGCAAAAACAAGGTCTCTGAAACTAAGGTCGCCTTGGAGAAGGACTTCACCAAGTGGGTCAACGCCGACCCGAAGCGCAAGGCCGAATATGGCAACGCCCTCCCGAACCTCAAAGAGGCCTACAAGACCTTGGGCGAGGTGGCCAAGAGCATCTATTATCCCAACTTCGTTTCAGGCATCGGCGCCGCTGGTATCGCTTCCCAGTTCGGTTCCTACTATCAAGCCTATCTCGACAAGGACAAGGAGTCGATGGAGATGTCGCTGATGCTGCTGCAAGCCATGGATGTCGACAACCTTTTTGCCGAGAGCGACCCGCAGGTGGAGAAGAAGACCTTCAGCGAGATGCTGAAGACCTACAAGAAGGCTTTCAAGGCCGAGGAACTGCCCGAAATCTACACCATCATCGACAAGAAGTTCAAAGGCGACATCGATGCGTTCACTGAGGAGGTATACACCAATTCCATCTTCGCCACGCCCGAGAGCATCAAGGCTTTCATTGCCAAACCCAACCCCAAGAAGATCGGCAAGGACTATGCCTACATCATGAACACCTCGATGATGGAAGTCATCATGGGTGCCATGGGCGATTACCGCAACGCCATGCAAGCCGTCAGCGAGAACGACCACGTCTTCGTGAAGGGTCTGCGTGAGTATTACGCCGCCACCCAACCCGGCAAGAGCCTCTATCCCGATGCCAACTCGACGATGCGCATGAGCTACGGCTCGGTGCAAGACTACATGCCTGCCGATGCCGTGCACTACGACTATGTGTGCACCGCCAATGGTATCCTTGAGAAATACGTGCCTGGCGACTACGAGTTCGACGCCCCCAAGCGCCTCATCGACCTCATCGAGAAGAAAGACTTCGGTGCCTATGCCGACGACAACGGTGAACTGATCGTGTGCTTCCTGTCGACCAACGACATCACGGGCGGCAACTCTGGCAGCCCCATCATGAACGGCAAGGGCGAACTCATCGGCTTGGCCTTCGACGGCAACTGGGAAGCCATGAGCGGCGACGTCAACTTTGAGCCTCGCCTGCAACGCACCATCAACGTCGACATCCGTTACGTGCTCTTCATCATCGACAAGTACGCCGGTGCCACCAACCTCATCGACGAACTCGACATTCGCAAGGGCGAACCCAAGCCGCTGCGCGTGGAAGAGGAGAAAATCTAAATTATAACGACGCAAAATTTTGCGTCTCTACCGCAAAAAAACGGTCAATTTAACACATTGGCCGTTTTTTTTGTGTATTTTTGCCTCGAGAATCTTAGCATTATGGCAAAAATCCGATTTGGCATATTGTGGAGCCTTTTCCTCGCCCTCGTTTCGGCGCAAGCCCAAACCGACACTGTGGTGTTTTCGGCCCATGGTGGCTTTTATGAAGAGACTTTTGCGCTCGAACTGTTCAGTTCCAACCCGCAGAACCACATCCGTTTTACCCTTAATGGTAACCGCCCAACGGCGCAATCATCCTGTTATGAGGTGCCGTTGCAGATGGATTGCAGCCTCTATTCGAAATCCGACATCTACACCATCGTCAACTGTCCCCATCCTGATTTCTTCCTGCCCGACAGCATTCGCCATTGCATCGTGATTCGAGCGGCGGTTTTCGACGAGAACGACAGTTGTGTGAGCAAGGTGGTCACCAATAGCTATTTCATCCGTGCCTTGGGATGCGACACGCATGGCTTGCCTGCCGTTTCGCTTTGCGCCGACTCGTTGGATTTGTTTGGCTACGAGCGAGGCATTCTCGTTCCTGGCATTCATTTTAACCCGTATAACCCTTATGCGACAGGCAATTATTTCATGAAAGGCCGCGAATGGGAACGGCAGAGCAACTTCGAGTTTTATGAAGCCGGTGGCAGCGTTGGCGTCAACCAGCTATTGGGGTTGCGCACCCATGGCAAGCAGTCGCGCTGGCGCAGCCATAAGGGCTATTCCCTCTATGCCCGCGAGGAGTATGGCAAGAAGCGCATTCACTACAGGTTTTTTGACACCACACCGTTGGAGAAATTCAAGCACCTCACCCTGCGCCCGTTTTTGAGCACATGGAATGGCGCTGGCTGCCAGGATCATCTCTGCAACCTCATAGCCCATCCGCTCGACGTGGAGACCCTCTCGTCGCGCCCTTGCGTGTTGTTCATCAACGGCGAGTATTGGGGCGTGTATTATGTGGAGGAGAAACCCGACGAGAACTATTTGGAAGACCACCTTGGCGTGAACAAGGATCGTGTCACCATCATCAAGGAATGGTACGAGGTGGAATGCGGCAGCCCCGACAACTTCGATGCGCTGCTTGCCTGGATGGAGCAGGCCGACCTTGCCGACGAGGAGCAATATGCCTATGCCGTAGCGCATATCGACATTTCCAATTTCATCGACTATTTTGTATTCGAGCTTTTCGCCCTCAACCTCGACTGGCCTGCCACCAACACACGCTGCTGGCAGGAGGGCGACGGCAAGTGGCGCTGGATCTTCTACGACGGCGACGGGTGCTTGGTCGAGTATGACGATTTCAATGCCTTCGCCAATGCCACCTATGAGGGCGAACCAGTTTGGCCTACCAACAGCAGGGCCACACTGTTCTTCAGGCGCTTGCTTGACAACGAAGGGTTCAAGGCGCAGTTTTGCAGCCGTTTCAACACGTTAGCGGCAACCACATTCGCCTATCAAAACACCAAACCCTATTTCGACGACATCTACCAAGCCTTGCAGCCCGAGGTGCCCAACCAAATAGAACGCTTCAACGTGCCGCACACCATTGGCGTATGGGAGAACTACAGTATGCCCGTGATTCACTCTTTCCTGATGCACAGGCCTGGCCATGTCATCGCCGAATTGATCGAGTTCTTGTCGGTCGCGGAACCTGTGGCCCATGTGGCGAAATGCTATCCCAACCCTTTCACTGAGGAGCTGCGCATTGTCGTTGATGCCGAGAGCTTCGGCGCAAAGGAGGTGGCTGTTTACGATGTGATGGGGCGGAGAGTCTACGCGCAGCCGTATTGGTTGGACAAAGGGGATAATGAGATTGTGCTTCATCCCAATCTAAGCCCGGGAGTGTATTTGTTGCAAGTGGGTGGGCATTCGCAGCGCATCGTGCGGCTTTAGGGCGTTTCCAAGCTGTAGTAGTTCTTCTTGATGAGCCTGTTGACGATCCAGCGGGCGTCAATCAGCGTTTGTTCCTCCACGGAAAGGCCGTTCTTCAGGGCTTTTTCCTCGATTTGTTTCATGGTGGTGGGATTGCTGCGGATTTGTTGCAGCATGTCGCCGACCAAGCTCTCCACGCGGTCGCGTTTGGCTTCGGGGTCGGCCATGTCGCGCATCAGGGGTCGGCCTTCGATGATGTTGTGGGCTTCCATGAGCAGCACTTGTTCCAACTTGGCGTTTTGGATGACGGTTTGGCAGGTCGACAGGTTCCACATCCAGGCCGAGTCTTTCTTGATTTCGTTGATGGCGACGATTTCCTTTATCCTCGGGTTGCGCAGGGCGGGGAGGCTGTCGGAGGCCAGTTCGGGAAAGTAGCGTTCGGGATGGTTGTAAACCAACTGTGTGGCTTTCGGCCAAAGTTGTTGGTAGTTGCTGTCGGCAAGTGGCGCATCAATCGAGGCCAAGGTGAGGCTGTCGCGCCAGAGGCTGTCGATGATGCGGATGTAGGTCGGGTTGATGTCGTCCAGGCTGTAGCAAAGGTTGAGGATGGTCTTTGCGGCAAAGTCGGAGGTGCCTTTGTTCATCTGGTTGCCCGTGGTGAACCACACCACATAGTCGAAGCTGAGGAGCTTTTCGAGGAAGTCCAATTGGTTCACTTTGTTGGTCTCGGTCAGGTTTTGGCCTGAATAGGCGGTGGAGAAATAGTACCAAAACTCGGTCGTCTCAAACATTTCGTTGAAGGGCACGAAGAGGTTCATGGCCCAGAAATAGGAATTTCCGATGAAGAGCACTTTGGGCTTCATGCAGCTTGTGTCGGCCTCAATGCTGACGTGGCGGCGCGGACAGTAGCCGTATTGGTGGCGAAGGGGGAGGGCCAAGTTGAGGAGCAGTTCAAGGTCGTTGTCGTAGTCGTGGTCGCGTTCGGGGGTCTCGTAGGCCTCGCCGATATGGATTTTGGGCAGTTTTGTGCCTTTCAGTTGGCTCATGAGGCTTGTCAGCGTGTCGGCGGCGTAGACCGATGGGAAGATCCAATGCGCCCCGGCTTGGGGGATGAGCGGATAGTCGACCGTGTCTTTGATTTTGCGGAACCAGCGCGTCATTTCAATGTGGGGAAAGCCGATTTCGCTGAAGCGTTGGGCGAAATGGTCGCAGGCGTTGAAGTTTGTGGTGTCTTTTTCCCCATCGGGCAGGAACTCGGGATAGAGGAAGCTCTTTTCGGGGGCCATGAAAACCAAGAGGTCGACGCCGTTCTCTTTCAGGATTTGGCGCGCCCAGCTCATGTATTTCGCCTCGCGGTCGAACTTCTCGCGGGCCTCGTCGACGGAAGGATGCCAGCGGAGCAGCTCCTGGCCGTAGTAGTCCCTGACGCTTTGGGGATAGTAGAGCCAGCCTTGCTTTCCGGCCACGATGTCGTGGGCGTATGTCTTGCGGTAGAAGCCCCAAAGGTATTGGTTGTAGAGGCGTATGATGGGTTCGCGGAAGCCGAAGTGTTGGCTCGCGTAGGTCTCCGTTTCTTTGCCGAAACTGCCTGATTGGTAGGCCTCAAGCCCGAATTTTGGCTTGCTGGCTTCTTTGGTGGTGACGCCATTGAGCGGTTTCATAGGCAGCCAATGGAGCCAACCTTGCAGCATGGGCATGAATCCCAGCACTGTGAGCAGGATGAATAGCACGAGGTCGTATTTCGGCTTTTTCCTCATTTATTTCTGTCGCTTTTGCTTGTCCATCTCGATGGCGTAAATGGCATTCAGGCGGAGCATTTCGTCGAGTTCGATGCCACGCTCGACGGCCTGTTGCTTGACGCTTTCGAACCATTCGGGCGTGTTCTTGATGTTTTGGATGATGTTTTGGATGCGCAGTTCCTCGCCTTCAGCGTCGCGGTCGACGAAGGCGTGTTGGGCGGTCTCGCAAAAGCCGAACATGTAGTCGTAGGCGTAGACAGAAGTGGTGATGACCATCACCAAGTCGACTTCGTCAATCACTTTGTACACGTCGGGATAGTATTTCACCTTGCCCAAGAATTCGATTTTCTTGGTGATGACCTCGTCGTTGTATTTCCAGTAGTCGCACCGTCCGAAGGCGTCGGCGAAGGCCGATTCGTGCAGCTGGATGAAATAGCTGTCGGCGATGACGAGGATGTCGGGCTTGCGCAAGGTGGTGTCGCTGAGGGCCATGATGGGCTGTGGGATTGCGGGTTTGCGGATGGGCAATAACAGATTCATCAAGTGCTCGATTTCGCCGTCTTGCTTCGAGTAGTTGGTCGACAGGTTCTCGTCGACGCAAACGATATGCGGCATGTCCTGTCCGATGAGGCTGCCGATTTTTGTCAATACCGAGTCGGCCACGAAGGGGATGGTGCTTTCGGCCCAGTGGGTGCCGTAGCGGGTGTACATGGGATACTTCGTCTGTCCTTTCAGCGATTGGAAATAGCTCAAGAAGTCGATGTGGGGGATGCCGTTTTGCTCGAACAATCGGGTGTAGTATTGCTGCACGTTGAAGGGCATGATGGAGTCGCGGTATTCTTGCGGCATATATTCTGGATACACCCAAGTCTTCGACGGCGCTTCCACGAAAAGGAACTGTGTGCCATGGTTGCGCAGGCTGTCGATGAGCACAAGGGTCTTCTCGATGTTGCGTTGGGCTTCGGCTTCAAAGGCTTCTTGCGATGCGTAGTGGTGCTCAAAAGTCTTGCCTGTCACCTCGTCGAGATACATCTTGAGAAACATTTCCTTGTTTTCGCCACGGATGATGTTGTCGTTGGTCGATTTGCCGAACAGCGAGAACAGACATTGGTTGTAGGATCGGATGCAAACTTCGCGGAAGCCGCTGTTGCGTTTGGCATGGTCGGTCAGGTAGTTTTGGAAAGAGCCGTCGTAATAGGTCTTGAACGTCAGTTTGACGGGTTGCTCGTTGGGGACATAGCCCGACAGGGGCTTCATCTTCACGACATGCGTAAACCCTTGTAATAGCAAGGCGCAGAGCACCGCAAAGACGCAAACGAACTGGATGAGGAAGTGCTTGTTCTTTTTCATGGCTCAGAATCGGAAATAGATGAAGGGATTGAAGTCGGAAACACAAAGCGACCCTGCCGAAAGGACAAACAGTACCAAGGTGATGGCAAACATGGTCCACGAGAGGGGCTTGGAATAATGGTCGGCAAAGATGCTGTCTTGCAGTCGTTGTCCGAAGGGCAACAGTGTAAGGAAAGAGAACGCGATGGCAAGGGCGAAGACGCACCAGAATTGTGCATCGCCGGCCACGGTGAGGCCATCCCTAAACGCGAACAAGGCTTGATAGAAGCCACCGGCATTGGCAGCCGTGTCGACGCGGAAGAGCACCCAACCCATGGCGACCAGGAAGAAGGTGATGACGACCGAAGGAACCGTGCCAGCTTTTTTCAGCAGGTTTTTTAGGAAGAGCTTGTCGGCGCAGATGAACAGACCATGGAAGGCGCCCCAAAGGACGAAGTTCCAGCTGGCGCCGTGCCACAAGCCCGAGAGCAGGAAACAGAGCCATAGGTTGAAATACATGCGTCCCTTGCCTTTGCGGTTGCCGCCGAGCGGGATGTAGAGGTAGTTCATGATGAAGTTGCCCAGGGTCATGTGCCAACGTTTCCAGAACTCGGTGACGCTGCGGCTGGTGTAGGGGTCGTTGAAGTTCTCGGGGAAGCGGAAGCCCATCATCTTGCCAAGGCCGATGGCCATGTCGCTGTAGCCCGAAAAGTCGAAATAGATTTGGAAAGTGTAGGCGAGGATGCCAATCCAGGCGGTACCCGTGGCCAGGTCGCCGTAGTTCATGCCAAACACTTGGTCGGCATAGAGGGCCATGGTGTTGGCAATGAGCACCTTTTTGGCCAAACCGATGACGAAGCGGTAGAACCCCAAAGTGCGGTCTTCCATCGTGCTGGTGCGCGAAACCAGTTGTGCCGCCACGCTGTTGTAGTTGACGATGGGGCCTGCGATGAGTTGCGGGAACATCATGATATACAGCACATAATCGGTCAGCTTCTGGCTGGGCGGTGTCGTGCCGCGATATACGTCGATGGTGTAGGTGATGCTTTGGAAGGTGAAGAACGAGATGCCGATGGGCAGTGCCACTTTCATCCAGCCGATGGGTTCGTGATGCGCCCAACCCAAGATGGCGTTGAGGTTCTCCATGAAGAAGTTGGCGTATTTGAAATAGAGCAGCAGCCCCAAGGCCATGACGACGGAAAGGCCGCAAAGCAATCTCTTCGTACTTGTTTTCTCCGTTTTGGCCATGCCTAGCACCAAAAAATAGTTGACGATGCACTCGCCGACGAGCAGGAAAACGAAGTCGGGCGCGCCGTAGGCGTAGAAAACCAAGGAAAAGAGCAATAGGGTATAGTTTCTGAATTTCTGCGGCGTGACGAAATAGGCTATCAGGAAGATAGGCAGAAAAAAGAAAAGGAAGATGTTGCTGCTGAATACCATAAGATTAGAACCTGAAGTAGATGAATGGGCTAAAGCCGCTGGCATTCAAGGCGCCGAGGCAGAAGATGAAGGCAAGGATACTGACAATGAAGGCCACGATGTGTTGCCGTTTGTTGTATTCGGTGAAATAGACTTTTTCTTGCACTTTGAGGCCGAACTTCGAAAGGGTAAAGAACGAGAAGAAGGCGGCCACAATCATGGTGACATAGAGATGCGGATTGTCGCCGAAGTGGAACGGGGCGAAGTCGAAGGCGAACAGGCGCTTGATGAAAAGCCACGACAGGTCGATGCGCTCGATGCGGAAGAAGCAGCGCGTCAGCACGATGATAAGGAAGGTGAAAAACACGCTTGGGATGCGCCCCAGCCGCTCGTTGAATTTCTTCAAAAACAGCTTGTCGGCACAGATGAAGATGCCTTGCAAGGCACCATAGACCACGAAGTTCCACGCCGCACCGTGCCACAATCCGCTGACCAAGAAGCAGAACCACAGGTTGAAGTATTTTCGGGCTTCGGTCTTCACGCGGCTGCCGCCCAAGGGGAAGTAGAGGTAGTTCTTGATGAACACGCTGAAGGTTTGGTGCCAACGACGCCAAAACTCCGAAATGGTGGTGGAAACATAAGGGTTGTCGAAGTTTTCAGGGAATTTGAAGCCCATCATGCGGCCCAAGCCGATGGCCATGTCGCTATAGCCCGCAAAGTCGAAATAGATCTGGAAAGTGAAGGCGAAGATGGCGATCCAGGCGCTGGTCGAATCGATGGTCGCGATTTTGTTGGCGATGTCGGCCAACTGGGCGGAGGTGAGCACGTCGTAGTTGGAAGGGCCAAGCAATTTGTCGACTTGGAATCCGATGACGTCGGCAATCAACACCTTCTTGCACAAGCCGATGACGAAGCGATAGAAGCCTTGCAGGCGGTCGGTGTAGAGCGACTCGCGGCTGCGGATTTGGTCGGCGATGTCGCAGTAGCGCACGATGGGGCCGGCAATCAGCTGCGGGAACATGACGATGTAGAGCATGTAATCGCTCAGCCGCTGCATCGGCTCGTTCACCTTGCGGTAGGTGTCGAGGGTGTAGGTCACGCTTTGGAACGAGAAGAACGAGATGCCGATGGGCAGCAGGATCTTGGTCCATTGCAGCGGTTGGCCTCCAAACCAGCCACGCACCGCGTTGATGTTTTGCATGGTGAAGTTGCCGTATTTGAAATAGAACAGCAGTCCGATGCTGATGGCTATCGAGATGCCGCAGAGCAGTTTCTTCATTCCGGGCTTCTCCACCTTGTTCATCCAGCGCACCAAGTAGAAGTTGGCGATGACCGACACGATGAGGTGGATGATGAACTCGGGCGCGCCCCAGGCGTAGAATACGAGCGAGGCGAGCAACAGGAAATAGTTGCGAACTTTCTTCGGCAGGATGAAATACACCAGAAAGAAAATCGGCATGAAATAAAGTAGGAATACGTTGCTACTGAATACCATAGGTTCTATAGTTTAATTAAACAGTTCTCCTTTTTCGATTTGTCGTTTGATGACCCACTGGGCATCTTGTTCCAGAATGGTGTCGATGGGCAGTCCGCGCTCGCGGGCTTTCTTTTCTATCATCTCCATCTGTTTGGGATAGTTGCGCCAGCCTTCTATCATCTTGTCTTTCTTGGCGCGGATGAAGGCGGCGGTGTCGGTCACGATCGCCGTTTGGTTGATTTCGTTCAGGGCTGCCTCGATGCGCTTGGTGTTGCGGATGGTGGGCATGGCCTCGCCTTCGAGGCCGGGGATGCGCTCGGGGTTGTTTTTCAGCATCCAGGTGATGTCGGCGCGGAGCTCGTCATCGGTCATGTCTTCGTAGCCTTTCGTGTGGCGCATTTGGTTCATGAGGTCGACGACGGTGGCCTCAAAGAGGCTGTCGCTCACGCAAAGCTGCAACAGGGCGTCCTTGGCGAAGCCGTAGGTGGCCTCCCACCATTGGTGGCCAGCCGAGTAGAACACCACATAGTCGGCATTGAGGATATGGCGCAGGCGGTCGATGTCTTTCACGTTCTCTTTCATGCCGTCGAAGCCCTCGAAGGCGGTGTTGTTGTAGAACCAAATTTCCTTGTCGGCCATCAGTTTGCGCGTGGGGAGGAATTCGTTCATGCTCCAGATGAACGAGTCGCCCACAAACAGCACCTTGGGCTTGCGGTGGGTGGTGTCGTCGATGACGGTGATGTCCGACTTGTATTTGGTTCGGTCGCCACTGATGCGGAAGAGCAGGTTCAAGGTTTCTTCGTCGCCTTCGAGTGCGTCCGACTCATAGGCGATGGGCGGCCCGATGATGATTTCGGGGAACTTGGCCTCGCCGCCGAGGGTGTTGATGAAGCGGAACAGCGAGTCGTAGCCGTAGGTGGCCGAATAGCGCCAGTGCGAGTCGGTCTTGGGGAAGATGGGGAACGAGGCGGTGTCTCTCATTTGGGCAAACCAGCCGGTCATGTCGATGAAAGGGAAGCCGGTTTCCGTCATTCGTTTGGCGAAATAGTCCGTCAGGCGGACGGTGGTGGTGTCGGCGTCGCGGCGGGGCAGGTATTCGGGGTAGACCTCAGGCTTGTCGGGCGCGATGAAGGCCAAAAACTCGATGTCGTAGTCTTTCAGCACATGGCGCACCTTGTTCATCTGCCGCAGCTCGATGTCGATGTCTTTCATGGCGTCTTCATTCGATTTGTAGTGCTTGGGCAATTCCGTCCCGAAGTGCTCGTTGACGGCCAAGGCGTAAAACAGGTAGCCGTCCTTGCCGGGCACGATGAAGTGGCAGTAGGTCTTGTTGAAGGCCGTCCAGAGGTATTGGTTGTAGATGCGGATGATGGGTTCGCGCAGCCCGAAGTTATCGCTGGCGTATTTCTCGATTTGCGTCTGGTAGGCATTTGTGCGGTAGCTGTCGAAGGTCAATTCGGGCTTGGGTGTAGGCTCGAAGGCGCCTATCAGGGGCTTCACCATGATGAGGCCCGTGTGCTCCTGAATCAAGGGCATGAAAAGGAACGCCATCAGCAGGGCGAACAATATCAGGTCGTATCTAATTCTGGGCTTCCTCATGGTTTTTCCTCCAAAACGATTTCTCCCTTTTCCACCTTTCTGTTGATGATCCACCGCGCATCGGCGCGAAGCTGTTCTTCGAAAGTCATGCCGTTCTTCTCCGCCTTTTCCTCGATTTGCTTGACCATTTGGGGCTTGTTTCTCATTTCCTCCATCATGCCACGGACAAGTATCTCCATTTTGGCCTCGGCAGGAATCTCTTCGGTCATGTCGCGCATCAATGGCTTGTCGTCCAATATGTTATGCGCTTCGGTTTTCAGCAGGTCATCGACAGGACGGTTTTGGACATAGGCTTGGTATTCCAAGGCGTTCATCCATTGTGGGTCGTTTTTTATTTCCTTGATGGCCAGCACCTCTGGGATTCTTGGGTTTCGGGCCGTGGGGATGCTATCGCCCGCCAGCTCCGCGAAATAGTGTTCGATGCCTTTCTTGAGGGTCGTGTTTGCGATGCGCCATATATGGTTGTTGCGTTCCGCGTTGGTCATGTCTTTGGTTTTCAGGAGCGTCAGGCTGTCTCTGCGAAGGCTGTCCAGTATGCGGTAGCGCGTTGCTTGCACCACGCTGTCGTCGAGGCAAAGGCTCATCAAGGCGGTTTCGGCAAACATGTAGCTCGTTTTGTACATTTGGTTGCCATCGGTGAACCACACCACATAATCGTGGTCGAGCACTTTCTGCAAGATGTCAAGCGTGCCTACGCTGGCTTGGAATTGGTAGTTCCTGCCATAGTTGGCGGTTGAATTATAGAACCAGTATTCGGAGTGGGAGAACATGTCGTCGAACGGAATGAAGTAGTGCATTCGCCAGAGGAATGAGTTGCCGACGAAGAGCACGCTGGGCCATATCGTGGCCGAGTCTTTCACGATGGTCACTTCGGCGTCGAGCAGCCTGTCGTCGTTGTGGGGGAGCTTGCGCATCAGGTTGAGGGTGTTTTCAAGGTCGCTGTCGCCCAACTTGGTTTTGGGCGAGCTTTCGCGCAGCGGCCCGATTTTCATCTCAGGGAAGCGTTGCCCGTTGAGCGCTCCCATGAAGCGGAACAAGGAGTCGGCGGCAAGCACTGCCGAGAACCCCCAGTGGGCGCCTGCCTGGGGCATGAGCGAATAGGGCAGCGTGTCGGCTTCCTTGAGTTCGAGGAACCATTTTGTCATCTCGATGTAAGGGAAGCCGTATTCGTCGAATTTGGCGGAATAGTATTCACGGGCGTTGACGGTGGTGGTGTCGTGCTTGCGGTAGGGCAGGTGCTCCGGATAAAGGAAACCCTTGTCGGGGGCCATGAACATGAGGAACTCAATGCCATAGTCTTTCAGCACGCCGCGCAGCTTCCACATCAAACGGGCCTCGCGGTCGAAATCGGCGCAGGCCTCTTCCTTCGTGTCGTACCAGCGGTACATTTCGGTGCCGTAATACTCATTGACGTGTTGTATATAATACGACCAATAGTCTTTCCCGATGACGACTTCCTCGCTGTAGGTCTTGCGGAAGAAATCATACAGGAACTGGTTGTACATTCTGATGAGGGGTTGCCTGAATCCGAAATGCTCGCCAAGATAGCGTTCGGTTTGCGTTTGGAAAGTGGTGGTGCGGTAGTTGTCCCAAGTCAGTTCGGGTTGTGGTGCAGGCTCGTAGACGCCACTCAACGGCTTGGCTGAATCCATCGGGAGCAGCTGCCTGATGCCGAAGCTGCCCAAAAGGAGCATCGTCAGCACAAACAAGACCGTTGGAATTATTCTACGCTTTTCCATGACTCAGAACCTGAAATAGATGAAAGGACTGAAACTGGTGGCGTTCAATGCGGCCACGCAGAACACGAAGGCGTAAGCCGCCACGATCCAAACCGCGATGGATTGCTTGTCGTTGAACTCGGTGAAGTAGGCCTTCTCCTGCACCTTCTGGCCAAACTTGGTCAGCGTGAGGAACGAGAAGAGGGCCGCCACCATCATCGTGACGTAGAGTTGGGCGTTGCCGCCGAAAGGCAGCCATGCAAAATCGAAGGCGAACATGCGCTTGATGAGCAGCCAGGCCAAACCGAAGTCCTCGACGCGGAAAAACACCCAGATGATGTTCACCGTGAGGAAGGTGAGCACGACGCTGGGCACCGTGCCTATCTTTTTCATCACCTTGCCGAGGAAGAGCTTGTCGGCGCAGATGAAGAAGCCGTGCAACGCGCCCCAAACCACGAAGTTCCACGAGGCGCCATGCCAAAGGCCCGACAGCAGGAAGCAGACCCAAAGGTTGAGGTACATTCGTCCCTTGCCCTTGCGGTTGCCGCCAAGCGGGATGTAGAGGTAGTTCATGATGAACGCGCCCAAGGTCATGTGCCAACGGCGCCAAAACTCGGTGATGCTGCGCGAGGTGTAGGGGTTGTCGAAGTTCTCGGGGAAGCGGAAGCCCATGATGCGACCCAAGCCGATGGCCATGTCGCTATAGCCCGCAAAGTCGAAGTAGATTTGGAAAGTGTAGGCCAACGACACGATCCAGGCCGAGGTGCTGTCCAAAGCTGCCACGCGGGTGAAGATGTCGGAGACTTGGCTCGCGTCCAGGAGGGAATAGTTGGCGGGCCCCAATATGGCGTCGACCTGTGCCCCGATGACATCGGCGATGAGGATTTTCTTGCACAGGCCAATGACGAAACGGAAGAAGCCCTGCAAGCGGTCGTCCATGGTCGATTCGCGACTGCGGATTTGGTCGGCCACGTCGCAATAGCGGATGATGGGACCGGCAATCAGCTGCGGGAACATGGTGATATACAGCACGAAGTCGGTGAGCTTCTCCATCGGTTGGTTCACGCCACGGTAGGTGTCCAAGGTGTAGGTGACGCTTTGGAACGAGAAGAACGAGATGCCGATGGGCAGCATGATGCGTTTCCAGGTGAGGGGCGCGTGTCCCGTGAGGCCGAGGATGGCATTCAGGTTTTCCATCGTGAAGTTGCCGTATTTGTAGAACATGAGCAGCCCGATGGGAATGATGATCGACAGGCCGCAAAGCAGTTTCTTCAGGCCTTTCTTCTCGGTCTTGCACATCCATTTGACCAAGAAGAAGTTGGCCACCGTGGAGCCGACAAGCTGGAAGATGAACTCGGGGGCTCCCCAGGCATAGAAAATGAGTGAGGCCAGCAGAAGCACATAGTTCCGGGCTTTCCTCGGCGTGAGGAAATAGACCAGGAAGAAGGCTGGCATGAAATAGAGCAGGAATATGTTGCTACTGAATACCATGGTTTTCTGTTTTCGTGTTGGTGTCTTTTGTTGATGGCACTATCAAGGTGCCCTTTTCGATTTGTCGCTTGACCACCCAAACGGCGTCGTCGCGCAGGGATTGCTCGTAGGTCTTGTTGTGTTTCTTGGCTTTCTCAAGTATCGCTTCCTTCGACTTGGGGTCGGTCGAGAGGCGTTTCATGATGCGTTGTATCTCGCGTTCGACATAGGCGGTCGAGTCGAGGACGATGGTGTCGGCAGGCTTGCTTTCCCATTTCAGCTTGCCGGTCTTGATTTTGTGGTCGACAATCCAAACAGCGTCGTCGTACACGGCCTTGTCGATGGTCTTGTTGTGCTTGATGGCTTTCTCGCGGATGGATTTCATTGAGTTGGGCGAGGCCAAGATGTTGCGGATGGTGCGTTGTATCTCGCGTTCGACGAAGTCCATCGAGTCGAGTGCGACCTCTTCGACCCCGAAGGCTTCCAAGGCTTGCTGCGAGAAGTTGTCGTTCATGCGATATTGTGTGGTGGCGCTATACAGCAAGACGACGAAATCGGAAGAGCTCAACTCATTGGCTATGTCGAGCTCGCCAACTGAGTGGTGCAGCTTGTCGTAGTGGATGGTGTTGTTGTAGTACCAATAAGGCGATTGGGCGAACAGCTCGTCCAAGGGGATTTGGTTGGCTATGGTCCACCAGAAGGAGTCGCCGATGATGATGATTTTCGGCTTTTCAGCTGTGGTGTCGCCATCGGTGGTCACTTCGGCGTAATAATACTTGGGCTTGGGCATGGGGCGCATCAGGTTGAGCAGTTGCTCCAGGTCGTCGTCGGGCCTGCGGGCCTTGTCGAGAACCCTTGGCCCGATGACCAAGTTCTTAATGTTGATGCCGCCTAAGTGTTCCATGTAGCGAATCAGTGTGTCGGCGGCATAGAGGGCTGCGTATTTCGACCAGTGGATGCCGGTTTGCGGAAACAGCGCAAAGTCGGCGGTGTCTTTCATCTGGATGAAGAAGCGTTCCAGGTTCAGGTGGTTGACGCCTATCTTGGTGAACTCCTCTTCGTTGAAGAAGCGTGGCGACAGGGCTGGCTCGCCTCGGTGCGCGGTGTCGGGGTTTTCGGGCAGGTGCTCCGGACAAATCAGGTCCTTGCCGGGTGCCATGCAAACGAATAGGTGGGTTCCTTGCTCTTCAAGGATTTGTTGGAGATGAAGCAACCGCTGGGCCTCTTCCGTGAGCATCGCGGCCATTTGCGCCGAGTCGCTGGCGTAGTAGCGGAATCGGGTTTGGTAATAGTCGGCCACCATGCTGGGTTGGTAAAGCCAACCGTCTTTGCCGAACAGGACTTGCTCCTCGGCTACGGGGGTGTCCCTGTAAAAATCCCAAAGATATTGGTTGTAGAGTCGGATCATGGGCTGCCTGAAGCCGAAGCTCTGCTTCAAGTGTTGCTCTGTCTGTTGCTGGTAGCTGCCGTCACGCAAGTCCTTGAAGCTCAATTCGGGCATGGGTTGTTCCACGACGACTCCCTTGAGGTCTTCGAAACTGAAGAGGTTGAATTGCTTTTGCAGCATCGAGGCGAAAAGCAGCAGGGCGGTCAGCGCAAACAGTATGGTCTTTGTCGGGGTTTTCATTGCTGCTTCGTTTTTTGGGTCGGGCCTTTCTTCGGGATTTGCAAGTCGCCACGGTCTATCCGACGTTTCACGATCCAAAGTGCGTCGTCGTTGATGGCTTGTTCGAGGGTCTTGCCTTGCTGCTGTGCTTTTTCCTTCATGGTGGCCATCTGCGATTCGTTGCCCTTGATGTTCCTGATGATTTTTTGCACCTCCATGTCAACGAAGGCGATCGAGTCCATGTTGAGATAGGCTTGGGCGCGTTTCGAGCGCTTGGTGGGAATGCTGTCTTTCAGCGCGGGGAAGTAGTTCTCCGGATAGGTGTCGATGAGCCATTGCGCCGTGCTGTGGACGACCACCTCCAAGTCCTTGCCTTCCTTTTGGGCACGTTCTTCCAGTTTGTTCAACCAGGCCGAGTCGGCGTGGATGCCTTTCTCGATGCGGGCATAGGCGGTGTCTATCTCTTCGGGGTCGTAGCATAGTGCCAGCAGGGCTTTTTTCGTGAAGCCGTTGTTCATCTTGTAGAGTTGCGTCGTGCTGTAGAACAGGTTGATGAAGTCGGAGGTGAGCAGTTCATACACCAGGTCGACGTCTTTCACCGAATTGTTGGCCTTGTCGAAATAGATGGTGCTGTTGTAATACCAATAGGGACTTGATGAAAAGATGTCATTCAAGGGGATTTGGTTGGCGATGTTCCACCAAAACGAGTCGCCTATGGTGAGCAGTCGGGGCCGGTCGGCGGTGGAGTCGTTGTCGGAGGTTGCCGATGCATAGTAATACTTGAAGTTGGGCAACGGCCTGATGAGGTTGAGCAGGCTTTCAAGGTCGTTGTCGGGCTCTTGCACGTCTTTGAACGTCCTGGGCCCGACGACCACGTTCTTCATGTTGATGCCGCCAAGGTGTTCCATGTAGCGGACGATTGTGTCGGCGGCATGGAGGGCGGCGTAAGCCGACCAGTGGGTGCCTGTTTTGGGGAACGGCATGAAGTCGATGGTGTCTTTTATCTGAAGGAAATAATGCTCCAGATTGAGATGGTTGACGCCCATTTTGGTGTATTCGTCTTCAAGGAAATAGCGTGCCGACATCCGTGTTGTGTCTTGGAATCTCGCAACGGGTTTGTCGGGGAGATGTTCGGGACAAATCAGGTCTTTCGACGGCACGATGCAGGCAAACAAATGGCAGCCGTAGGGCTCAAGGATATGCTGCAACTGGTAAACACGCAGGGCTTCCTTGGCCAGCTGCTGTTTCATAAGGTCGGCATTGAGGGCGTGCTGGTGGAAATGGGTCTGGTAATAGTCGTCGACAGCCCAAGGCTCGTAAAGCCAACCGTCCTTTCCGACGATGAGGATGCCTCGAGGGACATAGGTCTTGCCGTAGAAGTCCCAAAGATATTGGTTGTAGAACCGAAGCAACGGCTCGCGAAAGCCGAAGTTCTGCTTCAAATAGGCTTCGGTGCCGCTTTGGAAGCTCCCGTCGGTATAGCTTTCCATCGACAAGGAGGGCATGGGGGCCGGCACTTCAACGCCTTTTAGTTTGGCGAAACTGAAAACATGGGTGGCCTTCTGTATCAATGAAGCGAAGAGGACCACCGCTAAAATGCCGCATAATATGGCGTAAAAATGTTTTTTCATCCCTTTAGGTGGAATACAAACTGCAAAAATACGAAATTAATTGTTATCGTTCGGAAAAAGCGTAATTTTGCGGCATGGAAACGACGAAAATCGAACTGCTCGCGCCTGCCAAGGACTGCGAGGTGGGCATGGCGGCCATCAACCATGGCGCCGATGCCGTCTATATCGGTGGCCCCGACTTTGGTGCCCGCGAAAAGGCATCCAACACGATTGAAGACATCGAGCGTTTGTGCCGCCATGCTGCATTGTATGATGCCAAGGTGTATGTCACGCTCAATACTTTGCTCTACGACAACGAATTGGAACGCGCCCGAAAGATGGCCTACGACTGCTGGAATGCGGGCGTTGACGCGCTCATCGTGCAGGACATGCAGCTGCTCCAACTCGACCTGCCGCCCATACCGCTCCACGCCAGCACGCAGTGCGACAACCTGACCGTCGAGCGGGTGAAAGAGCTTGAGCAATTGGGTTTTAGCCAAGTGGTCTTGGGTCGCGAGCTTTCCATTCGCGAAATCCGCGAAATTCGCCGACAGACGACCGTCCCTCTTGAGTTTTTCGTCCACGGCTCGCTCTGCGTCAGCCACAGCGGACGGTGCTACCTGAGCCAGCACATCGGCCACCGTAGCGCCAACCGTGGCGCCTGCGCCCAGCCTTGCCGCCTGCCTTGGGATCTGCTCGACGCCGATGGCAATGTGCTGATTAAGAACCGGCATCTGCTTTGCCTCAAGGACTTGAACAACAGCGCCCACCTTGAGGAACTGATGGATGCGGGCATCACGAGTTTCAAGATCGAGGGCCGAATGAAAGAGGCCGATTATGTGAAGAATGTGACGGCATTCTATCGACAGAAATTGGACGAAATCTTTGCCCGTCGTCCCGAATATGAAAAGGCCTCGCGGGGGCATTGTGCCTACAACTTCGAGGTCAATCCCGAGAAATCCTTCAACCGTGGCTTCACCGATTTCTTCTTCAACGGGAGGCAAAAGGGTATTGATGCGCCGTTCACGCCGAAATCAATGGGCGAATACGTTGGCGAGGTCGTGTGGTGCAATCCGCTCCGTATGGAAATCGAAACCGACAAGGTGTTGCACAACGGCGACGGCCTTTGTTTCCTGAACCACGACAACGAATTGGTGGGACTGCGTGCTGATGTGGTCCGTGTCGCCGACTGCGTCCCCGCAGTCGGCAAAAAAACTGGCAACTGCGAGGACGCAGTTGTCGACAATGGCATGGTCACCGTCTCTACAAACCGTCCCCACGGTGCCTTCCGTGGCGCAAAAATCTACCGCAACCTCGACCTCGAATGGCAAAAACAGGTGGATGCCTCGACGGGTAACCGCAAAATCGACATTGATTTGGCATTGGCCGAAACGGAGACAGGATATGAATTGATGGCTTACTGTAGAGACGCGGCGCGCCACGTCTCTACCAGCGTACAATGCGACAAAATCACCGCCAACAACCCCGAAAAGGCCACCGAAAACATCCGCAAAAAGGCCCTGCAATGGGGCGACACGCCTTTCAACCCCGTCAATTTGGAATTGAAATTTAAAGAACCGCGTCTCATCCCCGCCTCGGTCATTGGCGAGATGAAACGCGAATTGGTGACGAAACTGACCGATGAATTGGTTGAAAACCATTGGAATAACCGTGACACCCGCTGTACAGACATTGCGCGCAACGTCTCTACCATTGATCCCGACGAAATCCCAGCCGCATTAATGACATGCCACCATTGCATCCGCTATGCCAACGGCCTATGCAGCAAGGAAACAGGCCAGAAGGCCACGCCCTTGTTCATCCGCAACGGCGCGAATACCTTCCGCCTCGAATTTGATTGCAGGAATTGCCTGATGCGCGTGGTCAGCCAATGAATGGCCGCACCACCTCGGCAGGGTTCTCCAATCCAGTCTTTTTCTTGATGCTGAGCCGGCTCTTGCTGACCGTGTTTTCTTTCAGGTCGAGGATGTAGGCGATTTCCTTCACGCGAAACGAGAAAAACGACAGCAAACAAATGGCCCGTTCGGTCTCGGTCAGTTCGGGATGCTTGTTTTTCAGCTCTGCCAAAGCATTGGGATAGACCGCGTTAGCCTCGTTGATCAGGCGCAGATAGAGGTTGTCGTTTTGTTCCTTGTAGATGTTTTGCATTCGCGTCTTCAAAGCCTCGTTCGAAAGGCGCTCCTTGGCGTCGTAGTCTTTTTGCAGCCGCAGCTTTTCCTCTTGCAGCCGCAGGGTTTCTATCTGTTTTTCCTTGCGGTGGCGATAGGAGACGAAAACCACTGCCAGCAGCGCCAACATCAAAGCGGAAATGAGCAGGTAGAGCCGCATCCTTTTCATCTGTTGCTCGTCGTGAAGGCGTTGCAGGGCAAGGTTTTTCTCGTATTCGTCATTCACTTCGGCGACTTCCTTCCCCACAAAGTCAAACTCCTCGGCGTGCTCAAAATAGAGGTCGGCGTAGCGTTGCGCGTTTTCCACATCGCCTTGCGCCAAATAGGATAGCAACAGGTATTTGTAGGTCTCGGCCTCCTCCAAATCCGGGCCAGCCAAGGTCCCAACTTGTTGGCCGAAATAGATGGCCGAGTCGTATTGTTGCAGTTCGTAATAGCCGCTGCAAAGGCTGTGGTTGAGCAGCGATTTGTACGCCAATGCTGAATGGGTATCTTTCTTTCCCAGTGTTTGCAGGCCTTTTCGGCTCGTGGCCACGGCTTGATGAAGCAGTTGCAGCCGTTCCGCCTCGGAATCGTATTTCCCGTAATCGAATTGGGTCATGTAATACAGGTTGGCAAGTACATAATAATATGCCCCTTCCACGGTGTCGTGTGTGGCCTCGGCAAAACGACGTCCGTTTTCGATGTACATCATGCACGAGTCGTATTCTTCAAGCTCCAAGTAGTTGTTACCCAGAATGAACGAGGGCTTGATGCGTTGTCTCGTTGCGTCGTGTTCGGCATAGAATTGATCGGCGAGTTTGGCGTAATGGATGGATTCTTCTACGAAGCCTGTCGAGGAATAGAAGGCACTGAGTCTCATCTGGATTTGGCTCCTGAAAGTTCCGATGATGGTTTGCTCGTCATCGTCGGAGCATCGCAGCAGCCGCTCGTCGACGTGCTGGCAGGCCTCAATGCAATGCAAGGTGCGCAGCGCCAGTTCAGTAACGGTCTTTTCATCGCTACCGTTGAGGAGGGCAATGCGGCTTCGGGCGTAGTAGGTCACCGCTTCGAAGTATTTCTCGTCGTGGCCCGAATAATAATCCTCGGCCATTTGCAGCAACGAGTCGGCTTCGGTGTTGGTGAAGTCAATCAGGCTGATGGCTTGGGCCTTCAGTAGGCAATAATGCGCCCGCTCCTTTTGCGAGAGTGCCTCAATGTGCAATGTGTCAAGGATTTGCAATGCGCTGTCGGGATGGTGGGCATAAAAACACTCCACATCGTAAAGCACATCTTCCTGAGGTGATGGCAAGGCATTGCGCTGCTGGCAAGCCTTCAAAGCCAGCAATGCCAAAATAATGCCTAATGTTTTGACAATGTGTTTCATGGGGGCAAAGATAATGAAAATCTTGTTCCCTTATTCCACTACAATTTTGGCCGTCTCCCCGTCAATGGTGAGGAAATACATTTCTGAAGGCAAAGCCGAAACATCGATTTGCTGGACATTTGACACGATTTGGCCTGATTGCAACACCTGTCCCATCAGGTTGGTGATGCGGTAGGTGTTGGCATGTACAGATGGTGTGCACACCGTCTGTACAAACAATACGTTGTCGGCAGGATTGGGATAGACGCTGTAACGGTTCGCTGAAGGTTGTTCCTTCACCTGCGTCAAATCCATCTCCCCAATCACGGGGAAGCCGCGATTGATGCCTTCCGTGTCCTCAATCCAGGTGCATTCGCCCATTGCGCCTGCATTCAATGCCTCAAGCAGGTCGGTGGTGCCGTATTGCGCCTCGTCGAGCGTCCAAGTGGTCGCGTTGGTGCCTTCGTTGAAGGCGCACGAGCCGGGAAGGTAAACATAACTCGGGCCGCTTGCGTTATAGACATAGGTCGGGATGTCCTCGTTGCCGTAGTAATAGCAGTTGCGGATGGCTGTGTCGCTGAGGATGGCGGGGATGATGTGCCCATAATGCTCATTGGTCAGGTTGGGATGTTCGATCTTGTTGATGCGTCCTGCATTATAAACGTTGTAAACAAATCCTTCTGTGGGTGAACCTGTTATGCCTCCAATTTGTGCCACAGAGGGATGGGCGTCCGACAGTGAAGCTGTCAAATCTCCCGTGTTGTAGCAGTTGGAGATGGAGCCGTCGCTGCCTGCGATGCCGCCCACGAGGATCATGTCGGTCCCTTGCCCTTTTACTGAGGCCATGTTGCCGCTCATGCGAATGGTTGTGAAGATAGGTGTTCCGATGATGCCACCGGCGTTGCTGCCGCCTGTCACTTCGCCCGAGGGATGGTTGATGCAATATTCAATCAGGCCGAAAGAGCCGCCTTGCCCGACCAATCCGCCTGCCGTGATTTTTCCCGAAACCCTGCCGTAGTTGTGGCAATGGCGGATGATGTAACTTCCTCGCCCGACCATACCTCCTGCGGTGCTGGTGTTCCACATGTCGCCGATTTCGCCGTTGTTTATGCAATGGCTGATGAGCACATTGCCGTTCTCCATCTCGGTGTGGCCTGCAATGCCACCCAAGTCGAAGGCTCCGGCAGTGACAAGCGCGTTGTTGGTGCAGTTTCTGATGAAAACGGTGTCGTTGCCGATGCCTTCCGCCGAAAAACTCCCGACGATGCCGCCAACACGATTGCCGTAAGCCTCCACAATGCCGTCTACGACGCAGTTGCTGATGCTGGTGTTGACGGCCATTCCGACCACTATCCCCCCATATCCGCCTTGCGTCATGCTTGATTCCACAATCTGGAGGTTTTGTACAACGGCACGCACCGTGCACCCAAACAGCCCCAGCACATCTTTGTTGTCAGCATACAAATCACTGATGATGTGGTCGTTGCCTTCAAAAATGCCTTTGAATGGGTTGGCTGGCTCCACATGAGGATTGACGGGGTTGGCAAAGCTGGCGTACACGGTGCCAATGGGTGTCCAAAGCATACCTTTGGAGCCGTTCATACAAAGGTCGGCGGTCAGCACATAGCAATTGGCGTTGCCGCCGGCGGTTTCGTTGGTCTCCTGGGCCAGCAGCGCCAATTGTTCCGCCGTGGCGATTTGGTAGGGGTTCTCGGGGGTGCCGTCGCCGCCAGCGTAGGCTTCGGCCACCGTGCCGTCCCAAGGGGCTTGTGCTCCGCATGTCATTCCGAGCGCGAGCAAAACCGAAAGTATAATCTGTTTTTTCATCGTGTTGGGGTTTTTGTTGGTTTGTCTCTGCAAAACTATAACAAAAATCCGCCAAAAACACAAGGCTTTGGCGGAATCCATATTTTTGTTTTTGAATAATATTGTAAATCAATGGATTGTGGAAACGAAATCCATATTTTTGGGAAGGTGGTTAGAGTTAAAACGGAGCCAAAACACCTTTAAAATCATGGCCAATTGCTAACTCGTATCGACTTGTTGTCATTCTTCGCGGACAAACATCAAATTCGTGTCGGGCCCGAAAGTGACCTCAAACTGGAAATAATCGCGTTCGTCCTTCTTGATGTTGAAAAAGTAGGTTTGCCCCAACTTCAGGTTTTCGAGGATGATGTCCAAATGGCGACCGCATAAGCAATCGGCCCACGAATCCTCATAGAGCAGTTCGATGGAGATGTTTTGTTCTTGCGCTTGGATTTCAGGACGGATGTTGTACGCATCGCAAGGGAATTGCGTGTTTGTGGTGCTGATTTTCAACTTCTTGTCGTCAACGGTGGTCACATAGATTGTGTCGTTTGGCTCACCGTCGCGAAGGAGAATGACGTTGTCATTGCATTCCGAAACGAAGAAGTCGGAAACTTTGGGCTGTCGAGCCTCTTTCTTGTTGCATCCCTCCAAGGCGAGGAGTCCGATGACGAAAAGCGCCGTCAAGGCGATGATGGTTGTGATTGATTTGTTCATGATGTTTTGATTTTAATTGTAATATACAGTATTTCAGTTTTTTACGATTTTCCGTATGAAACGCTCCTTGTTTTCCGTGATGATGGAAACGAAGTAAACGCCTTGCTTCAAGTTGCTGATGTTGATTTCGTTTGTGCCCTGCACGGTCTTCACCAATTGGCCAAGGACATTGTAAACCTTCACTTCGGCAACTCCCAAACCGCCTATCGTTACTGTTCCGTTTGTTGGATTAGGATAAACCAATATTGCTTCATCAAGTGGCCTTGGCCATTCCGGCACTTGCCAAGTCGTGTAATCCACTGTGTCAGTAACATGAAGCACCCAATAGTTATTATATGAGTTCATCAAATAGGCCGTATCATTGGTGCAGTTGTAGTCGCCACAAGGCATTTCGCCTCCCGAGCTGCCGCACTCTGCAAGAAGCACGTATTCCCTATCGTTTTGCTTGATAACATCAGCAAGATACTCATGAGACTCCGTTTGTGTGCCTATGGCTCTTTCCCAAAGCAGGTTGCCGTTGCTGTCGGTGCGGAAAACCCACAACTTGTTTCCAATTTCAAGATTCCAAGCAGGCTTAAGGTTATTTGCACTTTGGGAATCGCCATCCAACGACATGGTGGTTCCAAAAACGGTAAAGCCTCCATCCTCATTCAAAAAGACTTTGACAATCTGTTCGTCTTTCGTACCGCCATAGCACTTGCTCCAAAGTACATTGCCATCCAAATCAGTACGCAGCAGCCAAATATCAGAAGTCAAAGGCATGTGAGGTTGTCCATACCAATGCCCAGGATGATACCCTGCGCCTTGAAGGTCACCGTCCGATGACGAAGAATGCCCTCCAAACAAATAACCATCTGGAAGTTCTATCACATTGGAAAATGAATCATGCTTGTTCCCTCCATTGCAACGATTCCATTCCACCTCGCCATTGGCATTCATCTTGACGAGTATTCCATCAGCATATCCACCAGGTCGGGCACAACTCTCTATGTTACCATCCCCCGATTGGTTAGCCGCATCTCCAAAAACATATAAACCGCCATCTTCAGCAATAGCAACTCTGTCATCCATTTCATCTCCACTTGTCCCTAAAGTCGTTTCCCATTCCAATTCACCGTTTTTGTCCAATTTTACGACCCAAAAATCCGTACTGCCAAAAAATTGACTGACATCTCCACATGCCCAAAAGCCTTTGCCCGTGGTACAAACAATGCCGCCGTCATCGGTGACAACTCCATGAACGCTGTATGGAAAATAGTGTTCCTCACAGCCCAAAGTGCGTTCCCAAATGATATTGAGATTGTCATCCGTTCGAACAGCCAAAATTCCTGGATGCCCTGTTGAAGGGAAAACCTTCTTCCCATAAAAATAGTATCCGTCCATGTCCTTTGCTTTCAAGATGCCATGATAGCCTTGGAAACAGTCTTGATTGACGATTTCATGATTCTCGTCAATTTCTACGACCCAAGCCCCTGTTGAGCCTTGGTCACCGCAAGCAATCATGCCGCTCCCTAAATCAGAGACTCCCAAAATGATATAACCCTTGTCTTTAGGTAGAAATTTGGCTGGTTCATCAATTCCCAATCCTCCATAGCATTGCTGCCAATCGATGCGAAGTTGAGCTTTCATTGTGCCTCCCGCCACCAACAGGAGCGCAAGCAGGGTCAAAATTCTTGTTGTTTTCATTGTTCTAATTGGTTTTATTGTCATCATAATATCATTCTTGTTGTTGCACCGCGTTATGGTAGTCCTCTTCGGTAAAAGTATATCGAAGGCATCCGTCCCAACTGTTTTCGGCGGCAAGCACTTCGTAGTTTTCCATCAAGATGGGATTGAACCTGCTTCTGTCTCCTTTTGAAAACACAATTTGGACCGAATCGTTGAAAACAATCCTCATCGAATCGCATTGGTTGTCGTCAAAGTATTGGGGATAATTGATCTGATAACGATAATCCCAAACCACCGAAACCTCTCCTTGTGGCGGAATTGTAATCGTCTGCGATGGGTGATAGGATGAATCTTGCGTGGTCACCAAACTGCAATCCTTTGTCTTGATGGTCAGTTCCATTGGCAAGGTGTTTTTCATCACGACTTCCAAATGGCAAAGACGATCAACGGAGCACGACACCGAAATGAATGTCACCCCAACGAGCATTGCCGTCATAACCACCAGCAGCTTACTTGATTTGATTTTTCTGTTTTGCATATCTGTATGTTTTTAAAACTTTGCTGCAAAACTATAACAAAAATCCACGGAAAAAGCAACCCTCAAGCCCAACTATAGGTTTTTCTTGGTTTGAAAAACTATAAAATATTGGAAAATAATGGATTACAAAAACAAAACTATAGGTTTTTGTTTAGCCCAAAAGGTCGGAAACGGGGTTTTTCCCCACCTTTTTGATGAGGTCGGAGCGGTATTTTGTCACCGTGTTTTGGCTTAGTTCCAAAATCTCGGCCTCTTCCTTGATGCGGAAACGGAGAAAGTTGAGCACAAGCAAATCGCGCTCTTGCTCGGTCAGGTCGGGATAGGTGGATTTCAGTTTTTCGTAAACGTCGGGGTAGGCCTTGTTGAAGGCTTCCAAGATGCCCTTGCGCGGGTGGCCGCCTTTGTCGTAAAGCGCCTTTGTCTCTTTCACCAAATCCTCGAAAGTCTTTTCCTTCAGGGCGGCTTGGGCTTCGTTCAGCTGTTGGCTGAAGGCTTCGCGTTGCTGGTCGAAAGCCTCGCGCTGCCGTTGGTGTGCTTCGCGGAGGTTGGCTTCGGCTTGTTTGTGGCGCTTACGGGCCACCAGAAGCACAAGCACAAGGGCCAAAATCGCCAACGCGACCAAGGAAACCATCAATATGTTTCGTCGTACAGATTGTTGCCTTTTCAGCAGGGTTTCGGCCTCCTGTTTTTTCTGTATGTAGTTGTTGAACAATTCGGTAAGTTCGGAAGTCACGGGGGCAAAGGCTTCTATCGGATGTGGATATTGCGCCAGAAGACGGGCACATTCGTTCATCTTCGTGGTATCGCCCAAGGCTCCATAGACTTCGTTCAAGTACTCTAATGCTTGGATTTTTGCAGTGGTGTTCGAAAAATCCGGATGTTGCAATCCCTCAAAGGCTCGGTTCAGATACACCAATGCCGAATCAAGCTGCTTTTCCTCTTTATGGATCCAGCCGATGGTCAGTTCAACGTCGTGGCGGTCAGTCTCATCGCAATGCGGAAGCAGGTTTTTTTGGTCGCGGATGACAGGCGCTGCGTCGTGATGTAGTTTGTAGTCGATGATGCCATTCCTTGAGACCGCCATCCTGAAAATAATGTCGGAAGAGTCGTTGTCGAAGCATCTTATTGCGGTGTCGTAGTAATAGCAAGCGCTGTCGAAACGTTCACTGATGTCGAATCCGTATGCTATCAAAAACAATGTGGTTCCCAGTCCCGCAGGTGAGTTGGAATATTTCTTGTCGATGGCCAAGGCTTGACGGTAGAAATAGGAAGACGGATCGGGCAAGAGGGAGATTGAATAATCTGTGCCCAATCCCTTGTAGGTTTTCTTGAGAAGATGGATTATTTGTTTGTCTTGTTTTGTAAGTTGTTCAACATCAAATGATTGAATGATAGAAAAGCGTTCTTCCAAAACTTCCAATGCGCGGTAGTATTCCTTGCAGCAGGCCACGGTGCTGTCTTTGTCCCTATAGTCCAAGGCGTTTTGGAAGAAGGTTTGGGCGAGGTTATAGATGGAATCGGCACGAAGGCTGTCGGCTGTCGAAATCACCTGCGGCGGTTCTTCTGAAGCCTGCTTTGGTTGGCCGCAGGCCGCCAAAAGGATGGCGCAAACGATTGTCGATATGATGTGCTGTGTTTTCATCGAGGCAAAATATTGAACTATCGTTGATTCATCATTTTGGCGAAATCATCAAGTGAAATATACAGTTGGTGTCAATGACTACACGAGGCCTCACCATAGTGTTTAATTAATATAGGGTGTACGAAGGTGTTCGTCCTTCAATTGGTCAAGGGCCTCTTGGTTAAGCGTCCCATTGTCCCAAAGCCGATTCATCTCGGCTTCCAACCTGCGTGCATAGAAATTTCTGATGACATCCATCAAATCGTTTAGTTCTTGCTCGTCAGTAGCCCCTGCAAACGATTCCAATATCATCATTTGTGCCTCGTTCATTGTATTAAGCTGCAACATTTTCTCTCTGTTTAACTATTCACCCTGCAAAACTACACATTTTTTCCTAATATAAGATCATTATACCCAAAAACAACCTCCAAATCATTTTTTTTGAAGTATTCCCTTACCCGATTTTCATCCCACTCCGTTGCGGCAAGGATGAAGTCGCCGCCCCAAGCGCCAAGCGATTTCAGCGTTCCTTCGAAGTCGGGGAAGCGTTTTTGCACGGGTGTTTGCCCGATGCAGCGGGCAATGATGCGCTCGTGGCATTGCATCAGCAGGCCGAAATCGTCCAAAGTCTCGCATTTCGGCACAGCCCGACTGATTTCCGAAACGGCCTCTAAATCTTTTTGTAAATCAATGGGGTTCGTCTTCTCCAAAAACGCCTTCACTTCCTTTGACGAGCTTTGCTTTTGGCCTTGGTAGACGAAAAAGAGGTGCTCGGCGAAAGATGGAAGGAAAACTATTGGTTCAATTATTTGAGTTAGCTCTGATTGTCGCTTTGCGTCATTGCGAGGAACGAAGCAATCCAGACAATCTGATTCTTTTTCAATGAGTTGATAATAAATCGTTCCCTCCGCCGTGGCGCAAGCAATATCATAGCCCGAGCCGCCGAAAGTCAATTTCAGCAGTTCGTAGGGATTCACATTCGCCCATCGAGCGAGGTTAGCTATCAAGGTCGAGCTGCTGCCGAGGCCCCAATTCGGGTCGAAGTCCAAATGGGTGGTGAATTTCAAGTCGTTTCCTATAAAGGCATTGGGATTCAGTTGCTTGACAGCTTGCAAGATTTGGGCCAGTTTTTCGGCTTTGTTTTGGTCGGTGCAATGGATGATTTCGAGGTTTTCGGGGTCTAAGGTAACAGAAAACCAATGTCCATCAGGTTTGTGGGCATCCCATTGTAGAGACGTGCCATGGCGCGTCTCTACTGACAAGGTCTGTCCCAATTTCAGCGGCAAGGCCAAAGCCAACGCACCTCGCAGGACGAGGTATTCGCCTGTCAGGAGGAATTTTCCGTGGGAATGGTAATAGGATTTCATTTTTGGACAAATCTGATTAAGCAAATGCAAAACTATGTTTTTTTTTACTTCAGATGGCAATTCGTGGAAAAAATGCTAACTTTGCACCGTAATTCAATTTAATCATTATGAACGGAACGGTCACACCAGCTGCACAATTCGACACATTTATGCTTAATGTGCCTAAGGACGATGTTTCTTTCTTCAAGAAAATGGCAAAGAAAATGGGCTGGAGCATTGAAAAGAAAAAGAAAGAAAAGCCTCGCCTATATGACCCTGAAACTGGCGATTATCTTAACGATGAGACGATGAAAGTCATCGAGGATTCCATGAATGGGAAAGGAATTGCTTGGTCGGGTACAGCAGAAGAGTTTAAGGAATGGGCTAAGGCTTTGTAAGATGGCAAAGTTTAGACTTATTTCAACAGGTCGGTTCAAGAAAGACCTGAAATTGGCCAAAAAAAGAGGTCTTTCGTTAGATGACCTTTTTGCCATCATCGATTTGTTGGAAGGAGGCAAGCCAATCCCTGAAAAAAGCCGCAACCACCAGCTTCATGGCCAATATGAAGGCTGCTGGGAATGCCACATTAACCCCGATTGGCTGCTGATTTACATTAAAGACACGGAAATCCGAATCGTTTCCCTCCAACGCACGGGAACCCATTCGGATTTGTTCGGAAAAAACAGGAAATAGCGCGTCTTATTTCCGCAGCGATTCCAAAAACTGTTCCACTGCCGCAAACGACACCGTCTTGTCCTTAAAGTATTCCCGCGCTTTCTTTTTATCCTCGTCCGAAGCATTGAGTTGGTTGAGGATGTTGTTGAGGTGCATCTTCATGTGGCCGGCCTGGATGCCTTTGGTGGTCAGCGAGCGCACGGCGCTGAAGTTGTTGGCCAAGCCCATCGTGGCGGCCACCATCATCAGCTCAGGGGCAGTGGGGTTGCCCAAAAGCTCCAAAGTCTTCTTGGCCAAGGGGTGCAGGCTGGTCAGGCCGCCCACGGTGCCCAAGGCCATTGGCACCTCAAGCTCGAAGTGGAAGATGCCGTTTTCGATTGTGACGCTCGAAAGGCTCTCGTAGCGTCCGTTGCGTGAGGCGAAAGTGTGGCCTGCGGCCTCCACGGCGCGGAAGTCGTTGCCCGTGGCTAAAACCACCGCATCGATGCCGTTGTAGATGCCTTTGTTATGCGTGGTGGCGCGGTCCACGTCGATGTGGGCGATGTCGACGGCCTTCTTGAATTTCTTGGCGTATTCGGCCCCGCTGAGGTGCTCGTCAATGCCATCCAATTGTTCCACTGGACATTCCACCCAAACCTTCACGCGGCAATCGGGCGTGTTGTTCGACAGGATGGTCATGATGATTTCCACCTTGCGCAGCTCTTCTGGCAGGTCGTTTCGCTCAGCGAAGAAGTCTTGCAGGCTGTGGCCAAATTGCTCCAACACCGAGTTGATGAAGTTGGCGCCCATGGCGTCGCCCGTGTTGAACTCCGTGCGAATTTGGTAATAGTCAGCGATTTGGTCGCTGTAGTCGATGAGTTGCATCCGCAAAATGCCGCCGCCGCGTTTGCGCATTTTTTCGGTCATGGCATCGGTATCGGCCAGGAGGCGTTTCTCGATCTCGGGAAACAGCGCGAACAGCTGTTCCTTGGGTCCGCTCCAGCCGAAATGCACCTGCCCAACCTTGCGCACGTCGATGACTTCGGCATGGAAGCCGCCACGCTCGCCCCAAAACTTGGCCGCCGCCGATGCTGCGGCGACGACCGAGCTTTCTTCGATGACCATCGGGACGATGTAGTCCTTCCCGTTGATGCTGACGTTGGGCGAGATGCCGTAAGGGATGAAGAAATTGGTGATGGTGTTCTCGCTGAACTCGTCGAAAAGCTGTTGCTGCTTCGAGTCGGAGTGCCAATAACTCTTCAGAAGGCTGATGACCTCTCCTGGGTTTTCGAAGTAGTTGGCAATCAGCTTCAGCTTCTCTTCCTTGAGAAGTTTCGAGAAGCCTTTCTTTATGCGTTCGCGAGTGGCCATATGTTTTGCCATTGGAAAAAGCCCATGTCATTCCCGTAGGAATCTATGGGCTTTTCGTTCTATTTTACCATTCTTCCTCTTCAATCACTTTTTCGGGCACGAGGCTCTCCTCAAACTTCTGCCCCCAGTCCTCTGCAAAAGCACTGATTTGTTCGAGGTAGCTGTCCCAGACGGGCTGATACAAAGGATCTTCCTTGTTCATCCATTCTTCGCAAGGGTGGTTCGATTGGGTCTTTTGCATGAAGTCGGTCAGGGTGTAGCGCACACGGCCTTCACGCACCTCGATGGTGAAATAGTAGGTGATCCATGTCCACTTCGACTTCACGACTTCACCATTGTCGAGCTGGAATTGGTGCTTGCCTTTCATGGTACGCCCATCGTTTTGTTGCAGGATGGTCGCAGGGCTTTTGTAATAGGTGTTCATGAATTGGCTGTAAATGCGGTTAAACACATCGTCTTGTGAGCCTTCGACAGGGATGACCTTGCGGAAACAGATTTTCTCGGTCTTGGGGTCGATGGGCAGGGTGGATTGGGCAAATGTGACGGTCGCAAACAAAACGGCGACAAATAACAATGCTACTTTTTTCATTGGTTCAAATTTTTGACAAAATTAGTAATAATTCGGTTTGATTTTGCATACGGTTGCCAAATCATGCAAATTTCAGGCCAAAATCAAAACGGGATGAGTTGTGAGTCATCCGAACAGTCGATGTTCGTCTGTGGATGGCCTTTGTAATACAAGATGGAGGCCTCTTTCAACGTGCCGCCCACGAAATCAGCGACTTGCACGGTGGCTTCTGAAGCACTGTTGAGTTCGACGTGCATGGTGCCGACGCGGGTCTCAACCATATTTAAAATGCTGGCATCGTGTAACTTGATATTGGCTGTGGCAGTTTCACCGCCTTTGTTCACGAAACGCGAGGCACTTTTCAATTCAATGTCGAATTGCTCCGCAGATTGGATTTCGCCGTTGAATTGCGAGGCGTCGTCCAACTCGGCATTGCAGGCGGTTCCAACGAATTGGAATCCCGTCATCAGCGAGGCGTCTTCCATCTTGATCATGCAACTTTCTCCGGTGAAAACGAGGCCGTTGCATTTCGAGGCATCGCTTAGCTCGACTTCGATGCGTTGTCCGGCAAAGTCGCCATGGCTTTGCACTTGGACGGCATCGTTGAGGTCGAGTTTTTCGAGGTGCGAGGTGTGGATGGTGGCGCGAAACTCCGAATTAATGACGGGATAGACATTGGTCGTGAATCCTATTTCGAGCTTGTTGCCTTCCATCTTGGCCTTCACATAAGGATCCAAGTAGGCGGAATATGCCAATTCCACGTATGTAACGCTGTCTGAAACGATGGTTACGGGCCAGGCATCGCTGACTTCGATTTGCCGGATGTCTGTGTTTTCAAGAACTGTCTTCTGCACAAGCGTCATGTCGACGTCTTTCTTGCATGAGGTGGCGAAAAGTGCCGCCACGCAAAGGAGGATAATGGGTTTATATACTTTCATAGTTTCTTTTTTATCACATTTATCACAAAACCAGCAAAACTAGCAAAACTCTATCGGAGGTTGTGGAAAGCATGCCAACCGGCTGCTTTCCGGCGGCAAGCGGTTGCATGCCGCCAACCTTGCAAATGAGGTTTTGCGTGTTTTGTATGTTTTGTGACATAATAACGACGTTAGGGTTGAATTATTATTGATGATGATAAGGTTCGCCCTTCAAAATGGTGAAGGCGCGGTAAAGTTGCTCGACGAAGATCAGCCGCACCATCTGGTGGCTGAAGGTCATGGATGAGAGCGACAGTTTGGCGTTGGCGCGGTCGTAGACCTCTTGCGCGAAGCCATAGGGTCCGCCGATGACGAAAACGACGCGCTTGGCTCCCGAAGCCGTCAGTTTCTCGATGTTTTCGGCAAAGCCAACCGAGGTGAACTGCTTGCCGTTTTCGTCCAAAAGGATGACGTGGTCGCTGGACTGTAGTTGTTGTAGAATCAGGAAACTTTCAGCTTTCTTTTGTTGGTCTTCGCTGAGGGTCTTGCGGTTACGCGGGTCAGGAATTTCCTTCATCTCGAACGAGGCATAATGCCCGATGCGGCCCACGTATTTCTTGATGCCAGTGATGAGGTAGTCATCGTCGGTTTTCCCTATGACCAAAAGTAGTATTTTCATTTTTTTTCGTCACAAAACCGACAAAACTGTCAAAACTATTAAGATGGGTATTGAAAAGCCTGCCAACCGGCGGCTTTTCGGCGGCAAGCGGTTGCGTGCCGCCACAATAAAAACGGTTTTGTGGGTTTTGAATGTTTTGTGATTATATTATAACTTCGTGTTTTCTAATAGTTTATAAACATTGTCTCGGTCTTGTTCCAACTGTGCCTTAAGTTCATCCAAACTGTCAAACTTCTCCTCATCGCGGATGCGGTCGATGAAGCTGACGCGGATTTGCTTGCCGTAGAGGTCGCCGTCGAAGTCGAACAGGTTGACTTCGATGATGGGGCTGTCCTCGCTGCGGTCGCCGATGGTGGGGCGGTGCCCGATGTTGGCCATGGCCTTGTAAGTCTTGCCTTCATAATCGACTAGGCAAGCGAACACGCCACCGCAGTTGATGAGCATATACTCGCGCGGCAGTTCAAGGTTGGCGGTCGGGAAGCCCATCGTGCGCCCGATTTTGTTGCCCACCACGACCTCGGCGGTGATGCTGTAGGTGTAGCCTAACAGTCGGTTGGCGCTCTTTATGTTGCCCACAGCCAAGGCGTTGCGTATCTTCGTCGAACTGATGGCGATGTTCTCAACGTCTTGTGCGGCAACGCGTTCCACCTTGAAACCGTATTTCAGCTTCATGTCGTTGAGCAGGCCGAAGTCGCCCATGCGGTTCTTGCCGAAATGATGGTCGTAGCCGACAACGATATAGGCGGGCTTGATGTTGTCGATGATGTAGTCCTTGATGAAGACCTCGGAGGGCGTGCGCGAAAACTCCTTGGTGAAGTTGATGATGACCACGTTGTCGATGCCGAATTCCTCGAATTTCTTGAGCTTTTCCTCGGGCGTGGTCAGGAAACGAAGGTTGGAGCTGTCGATGTTGAGCACCTGGCGGGGATGAGGTTCAAAAGTGACCACAACAGTTTGTCCTCCAACGCTTTGTGCCAATGCTTTCATCTTGTTGAAGATGGCTTGGTGACCCAGATGCACGCCATCGAAGGTGCCGATGGTGACCACGGCGTGGGGGATGTTTCGGGTTTCTATGATGTTTCTGAAGACTTTCATCGTTTTCAAACGGGGCCTTCGACAGGCTCAGGCACCCTATTTGAATTGGCCAGCTAAGGTCCCTGAGCCTGTCGAAGGGCCGAACTTTATAGGTTAAAACTTCATTGACTTAATGAGAGATTGGGCTATCTGCACGGCATTGGTGGCAGCGCCTTTGCGCAGGTTGTCGCTGACGCACCAGAAGTTGAGGCCGTTCTCCACCGAGAAGTCGCGGCGGATGCGGCCCACGAAGACCTCGTCCTTGCCTTCGGCATAGAGTGGCATCGGGTAAACGTTGTTGGCTGGGTCGTCTTGCACCACCACGCCGGGCATCGAAGCCATCAGCTTTCGCGCTTCGTCGAGGTCGTAGGGACGCTCAAATTCCACGTTGACGCTCTCGCTGTGGCCACCCCACACAGGCACGCGCACTGTGGTCGACGAGACGGCGATGTGCTCGTCGCGGAGGATTTTGCGCGTTTCGTTCACCATCTTCATTTCTTCTTTGGTGTAGCCGTTGTCGAGGAAGGAATCGATGTGGGGCAGGATATTTAGGTCGATGGGGTGGGGATAGCACGTCGTGCCGCTTGCGCCAGCACGTTCGGCCTTCAGCTGGTTGATGCCTTTCTGGCCGCTTCCCGAGACGCTTTGGTAGGTGCTGACGACGATGCGCTTGATGCCGTAGGCTTTATGGAGCGGAGCCAAGGCCATCACCATCTGGATGGTGGAGCAGTTGGGGTTGGCGATGATGTGGGTGTCGTTGGTAATCGTGTCTGCATTAATCTCAGGCACGACGAGCGGCACGCCCTTCTCCATGCGCCAGGCCGAGCTGTTGTCGACGACGAAGGTGCCTTGTTCGGCAAAACGCGGCGCATATTGCCTCGATGCCGATGCCCCAGCCGAGAAGATGGCGATGTCGGGACGGGCGGCTATGGCCACGTCGACGCTGACCACTTTATGGGTCTTGCCTTGGAAAACGATTTCCTTGCCCACGGAGCGTTCCGAGGCGGCCACAATCAGTTCGTCAATCCGAACTTTCTGTTCGTCAAGTACTTGAAGCATCTTTGAGCCGACCAATCCGGTGGCTCCCACCACTGCGATTTTCATATTTTCCTCTTTTTGCTATCTGCGTGCAAAAATAGGAAAAATGTATGGTTTGCCTTTGGAAAAGCCTTTTTTTCTATCTTTGCCGAAAAAAGGACTGTCATGTTCCAGGAAATAGAACGGAAATTCTTGGTACGCCCCCTTGCCCCCTCTGAGAGGGGGAAATGTGGCGACTTCAAGGCTGAGGCGTTCAAGGCCACCGACATCATACAGGGTTACTTGAGCCATCGGCCCACGGTGCGCGTGCGCATCAAAGGCGACATGGGCTACCTGACCATCAAAGGCCCCGTCGGCGCAACGGGTCTCTCACGCTTCGAGTGGGAAAAGGAAATCACGAAGGACGAGGCTTTGGCCCTGCTTCAGCTGGCCGAGCCAGGGCGCATCGAGAAGACACGCTATTTGGTGAAAAACACCGACGGCATCCACATTTGGGAGGTCGATGAGTTCCACGGCGACAACGAGGGTCTGGTCATGGCCGAAATCGAACTCAGCTCCGAGGCCGACACTTTCGAGAAGCCCGCATGGATTGGCAAAGAGGTCACTGGCGACCCGCGCTATTACAATTCCTACCTCATGAAGCATCCGACGAAAGAGTGGAAATGAAATTTTTTTTGTGGCTTTCGCAAAATTCCCTATTTTTGTAGGCTTCAAAACCGCCAACGCCATGAAAAAGACGCTCTTACTCCTGCTTCTGTTGCCCTTTTCGCTCCTCGCACAAGTCAGCGACGACTTTGCCGACGGCGACTTCACCCAAAACCCCACTTGGTCGGGAACGACGGACAAGTATATCGTTAACAGCAACTTGCAGCTTCAGCTCAACGCCGAAGGGGAAGGCACGGCCTATCTCTCGCTGCCCATCACCGAGTTTGAGACGATGGAATGGCAGTTTTGGATCAAGGAGGCTTTCGCACCTTCGGGCAACAACTATACTGATGTGTGGCTTAGTGCAGATAATGCTGACTTGTCGCAAGTTACGAATGGCTATTTCCTCCGATTCGGCGAAGCCAACAGCTCCGATGCCATCACCTTGTTCCGCAAGGATGTCGACGGACAACAGCAGATTTGTCGCGGCACGGAGGGCAACATCGCGGCCTCGTTTGCGGTCGCCGTCAAGGTGATTTGCGACCGCGAGGGCAACTGGATGATCCAGACGTGTTACGATAACTCTGGGATTTATGTCACTGAAGCCCAAGGTGTTGACGACACGCACGGCAAAGGCGGCCATTTCGGGTTCTCGTCGAGGTTCACCTCGGGCAACGCCAAAAAGATGTATTTTGACGATGTCTATGTAGGCCCGCGCATCGTCGACCACGAACCGCCCCAGCTCCTGACCTGCGAAGTGCTCGACATGACGCATCTCCAACTCACTTTCAATGAAGCCGTTGACGAGGCAACAGCCTTGAATGCAAGCAATTATGCCATCGACAACGGCTTGGGCCATCCTGCCTCGGTGACCTTTGGTGGCAATTTGTCCATCGTCGTTTTGCAGTTGGAGCGCGAAATCTGCAATGGCATCAATTACACGATTACGGTGAGCGGCATCAAGGACCTGTGGAACAACACGATGGAGCCGACCACCAAGACGTTTTCGATTTACGAAGCCTCGGAATACGACATCGTCATCAACGAAATCATGGCCGACCCGAATCCCGTGGTGGGCCTGCCCGAATGGGAATATGTGGAACTTTACAACGCGACCGACTTTGGCATCGACTTGAAAGACTGGCAGATACAAATCGGAACTAACGACTTGACTTTCGGCAACTTCGTCCTTGCGCCGCACGGCTATGTCATCCTTTGCCATAATGATGCCGTTTCGGAACTGCGTGAATACGGCGACTGCATCGGCTTCGGCAGCTTCTCGGTGGTCAACACGGCCTCGGCGATGTACCTCTATAGCAAGGAGGGCACGTTGGTTTCGAGGGTCAACTTCAGCAGTTCGTGGTACCACGACGCCAACAAAGCCAACGGCGGCTGGTCGGTGGAACAAATCGACCCGCTGAATCCTTGCGCGGGCGCGTCCAACTGGACGGCTTCGACGGATGCTTTGGGCGGTACGCCTGGGCGCATTAATTCGGTCAATGGCGAAAACAATATCCAGCCCAAGGTGGAACGTATCAGTCTGTTTGCCAACTACATCGTTCAGCTTTGGTTCGACCAGCAGATGGATGCCGCAAGCCTCATGCCGGCGCAAAACTATCTCGTGGAGGAATTGGCCGGGCATCCGGACCAGGTGGAAACCAACCCGATGGACCCCAACTATGTGGGCCTCATCTTCGACCACGGCTTTGAGCAGGGCGTCGTCTACACCTTAATCATTAATGGCGTGACCAACTGCGTGGGCAACGCCATCGAAGCCGACACTCGCGTGCAGTTCGGCATCCCCAACGACATCGCCGAGGGCGAAATCCTTATTAACGAAATTCTTTTCGACCCCATCAGCCCGGGTGTCGATTATGTGGAACTCTACAACAACACCGATAAGACCTTCGACCTCAGCACCTTGATGCTCGGTGTGATTCGCGAGGGCACCTTCCCCAATCCCGCCGACACCACCTTGAAGGAAATCACCGCCGACAGCCGTCTGTTCCTCCCCAAGACCTACGTCTTGCTCTCCACCGACAGCGAGATTGTTGGCCGGCAATACGACTGCCCGACCGACAACTTCGTGCAGATGGCTTCGTTCCCGAGCTATGCCAACGCGGGCGGCACGGCCATCCTGATGGGCAAGGACGGCACCATGGTCGATGCCATGTATTTTTCAGAAAAGATGCACTATCCGCTTTTGAAAGTCACCAAGGGCGTGTCGTTGGAGCGCGTCAGCTTCGACCAGCCCTCGATGGCGACCGACAATTGGCATTCCGCCGCCGAGCGCGTGCATTTCGGCACGCCTGGGCAACCCAATTCGATGATGCAAAGCACCGAGCCTTCCACCGACGAAATCAGCGTCAGCCCCGACGTGTTCTCGCCCGACGGCGACGGCTTCGACGACGCCTGTTTCATCAACTACCGCTTCGACGAGGCGGGCTACACGATGAACACCTATATCTTCAATGTATCCGGACAGCTGATCCGCCATTTGGTGAAAGGCGAGCTGGTGGGGCAGGAGGGCAGCACAATTTGGAACGGCTTGGACAACAACGGCAACAAGGTGCCCGTCGGCGTTTATGTCGTCGTCACCGAGGTCTTTAGTTTTGACGGGAAGGTAAAGCAGTTCAAGAATGCGGCGGTCGTAGGAACACGTTAGTCTGTAGAGACGTTGCGCGCAACGTCTTTACATGTCCATATTCGACTGCGCCACAATCTGTTTCGTATCAGGATTAAATGCAGTCAAATTACCCAAGCCGGGCTTGTCGGTCACATAAACGCCGTTGTCCAAGGCGATGAAGTCGTAATTGCCGTTTTGCTCGATCACCATGTTCATGAAGCTGTAGTCGACAGGGATGTGCCCGTGGATGATTTTCTTGCCGTGGCTCTTGCCGAAGTCCACCTTGAACTTGCGCGTCCACATCATGCTGTGCGTGTCCTCAAACGGGTCGGCGATGTTGAAGTTCATGCCTGCATGGACCAAAATGTATTCCTCCAACTCGATGTAAGGCACGCAGGCGTTCATCCAGTCGATATACATCTTAGGAATTTCCCTCGGGTGCTTCACCGCGAAGCTTTCCAAGGTGGCCTTGGCGCCCACGGCTTCCCAGTCTTTCTGCTCCTGGTGTTTGCCGAAGAGTTTCTTCTTTTGGTCGGCTTCGTAGGCCTTCACGCACATGTCCTCGTGGTTGCCTTTGATGAAATGCACGTCGTATTCCTCCTTTTGCAGGTGCATCAGGTAGTCGACGACGCCTTTCCCGTCGGGGCCACGGTCGATGTAGTCGCCCAAAAAATAGAGTTGGTCGTGTTTCGTCACCTTGAGCATGTTCTCAAGCAAGGTCTTCAAGGTGTGGGCGCAGCCGTGAATGTCGGGGATGATCCAGCGTTGTGACATCAGAACAAGTTATTGAGGTTCAGTGATTCAAATTGTTTGCGGAGGCGTTTCATGAAGCTCCAGCGCACGTCGGAGAGCCAACGGCGGAAAAGCTCGCCATAGTCGACCAGCATGTCGTAGGAGAAATAGAGCAGCGCCGTGCCCAACAAGGCCCACGGCCAATGCAGGTTGCAGAACAGCGCGATGGTGCCGGCCACGAAGATGATCGGGAAGAGCACAAACCGCACGCCGAAGCTGACGGTGTTGCCGAAGGCGGGGTCTTTCAGCTGCTTGCGGATGATCCAGGTGGTGAGCCAAACGGGCAGGGTGACAGCAGCCGAGGCCACATAGTAGGGCAGGCCCAAGAGCAGCACTGCCGCCCTCCACAGCGAGTTGAAGAAGGGGTATTTCTTTGTCACCGACATCACCGAGACCTTGTTCTTCTTGCGGTCGTCGGCAAACTGCAGCACGCGTTCGAAGAGACTCTTGGCTTCCTCGGGATGCTCCTCCCTGAATTTCAGCACCTTGTCAACGATGGCACGGTTGCGGAGCATCTTCTTGTAGAGTCCGCCGGCGCGTTTCTCGTTCTTCATCTTCACGATTTCCCAGATGGCATCGTAGTCGTCGTCGTCGGGGATGTAGGTGAACAGCTTCGATATTTCGTCGCTGAGCTGGCTTTTCAGCAGGTTGATGTTGGCGGCCTCGTTCTCCTCGGTGGTATGCTTGAAGAAGTCGGTCACGTTGATGGCCTTGCCGAAGTTGATCATCGCCGTCGAGCGGTAGCGGAAGTAGTCGCCGTATTCGATGGCGGTGGGGATGATGTAGACGGGGCTTTGGTCGCCAAACTGCTTGTTGGCATCCACTGCGATGTGGAACAGCCCTTTGCCCAAGCGCAGCAGCGAGTGCTTGGTGCGGTGCATGCCCTCGGGGAAGAGGTAGAGGTCGACATGGTCGTGGATGACGTCGACGGCCTTGTTGAGCGAATCGTCGTTTTGGCGTACTGCCGCCACGCCGTTGCGGATGCGGAAGATGGGCAGGATGCGGAAAAAATTCAAGAGCTTTGCGACGACAGGGTTCTTGAAGATGTCGCCCCGCGCGATGAACACCTTCCTCATGTTGTCCGACGAAAGCAGCACCAAGGCATCCATCAGTGTGTTGCTGTGGTTGACACCGAAAATCATTGCGCCGCCCTTCGGGAGGTTCTCTTTCCCGTGCACCTCAAAACGCCGGTAAGCTCGCCTCGTGTGCCAGTTGACGTAGGGCAGCAAAAACGAGTACCAAAAGTCAGGATCTTGTATCTTTTTGGCCATTTTAATTCAAAAAAAAAGTGGACAAAAGTACGAAAATAACCTAAATAGTTGGATTTTTTTCCGCAAATGGGATTATTTTCCTAATTTTACCGCCCCTAAGCCTTATGAAATGAAGATAAAATCACTGTTTGTCCTTGCCGTGCTGACGCTTTTCTGGGTCTTGACCTCGTGCCAAGACAACCTCCCGACAAAGGAAACCCCTGAAGCCCCCGTGACCGAACGCGACACGCTGACGGCATTGCAACATGTGCAGGAAAGAGGGAAGCTCGTGGCTGTCACCAATTGCGAAATCATCAATTACAATACCGAAAACGCCACGCCGTCAGGCTTTGAGTATGAGCTTCTTAGCGATTTCTGCAAAGCCAACGACCTTGAACTCGAGATGCGCGTCAATGAGAACCTCGATTCGTGTTTCATGATGCTCGACTCGTGCCAGGTCGACATTGTGGCCGTGGGCATCGGGGCCAACCGCGCGATGAAACGCCGCTATCTGCTCACCGACCCCATCCTTATGCAGAAGAGCGTGCTCGTGCAACGCCTGCCCAAGGACTGGAACCAGATGTCGACGGCCAACGAGGTGGAGAGCCAGCTGCTGCGCTCGTCGGTCGACCTGGCGGGCAAGACCATCCACCTGCCGCAAGGCAGCCACGAAATCGTCTTGTTGCAGCATCTCGCCGAGCAGATTGGCGACACCATCTACATCGTGGAGTGCGACAGCCTCAACAGCGTCGACTTGGTGAAGGCCGTCTCGTCGGGACAAATCGACTACACCGTGGTCGAGGAATACGTGGCACGCATGGCCTCCATCGGCCTCAAGGGGCTTGACACCAAGCTCAACGTCAGCGTCGAGCAGCCGCTCGGCTGGGCCTTGTGCAACCACGATGGCGACTCGTCGCTCCTCATGGTCCTCAATGGCTGGATCGATGGCTTCGAGCAACGCAACCTCAACCGCATCTTGGCCAAATACGTCAACAAAGGCAACGTGTTTGCTCCAAGGAAACCCTCGGGCGACCACATCTCGGCCTTCGACGACATCATCAAGAAGACCGCCAAGGAAATTAACTGGGACTGGCGACTGTTAGCCTCGCTCATCTATCAGGAGTCGCGTTTCAGGATGGACTTGGAGAGCGAGAAAGGGGCTTTCGGCCTCATGCAGCTCATGCCCGTGGTGATGGAGAAATACGGCATCGACTATGATGCCACGCCCGACGAACAGCTTCGCGCCGGCGGGCAGCTGATCAGCTTCCTCGACGATTGCCTCGAAAACAAGGTGGCCGACAGCGCCGAGCGGGTGAAGTTCGTGTTGGCGGCCTACAACTCAGGTCTCGGCCATGTGTATGACGCGCAGCGGCTCGCCTCGAAATACGGCAAGTATCCCGACGTGTGGGACAACAACGTCGACTATTTCATCCTCAACAAGTCGAAGAAGCAGTATTACAACGACACCTGTTGCCATGCGGGCTACCTGCGCGGCACCGAGACCTACCGCTTCGTCGAAGAGGTCTTGGACAGGTTTTATCAGTATCAAGTCACATATAATTAATTTACAAGGGTTCTTGAGCCTTTAGCCTGTCGGAAGGTTGAAGAATCCGCCCTAAAAGAAAGAAAACTATGAAACGTTTTTACACTGTCTTGATTGTCGGCATTTTGGCCGTGTTTTGCTCGTCAAGGGTCTTTGCCCAAAGCTTCAATGCCGGACTCATTGTTGGCCCGACGTTCTGCCAGGTGGATGGCGACAACTATGCGGGCTTCCACCAATTGGGCTTCACTGCGGGCGCCTATGCCAACCTGCCCATCGACGACTATTTCTCGGCACAGATGGAACTGAAGTATTCGCTCTTTGGCGCCCATTCGTCCGACAAGGAGGTGAACGAGTACGGTTACAACGCCTACAGCCACCGCCTGCATTATGCCGAGATTCCCTTGATGCTGCGCTGCAATTTGGGCTTCTTCAGGGCCGATTTCATCACTCTGGAGCTGGGCGTCAGCGCCGACGTGCGCCTGCGTTCCACCGAAGATACTAACGGTGATTTCCAGGTGACCACCAACCGTTGGAACGCCTTCTCGGCCACGGCCAACGCAGGCATACATTTCGCCTTCAACGACCATTTGGGTCTTGGCGCCCGCTATATGTATTCGGTGGTGCCTATCCGCTTCACGGGCAACCCAGGGTGGTTCTACAACCAGTATTATAATAAGGTGGTGCAGATTACGCTTACCTACAACCTCAACTCTCCTTTGAGATAAATGCTTCATTGTCGCAAACTGCGTCTCGCAGTTCGGCACCTGCAATAAACTCAATATTCCGCTTCAATCCCTCAAAACCGGCGCGTTGCACGGCTGAATGCTTGAATAAGGCATCAAAGGTTTCTTTGTCGAGGTTTTTCCAATCTTCGGCTTTCATGGCCAATAGCTGCTCAGAGGGCTGGAAATCAGGCTCTTGGTTGGGTAGTGAGAACCTGTTGTATGGGCAAACGTCCTGGCAGATGTCGCAGCCATACATCCAGCCTTGGAATCTTTCTTGGTCAAGTCCTGCCAAACTTCCCTTGTATTCGATGGTCAAGTAGGAGATGCACTTGCGTGCGTCGATGTGGAACGGGCTTTCCAAAGCCCCTGTGGGACAGGCTTCTATGCACTTGGTGCAGCGTCCGCATCGGTTGGTCATGGCTTGTCCGGTTTCGGTTAAGTTGATGGGGAGGAAGAGATGCCCGATGAAGAAGAACGAACCTCCACATTGTCGCAAACTGCGTCCCGCAGTTTGGTTTTTCCAGTGCAACTGACTGCGAGACGCAGTCAACGACATTGGGGGATGTATCAATAATGTGTTTTTCCCAATGAACCCCAACCCACAACGCACAGCCCAGGCGCGGTCGAGAACGGGTGCCGAGTCGACGAAGATGCGCACGCCGTCGAGCTTGCCTGTCTGTGTCTCGATGCGTTCCAAAAGCTGGCGCAGCTTGCGTTTCAGCACATCGTGGTAGTCGGCGCCGTATGCGTATTTTGCGATCTTGTAGTGCTTGCCGTCGCCCAAGGTCTGTTTCGGGAAATAGTTGTAGAGTACGGTGACGATGCTCTTTGTGCCTTCCACCAAGAGGCGGGGATCGTAGCGTTTCTCGCGATTGCGGGCGAGGTAGCCCATCTCGCCCTCATGCCCTTCGTCGAGCCATTGCTCCATGTTAGCCGACTCTGTTTCCAACGCCACGGCTTGTGAAACGCCACAAGCATCGAAGCCCATTTGCCGGGCTTCTGCCACAATCCAATCTGACACGATTTGCGTCATCGCGAACAAGTGAAGCAATCCTTTATGTCTCGCAGTCCCGCGTCCCGAAGTCCCGCGTCATCTTAGAACGGTGCGAAGGTGATGCCCACCGACAGCGGGTGAAACACGGGCGCGTCGTGTCCGACCGAAAACGTCTGGTTGATTTGGTAGGCTGCAAAAACGCTCACCCATTTCCAACCCACACGCAGGGTGGCTGAGTAGGCCAAACGCTCCACGTTGTTGATGTAGAGCAGCTTCTCGTTCACTGTGGCGCCACTGCCGTCGGTCAGCGGGTTGTCCTCACCATCGGGGCCTACGTATCTGGTCTTGGTGGCCACCATGATGCCGACCTTGAAGCCCACGCCAATCTTCACCTGGTCCTTGATGCGGAAACGCAGTTCCAGCGGGATGTCGGCATAGGTCGGGCTGACTTTATAGCGTTTGAAGCCATCCAAGTCGCGGAGCGACTGGTAGGTGAAGTTGTCGGTGGTGTAAGGGTTGAGGATGCGCGTGTAGGAGAAGTAGTTGTGCGACGTCATGCCGACGCCGATGCTCACGTTGTGCTTGGCGCTTTCGCCCAAGGGGAAGTTGTAGGTGAGGGCGAAGCTCACGCCTTGGTTGAAGCCGCGCGGGTCCCAGTTGTCGCTCGGGGCAAGCTGGAAGTCGCTGAACAGGTCGAGGCCAAAGGTGACCTTCTTATCGGTCTTGTTGGCGATGAGTTGTGCGAACGAAGTCGCCGAAATGACCAATGCAATGAGGGTAAATAATGCTTTCTTCATATGATAATACTATGTGTTTCTACCTGAAAACTGAAAACTGATAACTCCTAACTCCTAACTCCTAACTCCTGAACAATGGACATGCGTTCGTCGAGCAACCGGTTGATTTCCTCGTCCGAAAGGTCGGGCTGTCGCAGCTGGTCGTCGATGGCGGCAAGGTGGGCCTCCAAGTTCTCGGTGGTGCCTGGGATGTCGGTCAGTTGCTTCTCTTTGTTGACGGGCGGCTCAACGGGCGTGGCGGGTGGGTTAGGCGTTTGCATTGGCATGCCTGGGATGTTCTTCAGCTGGCCCATCACCATGCCCACCATCTGTTTCGTGAAAGGATCGAGTTTGTAGATTTCCACCTTCATGTCGTCCTTCAGCTCGTCGAAGTCTTCGAGAAACATTTTCAGCTGTTCCTTTTGCTCTTCCGTAATGCCTGGGATGGCGTCAAGGTCTTGTCCCTCCATCATTTTCTTGAACATGTTGAGGAGGTCGTCGAGTCCGTTATTGAGGTTGTTTTCGTCCATATTTTAAAAAGTGTAGGGACGCAACGCTTGCGTCCTGATTATTGTTGGCGACACGGCAAAAACCGTTCCGCGTGCAAAATAACGAAATTTTCGTGGAATGATTGCGACAAATTGCCAGTTTTTTCCGAATATTGCAACGCAAAACCAAGCCCCGAAGGGGCGATAAGATGTCATCGGGGATTTCAATCCCCGCTCAACAACGTCAGACAAAATGGATTTCAAAACAATAAAAGTACAATTGGGCGAAAGCATGGCATGGGTCAACCTCGACCGCCCCGAGGTGCGCAACGCGCTGAATGCCGAACTGATAGGCGAACTGACCGAGGTCTTCGACTGGCTCAATAGCCGTTCCGACATCCGCGTCATCATCCTCAAAGGCAATGGCAAAGCTTTTTGCGCTGGTGCAGATTTGGCCTACATGAAGGATATGGCGGGCTACAGCTACAACCAAAACATCGCCGATGCCGAAAGGCTCTCCAAACTGTTCCAGACCATCTATTTCTGCAACAAGGCCGTCATTGTCGATGTGCATGGCGCCTGCATCGGTGGGGCCAATGGCATCATCGCTGCCGCCGATATTGTCATTGCCGAAAAGGAGACCAAGTTTGCTTTTTCCGAGGTGCGTTTGGGCATCACGCCTGCCACGATTTCGCCTTTCGTGGTGGCCAAAATCGGCAACGCCGCCGCCAAGGAGCTGATGCTGACAGGAAGGCGTTTCACTGCCGATGAGGCCAAGGCTTTTGGGTTGGTGAACGTGGTTGCCGATGAGTCGGAGATGATTGACACCGAGCGTCAATACATCGAGCATTTCATGCAAGCCTCACCCGATGCCATCGCCGAGTGCAAGAACCTGCTCCGCATGGTGACGGGCACCGACGACCCATTCAATCCTGTTTTCTATCAAACCTCGTTAGCCATCGCCAACCAACGCATCTCGAAGGCAGGCCAAGAGGGTATGAAGGCGTTTTTCGAGAAGAGGAAGCCGGAGTGGATATAAAAAATGCTTCCAACTCTGCGGAATCTATCAAAAAATTGCACTTTCCGCAGCGTTCAAGGGGTGTTTTTCCGAAAATCTTGCTTCTGTTTTTGGCTGTTCGATGGATTTTGCTTATTTTTGCCTCAAATATAAATCCTATTCCTATGAAGAAATTTGCAGTAATTCTTTCAGGCTGCGGTCACAAGGACGGCAGCGAAATCCATGAAGCCGTTACCCTGTTGCTTTCCATCAGCCAACATCATTGTGAATACCAATGCTTTGCACCCAATCGCCCGCAACATGATGTCGTCAACCATCTGACGGGCGAGGCCGTCAAGGAGGAGCGCAACATCTTTGCCGAAGCTGCTCGCATCGCGCGTGGGAATATCTTGCCCATCGAGGAATACAAAGCCGAAGACTTCGACGGCCTGCTCTTTAGTGGCGGCTTCGGTGCGGCCAAAAACCTTTGCAATTATGCTTTCAAAGGTGCCGACATGGAAGTGCAGCCCGACGTGGCTCGTGCCATCGTCGAGACGCGTGAGGCGGGCAAGCCGCTCGGTGGCATGTGCATCGCTCCCGTGATGTTCGCCAAGCTGTTGCCTGGCGTTTGCGTCACCTTGGGCAACGAAGGCACGCCTGATGCCGACAACATCCGTTCTATGGGTGCTTACCATGTGCAAACCGAGCATGGCGACGTGTGCGCTGACAACGAGCTGTTGGTGTTCACCACACCGGCTTATATGCTCGACGCGACCATCAAGGATGTGTATGACGGTGCCTACAATCTGATAGATGCCATCGTCGACACATTAGACGGGAAGCGCGACTGATGTTCGGACAACTTTATTATTAATGAGACAGGGGCGGCCTTGCGGTCGCCCTTGTCTTGTCTATGTTCGCATTGCAGTTATCTGCGTCCTGAGCCTGAGCCGCTGCGAGTCGAGCTTCTGGAGGTCGCTGAGCCTGTCGAAGTGCCACTGCTGCGGGTGCTGCTTGAACCGCTGTTGACGCGGCTGCTGCTGCTTGAGCTGGAACTTCTTGTGGTCGCTGAACCTGTCGAAGTGCCGCTGGGGCGTGAGTTGCTGCTTGAACCGTTCACTCGGCTGCTTGGGCTGCTGTTGCCCGTGCGACCGGTCGCTGAGCCTGTCGAAGCGCCATTGCCGACTCTGCTGCTGCTCGATCCCGTGTTGCCTGTGCGACCGCTGCTACCAGTGGCTGAGCCTGTCGAGGTGCCGCTGGGGCGACTTGTGGAGCCAGAGCTGCTACCTACGCGTCTGCTGCTTGATCCACTGCCGCTGACTGAGCCTGTCGAAGCGCCGCTGTGGCTGCTGCCAGAGCTCATGCTGCCTCCGTTGGCCTTGGGGCGGACCGTTGCGCTCGGTGCAGTTTCGCTGTTGCTGGGCGCTGCGGGCGGGTTGCTGTTCACCTCGGGGTGGGTGGCAGGATAACCGCCGTTGTTGCTGTGATAGCCATAGGTGTGGTGTTTCGGGTCCATCGGGGGAGGTGGAGGCGGCGTGCCCGGGCCATGGCCAGGAGGCGGGGGCATGGGCGGACGATAGCCGTCGTAGTAGTAGCGGTAGATGCCGGGACGGGTGTAGTAGTGCACACGTGGCGGTGCGCTGATGACCACCCAGCGCTCGGTGCGCGGTCCGGCCCAATAGAAGCTGATGGGCTCGAAGTATTCGAAGGTGGTGAAGCTGTAGAGTTCGTCGTCGAGCTCGTAGTAGGGCATGACGGTGAAGCCGATCCCACGGTCGATGCGGTGCGATGGGATGCTGATGGCGATGCGCTTGATGCTTCCGGGACGGACCCTAACGTACTTGTTGGCATAATAGTAGCCGTAGTCGGGGTCGAGGTAGAGGTAGACGTTCCCTCTGTAGGTGTAGTCGCCGATGTTCTCCACGTCGTAGTAGACCGTGATCGAGTTGTAGTTGTACACCATCACGGGCTGTGAAACCAGGGCGAGTTCGGGCGGATAGCCGGTGGCTGCTTTTGCTGCGATGGATCCCACTGCCAGCAGGATGCTCATCAGGATGTTCTTGGCTTTCATAGTGGTGATTTTTTTGAGGGTTAGACGTTTATGTTGTTTTTCACCTTATCACCATACCAAAACCGTGCCAAATTTACTTCTCCGTCACCCTCGTGGTCGTTCCATAGTCAATTTCAGGATGTTGAGCCAGGTATTCCAATATCAGGTCGTTGGAACCGTGGAAGGTCGACGTGCCGTCGTCCTCGTGCGGGTAGTCGAACACGCTTGTCATATAGCTGTTCATCACCACGCTGTATTTGGCATTCATTTCAAGCGGTTTGCCGTTTTCCAAGATGACTTCGATGTCGGTCATCTCACCATTGTCGTCCACCTTATAATAATAGGAGCATCCCGAGCAGTAGATGGGGCCGCCGTCGGTGACGAAGCAGCACTTCATCAGGTCGATGATTTCCTGGCCGCTGAGCGTGAAATGGATGATCTCGTTGTCGAACGGGTCGAGGGCGAAGATGTCTTTCAGCGTTACGGGGCGGGCCGAGAGCGTGTCGAAACGCACGCCGCCCGGGTTCTGGAAGCCCATGTCGGAGCCGGTCGTGTAGCGGATGGCATCGGTCATCAGGCAGCCGAGCGATTCATAGTTGTGAATGGGTGTCAAGTTGGTGGTCACCACCTTGCTGAAGTATTCGTTGCTGTTATATTTGTCGACCATGGCTTGCACTTTGGCGTTGCGTTTCGGGAAGGTCTTGACGGGAAGCAGCTCCGACTCAGTATTGACTAATTTGCCATTACGGAATGTGAAGGTGCTGAGCGTCACATATTTGACTTTTGCTTCGGCTTGCGTGACCAAAACGCCGTTCACCATCACTTTCCCGGTTTCGCCTACGCGGGTGTGCGAATGTCCGCCAAAGATGGCTGCCACTTGCGGGAACTTGGCTGCCACCTCGCGATCCTCTTCATGGCCGAGATGGGTAAGCAGGAAGATGGCGTTGCAGTCTTTAAGAGTGTCCAAGTATTGTGGCAACACTTCCTCGAAAGGCACGAAGTGGGAGCCGTTGGCGTTTTTCGGGTGGAAGTCGGGGAGGCCGTTCAAGCCGAGCTGGATGCCACCGATGACACCGATTTTCAGGCCATCGCGTTCAAAGGTTTCGTAAGGCTTGCAATTGGGCATTTGCAGCGTGTCGTCGAAGGTGACGTTGGCGCACACAAAGGGGAACTTGGCCCAAGTGAGCACATTGCGCAGGGCGATGGGACCGCCGTCCCACTCGTGGTTGCCAAAGGCCGACAGGTCGAAGCCGACGGCGTTCATCAGTTCATACATGGGCTTGGATACCTCTTCGTAGCGGTCGTTGATGGGGTTGCCCGATCGGTTGTCGCCCGCGCCGAATAGCAACAGGTCGGGATACACTGAGCGAAGGCTGTCGATAAGGCCGGCCAACTGCGGGAAGTTGTCGATGTTGGCGTGCATGTCGTTGGTCGAAACGACGTGGATTTTCTGCTCCTTGGGTTGGCACGAGGCAAGGACGAAGGCTGCGGCGAAGGCCGTCAGCATGATGCGTAAAATTTTCTTCATGGCTTTCAGCGGTTTACGTAGATTTTTGAGTTGGCACGCAGCGAGCCGTCCAAGTCGATGACGTTGCCGTAGGCGTCTTTCACTGTGATGCCCTCGAGGTTGAGCGGCAGGTTGTTGGCGCGGCAGTAGGCCAGCACCACTGATTTCACCTTTGCGCCATAATAAGTGCGCACTTCGGTGTCGTTGACGAATGCTTTCATATCAGTTGTCAGTTTGGAGTTGTGAGTTTTAGGTTGAAATACAAGGTACAAAATTACGGTTTTTTTGTAAAAAAAGACGCATTTTTACTTTTTTCTGTATTTTTGCGCAATCAAATTAAAATCGTACTACTATGAAAATGGAAGGAAGAAGAACCAGCACCAACGTCGAAGACCGTCGTGGAAAAGGTGCTGCAACCGCAGGCGGAATCGGCATCGGCGGTATCATCATTGCTTTGTTGGCTTATTTTCTAACAGGCCGCGCTCCCGATGTGCAGTCGTTAGGCGGCATGGCTGGAGGCGAAACCCAGGGTGAATACGTCGCCACAGCGCAAGAGCAAGAGTTTGAGCTTTTTGCATCGCAAATCTTAGCCTCGACCGAGGACGTTTGGACGGCGGAGTTCGCAAAGTATAACGCCCAATACCGTGCCCCTAAGATGGTGATTTTCAAAGGCTCGGTGCAAAGCGGCTGCGGCAATGCCTCATCGGCCACAGGCCCGTTTTATTGCTCCGCCGACGAGAAACTCTATCTCGACCTCGACTTCTTCAACGAGATGCAACAGTCGATGGGCATCAAGGGCGACTTCGCCTGCGCCTACGTCATTGCGCACGAGGTGGGGCACCATATCCAGCACCTCCTCGGCACCCTCGATGAAAAACATCAGCAGATGGCTCGCATGAACGAGGTGGACAGAAACAAGATGAGCGTCCGCATCGAGCTGCAAGCCGACTACTATGCAGGCGTTTGGGGACATCATGAGCAGAAGATGTTCGGCTCGCTCGAAGACGGCGACCTCGAAGAGGCAATCAATGCAGCCAAGAAAATCGGCGACGACTACTTGCAGAAACAGGCCGGCTACAGCCAGGTGAAGTCGGACCTCTTCACCCACGGCACTTCGCAGCAGCGTATGCGTTGGCTCAAGCGCGGCCTCCAGTCGGGCGACCTCAGCTTGGGCGACACCTTCGAGATTCCCGAGAGCCAATTGTAATCCTTTTGATTCAGGATTTCGTGACTACCAGACGCGAGACTTTTGGACGGTATAGGGTCCCCGTTCTTGCGAATTTGCAATTCCCATGTATACCCCATCCGCCCATCTTCTCCAAAAGCCCAAGGCCTTGGAGGGTTTGGGCGGATGTTTTGTTTTTCATGGAAAGGTTGCAGTTTATGGAAAAATGAGTATTTTTGCAGAAAATATCAACCTATGCCGCAGATTAGTTCTTTTTACGGAATCATCATTTTCATGAATTTCACAGATCATTCTCCTGCCCATTTTCATGCTTGGTATGGCGAATATAAGGTGACGGTAAGTATTCGCGATGGCGTTGTGACGGGGAAAATGCCAGGCCGCGCCTTGCGCATGATTTTGGAATGGCTTGAATTGCATCGCGAAGAGTTGATTGCAGATTGGGAAAAAGCGCAAAACGGCAGCCCTCTCGATAAAATAGAACCCTTAAATTGATGACATATGTTCTTGGAAATCAACAAAGCGGAATATCTTGGTGACTATAGGATTCGCCTGTGGTTCAACAATAATGAGGTGCGTGATGTGGATCTTGCCAATTCATTAAAAGGAGAGGCTTTCTTGCCTCTCCTCGACAAGGATTACTTCAAGCGTTTTACTATTCGCTTCAACACAATCGAATGGGATAATGGAGCTGATTTTGCTCCAGAATACCTCTATGATATAGGTGCAATTGCATGAATCATTGTCCGTAATGCGGTACCCCTCGTTCTTGCAAATTTGCATTTCGCAAGCGTTGAGAAGGGAATTTGAAATTCTCGCATGAAAACCGTAGTGATGTCACGATGTGGCGTTTCTACGGTTTCTTATGTCTTCCGAAATACCAAATCTGCCAGCTGTTGAACAGGTTTTGGAACACGGAATAGAAAGCCAGATACACCGACGCCAGCGGATGGAGGTAGTGGTTGGCCATCCAGATGCCCATGGCCGAGTTCTTCTGGCCTAAAAGCTGTCCGCCCGCGATGGTGTCGCCGTATTTGTGGCCAATCCATTTGCCCAATCCAAACTGGATGACACAGAACAGCAAGGCGGAAACGCCGAGCCACAGGATACTGTTCCAGTTGCCCTTGCCGTGCAGGAAGATGAAGTCGATGGTTTGGCCTAAGGTGAGAAACAAGGCCACGGCCCACAGATAGAACGCCAAACCTTTGAAACGGGCCACCACTGCATTGGCTTTGGGCCAGGCGATTTGCAAGGCCAAGGCCACAAAGAACGGCAGCCCGATGACCGTGCCCACACGCCTGAGGATTTGCAGGAACGAGGCCCAGAAAGGCATGTCCTGGTTCACTCCGATGAACGAGAAATAGATGGGCGCAACGATGGAAATCACCAAGTTGCCGATGACGGTGTAGGAAGTCACAGTGTTGCGGTCGGCACCGAGCATCGTGCTCACCACCGCCACCGAGGCCGCCACAGGACAAAGCACACCCACGAAGATGCCTTCAGCCACAATCTCGTTGACATTCAACGCTCTAAGCAATGAATAACAACCCACGCTGACCATCACCTGGAAGAGGATGATCCAGACAAACAGTGGCTTGAAACGCAACTGGCGGATGTCGACGGCACAGAAGGTGAGCAACAGGATGGTGAAGATGATGTAGGGCACCACCACGTTGAAGGCGGCACAATATTCGTGGAGCAACAGCCCTAAGATGATGGCTATCGGGAGGACATATTGGCGTATCTTGTTGGCTATGACAATGATTTTTTGCATTGAAATCCGGTTTGGGGCTGCAAAATTGCGAAATTAATCCGTACCTTTGCAGCCCTAATCGATAAATTCACGAAATATGAAAAAACTGCTTTTCATCCTCACTTTGGCTGTGGTAGCGGCTTTCAGCGCATGCGGTCCTTCGACGGGCTCAGGAACCGCAGCCGCAGGCACGGAAGCCAATGCCACTGAAGACAACAAAAACGAAACCATCATGAGTACTACCATGCAAGACCTGCTGACGCGCCGCAGCGTGCGCAGCTACACCGAAGAGATTCCTCCGCGCGAGGTCATCGAAGAAATCTGCAAGGCTGGCACCTACGCCCCCACGGGCATGAACCGCCAGGCCCCCATCATCGTCGCCGTCACCAACCGCGAGGTGCGCGACCGTTTGAGCAAGCTCAACGCCGCCGTGTTCGGCCCCGACAACGACTCCGACCCGTTCTACGGCGCCCCTGTCGTGTTGGTCGTCCTGGCCGACACCACTGCCGCCCGCACTTGGAAAGAAGACGGCTCGCTCGTCATGGGCAACCTGCTCAACGCCGCCCACGCCAAAGGCCTCGGCTCGTGCTGGATCCATCGCGCCAAGGAAGTCTTTGAGACCGAAGAAGGCAAGGCCATCCTGACCGACCTCGGCATCGACGCCAACAAATACGTCGGCATCGGCAATTGCATCCTTGGCTACGTGAAAGGCGACTATCCCGAAGCCCGTCCGCGCAAAGAGAACTATGTTTACTGGATTGAATAACCATAAATCGAATGTCATGAAAATGCACCACATCCTCATCGCCGCCTTGGCCTTCGGCCTTTGCAGCTGCGGCAACAACACCGAAAAACAAGAAAACACAAACAACGAACCTATGCAACAAGAACAAACTACCAAACCTGTGGTCTACATGACCAAGGACATCAGCCCCGAAGGCTTGGTGAAGATTTACGAAGCCCTCGGCGTGAAACCTGCCGAAGGACAACGCGTGGCCGTGAAAATCAGCACGGGCGAATCGGGCGGACACAACTACCTGAAGCCTGAACTCATCAAGGACTTGGTGAACACGGTGAACGGCACCATCGTGGAGTGCAACACCGCCTACGGTGGCTCGCGCCAAGACGTGAAGAAACACTGGGAGACCATCAAGGAGCACGGCTTCATGGACATCGCCAAGGTCGACATCATGGACGAGTTCGGCGAGATGCAAATCCCTGTGGAAGACACCACCTACATCAAATATGACATCGTGGGCGACCACTTGGCCAACTACGACTTCATGGTCAATCTGGCCCACTTCAAGGGCCATGCCATGGGCGGCTTCGGCGGTGTGCTGAAGAACCAGAGCATCGGCGTGGCTTCAACCGGCGGCAAGGCCTACATCCACTCCTGTGGCTACACCACCGACCCTGCCGATTGCTGGAACCACATCGAGAACCAAGACGGTTTCCTTGAGTCGATGGCCTCTGCCGCACAAGGCGTGCACAACTACTTCAAGCAAGAAGGCAAGGAGATCGTCTACATCGACGTGATGAACAACCTCAGCGTCGACTGCGACTGCGACGCTCATCCTGCCGACCCCGAGATGAAGGACGTGGGCATCTTGGCCTCCACCGACCCCGTGGCCTTGGACCAAGCCTGCATCGACCTCGTGTTTAACTATCCCAGCGCTGAAGGCGATGATGCCACGGCCTTGATCAACCGCGTCAACCGCCAACACGGCATCCACATCCTTGAACATGCCGCCAAGATCGGTCTCGGCGTGCGTGACTATAACCTTGTCAACATTGACGAAGCCAAGTAATCCATCAACGCTTATCGGGCACCTCGCTTGTTTCGGTGCCTACTGCATCTTTGGGTTCAACATCATCTGCTGCAAGAACATCTCCAACGCAGGTGTGTTGAGCCCAATGGATTTGTTTTGCCTGAGGGCGACTGGCGCCACCATCCTGTTTTGGCTCGTGTCGCTATTCATGCCCAAGGAAAAGGTTGACACGAAAGACCTGCCCAAGATTTTCGTGGCCTCCATGCTGGGGCTTTACCTCACCCAAATCAGCTTCTTGAAGGCTGTCACGATGACGACCTCCATCGACTTGAGCATTGCCAACACCAGCACGCCCATCCTGACCATGATTGTGGCCGCCATCGTCTTGAAAGAACCCATCACAGGCAAGAAAATCGGTGGCATTTTGGTGAGCCTTGCCGGTGTCTTGATTTTGGTTTTCAACTCGGTGGGCCTCGGTGGAGGCGCGTCGGAGACCAAGCCAATGGGCATCGTGCTGACCGTCGTCAATGCGCTCACGTTTGCCCTGTATCTCGGCATTTTCCGTCCGCTGATTTCGAAATACAACGTGGTGACTTTCATGAAATGGATGTTCCTGTTTTCCATGCTGATGGCCCTGCCGTTCAACGCGCGGCATCTCGTCAGCGTGCCGTTTGGCCAGATGGAGGGCAAGGTGCTTTGGCAGGTGGCCTTCGTGGTGGTTTTTGCCACTTTTGTCGCCTATTTCCTTATCCCCGTCGGGCAAAAACGCATCCGCCCTACGTTGGTCAGCATGTACAACTATGTGCAGCCCACCATCGCCACCATCATCAGCATCGCCATCGGTTTGGACAAGATGACTTGGCTGAAAGTCGTGGCCATGGTTTTGGTCTTTGGTGGCGTTTACATCGTCAACCAGAGCCGTGCGGCGGTGCCAAAAGTGCATGAAAAGAAATGAGAAGAACCATTATTGTTTTGTTGGTCCTAATGATGGCCTCGTGCGCCGATAAGGAACCGATGTTTTCCGGCGACTTGATTTTTGTTGAAGGCCTGCCGGCCAGCATTCGGCCCGAATGCTGCCAAGATACGATTGGTATTCGGGCCGAAAGCCGGCCCAGTATGGACCAAGCCATCATGGGCAGCACGGGCGCGATGGTGCATGTAGGCATCATCGAAGGGCGTAACGACAGCCTTTTCGTCATTGATGCGGCTCCCAAGACGGGCGTGAGCCGACGAGAGCTCAACGAGTTTCTTGAAGCCCAACGTGATGAAGAAGGCCGTATGCCCAACATCAGGATTATGCAGCTGAAAGACCAACGCGGCGCCATGGAATTTGTGGCCAAGGCCAAAAAGCTGGTTGGTGCGGAATATGATTTCACTTTCCTTCCCGACAACGGCAAATACTATTGTAGCGAACTCGTTTACGAATGCTACCAGCGCGACGGCAAGCCCATTTTCGAGGCTGCGCCGATGAATTTCCGCGATGCGGACGGAGCGTTCGACCCCTATTGGGTGGAATTGTTCGAGCGTCAGGGTATGGAGATTCCGCAGGGCGTTTTGGGCACCAATCCGAACGACATGTTTCATTCGTCGTTTTTAACACCGCTGTATTAACGAAACAAAATATTTTAGCCCTGCGGAAAAAGAATTTTTTCCCTTCGCCATTGCGCATTAGAAATTATTCCGTACTTTTGCGCCCTGAATTGGCTTGCCAGTTCAATACATAATGAAGCGTTATGCTTTATCTCTTGCACCAGAGAACCTGAGAAATTTTCGTTACGGCAAGAGGGCAAAATGCTCCACACGTTGTGTGTGGATATTAGTGTGGTGTACACACCCTTTTAGTATATCAACAAGGTACACCCCCCATTTTCCGTAACGGGTAATCTCAGGACCTTCTGGCAAAAAGATGATAATGTCCACGCTTTTGTGTGTTGGCCAAAGCATGCCGCTATTGTTGAACTTTTAAAAGACCTGAGAACGCATGATGGCCAACAGAAAAGCAAACTTATACGGAGGTTTTAGCGACTTCCACGCCGGCAATTTCCTTCGCGATATCTTGCGGGAAGAAGGGCACGATTTGGCTTGGCTTGCCGCCAGCACCAAAGTGCCTGTCGAAATCCTCGACTGCATATTGTCGCAAAGCAACATGGACGCCGAGCTTTTCGTGCGCTTTGGTATGCCCTTGCAGCCGCTGTTCATGCAACGGGTGGAGGAGGCGATTTTCGGGAAACAACCCGCTGAAGCGGTGAACTGAATCAATGAAATGAGTTGAGAAACAAATATACGAGATTGCAAATGAAAACACACAATAAACACCTTGTTATTATATTTACCCTCGCAGCCATACTGATCGGATTGGAGAACTTGGGATGGGGACAAGAAAAGGCAGATCCTGTGCCATGGCCGGGGTCTGGTCAGCGGTTGAATAATGGAGAAGTTACTCTCACTGTGCGGGACAATGGGAGTTTTACGGCCACTTGGCCCGATAGCCCCTCTACAGTGTATGATTATATTGATTTTACAAATGACAACTGGAATGCCAACACTGCCGGGACTGGCAGAACAGTGACTTTTACATTTAAATTTACAACGGGAAAAGAAGATCCGGTTAAGGTAAAGCTGATAGACTTTCGTGGTGCATCTGCTGTTGAAAGTGGTGGTGGACATGGACTTAAGCTCGTATTAAAGCATGATATCCCTTCGGGGGTCAGCCGCACCATGCCTACTTTACAGAGATATGATAACAATGGAGGCCATTTGATTCCAATAAGCCGTCTAGGGCCAAGTACTAAAACAGCTTGGCTGGTGATTCAAGGGTCCGAAAGCAATGATTTTATTATTGACGGCGGATGCAACGGCTTGGACATTACAACTTCGGATAATGATTATTCAGTTGCTCGTGGCTCAGGCGGAATTGAAGCTAAAGGCTGCCTTCTGTTTAGCCCGTTTGGCGGAACAATTGAGTTGCGATCTGTGACGTTTCAGAATAATTATAATAGTAATGATAATTGGAATACTCAATATGGGGCGCTGTGTTTTGCGAATACCATAACCAACACTGAAATTCGTGCATTGGATCTTACTATGGACCATGTCACCGTCAAGGACTGCTACTCTGTAAATGAAGGAGCAGCTGTGTTCCTGAATATCAAGTATGATTTGCCTTATAATAGTTCACATCTTTATTCTTCGGTTACCATGCAAAATTGTACTATAGAGCATTGTTTCGCTTACGGGAATACAATGGGGCAAGGGGGAATATTTAGAACACATGCCAACACTCACGATATGCCTATTACAGCAACAAATTGCACTTTCCGCAATAATTACAACAGATGGGTGGGAGGAGCCATCACATGGTGGTCTTCTGCAGACCTAACCTTGCGGGGTTGCACCTTTGAGAACAACCATGCCACATATTGTTCAGGAGCTATAGAGGCCGAGAACTTGGTATTGAAAAACTGTATTATTCAAAACAACACGGTCTATTATCATTCCGGATTTAATCAAGTAGATAATCATGGTGGAGCTGTTTTTGTAAAAAAAAGCCTAAAAGTATCAGGACTGACGAAAATCAAGGACAATACGCTTTCTGGTAATTATAGTCCAACTCATTCTGCAAAAAATGTATATTTTTATACCGGCTCAGATCAGTATGTCACCATAGATACTGAAGGGTTAGACTGCGGCTCTTCAATCGGAGTAAGCAGCAATAATGTTACCAGTGACAAAGTAGCCACGGGAACAGCTGCGAAGTGCCAAAGTGCCTATCGCAATCACTGCTTCTTCGATGACGCAGGCACCAAAAATGTGTACCTTTTGAGTAGCGATCAAACCAACTTGTATTTCCAGTCCGACTGGGGCTCGCAAGCAAATGTTTCTGGCGTAGTACGCGACGGAGATGGATTTGTCACCCAAATCAATAATGCTGCGGGCTTGGCCTATTTCGCGAAGGATGTCAACTCAGGGAAGAACTATTCGGGCAAGGAGGTGAAGCTGAACAATGACATCGTTTTGTCGGGCACCTCATGGTACCCCATCGGCTATGCGGGCGATTGTGACGATGCGCCGGCCACCTGCGCCTTCTCAGGCACCTTCGACGGCCAAGGCCATACCATCTCGGGGCTTACCACAACAATCAATACCACTTATGACAACTTGGGCCTGTTCGGTTATTCCACGGGAACCATCACGAATACATGGGTGGTTTCAGGGACATTGAATAATGCTTCGGCTAAAAACATAGGCGGCCTGGTGGCCAAGATGCATGGCGGCACCATCAGCAACAGCGGAGCATCATGCGCATTGACGGGCGGGAACAAAACCGTCATAGGTGGCTTGGTGGGCATGATGGAGGGCGGAACGGTGCAATACTGTACCGCCTCCGGCACACTAACGCATCCATCAAGTAATTATGATGGTGATAATATAGCAGGAGGTTTGGTGGGTCAGACGACTAGTGGATCCACCTCCACCATACACTCATGTAGCGCCATGGCTGAAATGCATGGCTACACAATGGGCGGCATCGTCGGTATTCTTGGTGAGGGCTGTGCACTCTACAATAGCTATGCCAACCCCCTGTTTATTTATCTTGGAACCAGCGCTCATAGTTATTATGTAGGTGGCCTTGTGGGCACCAACACTGGCTCGCCAAGTAGTTCTATTACGCCAACCAATCCTGGCACGGTGCAGAATTGCTATGTGCGGTTCTCAAGGACAAACACTAACCTTGTTAATGCTTTTTTCGGTAGGCTGGCAGGCCGTGCGATCGACAACACAGCAGTGTCGTCATGCTACTGGCCAGAAGGCGATATTGGAACTGGATCTGGTATTGTGCCAAATAGGGATAAGTATGATGGAGCTGATCTTTCGACATGCTACCAGTACAACACCTCTGTGGTTGCACCTTATTTATATAGCCATACTGTTGACTTCACTCTGACCTCCGATGCCAGCAAAAACCTGCTCGACGAGCTTAACCGTTGGGTGGGCAGCTCCAGCACCTATTCGAAATGGAAACGCACCCGTGCCGGAGGCTACATCACAGGCCAGGACATCAATGGCGACTACCCGATACACAAGTACGACGACTACCATTGTGTGGCCTCAACTGATGGCATCACCCTCCACTATGCCACCACCCTCGATAACATGCTGACGAGCCACAATACCGACGGTACCACCATCAACCTCTATACTGCCGATGCTGTCGATGTTTCCGGTAACAATGCCCATACGACTACTGCAGAAGGTGTGGTGGTCTATGTGGACGAGGACGTCTGCGTGCTGCCCGAGGCTGGCAAGGATGTCAGGGCCAACACCTGCCAGACGCTGAGGACCTATGCAAGCTCGCGCTGGCACGATGTCAGCTCGTCGCTGCAAAACAGCAAGATAGGCTTCACCTACGGCACTGACGGTCAACCTTTCAGTTGGCTTCCCAACCCCTGTAACGTCACCCTTGAATCCCCCGACAACGAATCCCTCTTCCCGACCGACTTGGGTGACCTTACCCGTTGTGACCTGTATTGCTTCTACGAACCTGAATACCACTGGCTCAACTTGAAGCGCAACTCCAACAGCCACTGGCACATGAATGCCACGACAGAGCCTATCAACTACATCGGAAACGGAACGGGCAGTGATGGCAACGAGGATCACCTTGTGCCAGGCAAGGGTTACCTCGTCTCCGTCGACAAGGATCAGCTTCTTGAAAACGAAGGCATCCTCAACAGGGGCAACGTGACGCTCCACAATGTAACCAAGACCAACTTCAACGCCTGGGCCGAGCGCCTTGGCTTCAACCTGCTGGGCAACCCCTACCAGAGCTACCTCGACTTTGAAGAGTTTATTACAGAGAATGGTAGCAACCTTTGGGATGACGGGAGCGAAGTCAGCGAGTACAACAACACTTTCGCCATCTTCGACCCGAGCTTGAATTCATACGTGCAGTACAAAAATGGCACATCATACGGGTCATACGGAGCCACACAATTCATCCACCCGCACCAAGGCTTCTTCATCAGGATGACCAAGGGTAGCGGCAGCACCAACACCACCACAGTGACTTACACCAACGCCATGCGCAGCCTCGAGGGCGACGTCGGCGAGTTCCGTGGCGAAGAGCGTCCCGCCTACCCGCTCATCAACTTCCTCGTGCGCGACAGCGAAGGCAACGGCGATGTGGCGGTGCTCGAGTTGAGCCGCGGCAACGTCGAGGGCGCGAGTAAGATGCACCTCGGAGAATGCACAGGCAAGATCAGCCTCGGCTACGAAGGTGAGGAATACGGCATCCTGTTCCGCACCGAAGTACTGGACTACCAGCCCTTGCATTTCAAGGCGGGAGAGACCGGAACCTTCACCCTGGAGTGGAACACCGCCAATGGTACGTTCGAGGCTCTGACCCTCATTGACAACATCGCCGGCACGACGACGGACATGCTCGCACACGACAGCTACAGCTTCGAAGGCAACCCCGACCAATATAGCGCCCGCTTCAAGGTGGTCGTCGGCGACTATAAGGGCATTGACGAGCCTGAGGAGGACGGCCCTTCGACAGGCTCAGGGACCTTCGCCTTCCAGATGGGCGATCAGCTTGTGGTCAACGGCGAAGGCGAACTTCAAATCATCGATATGTTGGGTCGCGTCGTCATGACCGACCAACTCACAGGCAGCCAAAGCACGACAAACTTGCCTAAGACGGCTGGCGTGTATGTGCTCCGCCTCACGAACACGAACGGAACAAGAACGCAGAAAATGGTAATAAGATAATGAAAAAGATACTCAAAATAGTAGTGATAGTCGCAACCCTGATGATGGGGGGTGCCACCGATATCCATGCCCAAGTCTTCATCATGGAAAAAGAAAGCAATCTGAGGGAAAATACTGAAGACGTGCTTGGTTGGCCTGTCAACCCCCAAAACGGCTACGGTGCCGGCCCGGATGACTATGCTCCGATAGGCGAAGGCGCTTTCCTGCTCGCCTTGTTCGGTGGCGCTTATCTGCTGAAAACAAAAAGAAGCACAAGTCTGCAAAATAAATAACAAACAGAAAATATTATGAATATTATGAATGCAATTCGAAAAATGAAATGGATTATAGCAGCGGTTTTCCTATGCTATTTCACAAACCAAGTAACGGCAGCCGAGTATTCGTACACCCAGAGCAATGGGACACACACGATAAGGCTTGCCACTTCAGGGACAGGGTTCACGGTCAACGGCAACTCGACGGTCTATACCGCCATAAGCGCCATCAAGGTTACGGGTGGCACGTTGAACATTTATTTCCAAAACACATTGCCTGTTAACCTGAGCGGACAAATCCTCCTTACGGGTGGAACCATCAATATTTTGCGTGTCGGAGAGGATTCAACGGAAGACAACCCGACGTTGAAGAAGAAAAACGGGAACCCGAACGCCAGAATCACGGTGGATCCCCCTACCAATGGATCCGCGAGGTTGAATTTCAATTATGATGACGCAGCCCCCCTGTTTGTGTATGACGGTGGTTGCATGGATTTCAACATCGAACCCTATGGTGATTTCTACAGGGCTACCGCGACAGGACAAAACAACAAGAATTTTGCCTTGATTGAGATGCCTAGCGGTAAATGCTATATGAAGAATACCGTTTTAACCAACAATTGGAACATCTATGGTGATGATCGTAATGGTGGTGCTTTCAATCTCTATAAGAATTCAGCAGGTAGAGGGTTTACGTTAGAGATGACCAATTGTACCATCAAAAACTGCTACTCGAAACAAAGCGGTTCCGCAATTTACTTTGTCGATGCTATAAATGGCCCCAGCTCATCTTACAAATCATCGATTACGCTGACAGATTGTACAATCACGAATTGTTTTGTTTATGCCGACAACGGTGCGAATGGCATGGGAGGCACCATCAGAACCTTATCCAGTAATTATGCCTCTTTAACCATGACAGGGTGTAACATAGATGGCAATTACAGTGTCAGAGGTGGTGCGTTATTGTGGAATGCGGCCAGGGCTCCCATGCCTCATCTCGAGGATTGTTCGTTTACCAATAACTGGGAGAAAAGTATAGGCGGTGCTGCACTGTATATCCAAGGCAGCATGGAGTTGGTAAGATGCAACATTACGAATAACCATACACTGGCATCAGGAGGCGGTGTTTTTTATAGTTCACCTTCGCCTCCGGCTGGCCTTTCTGGTTATACTCCGGGCACTTCTGCTACCTTGACCATCGACGACCAGACTGTAATTTCCAACAACGAGGCAGCTGTAGATGGAGGTGGCTTATATGTTTATACAAAAGCTATTAATTCTTCATATCATGTCACTGAATATACGCTCAACCTTGAAGTGAATGGAGCAACTATCAGCGACAACAAAGCCGGGCGTAACGGTGGTGCTATCTATTTGACGAAAGACGATGTCCCATATACGTCAGAGCTTCACATTAATTATGGGTCAATCAGCAGAAACCGTGCGATGGGTAATGGCGGAGCCGTTTGCGTCGAAGGATTGGAAAACAACCCGCTTCCGGCATTTATCGGAACTCCTACTGGCACTGAAGATTTGGTCATAGCCAATGATACTGCCACCAATGGCGGAGGCATTTACGTGAAATATGGTGATGTCACTTTCTATAGAGGCCAGATGGGAGGCGTTGACCTTACAGATCCTACCCATCCTGTATATCTGACCAATGTTGCATCGGGCGGCGACGGCGGCGGCATCTACATGGACGGCGGCTCGTTCAAGATGTACGGCGGCACCTTCGCCTACAACGAGGCCACCAAGTCGGGCGGCACAGGCGGCAACGGTGGCGGCTTCTATGTCACGGATGGCCAAGTCGAAATCAAAGGCGGCACTATCAGCAACAACACGGCCGATGTGAACGGCGGCGGCTTCTATGTTGGCCCGGGCGCGGGCAGTACCACGACCATCAACAGCGACAATGCCAACACCAACATCACGGGCAACACGGCCAAGAACGGCGGCGGCGCCTTCGTGGGCAGCGGCAAGTTGGACGTGGCCTCCACCAACGGCAACACGGTCAGCATCTGCAACAACACGGCCACGGTGAACGGCGGCGGCATCTACGCCGACCACGACGTGGAGATCAACGGCATCACGGTTTGCAACAACGGCGCGGTTGACGGCGGAGGACTCTATGTGGAAGACGGGGAGATCGAGGTGAAGAACGGCTGCGACATCACAGGCAACACCGCAACGAGAAACGGCGGCGGCATCTACGCCAACAACGACGTGGACATCACGGGTTCCACCATCGGGAGCAACACAGCGGTGAACGGCGCGGGGCTCTATGCCAACGCCGGCACTGTCGACTTCAGCTCGGGCACGTTCGATTCCAACTCGGCCACGGGCAACGGCGGCGGCATCTATGTGGCCAGCAACGCCACGGTGCTTTTGAGTGGTACCGCAACGTTGACCAAGAACCATGTGCCCTACGCCAACGGCGAGAATATCGGCCACGGCGGTGGCATCTACCTCGCAGGCACGGTCAAGGTCGGACGCAATGCCAACGACCCGCAAGGCACCCACTCGCTCAACGTCCAAGACAACTACCAGGATACTGAAAGCAACCTCAACAACATCTACCTCGCGGGCGACGACAAGGTCATCGAGCTGCTGTCGGACATGCGCAACCCCCACCCCGCCACCCCCTCCGCCACCAGGCTGGGGTTCTCGGTGAGCAGCGGTTTCCGCAAGGTGGTGTACCACGCGGGCGACCCCACCGACGAGGCGGACAGCTGGCTGCACGGCCTGCTGACCGAGGGCGGCACGCAAGGCCTGACGGGCGTCATCTTCGACGACAGCCGCAAGTACATGGCCATCCACGTGCTGACCACCACCGACGAGACCTTCGACCATGAATACATCTACCTCTGGGGCTGCTGGGTCTCGGCTGTCGACAAGGATCCGCAGGCTCACCTTGACGAGTACCCGCTTCCGTCGGGTGTTGCAAGCCACTACACCATCGACACCGATGGCACATGGCACATCTGGACGAAGGAAGGCCTGGCATGGTTCTCGTCCTATGTGAATGGACTCAATGCCTATGCCACGGGCTACAGCGAGAACGTGAACGCCGCAGCCAAGGCCGTGATGGAAGCCGATGTCGACATGAACGAGTACCTCTGGGTGCCGCTCGGCTCCGCAGCCTTGTTCCACCCCACTTCCTCCGACCCGACTTCGGCTATCTTCACCGACGGCCACAAGTTCAAGGGCGAGTTCGACGGCAAGGGGCATATCATTCGTGGCCTCGACTGCCGTTACATCAACAGCATACACAATTACGGACTCTTTGGTGAGACGTTTGGCAATGCCAATATCACAAACACATTTGTGGATGCCTTCAGGTTCGACAGCAACCAAGAGACAGGAGCCTACCAGATGGGCGGCATTGCAGGAACAGCCACGGGCAACACCGTCATAGCCAACTGCGAAGCACGCGGCACGATGACGGCACCGAATTCCGATGAGGCCGTCCTCGGAAGTGTCGTTGGTGTACTCGATGGAAAGGCTACGGTGCATTCGAGTATTGGATTGGCCGACATGAGCGGTAAAGCGGCTCACATGGGAGGCTTGGTAGGTCTCGTCAAGAGCAACGCCAAATTGGTCAACAGCTATTCCAATGCCACCTATTCCCCAGTGGCCACCAGCTCTGCCAAGATCGGTGCCCTCGCAGGCACTAACTTCGGCACCATCGAAAATTGCTATGTCATCAGCTTGCGTGGCACTACTCCAAGCAACTTCCAATGGTTCGCAGGCAGCAACAATGGTACTATCGACTATTGCTATGCACCTACCGAAGCCACGGGCGTGCAAACCGGCACCAACGGCAACTATGGCGATACAGACTTCGTCATCGGCAACGGCAAATACGGCTACGCCCACCAGGACCAAGACATCACGGCCACCAACAACTATAAGGAGAACGGCCCCATCGACAACCAAGGCGAGCTGAAGGGCCTCTTGGCCACGCTCAACAACTGGGTGGAGGATCAGACCGATGGAGTTGCCTACTCGACCTGGACGCGCACCATGGCCAGCCCGATCAATGCCGACCTGCCCATCCTCGAGTTCGACGACTTCGTGAGTGCCGGATCGACCGACAACATCTTCATCGCCTACAAGGACGACCTCAACGACATGATCGACTACGCCAACGGCAACGCCGATGGCGGCAGCATCTATCTTTACGACGTCACGCCCGAGGTGAGCGAGAGCACCAACGGCAACGTGCGCGTCTACATCGCCCCCAACGTCGGCATCACCCAAGCCGATGGCAACACCCTCAATGCCCGCGTGGGTGTCACCTTGGACAACAGCTCGACCGACTTCATGGCCTACGACTGGCACATGTTCTCGTCGGCACTCCAAGCAGCCCCGATGGGTGTCGTGTATCCCACCTCGCTTGAGGGCTACCATGTCTACGACAACTATGGCACTTATCAGGCCGATGGCATTCCCGACGCGATCTACAACGACCCCATCCACAACTATATGGAAGCCCCTTCCACCACATGGAACACCACATCGGGCCACATCGGCTACTTCCCGACCAACACCGCCTTTGGCGACTTCGACTTCTATTGCTACGAGGAAGGTGTCCGCCACTGGATCAACTTCAAGCGCCAGGGACACAGCGGCTTCTACGACCATTGGCATCAGGACGCTGACGAGAACGGCATGCACCAGAACATCGGCTACCCCAACGAAGCGGACATGGAAGTCGGCAAGGGCTACATGCTCGCCATCACCGCTCCGTCGATGCTGATGACTGACGGCGTGCTCAACAACGGTGACAAGAGCCGCAATGCTTCCTTCAGCGGCCTCAACCTCGTGGGCAACCCCTACCAGAGCTACCTCGACTTCAACCAATTCGCCAACACTAACGGCATCGACACCTATTACATCCTCGACGCCGACGCCAAGGGCTACATCGCCTACACCACAGGTTCCACGCCGCAGCAAAGCGAATGGATTGGCGGACTGAAACGTTACACCACTACGCGTTACATCCACCCGCATCAGGGCTTCTTCGTGAGGGTCGACGCAGCCCAGCCCATCAGCTTCAACAGTGGTATGCGCAAGGGCGGCACCAACACCGGCTTCGACTCCGACTACCGCGACTGGGAGCCGCGCTACGCCTTGGTCAACATGGTTTGCACCGACGGCAAGGGTCGCAACGACTTCGCCACCATCGAGCTTGACCGTCCCGAGCAGGGCGGTGGCCGCAAGGCGAAGGGCTTGCGCTCGGGCGACGCCTCCATCTGGTTCCGTCTCGGCGACGAGGACTACCAGATCGCTTTCGCCCCCGTGGGCACGCAGAGCGCCGCGCTACGCTTCGAGGCGCATACCGACGGCGTCTACACCCTGCGTTGGAACATGCAGAACGCCGACTTCAGCTACCTGCACTTGGTCGACAACCTGACTGGCGCCGACATCGACTGCCTTACGACTGATGAATACCGCTTCGAGGCCAAGACGACCGACTACACCTCGCGTTTCCGACTGGTGTTCGACTTCACGGGCATCGACGAGCCTGAGGCCCCTGAGCCTGTCGAAGGGCCGTCTTCATTCGCCTTCATGATGGGCGACGAGTTAGTCATCAACGGCGAGGGCGTGCTGCAAATGTTCGACCTCAACGGTCGTCAGCTGCTCAGCACGGAGATACGCGGCACACAAGCCAGTGTCGCCTTGCCGAAGGTGGCCGATGGCATCTACGTGTTGCGCTTGACGGACGGCAACCAGGTGAGGACGCAGAAAATGGTCATTAACAAATAAACGAAAGGAGAACAAACGATGAAAAAGAGAATCATATCCGCGATGGCCATTTTGGCGCTGATGTTCGGTCCTATCTGCATCCCTCAGGCACCTGCCCAAATCCTGATCATGGACGAGGAGGAGGAAGAAGAGAACGAACGCACCGAGACAGAGGAGAGCGAACTTGAGCTTCCCATGGTGCCCGTGTTGGGCATCACCATCGACCAATATGCACCATTGGGCAGTGGGACGATTGTCCTCGGCCTGCTTGCCGGAGCCTACCTGGTCGGGAAAAAGAGGAAAAGCGAAGAGAACTAAATCCCGACGATACCCTGTCCTTCCCAAGCTCTTATGGAAAACATACTGAAAAATATCGAAGCCGTTAGAAAGTCGAAACGCATCAAGCAGGAGGTAATCGCTGCCGAGTTGGGCATCAAGCAAAGCTCGTATTCGAGCTACATCACCCGAGGGAGCGACATCACTTTCAGCCGTTTGGAGAAGATCAGTGAGATCTTGGGCGTTTCGGTGATCGACCTGATAGGCTGGCCCGAAAGGTATGTTGCGGCTTCGTCGGTAGCGGATTGTGGCAGCAATTGCGAAAAGGATGCCACGATTGCCAACCTCAACAAGTACATAGAACTGTTGGAGAAGGATAGGGGACGTTGAAAGAACGCCGCCCCGCCAGGGGCGGCTCATTTGATTCATTTGTATTCTTAGGCATGGCCCTGTTGTGAAACACGGCCATGCCGCTTTTTTATCGTAAACGAAACTGACCGTCTATGTCATCTGGTTCCCATAAACTAGTAGAGACGGTGCATGCACCGTCTCTACAAACAAAACCATGAAAACAAAAATCTGATTTATTTCTTCACAAACCTTTTGGTCTCCGAGGCGTTCTTTGTCGTCAAGCGAACGACGTAGGCTCCAACGGGCAAGTCGGTGGTGTTGATCTCTGCCTTGTCGCCACAATCCTTTTGGCTGTAGACGAGGGCACCCATCACATTGTAAATCTCGATGTTGTCGATGGCCTCTTGTGCCTCGATGGTCATTTTGTCGCTGACGGGGTTGGGGTAGATGGTGAAGGCCCCTGAGCCTGTCGAAGGATCGTTTTCATCCACACTGGTCACTTCAGCTTCGGCATAGACTGGTTCGGAAATGCAGACCTGTCCGTCCATGTGGTATTCTGCAGTTAGCATGTAGTTGTATGATCCGATGCCCGCAGCGTCGTAATAGCTGTAATTGTATGTGCCTTGCGGAATGATGTCTTCGACTAGTTCATAGTTTTCACCGCCGTCGGTCGAACGGTAAAGGTTAAAGTACTCCGGAAGGATGGACATCGTCGTGTAGTGCCATTCCAATTGGATACCATAGTTTTCTTCATCCTCGTAAACATACTCTGCGGTGAAGGTTGAAGGCGCATCGCAGGGAATGGTCAGCGTGACGCACGATTCATTGGAGGGTTCGGAATCGCCTTGGGGGCATTCTGAGACCACGGTGTAGCAGTATTCGCCATAGTACAGCTCTGTGTCTCTATAGCTGTTGTAGGGGAACCCCCATACGATAAGTTCCCCGTTGCGGTAGATTTTGTAGGTCTCAACATTCGGAACGGGAGACCAACTAATTTCGATGTCGGTAAAGAATGCCCATGAAGCGGTAACATCGTTGGGAGCCTCGCAAGGCGGCAGAGCCTCGAAATGCGCCACATAAGCCGCCGATTCGGTCACGCTGAAGGTGTAAGTGGGGTTGGTCGAGACCTGTTGTCCGTTCTTGGTCCAATTGATAAAGGTGTAGTTTGAGGCGGGGTTGGCTGTCAAAGTGCAGCTTTGTCCGTAGGTGAATGTGCCGCCGCCTGTCACCGTGCCGCCATTGGTCGGGTCAGCCGTGGCGGTAATGGTGTAGGTTTGGGCTTGGAATTGCGCCACAAGGGTGCGGTTGCTGGTCACCGTGAAGCTGTAGCTGGCATTGGTCGAGACTTGCGTGCCGTTTTCAGTCCAACGCAAGAAGGTGTAACCTGTGGCTGGTGTGGCGTTGACGGTGCAACTTTGTCCCTGTTGGTAAGTGCCGCCTCCCGTGACGGTGCCGCCGTTGGTCGGGTTGGCCGAAACTGCGATGGTGTAGTTCACAGGTTGCGCTGTGAAGTTGGCCACCAAGGTGCGGTTGGCATTCACGGTGAAGGTGTATCTGGCATCGGTCGAGACCACGCTGCCGTTTTCGGTCCAGTTGGCGAAGGTGTAGCCGTTGTTGGCTGTGGCATTCACGGTGCACGACTGGCCTTGTTGGTAAGTGCCGCCGCCGCTCACTTGTCCGCCGTTGGTCGGGTTGGCCGAAACGGTGATGGTGTACGATTGCGGAGCGCCGCCCACGTTGATGTCTTGGATGTAGGGCTGGCGTTGCGGCTTGGTGACCACGATTCTCACTTGCGAGCCTGAGGTGATGCCGCTATAAGCAACGTTGACCGAAGAACCATTGGCAGGCACCAAGGCGACGCCCTTCAGCACATTGTTTTGGGAGATGGCGACGTAGGAACCCGCTTGGGCGTTCACCATGAAATTGCCCGACCCTGCGGGGATGGTGGAGGCGTGGCTGACCGTGTTGGCCGTAGGATTCACGCGGTAGGGCATGATGGAGCCGTCGCCTAAGACGTGGTAGGCTTGCCAATAATAGGTCGGATTGGAGCTAGTTTGATAGCCTCCTGTGCTGGCATAGCACACGGCGAGGTTGCCGAGGAAGACGATGGAGGAGACGGTGTTGTAGGTATCATCCATCCAGATGCCGTCATAAACGCCTGTGGCTGTGTTTTCCAAAGTGGGCGTTTGGCTGAACACATTGGTGGCGCCCACGCCGAAGTAATAGTCTTCATACCAGTAGGTGTTGGGGCATGAGCCGATGTAGCTGTAGGCGGCCTTGTTCTCGGCACGAATCATGGCTTCGCCGAAGCAGGTTGAGTTGTAGCCGAAGTTGCCCGACAGGCAGCAGTTGCCCATGGCGAGGAAGTATTTGTTTGTGTTGGTCAGGGCGTTCACGCCGCTGTTGGTCAGCTGGGGTTGGTACCACATGTTGTTGTCGCCGTGGGCCGTGTAGTTGACGAAGCCGACGCCAGTGCTCAGGGCATTGTAGCAGCCATTGTATTGGCTTTGGTTGACATGCGAGTGCACTTCGTTGAAGCCGTGGGCCGTATTATAATAATAGGTGGTGGCGTAGTTGATGGTGGGTGCACCGACGCGTGAAGTCCAATAGGAATCCCAACCGGCGATGAGGGTCACGTTGTTGAGGTAGCTCGGGTCGGGCATGGTGTATTGCTCGTATTGCAAAATCTTATTGACGATGGCAGTGAGCTGTGTCGTGTTCTCTGCCGACATGCGGCTGTAGAACATGTCGGGGAAGTAGTCGTTGTCGACGCTGCCGTAATAAAGGTCTGTCACTTTCTGCGTGCTTGAGCCCGTGGTGTTAGGCACCTGAGCCACGTCGCCCACGAGAACCAAGAAGGTAGGCGTAGCACCTTGACTGACGCCCGTGTTGTAGAGGTTCTGCACATAGCTACGGATGGCGTTGTAGTTGCCACCAGCCTGTGCCGTTGTCACCACGTTCACGTCGATGCCTTTCTGTATCTTCCAGTTGATCCAAGGTTGCAGGGCACTGACGTAGTCTTGCGGCGTGACCACAATCATGCGGGTGGGATAGGCCATCAAATCGGGGTGGTCGTCGTAGACGTCAAGGATTTGGCGGTAGTTGAACATCTGCTTGTAGACGATGTCGAAATAGGGGCTGTAAGTGCTGAGCAGCATGCGCTCGGTCTCGGCACGGTCGGCACCGTCGAAGCTCACTTCCACCTCGATGTCGTTGAAGACGCGCAGGGTGTTGGAAGCCGGATTGTAGCTCACCGGATTGATGACCAGCGAACCAATGCGGATGCCACGCATGGTGCCTTGCACCTCGATGGAGGCTGTGGGTTCCGTGGCGAGGCTACGGGTTTGGTAGGCCGAAGCATTGTAGACAAACTCCACTTCATCAGGATTCTGGTCCTTGCGGACAGAAGGCTGGTGGGGCAGGAGCGTGCCGATGCCGTAGTCGCTCAAGTCGTAGTCCATGATGCTGTAGGCCAGCACTCTGACTTGCGGTGTGGCACCAAAAGGCACGACCACAAGTTGGTGGCTGACAGGCAGTTCAGGCGTGCCGATTTCGCCTGAGGCGTATGTGCCTTCGATGGCGATTTCGGAGAAGGTGCCGCGTTCGGTGGCCACTTGCTGGCTCTCGATGGAGCCGTAGCTGAAGGTGGCGCGAAGCGAGCTGAAGTCGCTCTTCGTGATTTCGGCCTTCGACTCGCGGCGCAAATCGATGCGGCCATTCTGGGCCACGGCAAACATTGTACACATGGCCAAAACAAGGAGAAGAGATAGTTTTTTCATTTTGAACTAATTAATTTTGGTGTAATTTGAGCGCAAAAATAGGAAAAACAATCAAGTTTAGGGAGATTAATGGAGTTGAAAATGATTTTTTTTGAAAGATAAGGTACAAGTTTCGGAAATTAATCATACTTTTGCAGCAAAATATGAAAAATCATACTAATCACAAAAATCAAGTCATTATGTTAGAAGACAATGGAAAGTACATTTTCGGCGTGGTGAAAATGGGCGAGCGCGGACAAATCGTCATCCCCAAGGAAGCCCGCGAGGTTTATGGAATCACAGCTGGCGACAGTTTGTTAGTGCTTGGCGATTCAAAAGGCATGGCCGTTTTGAAAACCGAGATTTTTCAGGACAAAATCGATGAAATGTTAGGAGGAAATTGACCATGGAACGCAAGCATTGGATTGACAATCTGCGCTGGGCGACGGTGCTCTTGGTGCTGTTTTACCACGTCATTTATTTCTACAACAACAAGGGCGTGTTTGGCGGCATCGGCGGTTTCGGCGATTATCCAGAATGTCGTCAGTATCAGGATATTGTGATGTATATCCTCTATCCCTTTTTTATGCCGCTGCTGTTCATTTTGGCGGGCATCGGCTCGCGTTATGCGTTGCAAAAGCAGTCGGGCAAAGAATGGTTCAAAGCACGCACCCGCAAACTGTTGGTGCCGGGCACGATAGGCCTTTTCGTGTTCCAATGGATGGTCGGCTATTTCAATACCGTTGTGGCCGCTCGTCAAGGCGTGTTTGACGGTATGCCCGCCATAGCAAAATATATGATGATGGCCATTAGTGGCACAGGCCCGCTGTGGTTCATCCAGGTGCTGTGGCTGCTGTGTATTGTGCTGCTTCTGGTGCGTGCTATAGACAGAAAAGACCGATTCTGGAATTGGTGCGGCAAGGCCAATCTCGTTGTCATTATCTTGTTGGGTGTGTTGTTTTGGGTGGGAGAGCAGACGATGGTCAAGAATCCCCGTCCGGAGTCTCTTGACGGTCTGTTAAACCTGTATAAGCCCCTTTTCTATCTGGTTCCCTTCCTAATGGGCTGTTTTGTGTTTTCGCACGATGAAGCGCAGGAGAAAATAAGAAAGGCATGGATTCCTTTGATGGCATGTGCTGTCATTGCTGGCACTGTACTGGTCGTCACCACCTTTGGCCAAGACAACACCTCACCGCAGTATCTCGGCAGTCCGCTCAATTGCCTTTATGGTTGGCTGATGTGTCTCGCCATGATGGGTTGGTTCAAAGCTCACTTTGATGGCACCAATCGTTTTGCCACTTACATGACCCGCTCCAGCTACGGCATCTATATCGTTCATTATCTTGTGATTGCCTCGTTTGGCTACATGATGAAAATGCACACCTCGCTTGCCCCGTGGATGATGTATGTCATCCTGACGATAGCTGTTTTCACGCTCTCGCCGTTGATTTATGAAGTGCTGAGGCGGATTCCGTTTGTCAGGTGGTGTGTGCTTGGGGAGAGGAAAAAATGACAAAAATTTGGTAGAAAAGGCAATTTTTTTGCCTTATCTATGGGATTTTTGTAGTTTTGCTGTACAGAAAAAGAAGTAATACGAAAGACAACAAATTATACAACGCAATCCTTTCGAAGCAAGCCCCAACCCAAGTTGAGGGCCTCTCCCGCTTTTTCAAGACGGGCAAAGGACAATACGGCGAAGGCGACCGTTTCCTGGGCATCAAGGTGCCCGTGACGCGGCAGGTGGTGAAGGCTTGTTGGAAAGAGACCTCGTTTGAAGATTTGGAGGCTTGCATCCGTTCCGAATACCACGAGATGCGTCTCGCCGCACTGCTCGCCTTGGTAGAAATCTACAAACACGCGAAAAAAGACACGAATCGGCAACACCACTGCATCGACTTCTATCTTGCACATACGCAATACATTAATAATTGGGACTTGGTCGACCTAAGCTGCTACGAACTGCTCGGCAACTGGCTCTTAGACAAAGACAGAACGCTATTATATGACCTCGCCCGCGATGGAAAAACGATTTGGGAGCAACGCATCGGCATCGTGAGCACCATGACCTTCATCCGTCATGGCGAATTAGACGACACCTACGCTATCGCCGAAATCTTTTTGGCCAAGCCAAATCCACTGCATGATTTGCTTCAAAAGGCCGTTGGCTGGCTGCTGCGCGAAGCAGGCAAACGCGACGATCAACGCCTAAAAGACTGGATTTCAGCTCGTTGTGCGACGGTGCCACGCACGATGTTGCGTTATGCGATTGAAAGATTCCCTGAAAACGAGCGCAAACAATTTATGAAGCCATGACTGACATCCAACTCCATTACATCGAGCAAGGCCAAGGCCAGCCGTTGGTTTTGCTTCACGGCAACGGTGAGAACTGCAATTATTTTGAACACCAAATATCGTATTTTTCAAGGAATTATCGTGTCATTGCAATAGACACCAGAGGACATGGCAAATCGCCACGGGGCGAGAAGCCGTTTTCAATAAGACAGTTTTCGGAAGACTTAAAAGATTGCTTGGAAGCCATGAATATTGCAAAAACAATCCTTCTCGGCTTTTCGGATGGCGGAAATATCGCATTGGAGTTTGCCTTGAAATATCCTGAACGCGTTGAAAAACTGATTCTTAACGGTGCCAATCTTTTCCCAAGCGGGGTAAAAGCGATATATCAATGGCCTATCGAAGTCGGTTATCGCATGGCCAAATTGTTTGCCAGGAAATCCGAAAAAGCCAGGCAAAACGCCGAAATGCTTGGCCTGATGGTCAACGAACCGCACATCGACCCTACGGAATTGTCGCGCTTGACCATGCCTGTGTTGGTCGTTGCGGGAACAAAGGATATGATCAAGGAGTCGCACACAAGGCTTATTTACAAGAGTTTGCCCAACGCACAATTGAACATCATCGAAGGCGATCATTTTGTGGCCAACAAGAATCCAGAAGCGTTTAACGAAGTTGTAAACCGCTTTTTGTCCCTCAAATGAAAAAAACTCCTAACTCCTAACTCCCAACTCCCAACTATTTACTACCTTTGCAGCGTAATTTAGAATCATTTTAGAAAAATCATGCTGACAAAAGAGAATGTTTTGGAAGTCCTGAAGGACGTGATTTATTTCCCCAAGGGGGACAACATAGTGGCACTCAATATGGTTGACAACCTGATGGTTAAGGACGATGCCATCCGCTTCGACCTCGTCATGGAACACGCCAACGACCCGAAAAACGACATCTTGGTGAACGGTGCCAAGCGCACGCTGACCGAGGTTTTCGGTGAGGTCAATATCGAAATCAAGGTGGTGGAGGAGAAGACAGCCCTCTCGAAGGTGAAGCACATCATCGCCGTGGCTTCGGGCAAGGGTGGCGTTGGCAAGTCGACGGTGGCTGCCAACCTGGCCATCGCCCTCGCTCGCGCCAACCAGCGCGTGGGCTTGATTGATGCCGACATTTACGGTCCTTCGGTGCCGATGATGTTCGGTACGGAGAACGAACGCCCCGCCGCTTTCGAGAAAGACGGCAAGGCCGTGATGATGCCTATCGAGAAATATGGCATTAAGTTGCTGAGTATCGGCTATTTCGTTGATGCCAACCGTCCGCTTATTTGGCGCGGACCCATGGCCACCAGCGCCCTCAACCAACTGATGAACGACACCCTTTGGGGCGAATTGGATTGGATGGTGGTCGACATGCCTCCAGGGACAGGTGACATCCAACTGACTTTGGCTCAACAATACAATGTTTCGGGCGCGGTCATTGTCACCACGCCGCAAAAGGTGGCCTTCGCCGACGTGCTTCGCGCCGCGATGATGTTCAAGGAAGAGGCCCTGCAAATCCCGATTTATGGCTTAGTGGAAAACATGGCCTACTTCACGCCCTCCGACATGCCCGACAAGAAATACTATATCTTCGGCAAGGAAACGGGCAAGGGCTTCGCCGACCAACTTGGTGTGCCGTTGTTGGGTCAGATCCCGATTACGGAGAAGATTGCCGAGTGTGGTGATGCGGGCACGCCTTTGGCCTTGGATGCCGATTCGCCCGTCACGAAGGCCTTCGATAAGATTGCCCAAGCGATAATTAATAAGGATAATGGATAAGCCCAGCCCTGTAGGGGCGACATATCAGTAAGCAGGCGACGTAAGTCCCTGCCCATCAGCGAAAACAAACAGTAATAGCAATGGATAAAGACACAATACTACGCAAAGTGAAGAACGTCCTCGAACAAGTGCGCCCCTACCTCCAGCAGGATGGCGGCGACGTCAACTTCGTGGAACTCACCGACGACAACACCGTCATCGTCGAACTCACGGGCGCCTGCGGCAACTGCCCGCACAGTCGCTCGACCCTCAAAAACGGCATCGAGTCCGTGATGAAGAAGGTCATCCCCGAAATCAAGGCGGTGGAACAAGTCGAAACACTGGATTTATAACTTATTGTCTAACATAAAATCAATCGAAAATGAAAAAATCTTTATTCTCATTAGCGGCCATGCTGCTGTTCGCGGTCAGCGGCATCGCGCAAAACACGACCTTCACAAAGGTCACCTCAGCTTCAGGCCTCGAGGCAGGAGCCATGTACCTCATCGTTGGCAATGATGAAGAACTTGGCGATTTCGCCATGGGTTATCAGAAGCAAAACAACCGCCATGCCGTCGCTGTGACGGATGATGGTGGCAACATCACGGTTACTCCTGCTGTCGACCCATACTCGGAAGGCGATGCGAATCAATTTATGCTGGGCGGTAGTGCCAATGCTTGGACTTTCTACGACCCGTTGAGGGAAGGCTACCTTTATGCTGCCAGCAGTTCGTCCAACCAGCTGAAGACGCAATCCACTAACAATGCCAATGGCGAATGGAGCATCGTCTTTAATGCTGATGGCACGGCTGAAGTAGTGGCACAAGGCGAAAACACGCGCAACAATATGCGATTCAATCCGAACAATGGCACGCCGTTGTTCAGTGCCTATGCCGAAACGTCGACTGTCGACACGCGCGTTTGTCTTTACAAGGCTGGTGGCACTGTCGAACCTGACCCGGAGCCGAGCAACTATCCCACCAACTTCACTGCCACGGTTGACGGCACGGACGTGACCCTCACTTGGACGGATGCCGTTGGTGAGCAACTGCCTCACAGATATGTTGTCATTGCCGCTTTGGGTGCCGTCACTCCTCCTACAGACGGCATCGCCATTGCCGATAGCGACATGGCCAAAAACGTGAATTACGGCACGCAAGCCGTGACTTTCAGCGGCTTGCAAGGTGGTGGAATCTATCATTTCGGCATCTTCCCCTACACCAACAGCGGTGCCAACATTGACTACAAGACCGATGGCAATTATCCGACTGTTACTGTAGCGACGGAAGAAATCTACACCCTGCTCTTCGAAGACTTCGACGAAGACCTCGGCGTGTTCACGGCCTACGACATGTATGGCGACCAAACCTGGCACCAAGCCACCTACCAAGGCACGACTTATGCCAACATGAACGGCTATGCCAATCAGGTTTATAACGAGAATGAGGACTGGCTCATCAGCCCCGCCATTTCCAGCGATGGCAATCAGGATGCTTTGTTGTCGTTCCGTACGGCCATGAAGTTTGACGGCGACCCGCTGCAAGTGAAGGTTTCCGTTGACTATGACGGCCAAAGCGAACCAACTGATTTCGAGTGGGTTGACATTACAGATGCTTTCGACTATTCGACGGGCAACTACGAATGGGTAGAATCTGGAGAAGTAAATGTATATAGTGCTATGGGTTATGGTGGACAGAATTATCATCCTGATTTCTATGTCGCTTTTGTCTATAAGAGTTCCAGCGAAGCCGCTTCTTCGTGGGAAATCGACTATGTGAAGGTTGTTTCTTACGGTGCTGTGAGTGTTGAAGAGAACAACCAAACCATTGGCCTCTATCCCAATCCTGCCTGCGAGCAGGTGTCGTTCATGCTCGAAAACGATGCCCAAGTCAGCATCTTCGACATGACGGGTCGCATGGTGAGCACGACCGACTGCATGGCCGGCCAAGCCCAAATCAACGTCAGCGAATTGGTGAATGGCGTTTATTTCCTCAACTTCCGCTTCGCCGACGGCACTACGGCTGTCTCCAAGTTCGTGAAGTATTAATACGCGTGAGCGTCATTGCGAGGAACGAAGCAATCCAGGGAACAAATTTGATTGTCTGGATTGCTTCGCTCCGCTCGCAATGACGCAAAGCGACGACAAGATGAAAAACCATCTCCTCATAGCATTCCTCTTCCTCTCCAGCTTCGCCTTCGCCCAGCAGGTGGAGCCGGTGCGCTATGAGCTGCCGCGCTGGAACAAGGAGCAGGGCTGCCACTTCCAGACCCTTGGCGAAGCTGACGGCATCATGCTCTACGAGACCGACAAGGCAGACAAGGAGAAACACCGCCTGTGGCAGTTCGCCTGCCTCGACAGCACCCTCTATGAGACCCGCAGCGACCTCATCCCCCTGCCCGAGAAAATGAAATATCTCGACTCCGATAGCGACGGTCGCTATGCGGCGTTCTGTTTCGTCAACGACGGCAACAAGAAAGCCGCCGACAGCCTCGACTTCCTCGTCGTCTCCTTCGACAAGGTGAACGGTGCCTATCAGACCTTCTGGAACAAATGGCCCGAACGCTCCGTGCCGCTTTCCGTTGAGGTCGTCGACGGCACGATGATGCTCGCCTTGAACAACAAAAGCAGCAACGGCATCCTTTATTTTTACGACCTCACGAGCAACCAATACCGCACCGTCATGCCTGCGCCATCGACCAGTTTCGTTCTGTTCCAAACGGCGAGTTTCCGCAACGAGCGTTGCTTCGTGGTGGCCGCTAAGGAGTTTGAGGAAAAACGCTTCAGGTCTACCTCGTTCATGGTGTTTTCGGCTGCGGGCAATCTGCAAGGTTCATATAGGTATGAGAACATTCCCAACGCCGCTTTGGGTCGCATGGGCTTCCGCTTCGACGAAAACCGCAACCTCGTGGTCGTCGGCACTTTGGAGCGCGAGACGGGACGCAAGGTCAGCCTCGAGGGCATCACAGAGAATTTCGACAAGGAAAGCGTGGGCGTGGTGTGGATGCGTTTCGTTGGAGGCGCACCCGAAAGCCACATCTACCTCTTCAAGGACATGCCTGAAATCGAATTGGCTTTGACCGCCTCCGACCGCGTCCGCGTGCGCGAGGAACGCCTGAAAAACCAGAACAAGGAAAAACCCACAAAGGGCGAAATCGCGTTCCAGTTCCTCACGCCGCGCCTGACCGACTTTGGCGACCTGACCATCTTTGCAGCCGAGGCCTTCATGCCCTATTACCATACCGAGACGCGCATGACTTATGGCTATTACCGCTACTACGGCGGCTATCCCTACACTTACACTGTGTTCGACGGCTACGACTTTTTCAGCGAAATCATCCTCGCCTTCGACCGCGACGGCAAGCTGCAATGGCAACAGTCGGTGAAGTTCGAGAATGAACTGACTTATGATCTTTTCCCACATTCGTCGGAAGGCGTTTGCTACGATGAGCTGGTGGTGGCTTCGCCCTACCACAATCATTTGCGCTACACCTCTTTCAATGGCAATGGCCAGCCGCTGATGAACCAACAAATCGAGAAACTTGACCCTTTCCATGGGGCGGATTATGTGGAAGATGAATACTTCGCCCAAATCGCGCCATGGTATGGCAGCCGTTTCCTCATCTACGGCTCACAGATCATCCAAAACAGCACCCAGCCCAAGGCGCGACGTACTGTGTTTTATTTGCAAAATGTTCAATATGATTGAGTTATGTTGGGAAGCTATCTGAAATACCTGATGCAGCGAAAGAGCAAATACTCGATCCATTCGCCTTTTGTGTACGATTTCATGGTCAAGGTGCTTAACGACAATGGCTCCAACCGCGACTATGACCTTATGTTGCGCGTAAGCCATCTCGTTGACGGAAAGCGTTTTGCAACTCGTTCAAGGCGCAAGCAGGCGCGTTTCCTTTACCGGCTTGTGGGCTATCTTGAGCCTGAGACCGTGCTTAGCTTTGGCAAGGTGTCGGCATTGAATACCAGCGCGTTGGCTTTGGGTAATCTGCAAACCAAAGTCTATTTGGAGCAGACGACGGAGTTTTTGGAGACCTTAAGCTCGATGGGCGTGGTCAACGTGAACCTCATCCATCCCGATGCCGATGAGGAGGAGCAGCTGGAACGATACAACACGGGCTTTGTGCTTTATGGCCTTGAGGACTTCGGTGAGGACAACTGGAACAACCTGGAGGACGGCATGGCGCAGGCCGACGACGACACGGTGCTGGTATTCGAGGGCATTCACCACTCGCGCCGCACCGAGGCCGCTTGGGAAGCTATCAAGGAAGGCGAAGGTGTCACACTCACGATGGACCTCTACAGCATGGGCTTGGTGTTTTTCCGCGAAGGCATTGAGAAACAAGATTTTGTGCTTAAGTATTAGCGCTGAATTAGGAATGAGGTATGCTGAAGGGATTTTAAATTTTAAATCTTGAATTTTAAATCTTAAATGAAAAATATCACTTACACAAAAACCGGCGACCAAGGCCAAACCTCACTGATAGGTGGCCTGCGTGTCGCGAAATATGACGACCGTGTGGAGGCCTACGGCACTGTCGACGAACTGAGTGCCTTCATCGGCGTGCTTTACGACCAAGAGGGTGTCACCACCGAGATGCGTAAGGTGCTCGACGTCATCCAAAACAAGCTCTTCACCATCGAGTCGCACTTCGCCTTGGACGAGAACTCCGAGGTGAAGAAGATGATTCCCATGCTGACTGCCGACGACGTGGCATTTTTGGAGCACGAAATCGATGTGATGAACGAGCAGCTGCCCGAGCTGAAATCCTTTGTCATTCCAGGCGGAAACTTGAAGGCGAGCCATGCCCACGTTTGCCGCACGGTGTGCCGCAGGGCCGAGCGTCAGGGCTGGCTGTTGGCCTCGCAACACCCTGTCGATACGCTCAATTTGAAGTATCTCAACCGGTTGTCGGATTATTTCTTCGTTTTGTCTCGCTATTTTGGCTTTTTAGACAAAGTTGATGAAAATAACTGGAAATCAACAAAATAAAAATTCGTAATTTTTACAAAAAAGCCCTTGTTAGTTCCAAAAATACTTGTACTTTTGCGCGCTCAAAAAACAAGTAAAACACAAAAAAATTATACTATGTATTGGACACTAGAATTGGCTTCAAAATTGGAAGACGCTCCATGGCCAGCCACCCGCGACGAGCTGCTGGATTGGGCCTTGCGTACTGGAGCGCAAGAGGAAATCATCGAAAACCTTCAGGAAATCGAGGACGAAGGTGAGATATACGAACGCATCGAGGACCTCTGGCCCGACTATCCCACGAAGGACGACTTCTTCTTCCACGAGGATGAGTATTGATTAGCCGCTTTTATGGCAAAAACAGAAAAGATGCCCAAAAACCTTGGGTGTCTTTTTTGCTTTTAAGTACATTCTTCCTATCTTTGCAGCCCCAAAACCAAACCATCAATGCGCCTCTTAGTCGCCATATTGTTTCTCTTCCTTACCAGTTTCAACGGGTGTGTAAACCGCACTACCACTCTTGATATGGGAGGCCAAGAGGCAGAAGGTACCGTCCTTGCCGACCAAATGGAGCGCGATTTGATGAACCTTTACAATGCAGCCTCCGACACCCGAAATGCCTTGCAGCAGGAATCCTCGGTGTGTTTCACAGGCTTCAGCGTGCGAATCCTGCCGCAACGCAGCAGAACCATCAGCAACGTCAGCATCAGGCAGGTGCTGCTCTCGACGCATAAACCTGTCATTTCGATGCTGATGCACCATCCCATCACCCAATTAGTTGCGTTCCCGAAGGAATACCACGTGTTCCGGTTGAGACGCATCCTGGTTTAGCGTTTCCCGATTTTTCATGTTTTTCCCTGTAGGGACGCACCGCGTGCGTCCGCAAAAACCGTGTTGGCATTGCCAATGAGCGGACGTGTTTGATGCGTCCATACACAACCACAACCAAACCAATAATCATCATATAATTAAAACATCAATAAAAATGGAAACGACAAATAAAACCAACGATTTATCAAGATACGAACTGCCCGAACTGAAACGCAAGGGCCTTTTTGGCTGGCAATACACGCCCACGCAATCAGCCGTCAAGAAAAAGGAATACTACCTCACCGACGACGCTGATGTGGTGGAATCCATCCTCGAAAAGCGCCAATTCGCCGAGCTGCGCTCATTGCATTGCAAGATGCTCACGCCGCTGGAGCTGTTGGTGGTGGGCGCGAAGGACGGCCAGTTTGCGGCGGCACAAATCCGCAGGTATGTGCCCTACGAATTCAAGCCCGAATCCGAGATCATGGTCTTCAAAGGCGCCGATGCCGAGGCGTTGCTTGCCAACCTGAAAGACGTGAAGCCCGTCGACAAGGGCTTGTGGAAGTGATGGATTTTTTAGGCAGGCCGATTGGCCTGCCTTTTTTCCTTCCTAAGCCCAAGGTGGTTTCTTCTAATTTGGCTCAATTAAATTTTTTATTCAGCCAAAACAATAAAAACAACACACAGGCCGTTATCTTTGCAAGTAACTAAAGTCATATCACAGAAAAAAACGAATATGAAAAACCATTTTCAAAAAGCAATCGGTATTGTCTGCTTGGTAGCATCGATGCTCTGCTTGGCATTGACTATGATGTGCTGTCATAGCGGTATTAATGCTAATAAGAATATTCACTACAGCGATATTGAAAAAATTCATATCGGAATGCCACTTGACAGTGTGGTCTTGGAGCTGGGTCAGCCATACGCCTTCAGCAGCGACCTTGGATGTCATGATCTGACGTGTAAGAATCCACGTGTTGTTTCTGAGATTAAAATGACAAAAGGAACGGATGTTGTTCATTATGTAGACAGCATATATCAAGATACGAATTATTGTTGCGAGGCAAATAGGGAGAATATGAGGAACATTGAAAAACACGTCACTCTCGATTATACGGAGGAGCCATCATTTCTAAAGAGCATTTTTAATTCTCCGATGTTTACTTACCCGATGTTGTGGATTCATTTGGACAGCAATTACCGAGTAAGTGAAGTTTATGCGAAATACTACGGAAAGGGATGGGATGAGAAGTGCATATATTCACTATCTGAGAATCCTGCTAAGGATAGTCAGGATAACAACATAGAATTAATAGTAGATACGACTTTGTTCAGAAAGTGTTTCCCAAAATGATATAAAGCTCCGATAACATTCCAACACATAAATCGGGAATGCGTGTTGATGTCGTTCTTATTTTTCCTTTATATATCATTGTAAATCAATAGATTATCCGTTAATTTTCAATTAAGCGGGTTTAAAACTGCTAATTTGGCAACTTAATCAGATGAAACAAAAAAGGCGTAACCCTTTCGGATTACACCTTTTTTGATAGTGATTCAAGAAGCGCTTACTTCACCTCCTCAAAATTAAGATATATTGATAATCAATTAGATACAAAGATATGTTGCAAATATGTCGCAAATTGGAAATAAGCATTTGGACTGCTTAAATGCTTGATTATAAGTACGCTGCAAAGATACGAAATCCTTTTTGATAAACAACCATAAAGACCATAATTTGCGCTGTTTTGGGCAAAATGGGAGCCTGACTGACAGACGAAGGATGCGGCCTATAAGCTTGATAAAGAAGGTGTTGCTCGCCTCCGCATCCTTTGGCTGGCAGGCAGCCCTCCGAATCCTTTTCATTGCCGGAGCTGAACGACAAAAACCGAGCGGGAAAGCACAACCCAACTATTAGCCGAGGGCTGGCAAAGGTTGCGGCCAAGAAGCTACCCTAAAAGGGTGAAAGCTGACCTCCGCAACCTTTGACAGACATCGGATTAACATTTCACTACAACCGAGCCGAAATGCCCTCTATTGAGCGAAGGACAAAAAAAGCAAGGCACCCATCAGGATGCCTTGACCAGTTTGATGAAATGCTCAGCTTGGCTGCTCAGCCCTGAGCGGGCTTGCTAATGTTGCGGCCTTTCTTCTCAGGTCTGGTCTTGATGATGAACGAGCCGAAACCGCGCAAATAGACATTCTCTCCCTTGGCGGCATAAGTGAGGTAGAAACGGACGGAATCGCCTGCTTCACCCCAGTTGCCGACAGGGATGCTCACACCTGCGCTTGGGTCGGTGACATCGCTGTTGAAGATGCCGATTTTGCGCTTGGTGATGTTGTAAGCCACGGCGATGAAGTTGGCCTCTGTGGGCTTGCCAACGGCTTCAGCCGAAGGCATATCCGCGCTGATGGTCAACTGGCCATCGGCTTCAGTGATGATGCACTCCAGCATGGGCGATTCGATACGCTCACCGTTGCCGATACCCTCCAGAAGAGAGAGGTCGACAGCCTTCACATCGTCAGTTACGGCTGCGGCAGCGGCCAACTGACGGGTGAGCATGTTACGGCGTGTTATGCCGCGATTGACCGTTGGGAAGAGCGATTGAAATTGCTCGTCCGAGAGTTGTGAGACGAGTGACTGCAAATCTTTGAAAAAGCCGCGTTGCATCTGCTGCGCTGGCGTGTTGGCATTTCTGACGGACTGCGCTTGACCGCGCATGTAAGAAATACCGTTCCATGAGGAACCTATAACGGTTCCAACCTTACCTTTGAATCCTCCAAGGATTCCTTGTTTAATCTTGCCCATTGTTTTAATTGTTTAGGGGTTAGACATCAGTTACTTTTCTTTGGTGGACGAGCTGGGCGTTCGCACACGCCCATCGTGCCGAAGCCAACGAGTGCAATCTTACCTCCAGTGCTCAGCATGAAACCGTTAAAGATGTCGGTAGCTTCGCCGTAGGCGGTCAGCGGCACGGTGAAGCCAGCTTCACCGGATGCACCAATCGTCGCTGTGGAATTGACGAGGAAGATTTTCTGCTGTGTGACATTAGCCACAAAGATGGTCGGGTACTCGTCCGCGTGTTGGGTGCGCCAATCGTTCTCGGCATCCCAAGAAATGGTGATGTTGGAACCAGAGGCGGTGATGGATACTTCAGGCAGGTCGGCAGTGGGTGCATTGCCGATGGTGCCAAGGTTGGCCAAGTCCACATGCTTGCTGTCGGCCTCAATGATGGGATCTTCGGAAAGCTGCTGGACGATGGCGTTGCGTCGTGTCATGCCCTTGGGCGATGACGGGAACAGGAAGGCAAGCTGCTCGGCAGTGAGTTGGCTGGCGATTTGCTGCACCTCCTTGAAAAAGTCGCGCTGCATGATTTGGGCAGCAGACTTTGAGTTTCTGACTGATTGCGGAAGGCCTTTCATGTAGGCGATGCCGTTCCACGAGGAGCCTATTACGGTTCCCACTTTTCCCTTGAATCCGCCTAAGATTCCCTGTTTAATTTTGCCCATTTTATTATGCTGTTTTTGTAGTGAATAATGTGTTTCTGATTTTGCGAACTTGACTCGGAGTTGGTATAGAGTTGACCCCTACTTGACCTGGCTCCGAAAACCTCTTAAAAAAGCCGTCTCGAAAGGCGGCTTTTTGAGGATGTCCGGGGAACGCTGTTAGGCGTTTTTCTTAGGACGCGCAGGACGCTTAGTGACACCCATAGTGCCAAATCCAACGAGAGCAATCTTGGAGCCAGTAGCCAGCATGAAGCCGCTGAAGGTGTCGGTGGCTTCGCCGTAGGCGGCCAGACCGACATTGAAGGACTGGGCACCCGTCTCGCCGATGGTGGCGGTGGAGTTGACCAGATAGACCTTCTTCTTGGTGACATTGGCCACAAAGATGGTCGGGTACTCGTCAGCGTGTTCGCTGCGGAAGTCGCTGGCACCATCCCAAGAGATGGTCAGGTTTTCACCCGCTGCGGCGATGGTGACATCAGGCATGTCTGCAGTGGCAGCGTTGCCGATGCTGTTGAGGTTGACCAAGTCGGCATGCTTTGCATCGTCGGTGACGATGGGGTCAGCAGCGAGCTGCTGAGCGAGCATGTTGCGACGGGTCATGTTCTTCGGGGAGTTGGGGAAAAGGAAAGCCAACTGCTCATTGGAGAACTGGCCTGCCAGATCCTGAACTTCCTTGAAGAAGTCGCGTTGAATCATCTGTGCGGGAGTCTTGGGGTTCCTGACACTTTGGGCTTGGCCTTTCATGTAGGAAATGCCATTCCAAGAGGAGCCAATGACCGTCCCGACTTTACCTTTGAATCCGCCAAGGATTCCTTGCTTGATTTTTCCCATAACTTTAAGTCTTTAGAGAGTGAATAATTAGGTTATCTGAACATTTGCCGCAAATATATAATCATTTTATTTACAATAGGTTACATTGGTTTTCTCTGCTTCGCTTTGCGTTAATTTGCGCAGAAAACCGTCCTCTATTTCCCCTGTTTCCTCCGTTTCCCCTGTAGAGGATTTGGAGGATTTAGGGGAAAGTGGCAGATGAAAAATGATTACACTACTCTCAGAAAAAGACAAAGATTGCGCCTTTGGACTAAAACGAGGTGGTTAAAAAAGCAAGTTCTTAACGGCAAACGGAGTACCCGCGTCAGGCGGGGCGGAGTTTATTTAGGGGCTTGGCTTTTTTAAGCACCGTACCCGGGATGGTGACATTAAGCCGTCAACGACTATTATCTTTGCAGCGACTTAAACTTTTCAGATATGGAGAAATACAATCAAATTCAGTATGTCATCGGGAGTGATGACCTAAAGGAAATCCTTGTTGAAATCATTGATGAACGGATAGATTTTATCGTTGATAAATGGTTTGAGGCAAAAAGAAGCCAAGGATTAGTGTCAACAGAAAACGCTATGCAACTTCTTGATGTGAGTAAGACTACATTATGGAGGTGGAAACAGAGAGGTTATTTGGTGCCCGTCAGAATAGGCGGGATTGATCGCTATCGATTAAGAGACATCAAGAAAATACTGGAGGGCTGAACTTATTCCAAATTCAGGGTGGTGGTGGGGACGATGGTGGTAAAGAGCGAAGCGTTAGCGGAGCGACCATTTCCGAATACTCTATTTAGGGTGGTAGGTGGGGTAAGTGGTGGCACTTAGGAGCGAAGCGACTGCCCTTCTTTCCGAATTGTCAAAATAGGGTGGTTGGAGGGGTACGAGGTGGTACAGGAGCGGAGTTTACGAAGCGACTGTGCTTTCCAAATGTTCTACTTAGGGCGGTTGGTGGGGTTTGATGGTGGTTGGCCAGAGCGAAGCGTTAGCGGAGCGACCTGGTCCAAATTTCGGGGTGGTGGTCGGGGGTGACGGCGGCACGGATGTGCGTTGGCTCAGCAGGTAAGGGGGAAAAGCGCCTGCGGCTAAGGGGCGGTGACACTCACGCAAGAATGAGAAAACCGAGCCTAAACGACTATACGAGAGTGGGATACCCTGCGCCCCGTTCGCGCCAGCGCGGCCGACCCGCCCGACAGGAGTCCGCGCACGGTTTCAATCCGAAGCGGCGGCGGGCGTGCCTTTTGCGGCGGCGACCCCGAAGAGGCAGGCACCAGTATGGCCATTGCGGGCTGAGGTGGCAACGATGAGGGGACGAAACAAGATGCGCTTTAGCGCACCACAAAGGGAACCGCCGGGCGGACGCGCAAGCAGGGGCGCAAAACAAAAGGGGCGCGGCGACCCCCGCTAATAAGTTGCGAGGTACGAGAACCGCTTGGGGGTTCGGGGGGCGACAAGAAAGCCCCGAGCGAGCGAGGAGCCACGAAAGCGGTTGGCCTTGGAGACGCAAACGCTCGCTGGAGCCGCGCCAGTGGAGCGCAGCGGAACGCTTGTCGCGGGACAGCGAAGAGCAGCGGCGGTGTTGCGCAAGGGCGGCAACCTGAAAAAGCGCACGACGTAGGAGCTCAGCATTTTTTCAGATTGACGCTCGTTATACCCTTGCGCACACCAAGGCAACCGCAAGAAGCGGCGACGAAGGGAACACCGATTCCCCCCTCCTGCTGAATTAGGTAGGTTGTGCGTTGGGCAAGATGCTTTACATTCCGTAAAAGCTTTATGATAAATGATGGACTTAGCCGCTGGCGGGGTTTTTGCCCATCATAAAGCCTGAGCTGTGGGTAAAGCGCGACGGCCTTTCAACAAGTTTTCAGAGAAGTATGGGGTTTCCAGTCCGATGAGGCTGCACTGGGCAAGAGGCGTTTTTGTCTTTGTTGTTTTCGACACATCGGGTTTTCGTTATTCGTGCTAACGTATCAACGAAAGTGAGGCAAACGCTTCTTGCACAGGGCAAAAGAGAAGATGAGGCAGGCCGTCGCGCGGGGCTGGGCGGCATTATTGACGGGCAAAAAGTTGGCACGAGGGACGAAGGGACAACTTTTTGAACGGCAACATTGCCGAACAGCATTGGGGAGGCAGGGTTAATGCCCAAGCATTGCAAAAACCATGACAGCGGCGGCTTGGTCGGTAGAGGCTAATAATGGGAGTTATTTCAACCACTTGCGGTATTTTATCCAGACACGGAGCCAAATGCGGGCGATGGAGTCGATGGCATCACCAAATATCATCTTGCTGTATTTGTCGAAGTTCTGACCCCATTCGGTCTGCTCCATGAACTCTTGCATGGGCTGGGTGTTCTTGAAAGTGTCGGGAATGAGGTAATATGAGAACAAATAGGAGTATTGTGACACGGCACTCATGAAATCCCATGTGTTGCCATTGTCGCCTCCCCATCCGTGGACATATTTCCTTGTGGCCACTTCGTTTTCCACATCCAATACAAAGGGTGTAGGATTGAGTGGCAAGGGATAACCATCAGGGTCGTAGAAAAAGCGGTTGTTGTCCTTGTCAATCTTGTAGGACTTGTTGACCTGGTCTTCCCACTTCTTTTCAATGGCTCCGTGTATGCCTTTCTCATCGGAGAATGGACGACTGTCGCAATGCAGTGGCATGTGACAGTCGGCGACATAGTGGCTGAGGATGAAGAAGCGCATAGCGATGTGGTTTCCCGTGGTAGCGATTGGACAGCCTCTGTCCTCGCGGTGCAGCATCTTGAAATTGTCAACGATGCTGTGGGAAATAGACTCGCAACGGTCAGCACAATTACCGCTCTCAAACTTGTAAGGTTTGTTGAACAGCGGCGATGATTTGCGCATCTTCTCATAGATGGTATGGGTGGAAGGCAGCTTGCCGAATGTGGTGTAAGGGCCATCTTCGGAAGGCTTGTATTTCACAATATGGCTGGTGGCCATGTCCTTAAATACCTCATCAGGGTACCATGCTCCTTGGATTACAAAGTCGCGGTAGTTCTTGAACCACCTGACAAGGGCTTTTGCTTCTTTGCGGACATCTTCGCTGACACCTTTGACAACGGCTTCGTTGTCGGAGGTGGCGATGACTTCCAATCTTTTTATGGCCATAAAGGCTATCCATGCGTGGGAGTATTTTTTCATATTCTTGATGTTTTGAGGCTTCAAAGATAGTGAGAAATGTTGAGATAGAGGGTCAAGATGTGAGTGTTTTTTTAAGTCCGTAGAAGCTTAAAGATAGAAGTTGATGCAGCCGCTGGCGCGGTGTTTTTGCCCGGTTGATGCTTGAGAGTGTGGGTAAGGCGCGACGGCCTTTCATAAGGCTTCCTTAGAAGTAGAGACTTTCCAAATGACATGTGGCCGCACTGGGCAAGTGTCTCAGCGGAGCAAGGGCCATAAGAAAAAATGAAGAAGCCCTCGACCGCGAGACTCTTGCCCAGGGCGATATAGAAGTGGTGGCAGGCCGTCGCGCGGCGCTGGGCGGTGATGTCGACGAGCAGAGTGGTCTACCGCAGGAACGAGGACAGCCACCCTGCTCGGCGGCTTTACCGCACAGCTTTGGGGAGGCAAGGTAGAAGCTTCCCTCTGCAAAAACCGTGACAGCGGCGGCTTGGTCGGTAGGAGCCAATAAAATAAGAGTTATAGGACAGATGGGACTTAAAGAGAAGGGTTGATGCCCTCTTACGGGGTGCGGCTGCTGCTATTGGCCGCGAAGTGGAGAGCACAGGCGTTTTGGGTGGGTGACGGGCGACCGACTGCGGCGAGTGTGGCTTATTCTCATCACTAAGCATTGAGGCGGTGATGTAGCCAGCGACCTGACGATGGACTGTAGCGGAGCGAGCAGACAACAGCGGAGTTTACGGAGCTATTGTCTGCCCGTCGGAGCGGAAGGTAGTTGTCAGGGCGCGAACCTCGGTAAGAGCTAAGGGAGTTCGTTTGCGTTGGCAACGCCCGTGAGCGACCGTAGCGGCGAATGGCAGCAGCAGGCCTTGTGCGGCTGGCGGGACAAACACGATGTGGAGCCACCAAAGCGATGCGAGCAGGCGCAGGGGACGGCAGCGCGGAGAGGCGTTAATGGAGCGGAGACCACAGAGAGGTACGAACCGTGGGCGTAGCGGAATGATAGCCCGGAGCACTGACGGCCACAAGACAAACGCTTCGCTGGGGGCGGAACACCTTGACGGGGTTGGGATGGTGATGCTATAGGTGAATTACTTATCTATGAAGCCATAATCTGCAATCATTTCCTCTATGCTATCGATAAATCTGTGGCGAGGTAAAGGCTCATATTCATATGTGACCAGACCCATGAGGAATCTTTCTATTATCAGGGATTCAAGTTCGTTGTATGTCGTCAATCTAAAACCCTCCCAATCTTTCAAGTTTTCCGCAAACCAACCAGACTCACGTATACAGATGTGAAGTAATCCAACATACAAGGCTTTAATCAACTGCTTTTGGTCGCACCAACCATAAAGAACTGGCTCATGTACAAAGCTATTTGGAATGATAGCAACTCTTGTTGCCTTTTTGTTGCTATGCATCAGAGAGATGTTTTTTAATCGAATGATTGTAGGAGAATCCTCAAAATACAGCTCTATTTCAGATTCGTCATCATTAGACAGCAGATATTTTTCAATACCCATCCTAATCAAATTGAAATCAGTGGACCAATCAGAAAGTGCCGATTTATATTCCCTATCTCCAATGCCGATAACATAATTCGTGTCACATGAGTATGGTTCGATAAATTCAAATTCAAAGGGCTCTATCTTAACCTCATCTTCTCTAATTTGAATATAAGACTGAGGAATTATGATGTCTTTCAATCCAACAAGCATTTGCTCAGCAGCACGATGTTTGATATTTTGATAAGCGGTTTCATCACCGTGAACTACCGCTTCACATAGGTCTTTCAAAGATTGAATGGCTGATTTAATGAAGGCACTTCTCTGGTAAGTCCTTTGATATGATTCATAGGAAGCGTCAAAGAAGTAGCCACACACTTCTTCGCTGAAGATTTGGAAATGTGCTTTAACATCGCGACAAATCCAGCGTTCTCTAGAGCAATCGAATAGGATGTTATAAAGCTCGAAAGGAAATACCATCACCTCTCTTTCATGAAGCTCCAACCATATCGCTGGTTTGTCAATGTCGTTGGCGACCTTGAATTGAAATGTATCTGAATTCATAACGCTTTTATTAGTCTTTTAGTCCATTGAAATAATTGGCAACAGCATCCCAATTGGGGAACTGTTTGCTACCGAAAAGGATGTGAGTTCCTTGAAATTCCGAAGCACCATTTTTCTTTCGGTCATCAATGAGATAATCACCACGGTTAAGGTCTTTATGGTGGGTAAGAATAAGGCGTTTATAGGCAACATCACCAAGGTACTTTTGTACCCAAATGAGTTTGTCCGACCATGCGGAAGGGTTTTTCCATGGAGCGGTTGAGAGGATATAGACATCGTAATGCTCAGCAAGGTAGCGATAGGTTTCTATTGCTCCTTTCATGGGTTCCATCAAAGAAAAGATACCCGGCACTTCATCCAACCGACCATCATAAGCATCCATCGTCTCTTGCGACAGATGCGGAAATGCCGAGGTGAAATCCACCAGCACATTGTCCATATCAATATAGATAATTTGATTTTTCACTGGCAAAAGGTGTTTATTGTAGAATAGGAAGGGCTTTATTCACATAACAGCTTTGATATGTTCCTTGCCAGCCAAGAGAAATACCAAGAAGATACAGACAATACTTGATGACTTTATCGTAACCAGGTTTTTTGAGTTGCTCAGCATATTGGTCAAAATCAAATCCTGAGTATTGTTCATTCAAATTGATGCCGTTTTTGAAAGTATCTTTTAGTTTCAGGAACAATGGAGCAATTGCATAATAGTCTTTAAAAATTTTATCTGACTTAGCCTTATAATCACTAGTAAGACTAATGCTCGCAAGTAATTCCATGTATTTTGTATTAGGTGGAAGAGCCACAATGTATTTTCCTGTTGTGGATTTCTCGTGCATTGGTGCGTCAATCTCTTCACCTTTTACAAAATTGTTGTAAACATGTACGGCATCAATAAAAAAGCCACGCATATCATTAGGATAATTATGGTGTCTTTCATATCGAAGCAGATAGACCCAAATAGAGCTATTGCCTAACGGTTTCCCAACTGGTCTTGCGTTATTTATAGTTTCATCAACAACCTCCTTTATCACCTTATCATCAACAAAGCCTTTCTTTTTAAAGCTTAATTGTATTTCAAATAATTCTTCAACATTTTTAATTCCCCTCTTGCAGTTATCAATGGCAGTAATAACTTGAAAATCATGAAAGGCGTTGTTCCAAATTGGAGGATTTATGGTAATAGCTGGTGATAATTCAATGCCTATCATTTGAGATTGTTGGTCTAAGGCATAAACACCTTCAACATCGTTAATAGTGAACTTGGATAGTTTACTGGTATCAGAAACAACATGAAGCAAGTAGTATTCTATGCTATAGTCGAAAGGGTTTGCGTTCTTGAACAATGTTTCACAAGCTTTTTCGTCTTGGGATAGTTTATCAATATCACCGTCAAATGTGATATATGAGCAATAGGGAATCCATTTGCCATATTTGAACAGGTCAACAATGTCGTCTTTGCGAAGAAGTAAGATATAGTTTTTCATAGTTTGTTGTTTTATGCAAATTCATCCTCGCCGTTTTCATTAGAACCAAATAGAGGCTTGGAGTTAATGTTTTCCAAATCGACAACCTTACAAACATTTAAGAAGGCTTGAACATTCCTATCTAAAGATGTGGTGTAAGAAATGTATAGGTCTTGACGACTGCGGGTCATAGCGACCATTAACAATGTCTTCTCAATGTCAGACATGGAATCGGGAACTTGATTCTTGAATGGCAAAAACACTTTGTCGAAGTCAATGCCTTTGGCACTGTGGTATGTCATCAAAGTTATGGTACTTTCTTCTGAACTGAAAGAGCCGTATTTGTTGCCGACATATTGCATGGGGATATTTAGGCTTTTCAGATGGTTGTTTAGGATGAAATAGTCAGGACGACCAAATTTGTTTTTCTGAACAGACCACAGAGGCATTCGTTTTTGTTTTAGGTATGCATTCACGAAGTTTTCAATGTTTGCATGATGACGGAAAAGGATGCCAACACTTTTGTCAACCCTGACACTATCTAAAGCTTCTTTCATTATGCTATCGGCTTCCATAGTTTGATTGGAGGCCTTCCAGACCCGTATTTGTGTGTCTGTTTTCATCATGCTATATCTACCCTGCATAATATTCATGCTTGGCATGAAAGCATTAACTGCTTTAATGATGGTTGGTGTAAGTCTATGAATCACATGTAGCGTGTCTCTGCGAGGGATGTTGAGTATGGAACCGATAGCTTCAGGAGAGCAGGTTGGCTCGCCAAGCTGTGGGTCTTTAATAAAGATTGACTGATTCAAGTCACCAGCTACAAAAACTTGCTTTCTTGCTTTCCGACGCATGGCAGAAAGAACGCGGTCAGGAAGGTCTTGAACCTCATCACACAAAATGTAATCATACAATTCGGTGCCCTTGCAGAACTCATAATAGGTTTGCACTGGAATTTCTTGGAAATTGTTTCCAGACCTTAATTCATTGATGGCCGCTTCGACCATATTGATAAGAGAGTGCGTAAATTCAATGAACACTATTGAAGCTTTAGGCTCTTTTACGCAGATGTTTTTTGCAGCATATAACAGCAACACCGTTTTACCTGAGCCGGGGAAACCTTCTACCCAACGGTTGCTTTTATTCTGAGCCAAAGAGTTGATGAAATCCCTTTGGTCTCTATCCAATTCGTTTTCTGGCACTAACCATTTCATTTTCTTAGTTGTTTGGTCTTAGTTAAGTTTTCGTCGTTGAACCAGTTTTCACCTTGTTTGACAGGTTTAGAAGCTCTAACTTCTTTGGCAATGTCGTATTTTCCCATATCTTCGGCCAATGATGCCAGCCAGCCATAATCAACCTCCGACAAAGAATTGGATTTCCACTTGCGACAAAGGATATTGTATGCTTGTTGGAAATATTCCATGCTCTGTTCGTCATCTTCCTCATCGCGGTAGATTCTACCTAATACAATCATAGCCGATGTGTTTGCTTGAAGTTCTATGGCTTTTTCAAGATGCGGGATGGCTTCTTGGTTTTTGCCGATTAGATACAAAGAATGTCCTAAATTGCTATGGGCATGACTGTCATTGGGGTTATACTTTAATGCCATTTCATAATAATGAATGGCTTTGTAGTCGTTGCCAGAATTATGATATAATACACCAATGTAGTTGCATAGACTTTCGTCAGGATAGTAACGAATCTGTTCCTCGTATGTTTCGGCAGCCTCCATATCTCTGTCGGCATCAACGTAGGCCTTCCTCAAGTCAATTAAGGACTGCTTTGAGGGAACACCTTTGTTACCAGCGGCAGAAATGTAGGTGTTTCGTTCAGCTTCAAGAATGGCTCTTTCTTCAACCGTAAGTTCTGCATTAACGAAAGGATTCTCCATCTCGGCAGCACACTCAATGCCTTCACAAACAGCGCGACACTTCAACAATTTATCTCCTGTCATTTCAAAAAACAGGGTGATTTCGGCATTGGCACTAAAGGAGGAACCGTCAGGCTTACGGATAATCAGGTTGCCCAATTTTTTGTTTCTTTTTGAAACGCAAAGGGGCATTTCAATTATCTTTTGAGCTTTATCAATATAGAAGTTCGATAGTGAAACTTCAGGGAAAGGTATTTGAGTGCCAGCAGGAATAATAAGGGTGTCGTGCTGATCCTTGTTAACAACAAAAATCGGTTCACTTGTGATGGGCTTAATGATTTTTGTTTTGAATCCGTTGACAAGCAATGAGTGAATTGCTGCACCTTGGGACACCAAAGACTGTAAGTTTTGAGGTATCAGAAGCTCAACATTTGAAGGGAAAAAAGCACGAAGAGCCTTTTGGACATAGGGGTTTTTGGAGCTTCCACCTATCATCATCACATAATCGACTTCTCCTTTTTCAACATGAGCTTTCTCCAATGCAGATTTAATGGCAGCATAGATGTTGTTGTATTCCTTTTGGCGGCTGATTTTTTTCGCTTTATCAGTGTCTTTGTTCAAAAAGACCTTCATCACATTCTGGAAGTCGCGATAAGAAAGCGAAAACTCATCTTGATTCAGGTCGCCATAATCGGTGTAGATGTGAACTGATTCTTTGACAATTGCGCTGAAATCACCTTCAAGCACTTGTTTCATGCTTTCCATATCACCGCTGATGTGTGACAGGTTTTCACAGACTTTGATTTTCAATCGTTCGGCAACACCTAACAATTGCTCAACAATAACATCTTTCTGCTTTTGGGTATATAAATCACTTTGGGCTTTGTTAAGTTTCAGAATGCCTGGCAACAAATAGTTGTAAGCAATATATCGGTCAATATCGTTGCCGCCCAATTCTTCAAATTGGGAGATTGAAATGTTGCGAGAATAGTAACCGTTATAGTTGGCACCAATTTCAAGAATTGAAATATCGCAAGTGCCAGCACCAAAGTCAAATACTAATACCTTGGGGCTGTAGCCAGCACTCAACTTGATTGGCTCCTTGTAAGCATAGTCGGGATTGATGTAGCCAATGAAGGCAGCATTAGGCTCGTCGATTAAATTGTCGCCTGTTATTTTGATGTCGTTAGCTGCCAAAGCATCAAGCAGGTCTTGGCGTTGGTTGGACTCAAAGGAGGCTGGGACGCTGACCGCATATTTGACAGTGCTGCTTAAATCCTTCGTTGTGCAGTAGTCTTCTATCTGCTTTTTCAAATACTTGAAAAACATTTTGGTGGCATCTTGTGGGGATTTGATAAGCGAGTTTTCGCTCTTGAAGTATTTAGGCCCCATATCCTTGCCCAGTTCCATCTTGAAGGAATGCCAGATATTATCGCCAAAGACAAACTCGGGTTTGTGTTTGAGGCTGGCTGCACCTGTGCCAACATAAAGTTTGCCGTCCTTGGTGGCAATGACAGTTGGCATCAGTTCAAACCTGCCACTTGTTCCATCAAACAAGGCTTGGCGCAGTTGAGCGGTTTTGCATTCGATGGCTTTAGTGTCAGGGTTGATGCTGGCAATGGAAACAACAGTGGTGGATGTTCCAAAGTCAATACCTACATAAGTATGGTATAATTCCCTATCGGCGTTTTCTGGGATAACAAACAGTTTATCTAAAGTTAAGTTTTCCATATTCCTTTTCGTTTGTTGGATTTTGCATTACTCCATCGGCTTAATCATTGACTCAATAAAAGCTATCTCGTCATCTGTCAAATCGTACTTTGCATATAGTTCCGCATCCGTCCATGGTTTGCTGAAGTCCTGGAGAGGAACAAATCTATAAACTGAAGATTGAGCATGTTGAGTGATTTTGATAGAGGAAACCAAAAATCTACAGAATCGAGTCCTAATATAACTGATAAGGTTTTTAACTTCCTCTTCACTACCCAACGCTACATAAAGATATGTTTGAGAACAAACCGAACCAGCTGGAGCACTTTCTGGAGCACCAAGTATTAGGGTGTCGTTTCCTGAACCTCCAGCGGCAGGGATAAACATTTTTGGTTTATCTATATCTTGTTTATTCTTTTGAATTGAATCCTTCTTTGCATAAGCTATTCTTCGGGTTGTCTTATCCAAATAATAAACCGCAACATTGTAAATATCGTCTTTTATTTCGCTTATTTCAAAAGGAGTCTTTTTGCTCTGCTTTGGATTGGTTGGAATTCCAAACGGAGTATCGGAAGAAATGATTGATTCAAGTGATTCAACCTTTTCTTTTTTGGCCTTGTCTTGTACTTTTTTTACTATTTGAGCAATTCTTGGATTACGGATAAGAATGTCAAAATCGTTCAAATTTCTTTGCATTGATTCGGCCTTCCCATCATGAATCAAAGTATATTCGCAACATCCCTTATAGGCTTTGTCTTCTAAATAATAGCAGATACCACCTTTTATTTCCACATTTGAAAAAACATCACGGCTATTTGTAAAAGTCGTTAATTTTCTAATGTGTCCACAAGTCAGCATGTAGTTTCTAAAATCTTTAAGCAGATTTTCTCTTCCCGCAGCAAACCATTTTGAGGGAAGAATCATTGAAGCGTAATTGCTTGCCAGTTTTGAAGCTAAAGAACAAAAATGCTGGAATATTGGAGCGTCGTTTGTTCCTCCAGATCCTCCCATCTCTTGATATGGTGGATTTCCTACTATTGCGTTGAATTTCATGTTTCTATTTTCATTGATTTTCCAGAAACGCTTGCCGTCGCGCAGGGTGTTGACAACGACGGTCGGGCTTTCGGAAATGGTTTCTATAAGGTTAGGATAATAACGCGCGTTCACTCTCGTATCACGGAATCCGGCAAGAGTGCGGCGGGTGATGCTGCGAGCCATAGGGGTCTTGCATACCACGAGGATGTTTTCCTCAATAGTGGCATCCCAGATGCTTATGGCAAAATTGTGTTCCACCTCTCCGTACTTTTGCTTGAAAACATCAAGCCGTGAACGGTAAACGCTGTAAGCCACATAGAGCGGGTAAAGACCGCTCTTTGAATTGATTTCAAGAATGTGGCTGTCGGGATGGAACACTTCTTTGGTGATTTTACCTTGGTTGACATGGCGCGGCACGGGCAGCGTTTTTTCAAACTTCTCATCGTAGAAGCACCAACCGCCCAAGCAGTCGCTCATGTGCATATTGACCACACGCCAAGGAGTGAGCACGGTTTCTTTGTCGGGGTTGCGGAAAGTGTTGAAGATGGCGGCAATGCGCTCGATGCGTTCCTCAATGGTGAACTTGTCGGCGGCGCGAGCCATTTCACGGATGCGGTGGCCAGCTTCGCGGAAGATGTCGGGGTCATAGTATTTCTTGAATCGGTTGAAGACCTGCTTGGTCACGCCTTTGGGCATAAACTCTTCCCACGAAGCAGGGTCAACGAGCGAAGCGAAGTTGTCGATGGTGATTTCCTCGTCTTCATCCTTTAACTCTGCACCATAGATGAGGAGTGGCATACGGATGGAGATACCCCGCAGGATGCTGATGGCTTCTTTGCGTTGGTCGGTTTTCTTTTTCAGTTCCTCCAACCGTTTCAGCTCTTCCTCGGTCAAGTCTTTCTTCTTCTTTCTCTGCAGCCTTTCGTTTTCTTCGTATTCCTCGTTGGTAAAACCCTGTTTGTTTACATCAATGTCGCCCGTTTTGGCCATCGCTTTGGTCTTGCCGATGATGCCTTTCAGGTCTTCAAAGTCATGCAGTTCCACTTCGGTCAGTTTCAACAGCTCATCGTTGTAGAGTGCGCCATCTTCGAAGCCGCATTGCACCACCTTTTCGATTTGAGCCTTCTTCAACTGGCTCATCATCATGTTCACATCGTAGGGCTTCATCTGTGAGCCTTCAATGGAAATGATAGGGCAGAAATTGAGGAAGTCGCCGAGGATGCGGCGGTCTTCCTCGGTTTGCTTGCCTGCCTTGGCACTCACTTTGGCGGTTTCGGCTAGCACACGCAGTGTGCGGTCGGGTGCGAAGTCGAAGGCGTAGCATTGTTCCTTCATGCGGCCATTGCAGGTGAATGGGGTTTGCACACGGAAGATGGTCTGCATGTATTGTGCTGCCGAAGTGCTGAACGAGCCAGCCATCATAAACACCGCTGTCCATGGCTTGATGCTGACCCCTGTTGTCAGGCGACCGCAACTCAGCGTAATGGTGAAGGTCTCGTCTGGATTTGGGCCTATGGCATCGTTTACCATTTTCAGTGCCTCGGCATTTTCCTCGTCCTCATCTCCATTGCCCGCCACATTCACAATTTGGAAATTGCCAAATACACGATGTTGTTTCAACTTGCTACTGAGTACCCTTGCCGCCCTAACACCAGGCACTACCCAAAGCGTGTGACGGAAAATGCGGCGGAATTGGTCATTGCTGTAGGGATAGAAACTGTCTTTGCTGTCCTCGCAAAGCAGGTTCAGGAAGTGGTCAACATCGGGGTCGTGGATGAAAGTGTCGTCGTCGCGGGTACGGAAAAACTCACGGAAGTTGAAAGCCTTTTCGTCCTCGACATACTCGCTCATAAGCGTGCCAAGGTCATAGGTGTAGATGTTGATGGCGGGCAGCGAAGCATAAGGATTAGGCTCGTAAGGGTTGTCAACTTCCCAAGCCATTTTTGCCTTTTGCTCCATCACATAATCCCAAGTGAAGATTTCGTCTTCGGCATAGTCATCAAACAGGTTGAAAGGTGTGCCAGAGAGTTGCAAAACCTTGGTTTCTGGCTTGATTAGTTCTTTTAGCACATTCTGACCCAATTCGGTTTTGGTTCCTTCGTGGGCTTCGTCAACGATGAGGAAGTCCCAAGGTGTGTTGAAAATAGCGTTGTTCTTATCGAACTTACCGCCCACTTGTTCGGAGCCTCTGAGGTCTTGCATTGAGGCGAAATAGACATAATGGCCTCCTTTGGCTACCTTCTTTTCCAAAACATCAAAATCTTGTCCTTTGGTACGCGAGCCATACCAGAAATCGGAACTATCGAAGAAAATCTTTCCAAAATCCTCAAACCACCCCGCATCAACAACGGGACGATGTGTGAGAATAAGGGTGCGTGTGTAGTTTTCTTCCTTCACCACCTGTAAGGCAGAAAGGGTCTTGCCAAAACGCATTTTGGCGTTCCAAAGCATTTGGTTGCCTTTTTTGAAGCGTTTGCGGGTTTTCTCAATGGCTTCCAATTGCTCAGGGCGGAAAAGGATAGGAGTTTGGCCATGGGTGATGTCGGATGGATGCAGGCTGGTCTCACCTCTTTTCACAGCAGCGATGGCTTTCTTCACGGTTTCCAAGTCGCAGCAATACCATTCATCAGCACCTGTCACACCTTCAAATTCCTTCTTTTTGATATTGGACCGTTCAAGCACTTTGTGAACTTGTTTGTCGTTGAAAGTGAGAATCATGCCATTGCGCACGAATATGGAAATCTCGGTGTGCAGCAATTGGTAGGCAATTCCCGCCGTTGCCGTATATTGACGAATGCGCTTATGTGCTGCTGCTTGCAATGCCTCTGTATTATTAAAGAGATTGCTGCCGTCATCATCGTCCAGCGTGGTCTCGCCGATTTTCAGACAGTCCTTGTGCCTGTCGTCGTTGATGGCGAAGACATAGATGAGTTTCGATTTCAGTGATGATTCAAATGTAGCCATGATTCATTGGTGCTTGAATAGGTCGATGTATCTGACTTTTTTCTTGTCTTTGGTGTGCCAGTCGCGAATTAGGCAATAGTGGCCGTTATGCTTGTACATGTTATCTTCGGCGCAGCCAGGACAAGGCATGATTTTGAGCGACAATTGGACAGGAACATCGGTTGAAAACATGTCAAGTTGCTGTCCATCTTGATTTTTTGATTCCACATTGTGGCAACTGCCTGGCACAACGAATTTCAATCCGTCCATCTGCCAGAGATTCCACGATATGATATAGGCGATATAATTGACAGACTTCATCATCGGCTCCTTACTGAATTTGGCGGTATAGAAGTCAATAAAGGTATAGAGGAGGTTTTCACGGGCAAGCAGAAGGTTGTCACCCTGCCACTCGTAGCCGTATATGTTTTGATAGGCTGTTTGGGCGGCATCAAGCCATTCGCCAGTAGTAGTAGTGTTCTCGCTAATTACGCGGAGCTTGCGGTCTAAAAGACCGATGCGACGCTCAACGGGGATGATGTCGCCCGTTGTGGTGTCGTAACGGCTCACGAGATAGGGGGCTTCGCCACAGGTGATTTCAAGACGGGTATCGCGTACATAGTCTTTCCAAGTCTTGCCCTCTGGGAAAGTGATGGGGTCGGTGGAGGGTTCCCAAGTGCGGGAACCGTCTTCGTTATTGATTTCAGTATTGAAAACATTCTTCCTTCCAAACCATGCTTCATCGACGAGGTTGTTCTGCGCATTGCAGATCCATGACGGAGTGAAAACCTCGGCTTTGTCCTTCACACGGAAATCCTGTTCTTCTTTCGGCTTGACCGACCGAGGCTTGATGACCTCGCCGAAGTCACCAGTAATTTGCTCTACAAGAATTTCGTTGCTAAAAGAATAGGTCTCACCAAATTTGGCAACATACATGTCGGTTGCCCAAATGATGTTGCGGTGCGTGGTGTGGTCGATGAGCAAGGTCTGTAGCACTTCTGGCCATCGGCGAAGTATGTCGTTTTCTAATATGTCGGTGGTAAGGCTTGGCATAACAGCGCGATAATAGCCTACAAAAGTAAGAATTATTTCAATAAGAAAGATTGGGTTGCAACATTGCAAAAAAAATCCCATGCGCTGAAGGGTGTATGGGATTGAGGATAAATGGTTGTAATACAAATGCACGAAGCTACAGAAACCAAAGGTTATCCTTGCCAATGTTGGGAGGGATGATGCCCCCCGTGAAGTGTGGCGCGATTTGCGCTACCATTTCGGGGTATTTGATGGTTACTGGAAGATTCTGCTGACGCACGGACTTCCAATAAATACGGCTGAATTGATACACCTGCTCTATCAGACCCGTAACAGTGTTTTGGTTCAGCAGGTATTCATCGGATGGGCATTTGATTTTCAGCTTAACGGGGAAAGGAAAGCCCTCGATGTTGCTGCTATAGTTGTCCTCGTAGCGTGTATTGTTGCACAAGAGATAGGTATGATTGCCCAAATTGACGAAACGACCGCTGTAGGGCATCTTCTCGGCAAACGCATCATCAAACAGTACGAAGTCTTCTGATTCGGTCTTGTTGATAGTGACAACAAAGAGGGGAATATCGGCATTGATTTCGTAAAGGGCTTTTTCTATTTCTTCCACTTCGTTTTCGCTCATATCTTTGTAATAATGGATGATAAGGCGGGAAGGGTTTTCGACTGTGTTTTTATAGTTGATAATTGCATCTTGGATGGAGCCAGCCAATTCGCGTAGCTCGTCCTGCTGGAAGTACTCGAATGAGTTGAAAGACCCTGTATTGTCGAAAGAGAAGGCGGAGCCGATGTATTTCGTATGAGTTGAAGGATTGAGAAACGCGCCCACACCTACGACCAATTCACGCTGTTTAGGGACAGCAATACGCCAAGGAGTTCCGCCAAGTTTGGCATTGACAGCAATGGCTATGTTTTGCAGCGTGTAGGCAAAAGAATCCGTGCGGAGTTTGGTACCCTTTATCTTGTTGACCTTCTCGTTTTTGCTGTCCTGTTGCAACGCGTTCATCATCTTTTCCGTCTCGATGCATTGGGATGGTACATTACGCTTGAGCAGCAGTTCCTTGACTTTGTAATATACGAGGCGTTGGCTCTCGACTGGCTCATCCTTACTGATGGGGGTGAGATAAAAAGCAAACAGCTTGTGCTGAGAGTTGATGAAGGCATCTGCACGTTGGTAAAGCTTTTCTTCAATTTCGGGGATGGGGTTGGTTGTGTTTTTGAACACAATACTGAAGCCACCAGATATTGAAAACTTCACCCCTATATACTTCTCCAACCCCTTGAAGGCCTTGTAACCATAATAAAGCATTTTCAGCAATTCTTTTGTCTGTTCCTTGTGGGTTTCTGGGAGGATGAAAAAGACTTGTATGTTGGTGTGGTGCGGCTGCTCGAAAGGGCCACTATTGATGCCTCTTCGGGGGATGACATCGATGGTGTTTTGTGAGAAATCGTCCTTTTTGCCAAAGACAAGCTGCTTGCTTTCGTTTCTAACCTTGCCTGCTGAGACTTCGGTGAAATCATCCACAACTGGAACAATCTGCCTAAACTCATCACACAGTAGAAATTTTTGCTTGAACCCGAATATCTTAGTGACATATTTAGTGTATCTGTTGGGTTTCTGATAATCGTCGGCACTTGTGTCTTCAAATCCGAAATAGGAGGTCAGCTCATTGTTGATGACAGGGAAAGCGTTTTCGAGGTGAATTTGCTCGCCTTTTTCGATTCTTTCAGCCAGTTTTTCATACTTGATGATTCTCAACTTTTTGTTTTTTCTTTTCTCGTCGAAATACTCTACATAAACCACTTTGTTGAGCAAATCAATGGGGTTGGGCTTGTCAAGTGCGTTGGAGAAGAAATCATCGTCAAAGATATTATCATCTTGCATGTTGAAGTCGTAGATCATTTTGGCCACGGACTTTTTCAGAACTTTTGCCTGGCGGTCATAAGAAAGAATCAACTCGGGGGCTTGTTTTAGCTGATTGAAATTGACTTTGAGGGTGAAGCGGTCGTAAAGGGTGGTGTCCTTGATTCTTCTTTTAGGGGTTTCGTTAGAACGGAGCCAAATCTGGTTGTCATTAATGAAAGTTGGCTCCACGAGGAATCCTTGACTTGTAAAATAGTGCTTTATCTCACGGTTGTAGTAGCGTTTTATTAGGTTGAAATTCTCGGTACGGAAATCTATGCTAAGCGAGGAGAACCCATCAACTCTGCGCTCAAATGAAGTGTAGAGGGTGTCGTTGTTTCCAATATCTGGGAATATTTTACGGATATTGACGGGAAATAGCTGATGATTCAACGGTGTCAGCGGAATGTCGTCTCTGTCAAACATTGAGAAATAAAATGTGAATGGCTTGGATGGAAAATCGAAAGCCAGGGTGTTGAGGATTAGTTTTTCGTTGGTGGGTGCAATAGCCATAATTTGTATCTTTTTTTCGGTTAGATGTTGATGAGCAAAGGTACAAATGTTTATCGATATTGGGTGTTTATTTATGCGAAGAGTTGTAAACTACTTTTTCTGTAGTTGAAAAAAAGTATAATACATTGATGTAGAATATAATAGCCTTCAAACACCTGTTGATAACTAAGAATAAAGCCCCACAAACATGGGGCTTTATGACAAAAAAGAGGTGATATTCAGCGTTTTTGATACTTATTTTGTGCCTCATGCAGTATTAATCCCTGCTTTTTGAAAGCCGCAATGAATTTTTCTGCGGTCTTCGGTGGGATGCCGATGCGCTGTGCAACGGAAACATAAGTGCTTCTGTCGAACTGGACAGGCAAGGCATCGAGGAAACGCTGGCGCAGTAGTGTGGACTGCCGCGAAGGATTGAGCGGCGCGTCCTTGGGAAACTCCTGAAACACACGGGAAGCGTGTTGTATGAGGACACGGATGATGGTGATGGCCGTGTTGAAATCATCGTCTTCACACATTAGCGGATTAGGCACCTCGCCAAACTCATGGATGCGGAGGACGGTGAGGATCATTGCTATTCGGAAAGTGATTAGACCGAGCCGACGCACGGAGGCGAGGAAGTCGTAGCCCAAAACCTTGACATAGCCATCCTGAATCTCTTGAAATAAAGCGTGGAATTGCTGTCGCTGCGAAGCAGTGACGCAAAACATCAAAGCTGGGCTTTCCAAGAGAATCTGGTAAAGATTATAGTAATCTTTGCCCAATTGTCGGAAATAATCGTCAATGGGTGTCTGGTCTTGATGGGCAAAGACATCATGCCATTCCAAATCCACATTGAGGCAGTAGAAGATGAAACGGCTGAAAAGGCCGTTTTCAGCATCTGGGATGAGGCTTTGGATTTGGCGCGGAGTGCCGGACAAGAGCGCAGACAGACGAGGCTTCTTGATTTCGGCATATTCGTCATCCTTGACGCGGCTGTAGGTGATACATTCATGGTGGAACGCTTTGCGGAAGCCATCAGAATAGTTGCCGTAGTCAGACTTGAAAGCGTTGACCAGTGTATCACCTTCGGTCTCGAACATGATGCCCACCTCACCGTTGTCCTTCAAGGTCTTGTAGAACTTGGTGGAACTGGTGTTGGCAGGAATGAAAAGGACGCGCCGTGGCGGTTTTTGAGGCTGCTCACAGCCGTCCTTGTTGCGGACATATTCAGACAATCGGTTTTGATAATCGGCCATTTCTGCCTCGTAGATAGCGGTAAGGCGGTCATGGACAGGCTGGACGATGTGGCGGCACAGCGAAAGTCGCCCTTTGCCAGCGGATGCCTGAGCGGTGACGAACAAGAAGAGATTGGGAAAGACTTCGCGGTCGTCGTAGAGGCCATAGACATTAGGCATACAGGCCGAAATGACTGTAAGTGTGCCGAGGATGAGCATGTCCGCATCTTGTGGCGAGTTGGCCTTGGCCACGACATTCTTCAGGAAAAGCGGCAGTTGCTCGCTGACCTTATCGGAGAAAGTGGGCATGGCAATCTGTTCAAGGGTGTCGGTCATATCCTCTGTTTCCGCTGTTTCCTCCAAATCCTCCGTAGAGGAAATGGAGGATTTTGGGGAAACGGGAGAAAAAACAGTTCTGGATTGCCGCGCCTCGCTCGCAGTGACAGGGACGCTGTGGATGGTGATGCCATATTGCTGTGCGATGTAAAACAAGGAGCGAGGCGTAATGTTGTTGGCCTCATTACGGGAGCGAAGACAAGCGGAGTATTGTCTGTCGGCTTCGGCATGGTCGTAGTCAGCATTGAAGCGACTGAGACGATGGAAGAAGTCACGACCATCTTCACCCAAGGCTTCGACGAGTGCAAATCCGATGTTTCGCCAACGTTCGTAGCCAGCAGTGATGTCGATGGCTGATGCCTCAACTTGTTCGACAAGAGACTGGATGTCGGCGGCCACATCATCCGTAGGGATGAAAGTGGCTGTCGGTGCTTGTATTGGTTGGGTTGTGGTTTTCTCCTTTTGGAGAAAATCACCTGGGTTAAACTTTTTCTTTGCCATGGCTGTTTAAGTATTCGGGGTTGATGTATGCGTGTGGGTCGTATGGCAAGAAACAGGCGCGACAAACATCGCTGCCTGACTTGTCGATTTGAACGCCGTAGGTCTGCAAGATATGCTTGGCTACTGCTTCGAAATACTCACCGTGTGAATACTCGGCAAGGTCAATAGAGATAATCCATTTGAGACCGTCGCCAGAAGGACTGCGAAACATAAGCTGCGTATCGAAGTATTCATCAAAGAGCAATTGCTGGCGTAGCCCTTCGGGGTCGGGCAGGTGGTCGAAGTCGATGCACATCAAGCCTGAGTGCTGGACGAGAGCGTTAGCGTTTCGTTTGGTGAATATGCCAGAGAAGCAGCAAAAGTCGAAGCAATTCGACTTGAAGCGTTTCGCTTGGGTCTTATCCGTGATGGCGCGAAGGTCGGCGGTTCGCTTTTGAGCGAACTTGCCGATGATGTAGAGGTAGGCATCAAACAAGGTGATGGACTTGTAGGGTGTGGTGCTGGTGACGGGAGCACGGAAGAAGGAGAACATTGGTGTCGATGGAGGGCAGACACACAGGTCTGCCCCTACGGATTCGGGGACAATGTTTGTGATTTCGTTACCCGTGCTTTCGTTCTTACGACAAAGGTGCAGGTCTTCTTCCAGTTTGGCCAAGAGGTCGTCACCTGTAAGATGGTAGTGTTGCTCGGCGAAGGTGAAGGCATCACCGTCGGGGATGGTGCCGGATGTGTCGTGATGACGGGCAAGCTCATCGGAGAGAGGGTCATCAGGATTGGTTTTCTCAATCCAAACGTGTAGGTTGGCTTCGCCGTTGGCGAAGGGGTTGCGGCACAAGCCGCAATCCCTGCCAACGAGGTGAAGCACCGTTTCATTAGGATAGTACTCGCGCATGATGTGTGCGTAGATGCCAAGACCGTATTGGGTGGCACTGAGGATGGTTGCTTTATTTTCCATGGTGCCAACGAATTTTTGTCATCTTATAATTATCATTGAGGATTCGCTCAATGTCCTGACGACGATAGTAGATCTTGTTGTTGATACGCGAATATGGCAAAGTGCCATTGGAGCGGAGTGTCTGCAAGGTGCGACAACTGACATGGAGTGCTTGCATCACATCTTGGTTGTCGAGCCAGTCGCGGAGGTCAATATGCGTACTATCATTATTCGTACTAACGACAATTTGTTCTTGGCCTGCGACTTCCAAGAGGGCTTGGATGCAGGGGCATTGCATAAGATTACGACCGACAGAATTGGAAGGGTCTGCGGCCAACTCTGCAATGATTTGGGCAATGGTTTTAGGCTCACTCATAGCAGGCCTCCTTTCTTTGCTTCGAAATCGCGGCGGGCTTGGGCGCGGACTTGCACCAAGGTCTGGTGCTGGTCGGCAAGCAGCCATTGGTCGATTTCGGACTTAAGGAACTGGAGCTTCTTCCCCTTCTTATGATAAGGGATGAGGTGTTGGCCTATCCAGCCGTAGACCGTCTGCTTGGCAGGGCGGTCGGGCAGGTAGGTGCATAGTTCCTCAAGGTTAAACCACTGGTCAGCGGGTTCTACCTTTGCTGGGTTTGTGTTCAGAAGTAAGGACTTCATCTCCTTGACTTCGTTGATGAGCAGAGCGACCGCCTGCGGGAGCTGCTCAAAGGTGAGGTTTTGCAAATTATCAGTTTGCATAGTTTCAAATTTTGATAGTTAAAATTTGAGGCTCCGCAGCTGCCCAAGAGCCTCTTCTTTGGGCAGTTGCTTGGCGCAAAGGTAGGGTGTATGCAACTGATATATAGAAGAATAACACTCAGTACCGAGTCAATACCGAGTACCGAGTGTTTGAATACTGATAAGAAACAATAAAGGTCACCGATTAAAGTGACCTAAAAAAGAAAGAATAAAATAATCATTGCCGAGTATTGAGTTTATACTATGGCAAGGATTTCGCAATTTCTTCGAGCTTTTGTATTCGTTTTGCGTTTGGATTTTGTTGGCCTCCTAGATTTAAGTTCTCATAATGGTTGCCGTTTTTGTCCACAAGACAATGAACTACTACATCCCAAATAGTATTGCCTTCCGTTGGCTGTAATACTTCCTTTTCATTTACGAGATACTTGAATAGATAAGTCAATTCGCTTTTATTACCAATCCATGTGATGGGTGTCTGTACATCTTCTCCTACAAATAAATGCTTGAAATTTGGATAGGACTCATTCGTAGAAATGAGGTTGTAATCTACAAGTTCTTCATAAAATGCTCTAATGTTGTCAAGCTTTTTGCCTTTCGTTTGTGTGTATTTGAACGAAAGAATAGCATCCTTTGTTTTGCGCTTTCTCGTTGGTTTTTCTTCAACTGCTGAAACTTCAATCTTGGGAATCTCTCTTATCCTCGCTTTGTCGGGCATTTTCCATTGAAGGACTTGTACGTAGAAATCAGAGAGGCTTACAACTTTATCTTCTTCCTCGATGTACTGAATGAAATGCTGCTGAAACTCCAAATAACAGCGGATAAGAGCCAAAATCAAGTAATGGAAAATGTAGGTACATTCATTTTGCTGGAGCATTTTGGAGTAGTCTTTCGTGATTAGCAGGGCATCCAAATCAAGGTCGTACTTGTTGATTATGCTTTTAATGTCGGTCAGATAACCTTTAACGGAATCAAACAGCTTCTTCCTATAGAAAAGCATCCTGTCTCCTGAAAGTTGCTCATCAGTTAGCAACCTATTTAATTCAGTTGTGATAGCATTATTAATGAGGCGTTCATAATACAAAACTTTTGTAGATACTCTTGGGGCATCAAAAGTGATTTGATAGTGCGCGTCAAATGCCTCATTAACCGTGCCTAATTTGCGATATTCAGGTCTATAGTAGTCCTCGCCTCGTTTGTCGGAGTCCGATGAATTCAGGTTAGAATATAGTATGGCTTCAATCGTTTTCTTCATTGCGCGTCCTCCTCAATATTTAATTTGTCAATGGTAATCACATTTGCGGCCTTCTCTTTCTTCTCATCCACGACTTTGGCATAGACCTGCGTGGTGCGGACATTGGTGTGTCCGAGCATCTTGCTGACGGTGTAGATGTCGGTGCCGCCAGCGAGCTGCAAGGTGGCATAGGTGTGACGGAAGCAATGGAAGGTGATGTGGCGGGTGATGCCTGCCGCCTCAATCCATCGCTTCAGTGGCTTGGAAATCCATGATGGGTCGGGCAGATCAGGGAAGACGAGTTGCTTGGGCTTGCCCGGCTTGCCACAGAGCTGAAGGGCTTGCTCGGAGATGGGCATGTACTCAACGCCCTTGGTCTTCTGCTGGGTGAAATCGAGGTGATAGCTGTTGCCTTCTTTCTTGATTTCGCCCCATGTGAGTTTCTGGATGTCGCAATGGCGAAGTCCTGTAAGGGCAGAGAACAGGGCTGCGCGTTTCATTTCGGGCTGGTCACATGGTGTATTGGCCAAGATGTTCAACTCTTCCAATGTGAGATGCTCACGGCGGCGTTCCTCGCCTGAGATGCCTTTGGTGGCGGCTGATATGTCGGTCATTAAATAGCCATCAACGAAGGCCATCTTCAACGCTGCCTTGAAGATGCTGAAATAGGTGGATGCGGTATTGGTGGAGATGGTGCCAGACTTATTGCCGCCCTGCGGGGCCGTAATCATGAACTGGCGGAAGCTCTCGATGTTCTTCGGGGTCATTTCGGAGAATGGCCAGGGATTGCCTTCCCTGAACAGCCCCAACAGCACTCCGACACGGTTCCAATTCACGATGATGGATTGGGAACTCTTGGCGTGTGCTTTGGTGTTGACCTTGTTAAAGTACTCGATGAAATCGCATTTCATTTTCTGGTTGAGCTCGTTCTGCTCGGCCTCTATGTCGGTGAAGATGTCGGCATTGTCGTATTCGCGCTGACGCTGCTTGCGGATTTCATCGGCATAGACACAAGAGATCATATCGGCTTCGCTCTTACACTGGATAACGCCGTTGGCATCGCGCTTTGGCTTGTAGGTCTTGCTGGTTTCAGTGGTGCGAGCCGTGCGCGACTTGTCCCAGATAGGCGTGGTAATGGTGCGATTCAGAGCTTCGATGATGCGCTTGGTCTTGCCTCCTTCAATAACGGGATAGGATTCAAGAATGAGATACCATTCGTTGTGATACTCCGACTTGCGGAGCTTGACGGTGCATTTGGTCTTGGCGAGTTTCTTTTTCATGCGTTCACGGATTTGAAGAGTTTGTCGATTTCAACCTTGGGGACATAGACATAGTTGCCACGCTGACAAGTGGGAATGCTCATCTTGCGGATGGCTTTGTAAACGGTGGATTCACATACACCATAGAGGTCTGTTATCTGGCCGACGGTGTAGCAGTCGGATTCATCAAATTTGTAATTGACCTGCTTGGGCTGCTCGGCCTGAACAGGACTGGCATCAACGAGGGGAAACATGGATTCGAGATGCGTCCTGCTGATGCGGGTGAGTCGCTCCCCGATGTTGATGGCTGGGATAGTGCCTTTCCTGATGAGGCGATAGAGGGAGTCGCGAGAAACACCGAAGAGGGCAACGGCCTCGGGGACGGAGATGTAAGGTCGGCTTTCCGGAATCTTGGCGGCTTGTTCTTTGCGCTGCTGTTCCTTCTTTTCTTCGCGCTTCTTGATGCGGTAGGCTGCACATGTGCAGTTTTTGGAACAATACCAAGAAGAGACGGTCTTGGCGAAGAAGGGCTTGCCACAGACTTTGCATTTGCGTTCGATTTTGTACTTACTTGCTGGCATAATATCGCTGGGTTTTATTGTTGATTAGTCGTGATAAGTATGAATAAGTTGCACTTTATCGCTCATTAAGTCGCGTTGCAAATATGTTGCAAATATACAATAAAAATCCGATATACAAGCATAAATATCGAAAAAAAATCGCAAATAAAAAAAGGTGTAACTTATTGGGTTACACCTTTTTACTTTTGGATGATTATTTTTGGTGGTTATCTTTATTTCACCTCCTCAAAGTCCGCGTCAGTAACGGTGTCATCACCGCCATTGTTCTGCGGGCCTTGGTTCGGGTTGCCGCCTTGGAAGCCGCCGCCCATGTTGTTCGGGTCGAAGCCGCCTTGCGGGCCGCCTTGGGCACCGGCGTTCTTGTACATCTCCTCGCTGGCCTTCTGCCACATGGCGTTCATCTCGGCCATGGCAGCGTCGATGCCGGCGATGTCCTGGCTCTGGTGGGCGGTCTTCAGCTTGCCGAGGGCAGCCTCGATTTCAGCCTTCTTGTCGGCAGGCAGCTTGTCGCCGTATTCCTTCAGCTGCTTCTCGGTCTGGAAGATGACGCTGTCGGCTTGGTTCAGCTTGTCGACGCGCTCGCGCTCCTTCTTGTCGGCTTCGGCGTTGGCCTGGGCTTCGTTCTTCATACGCTCGATTTCAGCGTCAGTCAAACCTGACGAGGCCTCGATGCGGATGCTCTGGGTTTTGCCCGTGGCCTTGTCCTTGGCGCTCACGTTCAGGATGCCGTTGGAGTCGATGTCGAAGGTGACTTCGATTTGCGGGATGCCACGCGGCGCTGGCGGGATACTGTCGAGGATGAAACGACCGATGGTCTTGTTTTGTGCGGCCATAGGACGCTCGCCTTGCAGCACGTGGATTTCAACGCTGGGCTGATTGTCGGCAGCGGTCGAGAAGACTTCCGACTTGCGGGTCGGGATGGTGGTGTTGGCGTCAATCAGCTTGGTCATCACGCCACCGAGGGTCTCGATACCGAGTGACAGAGGCGTCACGTCAAGCAGCAGCACGTCCTTCACTTCGCCAGTCAAGACGCCGCCTTGGATGGAGGCGCCGATGGCCACCACTTCGTCGGGGTTGACACCCTTGGAAGGCTCCTTCTTGAAGAAGTCGCGGACGATGTTCTGGATGGCCGGGATACGGGTCGAACCACCGACCAGGATGACATCGTCGATGTCGTTGACGGTCAAGCCAGCGTCTTGCAGGGCGCGACGGCAAGGCTCGATGGTGTCGTGGATCAGCTTGTCGGCCAGTTGCTCGAACTTGGCACGGCTCAACGTGCGGACCAAGTGCTGCGGGATGCCGTTGACAGGCATGATGTAAGGCAGGTTGATTTCGGTCTCGCTCGACGAGCTCAACTCGATCTTTGCCTTTTCGGCAGCTTCCTTCAGGCGTTGCAGGGCCATCGGGTCCTTACGCAGGTCGATGCCGTTGTCCTTCTGGAACTCTTCGGCCAGCCAGTTGATGATGACTTCGTCGAAGTCGTCGCCGCCGAGGTGGGTGTTGCCGTTGGTCGACTTCACCTCAAACACGCCGTCGCCCAATTCCAGGATGGAAATATCGAAGGTGCCGCCGCCGAGGTCGTAGACGGCCACTTTCACATCGTTCTTCTTTTTGTCCAAGCCGTAGGCCAAAGCGGCAGCCGTAGGCTCGTTGATGATACGGCGCACTTTCAGGCCGGCGATTTCGCCAGCTTCCTTGGTGGCCTGACGCTGGGCGTCGTTGAAGTAAGCCGGCACGGTGATAACAGCCTCAGTGACGGTCTGTCCGAGGAAGTCCTCAGCGGTCTTCTTCATCTTTTGCAGCACCATGGCGCTGATTTCCTGCGGGGTGTAGTTCTTCCCGTCGATGTCGATACGCGGGGTGTTGTTGGGGCCTTGGATGACCTTGTAAGGCACGCGGCGCATCTCGGCTTCCACCTTGTCGTAGGTTTCGCCCATGAAACGTTTGATGGAATAGACAGTGCGCAGCGGGTTGGTGATGGCCTGACGTTTGGCAGGCTCACCGACCTTACGTTCGCCGCTGTCGGTGAATGCGACCACCGAAGGGGTGGTGCGGTGGCCTTCGCTGTTGGCGATGACGACAGGCTCGTTGCCTTCCATCACGGCCACGCATGAGTTGGTTGTACCTAAATCGATACCGATGATTTTTGACATTTTCTTGTTCTCCTATTTTTATTTGTTATTTGTTTGTTCATTGTTTGTGACGCGAGACGCGGGACTGCGAGACGCGAGACTTCGTGGTTGCATGATTGCAACGGCCTCCTTTTGTCAATCTTTGTGCCAAACGAAAAAACTGACAAAATGGCAATTTTTGACGCTTTGGTTGATTTTCCGCCAAAAAATTCATGCCAAATTTGGGATTTTTCTTACCTTTGCACCTTTATTTCCAAATTCAAACCACGAAGACAAATGAGAAAATACATACTGTTTATTGTTTGCACCTTGATTTCGACGGTTGCCTTCTCGCAAGACAACAAGGGCTTTTTCAGCCGCCTGAAAGAGATTTTCGTCGTTCACGACACCATATACATCTATGCCGATTCGGTGGCCGTCGATACCCTTCACGAACAAGACCACGGCGACGAAATCGACGAGGAAAGCATTGATGAGGAAGAGGAGGAAGTAGAAGGCGAGATTGAGGTTACGGGGTTCATTCCTACGCCTTTCGACACGCTCGACACCGACGACCGTTTCCACAAGGTCATCCTCTTCGACAATGGCACCTGGGTGGCCTACAACCTCGACGCGCCCGAAATCCCCGACTCGCTCGATGCCGAGTATTGGGACACCGAAATCATACATATAAAAGGTGTGAAGCTGGAAGACCTTCCCAACGAAATAGAACTCAGGTTGATGGATTCGGCGCATGGCTACTGCATCCCGCATAGAGGCCCCATCACATCGGGCTTCCAATATAGGAGAAGGCATGCCCACAAAGGCGTTGACATTGGGTTGGACAAGGGCGACAACATTTATGCCGCGTTCGATGGCATGGTGCGCATCGCCATGCCCACGCGCATGTCGGGCGGCTACGGCAACGTGGTCGTCATCAGGCACGTCAACGGGTTGGAGACCTACTATGGCCACCTGTCGAAATACCTTGTCAAGCCTGGCGACGTGGTTCGAGCGGGTGATGTCATTGGCTATGGCGGCTCAACGGGGCGTTCCACCGGACCCCATCTCCACTTCGAGACCCGATACATGGGGCAGGCCTTCGACCCCGAGCGTGTGTTCGATTTCGCCAACAGGGAAATCCGAAGCGAGATTCTCGTGCTCAAGAAACATTACTTCAATGTCAACTCGCACTATGGCATGACCGACCAACAATCGGCCAAGGCTTCCACAAAGCCACCCAAAGGATCGTCCTCTGGCACGTCCGGAACTGTTTATTATAAGGTGAAGAAAGGCGACACGCTGAGCAAAATCGCAAAGAAAAACAACACAACGGTGAAAAAGCTTTGCCAGCTGAACAAGATCAGGGAAACCAAGACATTGCAAATCGGCCAGAGACTTCGCGTCAGATAAACAACAAACCCCGAAAGCCACTGCGACTTCCGGGGTTTTCAGTGCATTGACGCTCGCACCTATTTCATCCAAGCCTCAACGTCCTCAAGGCTCAAAGCCGGAATGTCGAGCTTGTTCTTTTTTCTCAAGCCGTTCAGTTTCTCACGCAAGGCGGTGGGCTTCTCGGCCTTCAGTTGCTCGATGGTGTTGTAGCCATTGGTGAGCAATAAGGTTGCCCAGGTCTCGGCCATACCAAGCACCATGAAGTCTTCTTTCGTGGCGTTTTTCACCACCTTTTCGGGACGCATCATCGGGAACAGCAGCACCTCTTGGATGGTGGTCTGGCCCGTGAGCAGCATCACGAAACGGTCGATGCCGATGCCCATACCGGAAGTCGGAGGCATACCATATTCCAAAGCGCGCAGGAAGTCCTGGTCGATGAACATGGCCTCGTCGTCGCCGCGCTCGCTGAGTTTCATCTGCTCCTTGAAGCGTGCACGCTGGTCAATGGGGTCGTTCAGCTCGGTGTAGGCGTTGGCCAACTCCTTGCCGTTGACCATCAGCTCGAAGCGCTCGGTCAGCTCGGGGTTGTTGCGGTGACGCTTGCAGAGCGGCGACATCTCCACGGGATAGTCGGTGATGAAGGTTGGCTGGATGTAGGTGCCTTCGCACTTCTCGCCGAAGATTTCATCAATCAGTTTGCCCTTGCCCATCGTCTCGTCCACCTCGATGCCGAGTTGCTTGCACACGTCGCGCAGTTGGGCTTCATCCATACCTGTGATGTCGATGCCCGTCTTCTCCTTGATGGAGTCAATCATGGTGATGCGCTTGAAGGGGCGCTTGAAGCTGATTTCGTTGTCGCCCACTTTCACGGTCTCCTTGCCCAAGACATCCATCACGCAGCGGTGGATCATCTCTTCGGTGTAGTCCATCATCCAAAGATAGTCCTTGTAGGCCACATAGATCTCAAGACACGTGAACTCGGGGTTGTGGGTGCGGTCCATGCCTTCGTTGCGGAAGTTGCGCGAGAACTCATACACGCCCTCGAAGCCGCCCACAATGAGGCGCTTCAGGTAAAGCTCGTCGGCAATGCGGAGGTACATGGGGATGTCCAAGGCGTTGTGGTGCGTGATGAACGGACGCGCCGTAGCGCCGCCAGGGATGGCTTGCAGCACAGGCGTCTCCACCTCAAGATAGCCGCTCTCGTTGAAGAAACGGCGGATGCTGTCGATGATGCGGGTGCGGGTGATGAAGATGTCCTTCACCTTGTCGTTCACCACAAGGTCGACGTAACGCATACGGTAGCGCAGTTCGGGGTCGTTGAATTCGTCGTACTTCACGCCGTCCTTCTCCTTGACGATGGGCAGCGGCCTTAGCGACTTGCTCAGCACCGTCAGTTCCTTGACGTGCACTGAGATTTCGCCCATCTGCGTGCGGAAGGCGAAGCCTTTCACGCCGATGAAGTCGCCGATGTCCAAAAGGCGCTTGAAGACGGTGTTATACATCGTCTTGTCCTCGTCGGGGCAGATCTCGTCGCGCTTGATATACAGCTGGATGCGGCCTTTCGAGTCCTGCAGTTCGCAGAACGAGGCGGCACCCATGATGCGGCGGCTCATGATGCGGCCCGCGAGGGTGACCTCCTGGAATTGGTCCGGGTTGTTGTCGTCAAATTGGTTGAGGATGTCCGTGGTGAACACGTTCACGGGGAACGCGGCCTGCGGATACGGGTTGATGCCGAGCTTATAAAGTTCGGCCAACGAATTTCTTCTGATTTGTTCCTGTTCGCTTAACATGATGTGATGCGTTATTTTGGCTGCAAAGGTACGAAAACGCTTTGATTTTATCGCCATTATGATGGTTTATTGGGATAAAATGTTTATTTTTGCGCTCACAAAACGGATTTGATTATGAGTACGACCACGCAAATTATCACAAAAATGATTGCCGAGTACTTCAAGACGCAGCCCATCTTGAAGGCTTGGCTTTTTGGCTCGTTTGCCAGAGGCGAAGAAACACCAGATAGCGACATTAATTTGCTTGTGGTTTATGCTGATGATAGGGTTAGTTTGCTAAAACACGCATCGATGGTCGTGGATTTGGAAAAAATCCTGAATCGTGAAGTAGTAATTGTTGAAGACGGAACTCTTTTGCCGTTTGCTATTGAAAGTGCCAATCGTGACAAAAAACTGATATATGAGAGAGCGTGAAAGAGATTTCCGAAATCACAGGATTAAGCTTTGAGGAAATCTCTATGCTTTGATTGCGTTAACATTATTGCAAATCCGCCCGAAAGGGTATTTGAAGGTAATACAAGTGCAAACTTTTTGATTTAATGAAAAATACAATATTGGTTTAATACTTTGAGAAACGAACTCGGTATCATACAGTTTTATATTTCTATACCTATTGTTTCAACAAGCATATTGGTGTCCTCCCTATCCATTTTTTTAATCTCAATATAGGTATTATGGATGAAAGGATAAAATCGTTCTATTATTTTCCTTTTATACTTAAGTTCGAGTATAGTTCCATATTTGCCACCATAAACACGTTCCACTTTATCAAGCATTTGTGAGTATGTTAGTTTATAGTCCCTTCCTTTCTTGTTGTAAAACCTAACCTCGCTATCCTGTAATTTGGCATTACCTTTTTCAGTTAGAGGACTATACCTTGACAGAAAAATATGGGATGCACAATTCCGATAGTATTGTAACATAAAATAGTCATCATCACTACATTCATTGAGGACTTCTATAAAAAGACTCTTAATCAATACAAGATGTTCCTCTTCCTCTTGCCTCTCCAAATAAGCTTTTCCGTTGTATATTAATTCCCAAAGAGCAATAAAGTAAGAACGCAAAAGATAGCCATCACTTACTTGCTTCAATTTATTTGTAAGTGATATTTCTATGAATAATCTTTCGTTCAATTCAAACAAATGAAAGCACCATTCAGTAAAATTGTGACAGTCATACATTTGTTGGAAATGTATGTTTTGAATGTGCTTTTCTTCTTGAGAATTATTATTATCAGTTTTACCAATCATTTGATTTGGAGATAGCTGTATTCAATTCTGATACAAGATTATTAAAGTAATTCACCGTAGAACTTCTTTCAGAATCCTCTTCAATCAAATAATAGATTTTTTGGGTCATATCCATTCTTAATCTACCCATAAAAGTATTATAATATAATTGATGGAATACGGGAGCATCATAACGAATCTTTCCTTCTTTTATATGAATTGTCATTGTAAAATCTGCATCTACTTTATATGTATCATTTCCCGCTTTTCTATAAAACAAGCCAATAACTGAAGCATCTAGTGAAATAACATTATCTCCTATGGAATTAATTACATCTTTAGGTGAATTATAAAGAGAGGATAATTTTGAAACCACTGCTGCTTTAATATCTCCAGAACTCATGTTGGGGAAATTAAAAGCAATATAATCCTTAGATTGGTCTTTAGAATCTCTAATTCCTGAATAAGGAACAAAAGAAAATTGCTGGCCAAACGAAACCAATTGAACAAGCAACAGCAATGCAATCATTAATTTTCTCATTTTCTTTTCCCTAATTTGTGACGGGCGCAACTTTTATTATCCTTCAGCACCTCAAGGACGATTTCAACCAAAGAAGCGTGGCACTGATACACCACTTCTTCTGCTAGAGGTCGTGAGAATTACCTTATTATGTAGAGATAGTAATCAGCCCACGCTAACGCATGAGCTATTACACTCTCTTGCATAATAATCTGCTTTGAAATTTCTCACGTTTCTAGCAGCAAGTCGAGCATAACGCTTCTTAGTTCAATATGTAAAACGGCACGCAGCCGTTAAATAACCGCTGCAAATGTACTACTTTTTTGGAAAACCAAACAAAATTCGAGAAAAAAATTTTTACTTCACCACCTCCACAATCTTCTCTCCCAAGGCCAGCTGGATCATGGCGATGGTCTTGCAGGTGAAGTTGTGGCCAAACATGAACCATCGCGAACCATCTGCGGTACATTTCTCGAGTGGCAGGGTGCAAAAGCGTGAAAAAATCGTACCTTTGCAGCCTCAATATTCGTCGAAATGAAGAAATCGCTTATTATCATAGTCGCGGCATTGCTTCTGGCCTCATGTGGCGAGAAGCAGCCCAAAGAGACGCCAACCACCACCGACAAGCCTAAGAAAACCGTTGTGGTGCCCAACTTCAATGCCGACTCGGCCTACCAATTTGTGGCCAAACAGACCCAATTTGGACCTCGTGTGCCCGAAACCCAAGCCCATGCCGACTGCGCCGCATGGCTCTCGGCCAAGTTGGGAGCGTATGCCGACACGGTCGTCGTGCAGGAGTTCCGCTCGCGTCTTTATAACGGTAAGGCTGTCGACGGAAAGAACATCATCGGCGTGTTTAACCGCGAAGCCAAGAAACGCATCGTGCTGTGTGCCCACTGGGACTCGCGCCCCTTTGCCGACCACGACCCCAACGTCGCCAACACGCACACGCCTATCGATGGCGCTAACGACGGTGCCAGTGGGGTAGGGGTGTTACTCGAGTGCGCCCGCCTGTTCCATTTGCAGGCCTTGCCCGAGCGTTTGGGTGTCGACATCGTGCTCTTCGACCTTGAGGACTACGGCCCGCATCAGGACGAGGCCGAGAAATATTACGACGACCGCGTCAACTTCTGGGCCTTGGGATCGCAGTATTGGTCGAAGAACCCGCATGTGTATGGCTATAAGGCCTATTACGGCATCTTGCTCGACATGGTGGGTGGCCCCAACCCCAACTTCCCGAAGGAGTATTATTCGCAGGGCTACGCCGCTTGGGTGAGCAACAAGGTGTGGCGCCGCGCCTTCGACCTCGGCTACCGTCCCTATTTCAGCAATGAATTGGGCACGATGATCAGCGACGACCACATCCCGATGAACCAAGTCGCCGGCATACCCACCATCGACATCATCGACCTGCAACCCAACAGCATCAACCAGTGCTTCCCCGACGTGTGGCACACCGTCGACGACAACCTCGAAAACATCGACAAGACCACTCTCGGCATGGTTGGCGACCTGCTGGTGCATGTGGTTTATGAGGAATAAAAAATCGGAAAAAAGCCTTGATTTTTGTTTTTGCCTATCTTTGCATCTCGAACAACAACCTTATCATTAACCTAAATTGATTACAAAAATGAAGAAATTCTTGCTTGTTTTAGTCGCAGTCTTTGGCTTAGGCATTGCTGCGAGCGCACAGAACTGGATTGGTGTACGTGGCGCTTTCGGTAGCAGCTCGGGTGCCGAACTCTCTTTCCAACATGGTTTCAACGCCAACAATCGTCTGGAACTCGATTTGGGCTGGAGTAAGCATAAAACCTATGGCTACTTCAATCTTTCGGCTGTCTATCAGTGGATGGGCGGTATTGCCGGCAACCTTGGCTGGTTTGCCGGTGTGGGTGCCAACGCTGGCATATGGAATGGCTATAGCGAAGGCAACTTCGGCCTTGGTTTCCTTGCCCAAGCTGGATTGGAGTACAACTTCCAGGCCGTGCCGTTCCAAATCACGCTCGACTTCCGTCCGCAGTGGGATGTGTTGGGCGCGGCAAGCGGATTCGGCTATGCCGGTGCCCTTGGCATCCGCTACAGGTGGTAAGCCAAACTAAACCAACAGAAAAAGGCCGCAAACATCGCATTGCGGCCTTTTCTTTTTTGCAGCTTTCACACTACTGCCCCATGATGTATTCGTTGAGTTCGTTTTTCGACGACTCGTATGAAAACACATCGTTGATCAGGTAATACTTGTTTTTCTCGGTGCAGTAGGCATAGGCGTATTTGGCAAACTCCAACTTGTTGTTCTCGAATGAGAACATGCGGCAGATGGCGGCAATCTGATGCACGCACATCGGGTTGGCAGAGATGGCTTGCTTGGCGATGGTGAGCTTACCGCTGTCGAAGGCGTTCTCGGCCAGCATGTCGCGAAACTCGTTGAAGTCGGTCTCGTTCATGCAGGGACTCACGGGCTGTGGTGGCATGGGCGGAGGCATCACCTGCCCGTTTTGGCCGTTCTGCCCATACGGAGGTTCGGGTGTCCAGGTCTCGGTTATGAGGTCCATCGTCAGCTCGGGACGGATGTTGGCCTGCGAGTATTCCAAGCCGTAGAAATGGTTCATCTGCGTGACGCTGACTGCTCGCGTTCGGCGCAGGTCGACGAACTGGCCCACGCAGCTCTGCATCTCGTTGTTAAGCTCCACGCGCACATAGAAGCTGTCTTCCCACATGTTGCGGATGCAGATGGAGCGGACGGGCTGTTCGTTTTGCAGCACGTCGTCGACATAGAGCCAGAAGGTGACGTGGCGGGGGGCCACCACGGTCAAAGTCGTGGATTGGGGTTGCTGAGGTCCGCCGCCATGACGTTTTCTGACGGAAGCCTCTTGTGCCATGATGGGCAAGGCCATCAAGAGGATGAGGCTGAAAAGTAGGTGTTTTTTCATTTGGGTTAGGGTTTTGGATGAAACAATGTAGAGACGGTGTGTCACACCGTCTCTACAAGTACAAATATCATTCCACAATGATTTTTTTTGTTACAACCTTGCCGCCGATGACGTTGACGAAATAAATGCCGGCAGGAAGGTCGCTGACGTCGATAGTGGCCTGTTTGTCCATCACGAAGCCTCGCACCTCTTGGCCGTAGGCGTTGAGGATGTGGACGCAGAGCATGCCTGTCTCATAATCGGTGGCGATGGTCATCTGGCTTTTCACGGGGTTGGGTGAGATGCTTACCGTGAATGGGTCTTTCTCGAAATCGACGTATTCTTTCACGTCGACCAGCACGCCGTCGCTGTTGGAACGGCTCACCACCATGCCCGACACGCGCAGAAGCGGGTTGTTGGGATTGGAGCATTGGATGCAAGAGTTCTGTCCGTCGTGGCAGTCGGGATAGTTGGGGTGGCATTGGTCGATGTATGTCGGGTCGAACTGATAGAAGAGATGGGCTCCGCCTTGGGGCAGATAATCGTTCAGGTCGAAGTCCCAAACCATGCCCATGCTGCCGGGGCACCAGCCGCCACGGTTATAAGTCCAGGTGCCGTTTTGGGGCTGACAGCTGGCGGGGTTGGGGTTGCAGGTTTGCCACAGGTGTTGGTCGAACTTGTTTTGCCCGTTGACGAGCACATGGTGCGTGGCTTCATAGAACTCAGCTGCGTTACCCGTGTTGTAGGCGCCGCCACTGGTGTTGCTCCAGTTGTGGCCCGTAGTGATAATCTTAAGGTGGGCTTCCTCAGCGTTTTCGGCAAACTCGACGTCCATCTCGGGCACGGGCTGCTGGTTGGCGTAGTCGCCGAAGTCGTAGGTGCCGAACCAGATGGGCTGCACGTCGCTGTAGAGGTAGTCGGGCGTGCCTTTCTGCATGTTGAAGGTCAGGATGGGATTGTAGCTCCAGCGGTCCCAAATCTCGTAATAGACTTCAAACTCCACCAGGCCTTGGAGGATGGAGGTGTAGTCGGTGACGTCAAGGTCATCGTCGCATTCCACGCCGAAGGGCGAGCAATAGCGGAACAGCTCCACCCACTCGCCACGGAAGTTCTTCACACGCACGTAGCCGACATGGTCGTAGGGGTCGCATTCGCCGTTGACGCACTGGTGGTCGTAGTGGGCGTTGATGCTCGTGAAAGCACCCACATGCGAGGGTAGGGCATACTCGCCGCGCACGGTCTGGCTCGAAGAGGTCACCACCAAGTCGCCGTTCATGGCGACGGCATCCACGTTGTCGAAGTCGCTGGTCACCGTGAAGTGGTTGCTCACCGCGGTGGTCTTACCTCCCGACTGCGTGATGGTGGCTGTAAGGTCGAAATCGCCAAAGGCGGTGGGTTCCCACATGGCGTACCAATAGCCGTTGTTCGGGTCGTCGGGGTAGGCGGTTTGCAAGTGCACCGTTTCGCTGCCGATGGCGCATGACACATCCTCAAACTTAATGACATTGCCGTGTTCGATGTAAGCGCTCAGCACCAGCATCATCGGCTTCAGCTCCTGCATGTAGACGTTCAGGTTGTCGTAAGGTCTGCGAATGGTGATTTCGGGCGTGTAGTTGTCGGGGTCAACGACTTCAAACGTGCGGTTTACGGCAGGCGCGGCTTGCCATTGGGTGCCGTCGCCAGGTTGTGTGGCGCGCACCTTCACGATGCCTTCTTGTCCGCTGAGGGTGATGGTGTTGCTGCTCAAAGTGGCGGGTCCTTCGAGGATTTCGAACGTGACAGGCAGTCCCGAGGTGGCCGTGGCGTTGAGCTGGAAAGGTTGGTCGCTGATGAGCTTGTCGGGGATAGCCTCAAACTCAATGAATTGTGATGCCAATCCGGCAGGGGTGTGGCGCACCACGAGGTTGTCGAAGCCGCCGTGTGAGCTGCTGAGGAAGAACACGCCGTCCCACATGGCGGGGTCGAAGCGGTCGCCGCTGCCTGGGGTGAGGCCTGCGTTGATGCCTTGTATCTCAGGGATGGGCTCAAACTCGCCCGTGCAGTCGAAGTCGGCGAAGAGCGTCACCGAGCCTTGGCCGCCGTTGGCTTCAAGGTCGATCATGATTTTCCAGCGGGTCCACGGCGTTTGGCCGCCTGTGTAGTCGATGTCGACGGGCAGGGTGTTGTCGGGCAGCACGATGCCGCTGACGAACGAGGGGCGTGGGTCGTTGCCCGAGGTGACGAAATAGATGCCGCCGTCTTGCGTGGGCAGGGCAGGGTTGGGGCAGGTGGCCTCGTAGCTCATCGGAGGCAGCACGGTGCCGTCGCCATCGGCGTCGTAGCCGATGCCGAAGCAGGCACCCCACCAGTTGCGGAGCATGTCGAGTTCCACTTCGATGATGCCGCCTGTCGAGAAGTCGAATTCGAAGTCAGAGGTCGACTTGTGGGTGGCCACTTCGCCGAAATTGGTGTTGGCGTTGTCGAAGAAGGCGCCCATGGTCTCGTCGGGTGTGGTGTAGCCGCCTGCGCCGAGGTATTCGGTCTTCAGCTGTCCGCCGCCCGCGCTGTGGGCGCGAGCCACCCAGCCGTGCTGACCGTTGAGCACCGCGTTTTCGGTGAAGTCGTTGAAGTCGCAAGTGGCCACGGTTTGAGCCGATACACCGAGGGCAAAAGCGACGATGGCAAGGAGAAGGATTGTTTTTTTCATGAAGTAGTTGTTTTGTTGGTGAGAGAATGCCGCCACATCGTGGCGGCATTCTCAATTTGTTTAGGATTTGTTTTCTAATTTTTTATTCAATGACGACTTTTTTCGTCACCACCTTGCCGCCCACAATGTGGACGAAATACATACCCGAAGGCAGGTCGCTCACGTCGATGGTGGCCGAGCCTTTCATGTTGAAATGGCGGATTTCGGCACCTTGAGCGTTGTAGATGTGAACGCCGGCATAGCCTTGTTCATAGTCGGTGGCAATCGTCATCTGGTCCTTCACGGGGTTGGGCGTGATGCTCACTTGGAAGGGATCCGCGTCGACGTCGGGCCACTCGGGAACGGCCGTCAGGATGTCGGTGCTGTGGCTGTAGGTCACCAATTTGCCCGAGACCCTCAGGATGGGGTTGTAGGTGTTTTGGCAGTCGGGGCAGCTGTTCTGTCCGTTGACGCAGTCGGGATAGTTGGGGTGGCACTCGTCGATGTAGGTCGGGTCAAACTCATAGAGCAGGTTGGCCGAGCCGTTGGCGAGATAGTCGTTGAGGCTGAAGTTCCACACCATGCCGATGCTGCCGGGGCACCATCCTGCACGGCTGTAGGTCCAGGTGCCGTTTTGCGGCTGGCAGCCAGCGGGGTTGGGGCTGCAGGTGCGCCAGAGGTGTTGCGTGTAGCTGGTGCCGCCATTGATCTTGATGTTGTGCGTGGCTTCGTAGAATTCGGCGGCGTTGCCCGTGTTCCATGCGTTGTAGTTGCCTAAGTCGCTCCAGTTGTGGCCCGTGGTCACGATGCGGAGGTTGGCTTTCTCGACGCAGGGGTCGAATTCAACCGTGCGCTCGGGGACGGGGCAGGGGTTGGCATAGTCGCCGAAGGCATAACCGCCAAACCACAGCTCCTGCATGTCGACGTAGGGGTATTCGGGCGTGCCTTTGGTGTATTCGAACACGGCTGTCGGTCCGTAGCCGCTGCCGCTCCAAACGTCGAAGTGGAGTTCAAACTCAACGAGACCTTGAAGCACCGAGGTGAAGTCGGTGGCGTCCATGTCGTCTTCGCACTGCACGCCGAAGGGGGTGATGTAGCGGAACAGCTCCACCCACTCGCCACGGTAGTTCTTCACGCGGCAGTAGCCCATGCGGTCGTAAGGGTCGCAGCCGCTCTGACCACCCACGCAGTTGTGGTAATAGTGCATGTTGATGGCATTGAATGCGTTGACGTGGGTCGGGAAGACGTATTCGCCATGGTTGGTTTGTGCGCTGGGCGTTACCACCAAGTCGCCGTCGAAAGCGGTCGTGGCAAAGTCGGTGTAGGCGGTGGTCACCTCAAACGTGTTGGAAGCCGTGGTCACTTTGCCGCCCGTCTGCGTGATGCTAACGGTCATGTTATAGCTGCCTTCGCTCGAGGGGGTCCAGGTGGTGTACCAATAGCCGTTGTTGGGATCCTCGGGATGGTCGGTCTTCAAGGTCAGCGTTTGCCCATCAACGCTTGCGGTTACCGTTTCAAATTTGAGGACGTCGGGGTGCTCGATATGGGCACTCAGGACCACCATCACAGGGTTCTCGAAGTTAGGCATGTAGACCTTGGTGCCTTCGTAGGGTCGGCGGATGGTGATTTCGGGGGCGTAGTTGTCGGGGTCTACGACGTAGAACGTGCGGTTGAGTGCGGGAGCGGCCATCCACTCAATGCCGTCGCCGGGCTGAATGGCGCGCACTTTCACTTCGCCTTCCTCGCCCGTCAAGGAGAGGATATTGCCTTCAACCGTGGCAGGGCCATAAACCACCTCAAAGCTCACGGGGAGACCCGAAGTGGCCGTGGCGTTCAAGGTGATTGGACCGGCGGTAATCAATTGGTCGGAAATGGGGTCGAAGTCGATGAACTGTTGGGTCAGGCCGCCAGGGAAATGACGGACGGTGAAGTTATCGAAGCAACCCCAGCCGCTGTTGAGCAGGAAGATCTTGTCCCACATGGCAGGGTCGAACTTGTCGCCCGAGCCAGGCGTGAGGCCGATGGGCAGGCCTTGGCATTCGGGGACGGGTTCAAACTCGCCGTTGGGCACGTCGCGCATCATGTATAAGGTGACGGCACCGGCACCATCGTTGGCATCGAGGTCGATGGAGATGCGCCAGCGGTACCATTGGTGCGAAGGCTCGAAGTTGACGTTGGCAGACAGCTTGTTGTTGGGCAGCACGACACCACTTGTGAAGCGTGGGTCGTTGCCAGGCACGTTGGTGGTCAGCATGTACATGCCGCCGTCGGGCGAGGTGCTGGTCGAGTCGGGGATGATGGGTTCGTGGTTGCCACGGATGGGGGGCAGCACGAAACCGTCGCCGTCGCCGTCGTAGCCGATGCCGAAGAGGTCGCCCCAGTGCTCGCGCCACATGTCGCATTCCACTTCGATGATGCCGCCCGTGCTGAAGTCGAAGCCGTATTCGGCGATGCTGCGGGTGGCGATGTCGCCGTAGCTCGTGCCCGAGCAGGTGGAGAACACGCCGATGGTCTCGTCGGGCGTGGGTTGCCAAGGCGTGTTGTTGAAGAAGTAGGCGAAATAGCCTGTGTAGAGGTATCTGCCGCCATTGCCGGCGCTGTGGGGTCTGGTGATCCAGCCGTCCTGACCGTTGAGTGCAGGACGGTTGTTTTCGTCGCCGGTATCCAAGTAGTCGTTGAAGTCGAAGGTGACTTCAGTTTGTGCTGTGAGGCCGAGGGTGAAGGCCATCATGGCGAGGAATAGTAAAGAAATCTTTTTCATATAGATAGATTGAATTTGATAATTGAATGGGCAAAAATACATACTTTGTTTTGATTTTGCAATTTTTTGGTAATTTTGGAAAAATAATCTCAGTTTTGGCAGATTTGCAATCCGCCAGCCAAGAATATCAGCATTTGTAATGCTGAAAATACACGTTTTTTCCTTGCTTTTCCGAAAAAAACACTATATTTGCCGCTGAAAAAGAACTTGTTGCCATGAGAGCCACCGTCATAGAAAGGGATTGCAAATCCCAATACTTGGCACCAGCGAATTGCAAATTCGCTGGAACTGGGTTTAATGGTTGGGGAAAAATCATCCAGGCATGCCAGCATATCAACCTTTTAAATAAATACGATACTATATGAAGCACATGTTAACATACATTCATTATCGGTTGTCTGTTTTTTATCAAAAAACATTTGGTATAAAAGAATCTCCTGGATATCTTTTGGTTTTAAGCAGTTATGATTGGGGACTACTTGTTTTACTATTATCTTTGCTTTGTTACTTATTAGCGATAGAAACTATCATTCTGTCTCTTTATGCAGTCAAAATGAATGTATTATTTATAGTCATTACTTCCATTCCTTTTGCTATAGTTTATATATTCTCTGATAAAATCTGCAAAAATGGCAAAGATCATTTCAAAGTACTGGAGACTAAATATAAACATGAAAAACTGAAGCTTATTAAAGGAATATTTGTTTGGTTATTTACCTTGCTATCCCTTCCCTGTTTTTTAGTTGCATTAAATTTGTAATGGCTAATAACATAATCCGCAACCTTGGGTTTGACAATAATTTATATAGCCTCGGAAGAAACAAAACACATCCATGATTATGATTAAAAGAGCCTACTATAGAATCTATTACTGCCTGTTCATTGGATTACAAAGAAGCATTGCTGGTCCACCAGACTTCTGGCTTGCATTGGTTGCGGCAACCATGTATGCAATCCTGTTGTTTTTGAATTTAATAGCAATTACCTGTATATTGACAATAATTACTCGCTATCACATTTTTCAGATGTTTCCTTGGGAATGGTCTATGTTGTTGTTTGTGGGACTAAACTTTATTGTTTTTCTTCCAAAAAAAAGGTATCTTGAGGTAATGGCCATGTTTGAAAACGAAGAAAAGGCCACCCAAAAAAAACGAAGAATTTGGTGTATCATCTACATTGTCATATCGTGGATTTCTGTTTCATTACTGTTCTGTTTCCTTGGAGAATCCGGGCTATGGTACTATCATCCAAATTAGTTCCCCCCGTTCTGGCGGATTTGCAATTCTCCCGAAGGGAGAAGTTCTGGCAAGATTAACCCGAAAAAAGCATTATATTTACATGTAAAACAACTCGATAACTATGCGCTTCCTTGAATATCTTTTCTTTAAGTATTACAACTGGCAAGTTAAGGTTGGCAACGGTGATATGCCGACCTTTGCATCAACTATATCTATCGCTTTTATAACAATGCTTTATATTGCTGATATTCTCATGACATATATATTCTACTTTTCATCAAGCGACATCGAATTACCAAAATATTGTCTATCATTGATGTTTGTTCTTTTGTGTGTGATATTATACTTTTTCTTTTCATACAAAGGAAAGGATATTCAAATTATGGAAGCGCACAAAGGCGAGTGGACAGGGAAGAAGCACTTGGGGGCAATTCTTTTTCCAGTTATTGCTATCGTTTGGTTTGCCGTGGCTATGTACATCAAAATGCTTATTAATGAGGGCAGAATCTGAAAAAAGTTTTTTTATCTGCACACCTTTGGCGGTTTCATAAAAAGCGTTATATTTGAATGTGAAACAACCCGTTCTGGCGGATTTGCAATCCGCCAGCCACGAGTATCAGCATTTGCAATGCGAAACCATCCAAGCTATGAATATGCGCCAATATAAAAAACTGGCGGCCAGTGGAATGCTGACCGCCAGTTTTGGTTTTGATGATATAAATGAAACTCAATTGTTATTGGTCACAAGACGAACGGCAAAACCGAAATACCCGTTCTTCCGAATTTGAATTCGGGAGCAGCAAGTATCAGCATTTGAAAGGCGATAAAAGTCTGCTACAGCAGCGGCGTCATGTAAAGTGGCAGGTAGGTGATGCCTGCTTCTTGCTTGTAGTCGGCAGCATGGAGCACCATCGGCGAGGTGATGCTCTCGGCGTATGTTGTCATGCACTTGTTGAGCGACGACAGCGTATAGTTTTTCCCGCTCTTCACTTCTATCGGGATGATGTTGTGGCGGCTCGTCACCTTGCTTTTCAGCAGCAGGAAATCTATTTTCATGCGCTCCTCTTTGTTTGCCGACGCTTGGCTGAAGAAATAAAGGCTATGTCCAGCGGCTGCCAGCATCTGTGCCACGATGTTCTCGACCAACATGCCAACGTTGGCCTCCAACTTGCCAAACAAGAGCTTGCGGTAGATGTCGGAAGCCACGATGCCGCGCTCGTCGAAGGCTTGGCTGACGAGTAGTCCCGTGTCGTTGAGGTAGCATTTGAGCGTAGTGCGGCTTTCGCTGCAAAAATACACCTTTTTGAGATTTTTTACAAGCCTATTTTACACCTTTTTGAGATTTTTTTGAAGGTTGATTTTACACCTTTTTGAGATTTTTTTGAAGGTTGATTTTACACCTTTTTGAGATTTTTGCCTTACTCCACCACCAGTTTCCGCGTCACCACGCTGCCGCCAAGCATCTGCAAGGTGTAGACGCCTGCGGGCCAACGGCTGACATCGATGGTGCGCTGGCCTTCGACGGTGAAGAACATCACCATCTGTCCCTGCATGTTGAGCACCATCACGCTGACGGCGCCCTTGTCGTAGTCGGTGCTGAGGGTGAACTGCCCCTTGGCGGGATTGGGGTAAATCTCCACCGCGAAAGCAGGCTCGGCGTGGCCTTCGTGCACACTCACCATCATGTTCTCATCGTTGCTGAAGGTGACCACCTTGCCCGCTACGCGCAACACGGGGTTGTCGGGGGCGGCGCATTCGGTGCAGGTGACGCCGTCGACGCAGTCGGGGTGGTTGGGATGGCAGAGGTCGAGGTAGGTGGGGTCGAATTGGTAGAAGAGCTCGGCTTGTCCCGCGCTGAGGTATTCCGAGAGGTCGAAGTCCCACACCATGCCGATGCTGCCGGGGCACCAGCCGCTGCGGTTGTAGGTCCAAGTGCCCGCTTGCGGCTGACAGCCAGCTGGATTGGGGTTGCAGGTGCGCCACAGGTGCTGGTCGTATCGGTTTTGGCCGTTCACCAAAATATGGTGCGTGGCTTCGTAAAACTCGGCGGCATTGCCCGTGTTGTAGGTGTTGTTGGCATTGCTGCTCCAGTTGTGGCCCGTGGTGGTGATTTTCAGCTTGGCAGCCTCAGCCTTGTCGCTGAAAGCGTAGTTCACCACGGGTACGGGCTGCTGGTTGGCATAGTCGCCGAAGGCGTAGGTGCCAAACCAAATTTCGTCCACGTCGGCATAAAGGTATTCGGGCGTGCCTTGGGTGAAGCTGAAGATCAAGGTCGGGTTGTAGCCGTTGCCGCTCCAGCTTTCCATGTAGAACTCCAACTCCACCAGTCCTTGCAGCTGCGAGGTGTAGTCGCTCACGTCCACGTCGTCTTCGCATTCAACCCCGAAGGGGGTGACATAGCGGAAAAGCTCCACCCATTCGCCACGGTAGTTGCGGACTTTCACGCCGCCCACGCGGTCGTAGGCGTCGCAGTTGCCACCCACGCAGGTGTGGTCGTAGTGCGCCATGATTTCATTGAACGCGCCCACGTGCGAAGGTAGGGCATATTCGCCCCTTGCGCTGTGGTGCGTCGGGTCGCAAACGAGGTCGCCGTGCATCGTCACCACGTCCAAGTGGCTGTCGATGTCGTTGGTCACGTCGAAGCTGTTCGTGAAGGTAGTCGTCTTGTCGCCGCTTTGGGTCACGCTGACGGTCATGTCGTAGTGCCCGAAGCCCGTGGGTGTCCAGAAGCCGTAGTAATAGCCGTTGGACGGGTCGTCGGGATAGTCGGTCTGCAAGGTGATATCCTGTCCGTCGACACTTGCCTTCACCTCCGTGAATTTGATTACCTCAGGATGCTCGATATAGGCCGAAACGACAATCATGACGGGGTGAATCTCATCCAAATAGACCTTGGTTCCTTCATAGGGGCGGCGAATCGTCACTTCAGGGTCGTAGGCATACGGATCGACCACTTCAAACGTCTTCACCACATCGGGAGCAGGCAGCCAGTTTTCGTTGCCGGCTTGTGTGGCTTTCAGTTTGACGATGCCCGTCTCGCCTGTCAAGGTCAGGACGTTGCCGCTGATGGTGGCGGGACCTTCCATCATCTCAAAGCTGACGGGCAGTCCCGAAGAGGCTGTGGCTTCGAGCGTAATCGGTTGGTTGAAAGTCAGTTGGTTGGGTATGTCGGCCATTTCGATAAGCTGCGCGTTGCCGTCGGGCTGCTGGCGAACCAAAAGGTTGTCGAAGCCGCCCGTGCCGCCTTGCGAGTGGAAGAAGAGGCCGTCCCAAACATGGTAGTCCAGCTTGTCGCCGCTGCCGGGTGTGAGGTTCATGCAGACGTTGGTGCAGCCCGCCATCTGGAGCCATTCGCCCTCGCAATTGGGCTTGACGAACACCGTCACCGCACCTGCGCCGTCGTAGGCCGTGAAGTCGAACGACATCTTGTAGCGGCTCCAGCCGCCTTGTTCGTAGTCGAACACGACGCTTGTGCCGTCGGGGAGGCACACCTTCGAGTGGCCGCTGTCGCCTTGGCTCTTCACGAAGAGATAGACGCCGCCGTCGCTGTCGGTCATGCCGGGCAGGATGTGGCCGTCGCCGTCAGCGTCGAGGCCTACGCCGAAGAAAGCGCCCCACCAGGTGCGGTTCATGTCCATCTCGAGGTCCATGATGCCGCCGTTCTGGAAATTGAAGTTGAAGTTGGGTGAGGCCTTGCGCGTGGCCGTGCGTCCCACGCCCGATCCGCCATAAGGATACCAGATGGCGAGGCTCTCGTCGGGGGCCATGTCGGAGCCGCAAACGTAGCTGACGTCGAAGTCTTGCGACGAGGTGGCGCTGTGGTAGTGTGTCAGCCAGCCGTCTTGGCCGTTGAGGTTTTGCGAGCCTTCGGTGAGGCTGTTGAAGTCATAGACGTATTCCACTTGGGCCATACCTAACGTGGCCAGCAGGCAGAACATTGCGAGTAGTGAGGTTTTCTTCATGGGACGATGTTTGTTACGGGTCCTTTGATAGGCTCTGGAACCCTGTTTGACATTAGATTTTGGGGACAAAAATAACAAATCTATTGAAGATGGGCGCATTTTTGGAAAAATTCGCTATTTTTGCCGTTTCTTAACAACAACTCGAACGATGAAGAAACTGTTATTATCCGTCTCGCTTTTAGCATGTTTGGCTGCCTTCAACGCTTGCACAACCGATGTCGAACTCTATGCCGACTACAACGAAATCCCTGTTGTCTACGGTTTGCTCGATGTCTCTCAAGACACCAACTATGTTCGTATCAACCGCGCTTTTTCGGGCAGCAACGACAATCCTATCAATGCCCACGAAGTGGCTTTGATTGCCGACTCGTCCAATTATCCAGGCAAGCTGAAGGCTTATCTCGCTGAATATGTGCAAGGTTATGGCGGCCATTATGAATCCACGGGCCGTACCTTGGAACTTGACACCATTACGATTCACGATAAAATGGAAGGAACGTTTTACTCCCCCGACCAAAAGGTGTATTGGACGAAAGAACGCTTGCAGGTCAATAATGGAGAGAACAAGTACAAATACAAGCTTTATGTCCATTTGGACAACGACACCGTTACGGCCGAGACCAACTTGGTGGGCGGTGAAGGCTTCAAGATTACGACGGGTACGCTGAGTTTCATGGCCGAAGAAAACGACTTCACGTCGCAAATCAAGTTTACGCTTGCCGCCAATGCTGTTTTCTACGACATGAGAATGGTGTTCTACTATCGCGAATCCGTCAATGGCGGCCCCATGACCGAAAAGCAGGTGTCGTATTCGTTTGGCGCCAAGGCCCAAAGTGAATTGGGACATGATAACAACAGCAATATCTATTATGTGTCATACGACCAAAACACGCTTTTCCACCTCCTGGAAGAAGCCATCGGCGGCGACACCATCATCGACCCGAACCATCCTAACGTGGTCAGGTATTTTGACCCGAAACCCATGAAAGTGTTTATGTCGGCTGGCGGCGACGAGCTTTACACCTACATCCAGGTGAACCAACAGACCGGCTATTCGCAGTCCATCCCCGACTACACGAACGTCATCGGCGGCTATGGCGTGTTCTCTTCGAGGATCAATCTGACCAAGGACATGGCAATTTCGTCGAGCGCCCAGAGAGACCTCTATGCCAAGTCATGGGGTTTCGTCGAGCAATAAATTATTTACCAAATTCAAGTTTTATGATTCGTTCAATGACAGGCTACGGCATTGCCGAGCAAACCTATAATGCCAAGAAAATATCAGTTGAGATCAAGACGCTCAACAGCAAGCAGCTCGACCTTCAGGTCAAGGCACCCAACGAATTGCGTGCGGCTGAGTTGGAGCTTCGCAACCACATCGCCTCCAAGCTGCAACGCGGCAAGGTCGACGTGGTGATTACCATCACCGACACCGACCTTACCCAAACCTACCATATCGACCAAGACATCGTGGAGGCTTATCTCGACCAAATCAAGGAGATTTCGAAGAATTTGCATATTGAGCCGAGTGACGACATGGCCGGACTGCTCTTCCGTATGCCCGGCATCTTCAACGTTCCGGTGACGAGCTACGACGATGACTTTATGGGCAAAGTGGATGAGACCCTCGACCAAGCCTTGGAACTGGTCGACGGCTTCCGCATTCAGGAAGGCCAGACCTTGAAGAAAGACCTGCTGCATCGTGTTGAGTTGATACTTGGCCTTTTGGAACAGGTGGAGCCTTACGAGAAGAGTCGCCACGACGTCATCAAGCAGCGCATTACGAAAAACCTTGCCGAGCTGACCACTTCGGGGCAATTCGACGAGAACCGTTTCGAGCAGGAACTCATCTACTATCTCGAAAAACTCGACATCACCGAAGAGAAAGTGCGCCTGCGCCAACACTGCAACTACTTCAACGAGAGTTGCGACGACGACCAGGCGGGCAAGAAACTTGGCTTCATCGCTCAGGAGATGGGCCGCGAAATCAACACCCTCGGCTCAAAGGCCAACGAGGTGAACATCCAGAAAATCGTCGTCAAGATGAAGGACGAATTGGAGAAGATCAAGGAACAGGTGTGTAATATTTTGTAATGGCATATGGCTTTTGGCCTCTGGCTTCTGGCAGCCCCTCCCCAGAGCGTCATTGCGGACCTGATTCGCAATCTCCTACAGACAAGGAAAGCTGCCAAGAGCCAGTAGCTAGTAGCCAGAAGCAATAAAAAACAACTATGAAAAAGGGAAAACTTCTGATATTCAGTGCGCCATCGGGTTCAGGTAAGAGCACGTTGCTCAACTATGTGATGAGCCAGATTCCCGAAATGGCATTTTCGGTTTCGGCCACCACCCGCCCTCCGCGTGGCGAAGAGGTGAACGGACGCGAGTATTATTTCCTCACGATGGAGGACTTCAAGCGCCGCGTCGAAAACGGCGAGTTCCTCGAATGGGAGGAGGTCTATCCGGGCCGTTGCTACGGCACCCTGCTCTCCGTCGTCGAGAAGATGCAGGACGAAGGCAAGCACGTGGCTTTCGATGTCGATGTGTGTGGCGGCGTGAACGTCAAGAAACACTACGGCGACCAAGCCTTGTCGGTGTTCATCCAGGCGCCGTCGGTGGAGGTGCTGCGCGAGCGGCTTATCAACCGGAAGACCGATTCGATGGAGGAGATAGAGAAACGTCTCGCCAAGGCCGCCTGGGAGATGGAGTTTGCCCAAGGGAAGTTCGACCGCACGGTCATCAACGACGACCTTGAGACCGCCAAACGTGAGATTTTGGATGTGGTTCAGGCGTTTTTGAAAGAATGAAGAAAATCGGCATATACTCAGGCTCGTTCAACCCCATCCACCACGGCCACGTGATGTTGGCCAACTATCTCGTCGAGTTCTCCGACTTGGATGAGCTGTGGTTTGTGGTGTCGCCGCAGAACCCGCTCAAGAAAAAGGAGGATCTTTTGGACGATGACGAACGCCTCAAGATGGTTAAACTTGCCGTGGCCGACGACCCACGTTTCAAGGTCAGCGACATTGAGATGCACCTGCCGACACCTTCTTATACCATTAATACACTGACTGCACTTTCAGGGCAATACCTTGACAACCAGTTTGTTTTCATCTGTGGGATGGACAGCCTACAAAACTTCAGGAATTGGCGCGAATACCAGAAGATTCTGGACAATTACGAGTTGCTGGTATTCCCGCGCGAAGGCTACGATGGCGGCGACTTGGTTGACTATCCTTCTGTCAGCATCCTGAAAACCCCAATTTTGGAGATTTCGTCCACCTTCATCCGCCAGTGCATCAAGGAAGGGCGTGACGTGAGGCATTTCATGCCGGAAAAGGCATTCAACTATTTGAAACAGAATCGGTTTTACTTGTAGCAATCAAATTCGTCAGGTCGATAAACTCCTGCACCGACAGCTGCTCGGGCCGTTTGTTGAAGACCTCGTTATCGATGATTTCTGGGCTGAGCATCGGGCGTAGCGAGTTGCGCATGGTCTTTCGGCGTTGGTTGAAGGCCTGCTTGACGATGCTCACAAACAGCTTTTCGTCGCAGCCCAAGTCGGTCGTGGCGTTGCGTCGCATTTTGATGACTGCCGACTTCACCTTGGGTGGCGGGTTGAACACGTTCTCGTTGACGGTGAAGAGGTAGTCGATGTCGTACCACGCCTGCATCAGCACGCTGAGGATGCCATAGGTCTTGCTGCCTTCCTTGGCGGCCATGCGCTCGGCCATCTCTTTTTGCACCATCCCGACCACTTCAACGACCAACTCCTTGTATTTCAGTACCTGGAAGAAGATTTGACTGCTGATGTTGTAGGGGAAATTGCCGATGATGGCCATGTTTCGTTGCCCGAATCGGCTGAGGTCGGCACGCAGGAAGTCGCCTTCAATCAGCCTGTCGCCAAGCATGGGAAAATGCTTTTGCAAATAGGCGATGGACTCCTTGTCGATTTCGATGACGTGGAACTTGTCCAAAACGTCTTGCACCAAATATTGGGTCAACACGCCCGTGCCCGCGCCCACTTCGATGACGCTTTCCACATCGGGCGACAATTGCTCGACGATGCGTTGGGCGATGTTCATGTCGGTCAAAAAATGCTGGCCTAAACTCTTTTTCGGTCTAACTTCTTGCATGGATTTCTTTTTTTTGGGACAGGGGTTTACACCGCCTGCCTATTATCTGTCGTCCCTACGGGACTCCCTGACGAATCAAACTCACAACTTTCGATAGTTTTTCTTCGCTTGGGCGGTATAGATGCTTGTTGGGTATTCGTCAATCAATTTCTCGTAGTGTTGCTTTGCCAATTCCTTGTTCTTCAGCTCGTTTTGCTCTATTATGGCGGAACGCATCAAAGCGGCATCGGCCATGTAGCTGTCGGGATGTTGTTCCACGATTTGCAAGAACAGCTGCTCGGCGGTTTGGAAGTCTTTCCGCTTTTCCGCAATCTCTCCCTTACGGAAAAGGGCGTGCGGCTTGCTGACGTAGTTGCCCGTAGCGATGATGTCGTCAAGCAAGGTGATGGCTTCGTCTTCGCGTTGTTGGTAGATGCGGTAGTCGGCCCGCGCCAAACGGTTAAGCTCGTTGCCGGTGGTGTCGGCTTCGAGGTTGTCCTTGATGACGAGCGAGAGCGTCATGGCGTCGTTGGCGATGAGCTTCGAGGTGGCGGCTTTCAGCACTTTCAGTTGGCTCTCGGCCCATTCGTATTCGCCGATGAAATAGCGCAGTTGCGCGTTCTTGTAGCGGGCTTCGTGGCCGAGCGGGTCTTCCTTTAGGCTTTTGTCGACTTGGCTGTATAGCAAGGTGGCTTCCCACACCTCGTCGTTGCGCAGGTAGATGTCGGCGAGTTTCAGTTTGAGCGCGGCTTGGTCTTGCTTTGCGCCGATTTGCGTAATCGATTGCTGGAGCAGGCTGATGGCTTCGTCGCTTCGGTCGAGTTGGTAGGCCATGATGTCGGCTTCGGTCAAGGCGAGTTTTGTCAAGTCGTTGGTGTTGACGTTGTTGTAGGCCTCCCTGATGCGGTCCACCAAGCGGTTGTAGGCTTTTGTGTCGGTGCTGTTGGTCGCCAGCAGTTTTTGGTAGTCGGCATTGATGATGCCGGCGAGGGCTTGCCCGTAGAACGGGTCGCTCTTGCCTTTGTCGGTGATGTAGGCATAGCCTTGTCGCGCAATGTCGAATTGCTTGTTGTTGAGGCAAATGCTTGCTAAGTTATAGATTTGAGCGTCTTGGTCATGGGTTTTTCGGTCGATGCTTTGGCATTGTGCCAAGGCGATGTCGTAGTCTTCCTGTTGCAGGGCAAACCAAACCATCAATTGGGCAAATTCGAGGTTGTCGGGTTTCTGTTGCGTGTGTTGCAGCAGCGCGATGCGCATTTCGTCGGCGATGTTGTTGTTGACGTCGTAGAAGAGAAGGGTCTGCAAGCGGTTGCGGATGTTGTTGTATTGTCCGGGATGGACCTCCAATTCAAGGAGATAATAGCGGAAGGCCTCTTGGTAGTTGGCCATCGACTGGTTGATGTAGGCCATGTCGAGGTAGAAGGTCTCCTTGCCGTCGAGCAGCTTGTTGCCTTTTTCGAGTACACCGAGGGCCATGTCGAATAAGGCTCGCGATTGGAAAGCGTAGCTGAGGTTGCGGATGACGGAGCCGTTGGGTGCCAGGTCTTTCATGACTTCGTCGAAGCGTTTCTTGGCCCTGTCGGTTTTGCCTTGCAGGGTGTAGACGTAGACGAGGTCGGCGATGCCTTTGCTGTTGTTGGGATCCTTTTTCAGGTAGCTTTTCAGCTCTTTCTCGGCCTTGTCGTAGTCTTTCAGCTGGACGAGGCATTCGACGTATTGCTGAAAGTGGTATTGCAACGAGGCTTTCTCGTAGAGGGCGCGATAGAGGTCGCGGGCTTTCTCGTAGTCGTGTTCGCGGAAGTATTGTCCGGCCAATTGCTCGTCAATCTGGATTTGCTCTTTTTGTTGCGCATCAATCCGTTTCCCTCTGGGTGGGGTGGTGATTTGGGCATGTGCCTGAAGGAGAAACAGGTTGACAATCAGGAAGAAAATCCAGCGTTTGTTCATGGCAGGGTAGGGCTTACTTCTGTTTCTTGAGGTTGTTCAGTTTTGTGCGGCAGTCGCTGAGGCGGTCGTCGAAATAGGCAACTTGGTTGCTCAGCTTATCGACGTGTTGGGTCTCGTCGGCAAGGTAGATTTCCACCAACGAGTCGTTGAGGTAGTGGCTTTCGGCATCGGCTTTGAGGCGGTCGAGTTGGAGCAGGGTCGAGTCGATGTCGGCTTCCATGATGGGCTTGGTGGCCTTGAACTGTTCGATGTAGGCGCCAATGAGTTGCAGCTCCTCGAAGGCTTGGTCCACCTCGTCGGGGTGGAGGTATTGCAACAGCGAGTCGTAGGTCAAAAAATCCTTTTCGAGCTGAGCCAAATATCGGCTTTCTATCTTGTCCAAGGCTTTGGCCTCTTTCCTGACTTGGCTTTGCAGCGCGTTGATCTTGGCGGTGCTGCCCTTGGGCTGGCAGCCTGCGAGCAGGAGCAGTGCGGCGAGGCCGATGATGGTGTTTCTGACCTGATGGAGATACATGGCTATGGGTTTTATAAGGGTTGCAAAGATAGGCATTTTGGATGAAACGCGACTTTATGGTATGAAAAAACCCGACTATCACGGGGATGGTCGGGGGTCGTAAAACGGTATGCTATGAACAATTATTCAGTGACTTGACCTTCTACGGGAAGGATGGAGACAAACGACTTGCCTTCTTTCTTCTTCTGGAACTCGACGATGCCATCGCACAGGGCATACAGGGTGTGATCCTTGCCCATGCCGACGTTCTTGCCAGGATAGTGCTTCGTGCCGCGCTGACGAACGATGATGTTGCCAGCAATGGCGGCTTGTCCACCGAAAAGTTTTATTCCGAGTCGCTTACTAGCTGACTCACGACCGTTCTCGGAACTACCAACGCCTTTTTTGTGTGCCATAACTTATGATGTTTTTCGGGTTTTTACTCAGTGATGTTCTCAATCTGGATCTTGCTCAGATACTGACGGTGACCGTTAGAAGTCTGATATCCTTTTCTTCTCTTCTTCTTGAAAACGATAATCTTGTTGCCTTTGAGGTGCTGCATCACCGTGGCTTCGACATTGGCGCCGGCTACCGTCGGGGCTCCCACTTTCGTCGAACCTTCGTTTTCAATCAATAACACTTTGTCGAAAGAAACCTTGCTTCCTTCTTCTTCATGCAGCCTGTTGACGAAAATCTGTTGGCCTTTCGTCACTTTGAACTGTTGTCCTGCGATTTCTACTATTGCGTACATTTCTCGATATCTTTTAATTAGATACTGTCTCTCATTTTTTCGGACTGCAAAAATACACATTTTTTCAATCGGTCAAGATTTTCTTTTCGTTTTTCTCGTTTTTTTTCTTCAAAAAGTCATTCTTGTTTGTGCAAAGTATTGAAAAACAATATTGTACAAAATCGCATTAATTGTATTCCAATGCTCCATCCTTCCATTAATTGATGGTTTTCAGGCTTCATTAATGCCTTCGCGAGCCTTGTTTTGGCTGACAAACGACCTCAACTTTGCCTATTGTTGTGTTTCGTCTCGTAAATTTATGTACTTTTGCAGCGGTTTTGTCATCGGCATTAATACACCTATTAATTAATAATGAACGAAAACGACCTCAAGGTATTGATTGAGAAAGTCAAAGGCGGCGACAGGGAGTCGTTCAACCAACTCTTCCGTCGCTATTATTCGCCTTTGGTGCGTTTTTGCATTCGTTTTGTGGCCGATGCCGACCAGGCCGCCGAAATCGTGCAGGACTTGTTCGTCAAGCTGTGGACCAACCGCGAGAAACTCACTGTCAACACTTCTTTCGAGTCCTATATGCTGCGTTCGGTGCGCAATGCGGCCATCACCTATATTAATAAGGAACGCTCCCACACCGAGGCCAACGAACGCCTCTATACCGATGAGTCGGATGCCAACGACCCTTCCGAAACCCTGCAATCCAACAACTTGGAGTCGTCGTATCGCGAAGTGCTTGCCCACATGCCCGAAAAACGCCGTGAGGTGTTTCTCGCCAGCCGTTTCGATGGATTGAAGTATGCCGAGATTGCCGAAAAGCTTGGCATGTCGCAAAAGACCGTAGAGGCCCACATGAGCGCTGCCATCAAGCAATTGAGGGAAGGCCTGAAAGCCTATCTCTAAGCGAAAATCCTTGGCCAGCAAAAAAAATCGGAAAAAATTCGGTTTTTGACTAAGGGTAAATCACAAGTTGTTAGTCTTATAGGTGAATCAGCGAGAAAAATACAAGCAAAATGAACTCGGTAAACAACAAATATGAAGCATTAATCACGAGCTACCTCGACGGGCAATGCACGTCGGAGGAGGCTCTTGAACTGCTTTCGTGGGTGGCCGAGAGCGAAGACAACCGCTTGTATTTCAAGTCGCTCAAGGAAAAGGACGAAGTTTGGACCCTTACCGACTTCGCCATGCCCGACGACATCGACGTGGATGCCGCCCTCGATGTGGTCAACGCGAAGATTGATGCCATCGAGGAAGAAAACGAGGCCAAGAAGATAGAGATGCCGTGGCTGCGCCGTAACTACCAATACGTTTCGGGCATTGCCGCTGCCATCGTCGTCGCCCTGTTCTTCGGTTTCCTCGTGGCGAAACCTTTCAACTCGAACATCACTATGGCCTATAACGGCCAGGATGGGACTTCGTCATTCGTCTTGCCCGACGGCACTTCTGTCGATTTCGATGCCGAAGGTGCCATCACCTATCCGAAACATTTCACCAAGTCGGCCCGTTCGGTCAACTTTGAGGGTGCTGCCTATTTCGATGTTGTCAGGGATGAGGAACGTCCTTTCGTCATCCACTGCGATGGCATGGATGTCGAAGTGCTGGGCACCACCTTCCTTCTCAATGCCGACAAAGACGCCGAGCGCTACACCGTCGACCTCTATACTGGCAAGGTGAGGATGACCTCTTTCGACAAGAAAGGCCGTGAGCTTGCCCATGTGGACGTGCTGCCTGGCGAGCGTGGCGTGTTTGATGCCAAGGAAGGCGAGCTGAAGATGATGAGCTATTCCGAAGTGAAGGAAGAAGAGCTGATGACCGAACATGTGTTGGTCTTCAACAACGAGAAACTGTCGAAGATCGTCGAGGCTTTGGAGTACATCTACAAAGTCGACATCGACCTCGGTGAGTCGTGCGCCTCCAAGAAACTGACAGCCCGTTTCTCCGACGACGAGTCGATCGACGACGTGCTCGAAACCATCGCCTTGGTGTCGGAAGTGACGGTCAGCAAGAAAGGCACGACCTATCTGATTCGCTAAAGAATTTCCATTCCCATAGCCATTTTTTTCGATGAAATGAGAGTACCTCATTTTTTTGTCGTATCTTAGCGGCCTGTTTTGAATTTCTTGGAGATGGAATACCCTCAAACCGATATATGTGTTGATAGACAAGGAGATGGCTGCCGCCTCAGGTCGTGGTTGCCTCTTTTGTTTCTGATTTTCATGGCTTTGGCCCTGCCGCAACGCGCTTGGTCGCAGTCGTTCAACCCGCTGATTTCGTTTTCGGTGGAGTCGTGCACCTTGGACAAGGCGTTGGAGAAACTCTTTGCCGAATACGAACTGAACGTGGCCTTTAGTAAGGCAGAGTTGAGCAAGATAAGGATCGAGAGCTATTCGTGTTCCTACAAGTCGGTCGAAGAGGTGCTGGCCGACCTGCTGAAAGGCACCGACTACGGTTTCAAGAAGATAGGGAAGCAGTATGTCATCAAGAAAAACCAACAGTTGGCCAACGACCCCGAAGCCGTAGCGACGCCACCAGCCGAGCCTAAGATTGAAGTCGTCAAGCCGAAGCCCGACACTGTGGTCAGCAGGACGGGCGACACCATCCGCATCTACGACACGTTGCAGGTGATTCGCACCGTGATGCGCTACGACACCATCGTCGAAGTGAGGCATGAAGTGCGAACCGACACGGTTTATACAGTGAAATACAAGGGTTTGGAGATTCCGTGGCCCAAGTTCAAGGACAATGGCTGGTTTATTGCGCCCTCGGTGGCATTGTCGTCGGCGCAATTTAGGCACGGTGTTGCAATGCCGACCCTTGAAAATGGCTCATTGGAAGTGACGCCAAGTTTCGCTTTCGGCATTGGCCTCGATGGCGGCTACAAGCGCAACCGCCTGAGCGTGGGCATGAACCTTTCGTATCGCTCGGTGCGCTATCGTTTCCTGCTCGAACAGACCCTTTTCGACGGCGACTATTATGTGAACGACACCCTCGACATCTATTATGTGGTGCATCCCGAAGGCGACACCACCTGCCAATACATCCTTGACTCTACCTATGTGCCGCTGACGACGACAAACTATGCCTATCGCGATGTCAACCAGCTGGATTATCTCGCCGTGGGCCTTTTCGCCACCTTCGATTTCGTCAGGACGGAGCATTTCAGGGCTTTCGTCAAGGCGGGTGCCTCGTTGGATTTCTTGATCAAAGCGTCGGGGTCGTTGTATGCCACAGAATTGCCTTTCCATGCGCCCATCGCCAAGAGTCAGGTGGAGCCGGTCCGGCTGTCGTATTTTGGCGGTTTGGGTGTTGCCGTGAAGGTGGTCAACCGTGTCGAGTTGGTGCCCGAGGTGCATTATCGTGTGACCAACGGCGCCTTGTATCGTGCCGATTTCCCTTTCGACATGAGGATGCGCCAATGGGATTTCCGTTTGGGTCTGACCTATTATTTCTAAGCCATGAGACCACTCCGCTACATAAGGCTGCTTTTGCTTTTGCTCCTGACGGTGCCTGCCGCTTGGGTCGAGGCGCAGCATTATGTTGCCATCAACGGTGAGGTCGATAGCCTTATGGTACTGCCCAAGTTGGGCGGCGATTCGGCCTATTTGGTCAACGAGTCGCTGACGGTGCTCGATGGTGGCACATTGCGCGTGGAAGGCGGCGTGAGGATGATTTTCGGACAGTCGGCCTACTTGCGCGTCGACGGTGGCAGTCTCTTCCTCGATGGCGGACGCAACGATTCCATCTATCTGCTCTGCTACGAGTTTTCGCACGATTGGGCTGGACTTCAGCTGAAGAATATTGCTGAGGACGACACGGTGCGCATCACCTATGTCGACGTGGTGGGTGCCCTCACGGCCATCAACGCCTCCACGAGTAGCGGCGCGAACATCAGCCACTGCTCGTTCAACAACTATTACGCTGGTAAGGGCATTGAACTGATTGACTGCGACAACTTCTTGGTAGACAGTTGTTTGTTCTATCAATGTGTGGCAGGCATTGAGCTGAAATCGAGGGCGGCTGACAGCGAGGACAATGTGTTTTCGCATAACATTTTCGACCAAGGCCAGATCAATATCGAGATTTCCAATGTGGCCTACGGTTTCAAGTGCAACCGCAACCATGTCACAGCCAACTGTTTCCAAGGCGCACCAACGGCCATCAGTTTCGAGGCTGTGGGCGGCATTTCCGACAAGGATGCCACCAACTATATCGAGGACAACCTGATTTCGTCGGACCTGCCCGAAGGCGGCTCGGGCTATTCGTCATACGGCATCAAGGCCGCCGTCGACTCGTTGGTGATCCGCAACAACGTGTTTTGGAGCAACGACGAAGCCGTCAGGATGATGCGGGTGTGTCATCTCGTTTTTGAGCATAACACTTTCTTCGACAATGAGTTGGTCGTATCCAACCTGCTTGAGGCAGGCTCTGCCACTTTTGTGGGCAACACCATCAGCGAGGCCAAGAAACGCATTGTGAGCTTCCCTTCGGCGAAATCGCGTTGGAACGGTAACAACTTTTTGCACTACAAGAAAGATGTCACGCTCTTCGCCAATGTCTCGTCGGAGGATGTCGACATGCGGGGCAACTTTTGGGACGCGGCGACCGTTGCCGACATCGAAAGCGTCATCCTCGACAAGCACGACACGCCGACTTTGGGCGAAATCTTTTACGAAGAACGTCTGACGGAATGCGACACTACGGCCCCCATCGCCCCACCTTTCAGGGTGAAAAAGCAGTTTGTGAACAACAAGTGGCTGATTTCGTGGGACAAAAACATGGAAGCCGATGTCGACCATTATGTTTTGTTTTATGGTGATTTCAATTACTATAAGTTTGCCCATCGCATCGACGGCATCACGGAAAATTCATATATGCTGACACCGCAACAGGCTGAGGCCGTTGCTGTTGCGGCTTGCGACCGCGCCTACGACCCCGATGTGTATGCCTCTGTGGGACAAAGTGCCTATGCCTTTGCCGACTATTATCCTTATGCGGGCCCCGACGGCGAACTCTGTGCCCCACAGCCAAGTTTCGCCGCGACAGGTGCCAACATCCCGTATATGTACAGCAGTTTTGTGTGGCGCACTTCGGGAACGGGTGTGTTTTCTGATTCCATTTCGTTGAGTCCCAGGTATTTCCCGTCAGACGAAGACTTTGAAGCAGGGAATGTGACCTTGACTCTCAGAGTGACCAGCAACGGTGTCACCAAGACCGACGCTTTGCAGCTCAGTCTCTACAAAGCCTTGAGCGTGTATGCCGGCGAGGACGGTTTCAGCGGCTTGGACCGTCCAGTGATGTTGGACCAGTCCGAGGCCCAAAACTACGACTCGTTGCGGTGGTGCTCGATGGGTGACGGACGTTTTGAAGACTCGTTAGCACTGCATACTGTCTATTATCCTGGAGCCAGCGACAAGGAAGCCGGCTATGTGAAGTTGCTGCTCGAAGCTTGGTCGTATTGTGGCTATGCCCATGATACCGTCCGTTTCGACTTGTTCAAGGACTATGCCCTCGAAGGGCGTGTGTGGTCGCAAGGACAAGGCCGACCCAACACGCAGGTGCTGGCCGCGGCGATGAGCGACGACCAACTCTTTGGTTCGGGCTTCTATCGCACCGAGACCGATGGGGATGGCTTCTTCAAGTTCGATGCCCTGCTGCCCGATACCTATGTTTTGTATGCTTTCCCCGATACGATTGCCCCAGAGGTCGGTGGCTGCTACTTTTTGGGCGACCTGCAATGGAACGCGTCGAATATGATCCTTGTGGACGGTAATGTCTATGATGTCGACATTGAGATGCCACTGTTGGTGCCGAGCTTCACTACGGGCACGGGCAGCATCAGCGGCGTGTTCGACTATCCCAATGCGCCTTTCAAGGGCCGCGATTTCTATTGCCAGCCGTGGTTGCGCGAAGGCAGCGACGAGACTTACTGCACCGACGGCCTGTCGAACGTGGGCATCCTTTTGCTCAATGCGGGCAAGCAACGCATTTTGGGCTTCGCCTTGACCGACCCCAACGGTGGTTTCAGTTTCCGAAACCTGCCTTTGGGCACTTATCAGGTGATGGCCGACCTGCCACGCTACGGGCGGGGAATGTGCGAAGAGATTACCTTGACGGCTTCTGAACCTTCAGCAAGCGGTTTGCATCTCTTTGTCAACCAGGACGGTAAGGTGGCAATGCGTCAACAGAACGGCTGTTTGATAGCATCGACATTGAGCGTGTATCCCAATCCGGCCCAAGAGATGGTAACTCTTGGCGGACTGCAAGGGAATAAGGAATATAAAATCAACATGCTGAATGAGTTAGGAATGACGGTGCTTCCCGAAACGGTGACCCACTCCGACTTTTTAGGCGAAATTTCTGTCGCGGTGGGTGCATTGCGAGCGGGTGTCTATTTCATTCAGGTGAGAGACGAAATGTCGTCGATGACAGTCAAGATGGTGAAACTATGAAAGGGTTGGTTATGAGGAAGTTCATTGTTATTCTCGCGGTTATGGCCTTTGCATTGGTGCATCATGGCGCTTGGGCGCAGGTGGCCATCAGCGGTAGCGTCACCGATCAGGATGAATTTACGCCCATCGAAGGTGCCGCTGTGACTTTCTCTGGCATTACCGAAACAAACGATACCATTGTCTGTCAGTTCTTTACCGATACCTTGGGCCTGTTTTACGATAGTATAGTTGCAGGTTCCTATTGCATTTGGGCTTCGGCAGAGGGTTACGAGACCTCGTTCTGGCCCGATTCGTTGCTCATCTTTGAAGACTCTTTGCTGATTAATGTCGGTTTTGTGTTGCATGAGGTGTATGAACCGGTGCGTTATGTGGCAGCCCGTCAGTTTACCAACGATTTGGTGCGTGTCAGCTGGTCGATGCACGATCCTTTGCTTTACGAGGACTTCGAGACGGGCAATTTCAGCCGTTTTGCCTGGAACAACACCATCAGCGAGTATCCTTGGACCATCGACTCGACCCATGCCTATGAGGGCGGCTATTGCATGAAATCGACTTGCGAAGGCGAAGGCGGTGGCGTGTCACAGATCGAGGTCTCGGTCTATGTCCCCTTGGAGGGTAAGATGAGTTTTTGCAGCAAAATTTCATCGGAAAGTTCCTGGGACATGGGACGTTTCTATCTCGATGGCGTGAAAAAAATGGAGTGTTCGGGCGAGGAGGACTGGGCCGAGCATGAGTTCGACATCACCGTGGGCGAGCATGTGTTTCGCTGGGATTATGTCAAGGACGCTTCCACCGAAGTTGGCGACGACTGCTTTTATGTGGACTGCATTCGTTTCTATCAGGCCGACAGCGCCAAATGCAATCGTTCGTTCCGCCATTACGACCTTTTCCGTAGTCGTTTCGAGGAAACACCCGTGCTGATGGCTTCGCACCTCACGGATACCGTCTTTATGGAGATGAATTGGAACAGCCTGCCTTGGGGCAAGTATCGCTGGGGCGTGAGTTGCTATTATGAAGGCAACCGTGGCAGCTCCGACACCATTTGGTCGGCCTATCTCGACAAGGACATGACGACGACGCTTGAAGTCAACGCGACCACCAATGTGGGCATTGTGCCTGCGGGAGCCACGGTGACGCTGACTTCGCACGACGGACTGGGCCACGACTACCAAGCCCAATTGGATGCCAACGGACATCTTGTGTTGCCTAATGTCTATCGTGACGCTTACGGCCTGAGGGTGCATCTTGACGGCTTTGTGGATTATGAGTCCGACTCAGCGCTTTCCGTGATGATGCCGACACAGATTGACATCGAATTGATGGAGGCTATTTCGGGCATCGACAGCCTTTATGTCTCTTCGACGGGCTGGGCGATGTGGTGGCTCGAAGAGGCGAAAGGCCGTGATTTGCAATATTTTGAAATCCAATTGAATGGAGTCGATGCAGGCACGACCATAAACGATCGAGTCCAACTCGATGTCGCTCAGCTGACGGAGGGCGACACCTGCGTGACCAAGGTGCGGCCTATGTATCTTTCGGGAGCTGGCGAGTGGCGCGTCTGCCAGTGGGTGTATCGCCCGTGTTCCGATTTCGCAGGTAGCCCGAGTGGCCTGTCATGGGCATTGCATAATGAGGCCTTGCAGCTTTCGTGGGGTTATCCAGAAGGCAACTTCTTGGGAGCCATGCTGTTCCGCGAAGGCGAATACCTCGGTTTTGTGGAGGGGAATACCTATTTGGACGGGACTGTGGAGTTGCATGGCGAAGTGGAGTATTGCTTGCGGTTAGTGTATGGCGGCGACCTCGACGGCACCTATCATTCCATGTCGTGCATGCAATGCACTACGGCTGTCTTTCCTGCCTATTGCGACCCGCCCGCGAAACTTGATGCAGTGATGTATGACGACGGTGGCGACGATTTCGGTGCCTTGGTGTCGTGGGGCGAGCGTCCGGAACCCATCAACCAATGGCTTGGTTACGACAATGGCATTTTCAAACGCTCGTTGGGTGGCGACGATGAGCCTCGCATCTTCTGGGCCATCCGCTTCGATGCCGACACTTTGGCTCATTATGCAGGCAGCGCCTTGAAGAAGGTCTCGCTCTACGATGTGGGTGCCGGCACCTATCAGCTTTGGGTTTATGTGGGTGGCGACACTGCGCCGCGCACCTTGGTTCGTTCGCAAAGCATGACCCTTGCGGGGACGAATGCCTGGCACGAGGAAGCCATCACGCCTGCCTATGTCATCCCCGAAGGCGAGCCGATTTGGATTGTGGTGGGACAACAAGGACTGTCGCGACCGGCGGCGGCTTGTCAGGACATGGGCGAGGCTGACGGACGTTGGGTGTCGCTCGACGGCGAGACCTGGACCGACATGCACACCTTCAACATGAACTACACCTGGATGCTCAGGGCTTTCTTCTCCAACCAGAGGGGACAGTGGATGCCTCTGGGCCGTGATGGCTATTCCTTGCAACAGTACAATCTCTACCGCTCGCCCGACAATGTGGACTATCAGCAAATTGCATCCATTCCAGCCGTTGCTGGGCAGCTATATTACGAGTATCGCGACAACCTTTCGGACGTGATGCACGACTACGTCTATTACCGCTTGACCGCCTTCTATCTATCGGACGACGGCGAGACCTGTGAGTCGGACTATGCCACCGCTTTTGACGACCCGTCGCAGAACTATGTCGTGATTGATGTCACTGCGACCGATGAGCGCGAAACCGTCGAACTCAAACTCTATCCTAATCCTACCAATAGTTGGCTAACGGTGGAAGCCGGAGGAATGCGGCGTTTGGAAGTTTTCAACGCTAAAGGGCAGAAGATGAAGGAAGAAACATGCCAAGACGATGTGCATCAGCTTCAGCTTTCGGGGTTGCAGGATGGTTTGTATTGGCTTCGCATCGAAACCGCAACCGGCGTGGCGGTGAAGCGGTTTGTGGTATGCGGGGAGTGATTTTTGCGCAATCGGGCGAAAAACTGTACCTTTGCCGCCAAAATTAGCAATCCATGATTTCCATCCAAAACCTCAGCATGCACTTCACCGGCGAAGACCTCTTCACCGACATTTCCTTTTTGATTCGCGAGAAAGACCGCATCGGCTTGGTCGGCAAGAACGGCGCGGGCAAGACGACATTGCTCAAACTGATTTGCGGCATCGAACAACCCTCGAAAGGCGATGTGATTATCCCTCAGGGTGTTACCATCGGCTATCTCCCGCAGGAAAAGAACGTGAACAGCGAGAAATCGGTTTTGGACGAAGCCTTGACTGCTTTCGACGAATATCACAAGTTGGAGAAGGATTTGGAACGGATGCAACAGGAATTGGCTGATCGCACCGACTACGAAAGCCCGCAATATGAGAAACTTATCGTCAGGATGAACAACCTGAACGACCGTTTGGCCTTGCTCGGCGGCAACAGCATCGAAGGCGAGGCTGAAAGGATATTGGTGGGCTTGGGCTTCGGCCACGACGACATGCTGCGCCCCATGCGCGAGTTCAGCAACGGCTGGCAGATGCGCGTGGAATTAGCCAAAATCCTGCTGAAAAAGCCCAACCTACTCCTTCTCGACGAGCCTACCAACCACTTGGACATCGAGTCCATCCAATGGCTCGAAGGCTTCCTGAAGGCATATTATGGCGCCATCCTGATGGTGTCGCACGATCGCGCTTTCTTAGACAACATCACCATCCGCACGGTGGAAATCTCGAACGGGAAGATTTATGACTACAAGGTGCCTTATTCGGAGTATGTCAGCCTGCGCGAGGAGCGCGTCGACATGCAACGCTCGGCCTACGAGAACCAGCAGCGCGAAATCAAGAACATCGAGGCTTTCATCGAGCGGTTCCGCTACAAGGCGACCAAGGCCAAGCAGGTGCAAAGCCGCGTGAAATTGCTCGAAAAGATGGATGAAATCGTAGTTGACGACATCGACTCGACGGCTATCCACTTCAAGTTTCCGCCCGCGCCACACAGCGGCAAGGTGACGCTCGAACTCAACCATGTCGGCAAATCATACGGCGACAAAGTGATCCTCAAAGACGTTAATCTGCTGATTCCGCGAGGGGAGAAGATTGCTTTCGTGGGGCGCAACGGCGAGGGCAAATCCACGCTGTCGAAAATCATCTGTGGCGTGCTCGACCACGAAGGCGAGGTGAAACTTGGCCATGAGGTGAAGATTGGCTATTACGCCCAAAACCAGCAGGACATGCTCGACATGAACAAGACCGTTTTTGAGACCTTGGATGATGTGGCCGTTGGCGATATGCGTTTGAAAGTGAAGGCTTTGCTCGGTGCGTTCCTGTTCCGTGGCGACGACATCGACAAGAAGGTGAAGGTGCTTTCGGGCGGCGAGAAAGCCCGTCTCTCGTTGGCCAAAATGTTGCTTTTCCCGACCAATTTGTTGGTCCTCGACGAGCCGACCAACCATTTGGACATGCTCTCGAAGGACATCCTGAAAAACGCCCTGATCCAATATGACGGCACATTAATCATCGTCTCCCACGACCGCGACTTCCTGCAAGGCCTGACCAACAAGGTCTACGAGTTCCGCAAGCCGAACATCAAGGAATACATCGGCGATATTTACGATTTTTTGGAGCAGAAGAACCTCAATCACTTGAAGGAGTTGGAGATAGCGGCCAAGCAACAACCTCAAAAGACGGTTGCCGAACCTGTATCGCAAAACAAACTCAATTACGAGCGCAAGAAACAGATTGACGCCAAGTTGCGCAAGGTCGACAAGGAAATCCAACGTTTGGAGGAGGCCATCGGCAAATTTGAAGCCGAGCTTGCCGAGCAAGATGCCATCATGGCAAACCCCGAGCAACATCCTGAAGTCAAGGTGGACAACGACTGGTATTGGGCTTACGGCCAAAAGAAAGAGCAGCTCCAAAAGCTGATGGACGACTGGGGCGAGAAGCAAATGGAGCGCGAGGAAGTGATGGCGGAGTACGAGAAGTGATTTTCGGAAATTTTTGCCGATTATCTGCTGCTAAGTCCAAAATTTTTCGACTTAACAGCAGGTTATCTGTAAAAAATGTTCGATAACCTGCTGCTAAGTTATTTTTTTAACCACTTAGCAGCAGATTATCGTTATTCTTTGAACAAATCATCCAAATTCACTTCCGATTGTATGTTGTTCCAATAGGCATTGTGCGACACACCGTAGGTGGTAATCATCGTGGTGTGGATGGCCTTGCGGATTTTGGTGACTTGTTTGAACACCTTTTTTCTCCTTCTCAGTTTGCTGTCTTCCTCGTTATCAATGGAATAGACATCGTCGGAGAATTTCATTTCGCAAAGGTTGACAACGCCGTCGTTGCGGTCGATGAGTAGGTCGATTTGTGCGCCTTCGTGTTCATCGGTGGCTTCGGTGTGCCACGATTGCACACTGCTGATTACTCCGCCGATGCCTAACGCTTCTTTGATTTGTGGCAGATGCCAGAGGCAAACGCGCTCGAAGGCTAATCCGGCCCAAGTCGCATGGAGTTGCGTCGGCAAGTTGTTGGTCCAGAAATGGTTGTCGTTTTTCGTGTTGCTGACGAGGTAGCGGAAATAAAACAGCGTGAAGTTGTCCATCAGTTGGTAGAGGGCATCGCGTTGCTTCTTGCCGATGATTTGGTATTTGCGGATGAAATTGCATTGCTCCAATTCCTCCAAGGCGCGGACAAAAATGGAATTGTCGTTGAGTCCCGTGTTTTCCAGAAGCTCCTTGCGGGTCATGCCTGCCTTTTTCGTGGCCAGTGCGGTGACGATTTCGATATAGGATTTGGGCTTTTTGAACAGCGAAGCGTAAAGTGCTTCAAACTCATTGCCGAGGCGACTGTTTTCGGTAAAAAACAGACGGTCAACGTTTTGTGCAAGGCTTTCGCTGCGGCGCAGGAGGCTCCAATAATAGGGGATGCCGCCCAAAATCATATAGGCTTCCGCAAGGTCTTTTCGTGTCATGTTGATTTGCAGCGATTTGGCATAAAGTTCACATTCGTGGAGGTTGAAGGGCCGCAGGTAGATTTGGTCGGTGAGGCGGTTGTGGAGGCCGCCGTGGTCGCGGATGATTTTCTTGATGATCCACGAGGTGGCGCTGCCGCAAACGATGAGCACGATGTCATTGCGCATGTTGGCCCAACCATTCCAAAAGTGTTCCAAGGCACTGACAAACTGCGATTTGGGTGTGTCCATCCAAGGCAGTTCGTCCAAAAAGACGACTTTCTTCTTGTCAGGCGATTGCTTGAGCAGGTCGCCAAGGAGGTGGAAGGCCTCAAACCAAGTGCGGGGCATCTTGCAGCGTTTCAGTCCGGCTTGGCGCAGCGACTCGCGAAACTCGCCCAGCTGTTCTTTTTTCGGTGCGTTGGCCACGCCCGTGTGGTAGAAGGCGAAATGGTTTTCAAAGGTTTCCTTGATGAGGTAGGTCTTGCCTACGCGCCGCCGCCCGTAAACGGCGCAGAATTGCGATTCGTCCTTGTCTAAAAGCCCAAGCAGTTCTTCCCTTTCTTTGTTGCGTCCAATCAGCATGATGTCTTTTTTTTTCGTTTGACGTTGCAAAGAAACGAAATTTATTTCGGATAATCTGCTGCTAAGTCCAAATATTTTCAATTTAACAGCAAGTTATCTGCAAAAAATATTCGATAACCTGCTGTTAAGTCATTTTTTTAACCACTTAGCAGCAGATTATCGCATTGTTTTTCCGAAATCGTGATAAAACAGAATTCCAAGAAATGCTTATTTTTGCCTCGAAATTTGAAACATGATGTTCTTCCAACCGCGCATAGGGCTGCATTACCACGAGGGTTTCAAGGGCTACAGAACGCTCGTCATGGGCGCGAAGCATCATTGCATCCTAAGACATTGCCCGTATTATGAGGATTGTGTAATTGGAAGGAATTGTGCGACTTACGACAATATTTGCCCTGCTTACGGCGACCACCATGACCTGCGCCTTTCGCAAAGCAACCAAATCGAAATCGACGCGTTTTTGGAGGAATACGACCGTTATCCGACCTATTCCTATTTCACGAAATTGATGTTGGGCAAGATCAACGATTGCACCGAAGCCGAAAAAACGGCGTTTTGGGAGCAAGTGGCTTTTGCCAACTATCTGCAATATTTCTGTCCTTCGCCACAAGTACCTGAATATGAAGAAGAAGGGTTGAACTATCGCGCTGAGGACTGGACGGCATTTTTGGAGTTGCTGGAGGCAGTGCAGCCCGAGGTGCTTATGGTATGGAATCCGGCATTGAAAACCCTGTTGGACAAGAAGATAGCCGCAGGAGAGATAGCTGGCTTGTCCCATTTCGACGATTTCCGTTCCGAGACTTTGACCATCAACCGCTATCTGTATAAGGTGCAGCCCAAGAAAACGCCGGAAGCGTTGTTCGCCGACTTTCGTACAGCGTTTTGTCCCGAAAAAGACGATGCGGAAGCTGCCCGACTGATGCTGAACGCCTTGCAGAAGGCACGTTTCCGCCATTTTGCTCCTGCCGTGGAGCTTTCGGCGGAAATGGTTGAAGCCGCCAATCCCAACATCTGGGACAAGACGTTGATGCGGCATCTCATCGGAAAATTGCAAGGGGAATTAGGCTTGGATGACATTGTAACTGCTTTTGAATCAGAGATTAATTCATACGTTTCTGATGGCTGTTGCGCTTCGTCAGTGCTTTTGGGTTTCGTTGAAACAAGAGCCATCGATGTGGGTGGCCCGTTGAGGGAACTTTCGTGGTTCGACTTGGGGAAAACGGCTTCGGTCGATGATGTGGATACGGTGGTGCTTTTCCTAAACCAATTCAACGACAAACTTAGGGTTTTTCTTAAAGCTTTAACTGATAAGAAGTTAAAACGCCTTCTCGCATTGGTGCGGATAAAAGACGCCGAAAAATTGCTGCCTGAGGTGGCCGAAAGTCCGTGTTTGGCTTCTATCGCGGAAAAAGGGGAGGCCCTGTTGGCCCGTTTCAGCGCCGATGCAGGTGAAAAGGTGTCACTCGATCATGATGGGAAGCGGCAGCATCTCCGTCGCGGCAACCTCGTGCGGGGCATGTCGCTCCGTCCGTCCGATTATCTTTCGTCGCAGATGTCGAAGTCGGAATTGAACGGTTTGGTTTACAGTGTTTTCCATCAGCATCGCATTGCCATTCCCACGGCCAAGGGCGAGCGCGACTTGGTGGAATTGTTGGAGGGTTTGCTGAGCAGGAATTACATTTGCAGGCAGGGCAAGCGACTGAAGGCGGTGTGGGGCAAGGCGGGGCAGTTGCTTTACCGGGGCTTGTATGAGGCTGGGCTGTCTTGGAACGAGTTAGAGGGCTTGTTTGCCGACGACAACATGGCCAAAAACGCCAACATGAAAAAGGTCGCCAAACTGATCGAAACCCCATCGCCAGCAGGCAAGTATTACCGCGATTTGTTTGGTTTTTGAAGTTGATTTACGAATCTTTACGATTTAAAAGCATTTATTTTCAACGGTTTAACCATGCTTTTCTCTTCCAGAAAAGGGCGGCGTTGATTTCTCTGTACTTTTGCGACAAATAACATTAAATTTTTGGTTTATGACGGCAAAAGTTGAACACGGTCTTCTCAGCACCTTTAGAACCATGTTGTTTGTGCTTGTCACGGTTGCGATAACAGGTTGTGGATTGTTGGATTCGGGCTTGATGGAAAGCCAGGAAGTCAAACGTGATGTGCTAAAACTTTGTGGGGCAATCGATAAGGGCTGGTCCACGAGCGACGTGAAAGTCATTGATTGGATCTTTGACGCGGAACTAATAGGCGATACCTATACGGGTTATCTTGTGACCTACGAGATAGGGACGGGCTACTACGCCCTTGTGAACCTGATAGAATTCGACAATACGTCAAGATACGAGATCGAGTTGGTGTATAGGGGGCGGTCGTTGTCGGACTTGAACTCTAATCTCATACGCTGAGGAATCATCAAAATAACAAAACAATGGATAACAGACAAAAAATCGAAAACGCTTTTGAAGTGATGAAGCGCACTCAGGTCATCAGCCCGCTCTTGTTACGGGCCGACCAAATCACGGGCGAAAAGCTTCAGCAGCACGCGAACTATGTGAGCCTCGAACAAGGCGAGAAACCTTTGTTCATGGTGGATGTGAAAATGGTAATGTTGGGAAGAGTCACTGGTCTCCTCGTGACCGACCGCAACGTGTATTACCGCTGCATGGCGATAAAGAAACTGTTCCGCAGTATGGCAATGCTGTTTTCGGCAAGAAACCAAGGCAAGGTGGCGTTGTCCGACTTGAACGAGATCAGCTTGGGGAATTGGGTAATGGGAAGCGGAACCGACACGTCATACTTGGGCCATCGTCTTTCCATTAATGACGAAGTGGTTGGGACTTTGGTCTTGGGCAGGTATATGACTTTCGACGACAAGTTGGTGGAGAATCTCGAAACCTTGTTTAAAGCCATGATGCGATGAGTGGTAATTATTCTATTGAGCAGCGGCGCCAGGCCTACCTGAAGACCATGGCCGGCCCGGCCGACAAGGTTGCCATGGTTTTGGCGGCCTTGCCAGCCCTTGTTGTGTTGGTTCCCTTGTTCATTTTCTTGGACAACATCATCATCATAAAAATCATAGGCACCATCTTCGGGGTGATAATCTATTTTATCCTCTATAGCAAGATTAGCAGACCGGTTTTCAAGCATTATTACGCCAAGAACTTGAAAGGCTCGTAAGGGGAAAACCGAGGCAAGAAAAGCAGTCCGCAAAAAAATGTCTTGTAAGTGTGGATGTATGAAAAATTTGTATATTTGCACCGTCGCTTTGGCGGCAGACATTGAGAACGTTGAAAGACGTTTTGCTCTGACAAGAAGAAATCTGGTAAATTTCAACAATAGAAGAGCAATCGTTCAAGCGTTCCGCCCAATATGGGCGTGGACTGCTTTTATTGATTCTTCTATACGGTTTACCAGAGCCTTTCTTGCGGAATATAAAAGTCGGGCTACGCTCTTTGTGTGCTTTAGCGAAAGTGATAGGGGAAGCCGAAAAACTTGGAGAGTAGGCGGAAAAGTGATAATCATAAATCAACCTAATGTTTAACAAAAAATAGTAATTATTATGGGCACTTTAACAATCTTGTCAATTGTATTCGGCACGGCAGCGACATTATGTGGAAGTCTTGCTGCAGAGCAGAAGAATAGTCAAAATCAAAACCAAGGTTCCAACAAGTAATAACTAATACTAACGACAAACATGGAAGAGTGTAACGAAAAACAACTCAAAGGACTGGCAAGTATCTATGTCAAGATTGGTTTGTTTTTTTCAAAGTGTGATGGTGATTTTGCTCAATCAGAGAAAGAGTTATTGGAGTCTTACCTGAAAAATGTAGACGAAAGTCTAAAACCGTATTACAATCCAAAAGATTTAATCGAAGAAGAAAGCAAAAAACACCCTTCATTTGAGGAAATTGTCAATGAAACCAATGAATTCCTTGCGTACTTTGATGAGAATGAGAGAGCAGCGGTTAAAAGTACTTTTGCTGTTCTAATTGACAAAATCATCAATGTGGATGGGAAAATCCATCCAAACGAGACGAAGTATTTTGAATTGTGGAAGAAACAAGTGATTTGAGCAGGTCCTAACGATCGCTATTTCAAAGAAGGCCACCCTGTTTCATTGAAATAGGGTGAGCCTTTGTGCTTTGAGAATTGAAAACTAATGCCTAACATCAAAGAAAATGCAAAGATTTAGAATTACCCCCAAACGCATCATTCGCGTCAACGGACAAGTGTTGACGCCGGACATGGTAGTCACCGTGACGACCAAAATGCAAGTTTCCGACCCGTTCTATAATGGAGCGGTGGAGATACAGGAAATGTACATGCGCATCTATGGCTTCGAATATAGCAAGGCGAATTGCCGTAAAAGTGATTTCAATATCGAACCGTTAATGTAAACAGATAGACTTTGAAAGCCTTTTTGAAGCGTTTTTTTCTCAACGAACAGGTGATTTTGGCGGTAATCGTAATGAATGCCATTATCATCTATCTTATTGATTCGGGGTTCGCTCCTGCTGTACTTTCTGTGGTCGATATAGTATGTGTCATTTTCTTTATGGTGGAAATGGCGCTAAAGTTGAGAGAAAGTGGATGGAAAGGATATTGGAGTAAAGGATGGAACCGTTTGGATGGGTTATTAGTCTTTTTGTCTTTACCGTCCGTAGTCACCCCATTTCTCGAATCCAACGTCTTCAACTTCTCAGTCTTGTTTACTTTAAGGTTGCTACGAGTTTTGCGGTTATTTAGATTGATACATCTTTTTCCTGACCTTAACAAGTTGTTGTTTGGTTTGAAGCGGGCACTTCGTAAATCAAGTTCGGTATTGATAGGATTTGTAATCTTGATTGTAATTTTCGGTCTGATTAATTGTAACTTGTTCAAGGAGATAGCTCCCCAGTATTTTAGCACGCCACATCAGGCCATTTATACGATGTTCCGTATAGTAACGGTGGAAGGTTGGTATGACGTTCCTGATGCGATTGCGGCGGCGACCTCGCCAATAATAGGTCGTCTTTCAAGGTTTTATTTTTGTGTGCTTTTGTCTATTGGCGGAATATTGGGTCTTTCATTTATCAACTCGGTTTTCGTGGATGCCATGGTGGAAGACAATAATGATGACATGAAAGAACAATTGCGAGAGATAGAGAGGAAATTGGATGAGGTTTTGAAAAAAGATAAGGATAGGAATGAATAAGAATGTTTACACAAAACCCTGCCCCCGCTGCCAAACCACGGTGACATTGCACTTCCTGCCCACTGGTGCGATGGTGGACCCATGCCCACCGCCGAGGCTGCTGCCGTTTACCACCGTCCGTTGCCCGAAATGCGGAAAGAAAGTCCTTTTCTGGACGGGCTTCCGGCAGGTGGTGACGTAAGAATCGGAACCGTAAAACTGGTCTATTGCCTGCGGAAAGTGGGAAAAAATTGCACATTCCGCAGCGAATAGACGGTTTTTGACCGAAACGAATAACAGATATACAATGATGAAATCAATCGAAAAGCAACGCCTAAATCACCTTACCCACTGGCCCGACGAAATCGTCAACGCCATCGCGTCGATGGAGGAGGCCAATATTTATATCAAAGCCAGGCTGAAACCCGCCCGCATCGGCAACCGCTGGGCATTGATACGCTCCGACATTGATTGGGCCGACTTCAGCGTGCGGCGCAACACTTGGCTCAAAAACCGCCTCGCCGACTACGGCCGCTGGAAGGACTACAACAACGCCGACCTCATCGGCGAAGGCTTCCCTCCTCGCGATGTGAATGGCGACCCTTACGAGCTGCACCACATCGGGCAACGCCAGGACTCGCCCTTCGCCGAACTTACCTGGGCCGAGCACATGGGCGTTGGCAACAACACCATCCTCCACCAAGCAGGGAAGGAGTCGGAAATCGACCGCCAGCAGTTCGACCGCGAGAAGTCGGACTACTGGAAGGCTCGCTTCAAGGCGTTCACGAAGGCTGAATTGGATTCGATATACAAATCATAAGTGTCAAGCTGCTATTTGGTGTTTTTTTCGTAAGTTTGCATCGTTAAAGCAAAAATGGCAGGACAATGGAAACAGCAAACAGAAGATACCCCGTTGGAATTCAGACTTTTGGAAGGATAAGGGAAGAGAACTACCTTTACATTGACAAGACCGACTTGGTTTGGAAGATGACCAAGGAAAGCCCATTTGTCTTCCTCAGCCGTCCGCGCAGGTTTGGTAAGAGTCTGCTTACCACCACTTTGGATTCCTACTTCAAAGGGCGGAAAGATCTGTTTGAAGGGTTGAAGATTATGGAGTTGGAAAAGGAGTGGGAGAGTTATCCTGTCATTCATATTGATTTAAGCGAGGCCAAAGGCTGCGAGTCGGCAAGCGATTTGCGTGATGCCATGCTGTTGCTGCTTAAGCCCGAAACAGCGGTTTATGGTCGTGACGATGATGAGAAATATCCCGGTTCGGTCCTTAGAGGGTTGATACACCGTGCATACGAAAAGACCGGTAAGCAAGTTGTTGTTCTCATTGACGAGTATGACGCGCCGTTGCTTGAAGTCCTGCACGAGGACAATCTCCTTGCCGATTTCCGCCGTGTCATGCAGGAGTTCTACCAGCCTTTGAAGGCCAACGAAGCCAAGATACGCTTCTGCTTCATCACGGGCATCACCAAATTCAGCCAGCTCAGCATTTTCTCCACCATCAACAACCTGACCAACATCTCGATGGACGACAAATACGCCGCCATCTGTGGCATCACCGAAGAGGAGTTTGATCGCGACATGGCTCCTGACATCGCCATGCTTGCCAAGGAATACGAATGTACCCCTGATGAGATGCGCGCCAAGCTGAAGCAGCAATACGACGGCTACCGGTTTGCGGGCAAGTCGCCCGACATCTACAATCCTTACAGCCTGCTCAAGTGCTTCAACCAAAGGAAGATAGCCAACTATTGGTTTGAGAGCGGAACGCCGACATTCCTGATCAGGCAGATGCAACAATTCAGGACGGACATCACTACCATGGAAAGCATTGAGGCTTCTGCCACATCGTTTGACTGTCCCACCGAAGCCATGACTACCGCATTGCCTTTGCTGTATCAAAGCGGCTACGTCACCATCAAGGATTATGATAGGGAGGCTGACTCATACCTCCTTTCCATACCCAACAAAGAGGTCCTGACGGGTTTTGTTTACGGACTGGTGCCTACATACGTCGGCCTTGACAGCGGCATGGTGCGCGACGGTTTTGCCATCAAGTTTTGGCGTTTCATGAAAAAGGGTGACGTAGACAACGCCATGGCCGAGCTGAAATCATTCCTCGCGAGCATCCCATACGTCGAGGGCTTCAAGAAGAAATTGGAGAGCGTTTCGAACTATGAAGGTTTCTATGAATACACCTTTTGGCTCATTTTCAACATGTTGAATTTCTACGCCCGTACGCAAGTGAAGTGCGCCCAAGGCCGCATCGACGTTGTGTTGCAGATGCCTGATGCCACCTACGTTTTCGAACTGAAGGTGAACGGAACGGCACAGGAAGCGCTCGATCAAATCAATGGCAGGAATTATGCGCTTCCCTACGAAACCGAAGGCCGCAAGGTGGTGAAGATAGGTGTCCAATTCGACCGCGACACGATGACGGTAGGTGATTATGTCGTGGAAGGATTGTGATTCACGGAAAAACCAAATAAAAATGCGGAACGAGACGATGTCGCTCCGCATTTTTTATGGTTGGGATGTCAATGCTTATTCAATAACCATGTCGAACGGCATCCGTGCCTGGATTCCCGTGTTCTTTTGCAGGTTCTCAATGCCTTTCACGTACTCGTAGTAGGCACCGAGCTTACTGCGCATGGCCGCATCCAATTTGTCGGCATCGGAGCTGCTCAGCGATTCCATCAGGCGAGTGGCAAAGTCTTTTTGTTTGGGCCATTCGGTCACTTTGTAGTCGCTGCCAAGGTTCGCTTTCTCGGCGGCATAGGCGATGGCATCTTCCATGTCGCCAAGTTGGTCGACAAGTCCAAGGCCAATGGCGTCGGTGCCTGACCAAACGCGACCTTGGCCGATGCTGTCAACATAGGTCTGTGTCAAGCCACGACCTTCGGCCACACGCTTTGTGAACTGGTCGTACGTCTTCACCACGTTCTCTTGCAGTTTGGCGTATTGGAACTCGGTGAGGGGCTGGGTTATCGTGCCAAAGTCGGCGTTCTCGTTGGTCTTGGCCACGTCGAAGGTCAAGCCGATCTTGTCGTTCAGGAAGCCTTTGGCATTCGGGAAGGTGCCAAACACACCGATGGAGCCAGTGAGGGTGGTGGCATCGGCAAAGATGTAGTCGCCCTTGGCCGAAATCCAGTAACCGCCCGAAGCGGCGTAGTTGCCCATCGAGACGATGACTGGCTTCACTGCCTTGGTGAGGTCGAGCTCGCGACCGATGATGGCCGAAGCCACGGCACTGCCGCCAGGCGAGTTGACGCGCAGCACGACGGCCTTTACGTTGTCGTCCTCGCGGGCCTTGCGGATAGTCTTGCTGAGGTTCTCGGAATAGATGTTGGTGGTTTCATCGCCCTTGCCGTCGAAGATTTGCCCAGAGGCGTAAATGACGGCCACCTCGTTCTTGCTCAGGCTCTTGTCTTTGTAGGTTTTGGCATACTTGGCGTTGCTGATGGCGTTGATGCTCTTGTTGCTTCCTGTCAGGCCTTTCAGTTCGTCAAGCACTTGGTCTTTGTAGTAAAGGTTGTCGACAAGGCCATATTCCAAAGCTTTTTCGGCATCGAAAATGGTCTCCAAGTTGTCGGCGATTTGGTTGAGTTGTGCCACGCTGATGTTGCGGCTTTGGCTGATGTCGCCGAGGATTTGTCCCCAAACACTGCCTAACAGCTTGTCCATCTGCTCGCGGTTGGCTTCGCTCATCTTATCCAAGAAATAAGGCTCCACGGCGCTCTTGAAACGGTTGTTGGGACCACGCACAATCTGCATTTCGACGTCGAGTTTTTCAAGCAGGTGCTTGTAGAACATCACCTGCGAAGCCATGCCATGCAGGTCTAACGCGCCTTCGGGATTCAGGAAAATCCTGTCGGCGATGGAGGCGATGTAGTAGGCGCTTTGCGAATAGCTCTCGCCGTAGGTGACGATGAACTTGCCCGATTCCTTGAACTCGATGAGTTTGTCGCGGATTTCTTGCAAGGTGGCCGTGGAAGTGGGTATGCTGCTCAGTTCCATGTAGATGCCTTTGATGTTCGGATCGGTCTTGGCTTGCTCGATGTTGCGCAGGATGTCGTTCATGCCAGTCATGTCTTGTGACTCCATCGTCTGGAAGTTGATGCCGCCAAACGGGTTGTCGGTGGTGCGGTCGGGAATGGCGTAGTCGAGCTTCATGTAAAGCACCGAATTGGGTTTCAGGGTGGTGGAAGTCTCCGTCTCGGTCTTCGAGAGGCTTGAGATCATGGACGAAACCACGCCCACCTTGATGAAGAAGTTGATCACCAAGGCAATCAATGTGCCGATGAATGCGGCAAGGACAACTTTGTAGAATTTCATGATGATGTTGGATTTTAGATTTTAGATACAAAATTCAAGATTAGTTGGGGGCAAAAATACGACAATTGTTGAAATATCGGGTTGTTTTGTTGAGGAAAAGAATTACCTTTGCCGAAAATCTCGAAGATGGAAACGGCTTATGTGCTTTTCGGGTCGAATTTGGGCGACAAAAAGGCGCTCTTTGCGCAGGCTTGCGTATTAATTAATAAAAGGTGTGGCCGTGTCGTGCAGGTGTCGTCGGCCTATGAGTCGGAGCCATGGGGTTTCGAGGCTGAGGAATGGTTCCTTAACCAGGTGATTGTGTTGGAAACGGAGTTGCCGCCCGAAGGGTTGTTGGATGCCTTGCTTCAGATCGAAAAGGAGTTGGGGCGGGTGCGGAATCCCGAGGTGAAGGGATACGCATCGCGCACCGTCGATTTGGACATCCTTTACTTTGGCAGTCGCGTCATTCACACCAATCGCCTTACTGTGCCGCATCCGCGCCTGCATTTGCGTCGATTTGCCCTGATGCCGATGTGCGACGTGGCTCCGCTTTTGGTGCATCCTGTTTTGCGACAAACCCAGACGGAACTGTTGGGCCTTTGCCTCGATGCCTGTGAGGTGAGAAAACTTGATAACAATGTAATGAAATGAAATACAACTATATAGCTATAGAGGGAACCATCGGAGCAGGCAAGACCACGCTCGCCAACAAAATTGCCCACGACTTCAATGGGAAACTCATCCTTGAAGAGTTTGAGGCCGACAAGAACCCGTTTTTGCCCAAGTTCTACAAGGAACCCGACAAGTATTCGTTCCAGTTGGAGATGACCTTTTTGGCCTTGCGCTACCAGCAGCTGAAGGACAAACTTGGCGCTTTGGACCTCTTCCATGACTTCATCATCTCTGACTATTACGTGGCCAAGTCGCTGATTTTCTCGCGCAACAACTTGCAGGAGGATGAATACCAGTTGTTTTCGCGTTTCTTCAATATCATCTTTTCGGATATGCCCAAGCCCGAGCTGTTGGTGTATCTCTATTCCGATGTCGAACGGTTGCAGGCCAACATCCGCAAGCGGGGAAGGAGCTATGAGCAGGAAATCAGCGATGCCTATCTGGAGAACATCCAGCAGGGCTATTTCGACTTCTTGCGACAACAGCAGGACAACATGCGTATCTTGATGATCGACACGAACCGCCTTGACTTTGTGGCCAACGAGCGCGACTACCAAGGCATCATCGAGGCCATCGACCAGCCTTACGAGGTGGGGCTGCATCGGGTGGCGTTGTGACATTTCGGCAAGGCATAAAAAAAGCCGCTCAAAGTTGAGCGGCTTTTTTTTGGTTGGTTAAGGGAACAATTACTTTCTCTCAACGACTTTCATCACTTGCTCTTGCACCGTCTCCATGGTGTAGACTTCGGCACGACGGAGTTGAGGCAGGATGTCCTTTTCGAGTTCAGGATAGATGTCGCACATCTCGCGGATGGTTTGCTCCTTGTTGTTCGAGCTGTTGACGTTGTTGACGATGGCGTCCTTGTCCTTCAGGTTGCTGTTGCGAACCAGTTCGACGAAGGTGTTCCAGTCGGGGCCGTAGCCCTTGCCGCTGATTTCGACAGCCGTCTTCTTGGCAACCTTCTTCATTTGCTTGTCGGCAGCGTTGGCACGGTTGTTCGACAGTTCGTTGTTGTGGCCTTCTTCACCTTCGGGTGATGCCCAGGCGCGGACTTCGAACTTGGTCACGCCAGCCTTCAGCAGGTCGTTGAAAGCGGCATCGGCATCCTTGTTGAGTTTTCTTCTGCCGTTGATGTCGTAGGAATCCTTGTTGAAGAAATAGGTGAGCTTCTTCACGGCAACTTCCTTGTCGATGGTTTCGTAGATGGTGTCGTACTTCTTGGGTTCGGGCTTGGCAACAACGCCGTCAGCCAGTTTCACGGTCGAACCGGTGGTGAAGTATTCGTTCTTCACGATTTCGTCCTGAGTGGGATAGATGGTGCCGTTGTAGACGTAGAACATCGGGTCGCCCTTCAGTTCGCTGTTGGCCATTTCTTCTTGGTAAGGCATGCAGTAGTGCTTGGTGAACTCGCCGCCTTCCTTGTAGTTGACGCGGAAGTCGCCTTCGCCCTTGACCTTTTCACCAACGAAGGTGATGGGGTCGATGTTGATTTGGCCACCGTTGTAGGCCAGGTAGGGCTGCAGGTTCATGACAGCTTGCTTCTCGAAGTATTCGGCAGGGATGGTGACGATCACATCGAAGCAAACGTTGCCGTCTTCGCCTTCAACCAGCGGGTCAGGATTCACGCGATAGGTGATCTTCTTCGACTCGCGGGCCATCTTCTCGATGTCGCAAGGATTGTTGAACTTCACGCGCAGACCGAGGTTCAGCTGGCTGTACATGTCCTTGTCGTTGATGATACGGCCTTCTTCGCTTGACTTGGCCACTTGGTCGAGAGCATCGGTACCAGTGAATGTGTAAGTGTAATCGAGGAAGAGGTCAAACTTGGGAGCGATGTTGAAGGTGAACTCCATACCGACGGGCACATTGAAGGAAAGCTCGCGCTTTTCGGCACCAGCGGCAAGTTGATCACCGACGGTCTCGGTCTTTTGGTCCACAAGGATTTGGTTGACGGCACCAGCTTTGTAGTAGAGGCCGCCAATACCGATGTGAGGCACCAGGTTGATGACTCTTCTCGGGTTGTAGTTGAACATGTTGAACAGGTTGAAGGTCAAGTTCAAGCTACCTTCAATGTAGTTCGACTGGTCGAGGCCAAGGTCATAGAGCACTCTGCCGTCGTTGTTGTTGAGGAACACCAAGGCTTGTTCGTGTTTGTGGCCTGCGAGGGTACCGTAGCCGCCTTTGAGGTTCAGGCCAATGACCTTGCCAAATTGGTAACCGACTCCGAAGTGGGCATCCCAGTTGGGCTGGAGAGCCATGTCTTTGAAATGGTTGAAATCATCCCAAATGCCGCCGTTGTAGTTGGCCAAGTCACCATGGTTGATGGAAAGACCTCCGTCAAGCTGGATGTACCAATACTTCTCAGCAGGTTTTGATTTCTTCTTGCCTTCCTGAGCATTCATGCTGAAGGGAAGGACAGCCATGACGACGAGCATCAATAGCTTCGAAATAGTCAAATTTTTCTTCATAACGCAATTGTGTTAGGTTTGTAATTTAATTAGTTGATTTTATTGATTTCTAATACTTTCTCTTTGGTCTAACTATTCTATTTAGCGAACAAAAATAGGAATAATTTCAATCGGTTGTACCAAAAAGTGATTTTTTTTGCTTTTTTTTCGTTTTTTTCGCCAAAAAAGCCTGTAAAACAGCACTATTTGGTGGTGAGATGCAGTTGCTCGAAAATCTTCCACATAACGATGCCGGCACACACCGACACGTTGATGGAGTGTTTGGTGCCTTCTTGCGGCAACTCGACGGCACCATCGCAATAGGGCAGGGCTTCCTCGCTGACGCCTTCCACCTCGTTTCCAAGGATATATGCGGTTTGAGGCTCGAACTTGAAATCCTGCAAAGCCACGCTGCCTTCCACTTGCTCTACTGCGTAAATCCTATAGCCTTCGGCTTTCAGGGCTTGGCAGGCGGCCTCAGTGGTCGCGAAATGGCGCCACTTCACCGTTTCGTCGGCACCCAAGGCGGTCTTGTGGATCTCGCGGTGGGGCGGACAGGCCGTGATGCCGCACAAAAACAACTCGCCGATGCGGAAGGCGTCGGCGGTGCGGAAAAACGCGCCCACGTTGCTCAACGAACGGATGTTGTCGAGTACTATTATAATAGGTGTCTTTTCGGCACGCTCGAATTCTTCTTTGCTGAGGCGGTTCAATTCGTCTGTTCTGAGTTTTCGCATGTTTTTTTCTTTTTGGGCGCAAAGTAAGTGAAAAAACGCTAATTTTGTACCCAAAATTTGAGATTTTTATGGCAGTAAATGCAACCGAAACTCCGTTGATGAAGCAGTATTTTTCGTTCAAGGCGAAATATCCTGATGCGATGCTGCTTTTCCGCGTAGGCGATTTTTATGAAACCTATGGCGAAGACGCTGTGAAATCGTCTGAGATTTTAGGTATCGTGCTCACCAAACGTTCGAGCGCAATTGCCGATTCGGTGGAATTGGCGGGCTTTCCGCATCATGCCTTGGACACCTATCTGCCCAAGTTGGTTCGAGCCGGACTGAAAGTGGCTATCTGCGAGCAACTTGAAGACCCCAAACTGACCAAGAAATTGGTGAAACGCGGCGTGGTGGAGTTGGTCACGCCAGGTGTGACGTATAATGACAATGTGCTTGAGCAAAAGGAGAACAATTTCTTGGCTTCGGTGCATCTCGACAAGGAGGTTTCGGGCGTGGCTTTTTTGGATGTCTCAACGGGTGAGTTTTATTTGACTCAAGGTGCTAACGAATACATTGACAAGCTGTTGCAGAGCTTTAACCCTTCCGAGGTGTTGGTTCAGCGAAACAAACGCAAGGACTTCATCGACCTGTTCAGCGCGAAGTATTACCTCACCGTTTTCGATGATTGGGTCTTCACCGACGACTATGCCAACGAGGTCCTGAACAAGCATTTCAACACGGTTTCGCTGAAAGGCTTCGGTGTCGACGACTTCCCAAAAGGCATCGTGGCGGCTGGTGCAGCCATCCATTATCTGATTGAGACACAACACGATAAAATCGACCATATCACTGCATTGTCGCGCATCGACCAAGGGCAATACGTGTGGCTCGACAAGTTCACGATTCGCAACTTGGAGCTGCTGCACACGTCCAATGTCAATGCAAAGACGTTGATTGACGTCATCGACAAGACCGTTTCGCCGATGGGTGGGCGACTGATGCGCCGCTGGCTGAGCCTGCCGCTGAAAAACAAGGAACAAATCGAGGCGCGGTATGAGGTGGTGCGCTATTTCGTGGAGCATCGCGACCAAATCCAGAAGTTCCAGGATGCCATCCGTCAGGTGGGCGACTTGGAACGATTAATATCTAAGGTGTCGCTGGCACGGGTCAACCCTCGTGAGCTGTTGCAAGTGGGGCGCGCGCTGGACCAAATCGAGGTGCTTAAAAAAAACTGTGAGGATAGTCAATACCCAGCCTTGCAACGCTTTGCTGAACAGTTCAATCCTTGCGTTTCCATTCGCGAAAGGATCAAGAAGGACCTGAATCCCGATGCGCCTGCCTTGCTCTCAAAGGGCAACTACATCGCCGATGGCGTGGATGCCGAACTCGACGACCTGCGCAACCTGTCGCGCTCGGGCAAGGAATATCTGATGGACATCCAACGCCGCGAGATGGAACGGACTGGTATTTCTTCCTTGAAAGTGGGTTATAATAACGTGTTTGGCTATTATCTCGAGGTCACCAATTCCCATAAAGACAAGGTGCCAGCCGAATGGATCCGCAAGCAGACGCTGACCAATGCCGAGCGTTACATCACCGAGGAGCTGAAGGAATACGAGCAGAAAATACTTGGTGCTGAGGAGAAGATCAGCATCATCGAGCAGCGCGTTTACAACGAATTGGTTACAGCAGTGACGGAGTTCGTGGAGCCGATTCAGGTGGATGCCTCCATCGTGGCCCGCATCGACTGCCTTGTCAGCTTCGCTGATATTTCGCTGAAAAACAACTATGTGCAGCCTGTCATCGACGATTCGTTTGTCCTCGACATCAAGGAAGGCCGTCATCCCGTCATTGAACAGATGATGCCGGTAGGGGAGAGTTACATCGCCAACGATGTCTACCTCGACCGCGACAAGCAGCAAATCATCATCATCACGGGACCCAACATGTCGGGTAAGTCGGCACTGCTTCGTCAAACGGCATTAATAGTGCTGATGGCGCAGATGGGCTGTTTCGTGCCTGCTGCTTCGGCGCGTATCGGTCTGGTCGACAAGATTTTCACCCGCGTGGGCGCGTCGGATAATATTTCGTCGGGCGAATCGACCTTTATGGTGGAGATGAACGAGACGGCTAGCATTTTAAATAATGTGTCGTCGCGGAGCCTTGTGCTTTTGGACGAAATTGGGCGTGGCACCAGTACCTACGACGGCATCAGCATCGCTTGGGCCATCACTGAGTTTTTGCACGACCACCCCGTGAGTCGCGCCAAGGTGATGTTTGCCACGCACTATCACGAGCTGAACGAGATGGAGGACTCGTTTGCCCGCATCAAGAACTACCATGTGTCAGTGAAGGAAGTCGGCAACAAGGTGGTGTTTTTGCGCAAGCTGAAGCGTGGTGGCAGCGCCCACAGCTTCGGTATCCATGTGGCCGAAATGGCAGGAATGCCGCGCAAGGTCATCGAACGCGCCACGGCTTTGCTCAGTGTTTTGGAAAAGTCGCACACGAGCGAGGATGTCGAAAAAGCTGCCGCAAAAAAACAAGACGATGCCATGCAGCTGAGTTTCATCCAATTGGACGACCCGTTGTTGCTCCAAATCAAAGAGGATATTCTCAACACGAACATCGACACGCTGACTCCCGTTGAGGCTTTGATGAAGCTGAATGAAATCAAAAAACTACTTTCCAAAGTATAGTTTTAGCGTAATTTTATGCTTTGGAAAGCAGAAAATTTTCATTTTTTATGCTTTGGAAAGCAGAAAATTTTCATTTTTTATGCTTTGGAAAGCAGAAAATGTATTGTTATCTCGCCATTGATGATGTGGAACTGGTTAATTCATTTTGTCTCATTGCCATCTGCCTTCGTTTTGCTCTTTTTGCTTCTTTTAAGATTGAAAAAATCTATCAATCCCAAAACCTTGAATAACAACAAGGCCGCAGCAATAACACAGAGGACAATGACAACAATTATGAAGCTTACATCCTTGAAGTATTCGCATGAAATCTGGTTATCATTGTTTTGCGCCAAGGCGCTTTGGAATGAGAGTGCCAACAAAAGCACTATAAAGTAAGCTTTCTTCAAAGACTTTGGTTTTTAAGGATTTAACTGGGTATAATATGATTTAATTACTACAAAAAACGTGTCCGTTTATTCTGCATTCTGATTGTCTTTGTCCAAATTCTCCAAAACCATCTCCAACTTCAGTTCAACTTCGGGCGAGACATACACGTTGCTGATAAAATAGGCCACCAACAAAATTAGGGCAATCATGAAACACACAAAGAAAACGGTAAATACCTGTTCTAAATTTGATGGCCAATTTAAGACAAGCACGTATGCCCCCCAAGCCATTATGAGCAAAATGGTTAAAATCCATAGAAACCTGTTCCCTTTTTTGTAGATTTTCAGGGCTTTGCGGAGCCGACGTGCGTATTCCGTCACAGGCATAGAGACGGAATTGCCTTGGCGAACCACAAGATATGTGTAAATGCTTATTACGAGGAGACCCACGCACCAAAGTAGAAATATCCCAAGTTCAAGTTTCCAATAGAAGAAAACTGCCCAAGCGGAAATTAAGACGATTCTGACAATCAGTTTCCGCTGTAATTCGGAAAGGTGTTTTTTTGTGGCTTCACTGACGAGCCTTTCGTCAACGATGCTTTCGTTTTCCAACTTCTCGTTCAAGGTGGCCAATTGCGCCCGCATTTCTTCCAATTCGTTGTTTTCCATTGCTTTGCGTTTTTATTCGTTTGACATTTTCTTCAGTTGTTCCTTGATTCTGACCAATTTGACGGAGACGTTCTTGGTGGAGATGCCGATGATTTGCCCGATTTCCTCGTAACTCATGTTTTCGAGCCAAAGCAAAATGATGGCCCTATCGACCACTCCGAGTTTGTTGATGCGGCGGTAGAGTTGCTGGATTTGCCGGGTGTCGTCGTCGGTGTCGGTGAAGAGGTTGATGTCCATCGAGAGCGGCACGGTTTCCACGCTGCGTTTCTTCTTGCGCTCGGCGGTGAGGCAGGTGTTGAGGCTGACGCGCCAAATCCAGGTCTTTATGTCGCATTGCCCCTTGAACGAGTCGAAGCCCCGCCATAGGTTGATGAGCGTCTCTTGGAACAGGTCGTTCACCTCGTCCTGGTCCTTCGAGAAGAGATAGCACACGGTGTAAATCGTGTTTTTGTGTGCTTTCACGATGGCGGTAAACTCATTTTCTTTCTCCTTCATTGTCGGAATCGTTTGCCTATTAGACGCAAAACCAGCGAAAAAACTACAAAGGAAGAAAAATTTTCTCGAAAATGTTTGCAGTATTGAAAAAAGTTGTACTTTTGCAGCGCAATTCGCAAGCGGAAATCCAAAAAAAGAGGATTACCGATTGTTGAAGACAAGCGGAAATAGCTCAGTTGGTAGAGCACGACCTTGCCAAGGTCGGGGTCGCGAGTTCGAGTCTCGTTTTCCGCTCCGCTTTTGCGGAAATAGCTCAGTTGGTAGAGCACGACCTTGCCAAGGTCGGGGTCGCGAGTTCGAGTCTCGTTTTCCGCTCCACAAGTCCCGATGGAAGTCGGGATTTTTTGTGTAAGTGCCTGAGTGGTGGAATTGGTAGACACGAGGGACTTAAAATCCCTTGGCCTTTAAAGCCGTGCCGGTTCGAGCCCGGCCTCGGGTACATGAAAACCTCTGTAGATTGTTTGTTTACAAGCATTTACAGAGGATTTTTCTTTTTGTTTATTAGATGGATTTGTAAACCCCAACACTACAACATCAAGTTCCTTGGCTAACTGACAGAGTTGCTGGCAAACCGCATCAGGCATTTCATCGCCCTCCTGAACTTGTTTGGTTTTTCATTCTGACAATTTCAATTCTCGTTTTTTCAATTACGTTTTCCATGTTTTTTATGTTTGTTTCTTTGTTTGCTTCTTCTCCGTTTGCGATACCATTCTTCCCGTTTCTCTTGCTCGGCCTTTCTCCTCAATTCCATTTTCATGGCCGCCTCTTGCTCCAATTGTTTCCGCTCTTCCTCCTCAGCGGCATCCCTTTCTGCGTTTTCGGCATCGAGTTTTTCCTTACGGCGTTTCTTGATTTCGATGATTTCTTCTGGGGTAAACAACCTTGCCAACACCTCATCCCTAATCCTCGCTCTGCCGCTCAATGCACATTCCCTAATATAATCGTCGGAATAGAGGTCATCGGCAAGTGAGGCCTCATCGTTGCGTTCTTGCCAGTCTACCTCTTCCATATACTTTCTCGCATTTTCCTTTTGTTCTTTTGGCGTGAAGCCGTAGAAAGTAAGGTGCCAAAGGCATTGTGCGGCCAGCTGGGTATCGGTGCAGTGCAAATTTTTGGCCCGACGCACCGGGCTGTTAATCCATTCATGCCAAGCTTTCCCTTCCAAAATGAAGACAAATGGCCCGCCGAACTCATATTTTGCAAGGATAAACTCGGGGTTATACTTCACCTTCATGTCTCGAATGCATTCGCAGGCACGGTAGAAATGATTGCCTTGGTTGGTCATCTTTTTGTCAAAGGCGATGATATACTTCATCATGGCATCAAAGTTGCTTTTCATAATGAGTTCCCGTAGCGTGAGCGGCCGGGGGCCACGCCAGTCAAGTTTCGTCCAGATGGGGTGCTTGTTTTTCATGGCTGCCATTTTCTTAATAACGGCTGCAAAACTATCGCACCTCTGCAAATGCGCAATGGAATGTAGTGAATTATAGTGGAAAATAGGAATTGCTTCAAACTTCAACCAGCAAATCCCAATACTTTACGGGCAGCAATGCCGACAAATATTCTTCCGGATTTTTATATTTGTCAAGATTCAATCTCCTAAAAACACGGTAAGAAAGCATACTTTCTACTTCATTATTAGCTTGGGCGACAGCTTCTTGCATCATTGTTTGATAGGCTTCTTTACATCCTTTTGGAACACATATTTCACACAATGATTCGCAATATGTGAATGTCCATCCGACTACTTCTTTGATTGTTGAAGGCAACATTACCTTTCGCAACGAGTGGCAATTGTTAAATGCCCTAAAACCCAAAGTTGTAACCGTGTCGGGAATTGTGACTTCCTCCACATCAGAATCTGAGAACACGGGCCAATCAATTCGGACGATTCCCTTCGGCATAGTCACAACTTTTTCTTTGCCAAAGTAATGGAACGGTGTTTTACGCTTGCTGTCAATCAAAAAGCCATCCTGAACGACAAAACGGGATGAACGGCTCTCTATTACCAAATTGGGGCAATTGCAGAATGCAGCAGCATTAATATACCTGGCTTTTTTCGGTATTACAATATGTTTTAGCGAGCTACATTGATGGAACGCCATACATCCAATATGGGCGAGGGTGTCTGGAAGAATTATCTCTTCCATTGAATCGCAAGCCTGAAACGTACAATCTCCAAGATAGGTAACGGAATCGGGTAAAACCATTCTTTTTATTCTATTGCAGGCGACAAAAGCACCTTTCCCAATATGGGTTACGGTATTGGGGATGATGACTTCCTTCAGCTTCCTTTCTTTGCAGTCAGGGCCTGTTCTTAGATGAAATGCTTCATTTGCAATCACCTCCGTGCCTTCCTTGATGACACACTTTTCCAAATCCATGTTTATTAACTTGATGAGCTGTTTGCCATCGGGACTATAGAGGACACCATTGCCGTCATCTACCGCATTGGCCAAATCTTTCTTTGAGACTTTTGTCAGCTTTTTTCCTGTTAACTTAGTTGTCATAGTTCGCTATTTACCGTGTTTTCATCGTTGTTTTAGCTTGATTTCCTCATCCCCGCAAAGCTTATTCACCTCATTCCTGATATAATCTTCAAGGCTTTGGATGTTCTTCTTGTTGGCTCCGCCATTGATGAAGTTGAGGAAGATGCGTGAAGCCGATTCTATCCTCACCTCGGTTTCCTGGGTGCTTGTGGCCACCACATGGATGGTGACGTTCTCGCCAAAAGAAAGCAGACTCATCCCGTGCCTCGCCGTGATGGTAAAGGTCTGGTCGTTACATTCGATACGCTTGAATTGGCCGCATTGTTGGACGGCTTTCTTCGTGGCGGTATAGACACGGCGGGCGGGCTGGGTGAAGTTGAGGGTGGAGGTGCGCATTGGATTATTTGTTTTCGTCCATTGTTTTCCAAATGTCCCTGTATATCAGCTTTGGAGCAAGTAACGGCAAAGTATGTGTGCCGCCACATCTTGGGCATTTCATCGGAACTGAAAAAACAGTAGCACCCCACTCTATATCCAAGTCTATGAATACTTTGTGGCAGTCGGTGCAACGGAAGGGGATTTTGCCTCGGATCATAACACTATATTTGATATTATCATTCAAAATTGTGATTGTTTTTGGCATCAGACAATCTTTTGATTTCTTGTTTGACGGAATCAATATAATCGTCCAACGCCTCAACCTTTCCAACTCTACTTTGGATTGATTGATAAGTCATTTCGAATTGATTCAAAGCAATTCTGAGCTTGACCATTTGCATAATTAGCGTTTTTGCTTTTGACCTTCTTGCTTTCGCATCTGCTTCTTGCAATTGGAAAAATTCAGAGCGAAACCGTTCCAAGAATTCACTCTGAATTTTATCCTTGTAAAAAGCTAAAGCAATATTCAGAACATTTTTAACATCTTTAGTTTCCATGTTCGACTTTACCCATTTGATTTACTATTTCAGTAATTATGATTCTAAAATCTTCCCCTGAAATTGTTGTCACATTGTGTTCATAAAAATCAAGCATCATTTTTCTAACGAGTTCCATTTTTTCAACAACACTGTTTGTATCTGCTTTTTTGCGCTGTGCATAGGCCTCGGCTTCCGCTAGTAAATCTTTTCTCTTTTCAGCCATTTGCTTGATAATCGCATCAGTACCAACCTTGAGTTTTGCTATTTCAGTTATTTCTGAAGCAAGTTTTAATATCTCGCCAAAGTTATCAGCAGCGGCTCCTAAAAGCTTGTCTTTACCCGAAACAGCAGGTGTATTAGCACCTGGCTTGGTGACTATTACAGGATTGTTTTTCGTGGGTTTGTTTCCTCGTGAACTTTCTACAATTTCAAAATCGTCCATAATAATTAAGTTTATTTGATTAGTAATTTATGTATCCAAGTTTTTTTCCAATCGAACGAGACAATTCTACTTGTTTATAGCATTCTTCAACATCTGTGGGTTTTGTTTCGTCATACGAGCGTTCAAAATCTCTTGCAATTTCGTACATGGTTTCGATGTTTTCTTCCTCTAGCTTATCAATATCTCTCAAAACCTGTGGCAAAGCCTCGCTTTTCCATTTGCCGACACTTTCTCTTACTTTTTTCCTCAACTTCATTTTCCAAGTCGCAAGATCTATAGCAATAATCAAAAGCTCTATAAACACGGCTACAGCAGCACCCACAGCCTTGGCAGACGTGGCTCCTATTTTACTCAAAAAATGTTTCAAGCTGTTGTGCGTACTCCGAGAAAAAGTTTTTCCAAACAAGTCACCCACTTTTTTAAGTCCGTGAGAAGCGGCATTTGCTACCCCAGCACCTGCACCTCCAGCACCACCAAAGCCCGCAAAGTAGCCACCAAGAAGGTTTTCGCCAATTCTTTGGCCTCCCTTTTTGACAATACTTTCCCTCAATGCTGCCTCTACATTGGATTCCAACCGAATTGATATTTCATTATTAAATTTGATTATTTCCTTTTGGATATAATCATCAACTTTATCATTAAGGTCGTTTAACTCGACTTCAATATAGTTTTGGATTTCGTTAGTCTCCAATTTGATTGTGTGCGGAAGAAGGTGTGCGTTAATGTAGGCCACCATCTCAGTTTTATTCGTTCTGCTTTCGTTGTCTATGTCCGAAACCAGTTTTTCAGTAGTAGCATTTGCGGCATATTCAAATTTTGCAGGAAGCCTGTCTTTGATGTGGGCAAAGACCGGTTTTATCAGGTCAGGGACTGCTCTGCGCAAGCGTTCAGCCGTTATTCTCTGGCACTCTCTCCATTCATTATAGGCGTCCTCATTAAGTTGGCTATTAATGTAGCGAGTTTGTATCACATCGTCACACTTATCATACAACTCTTTAATGAATAAGTCAAAGGCATTTTCAAGTCTTTCTTGCCTTTGTGGCGAAGATAAAACAGTGCCAATTGCACTCCATAATTGTGGACATTCAGGCAGAGGACGCACACCTTCTATCTGGCTAACAACTTTTCCAATGCAGAAAAGTTGAGGTTCCTTGTTTAGAATATCTTTTACTCGAGATTTGATTTCTTGTATTCGCCTGTCACTTTCGTCAATGCCGTCTGGACATCTGTTCACCACGAAAAGCACTTCAACATCGTCACGAACTAATTTCTTGAGATAACTTAAGAACGAAACATCTTCATTTTGAATTCTTTGAATTCCGCTTGCATATCCAATTGTATATACAACAATATCACTATTGGGGAGAAACTCTTTCAAAACTTCATCGTGTTCGGCCACAATGGAGCCAAAGCCAGGTGTGTCAAAAATTCTAGCATATTGTAATGACGAATGCTTTGTTTTGCGTCTCAAACGCAACCGACTTAACTCGGCATCTGGTTTTTCGCAAAGTTCAAGGAACGTCATTTTGTCAAGAGCTTCCATCGTAGCATTCTTATTGATGGCGTAGTATTCGTCATCCTCAATTTGGTCGGTAAGTTCAATTTCAGTGATTGCGGCCGTTGATGGTGTCGCTTTCACTGGCAGGATGTTTTCTCCAAGTAAGCCATTGATAATAGATGATTTACCACTGCTTGTTTCTCCCAAAAACACAACATACGAATCGGGGTGGCTAATCCTTTCACGGAGGAATTTCGATAACACCTTTAATTCTTCCTGTCCCGTAGCCTCTATCAATGGATTAAGGATGTCAAGTTTTTTAAGATTATTTCCCATCATGGTGCAATTCATTTATTTTTTGTTCAACATAATCCAAGTCTTTTGTCAGCGTTTCAACAGCTTCAGAATTAACTGGTTCATGAATTATGGAATAAAGCCGACGCTCTTCCTTACGCCTTTCTGACATAATGTCTTCCAGGGCTTTTTTAACTTTGTCCGACACAGCTTCAAATTTTTCTCTCACGGTATTCCGCAACTCCATTTCGATATCATCGATGATTGGAGCTATTTCTTTCTTGGCATCATTCATTCTTCCTTTCATTACAAGTCGCCTACTAAACATTCCAACCAAAGACGCCCCAATGGTTATGACAGCTGCTGCAGCCCAGCCCCAAGGGCCTCCTATCGCTCCAACCGCCCAAACCGCACCAATCACACCACCGATGTCAGCTAGTGGCCCAAACGTCTTCTCAAACTTAAACGCACTCTTTTTATCGAATAATGTCGTATCTTGATGGAAATCATTTTCTGAATCAATGACATCTTGAATTTCACTAATTTTTTCCTCTATCGCATACTTTGTTTCCAAAATCTTCTTAAAAATGACATCAAAGAATGCTTCCATTTCTTCTTCTTGAATAGCTTTAAAAGCTTCAGCGAGCTTTGAACCATCAACAATGCCATTTTCAATCTTCTGATAAATCTTTGCCCGAATTGATCCAGCACATTCAGCCGATTTTGTCCTAGACAACTGGAATATTTCATCTTCCTTGTCGCTCAACAATCTCCTTATTCCATCCACCTTCTCGCCTATCAATCGTGTTCCCTTAACATAATCATCGTGTTCCGCCTTACGTTTCTTTATAATCTCATCTGCAGATAAAGATTGTTCTTGAATTCTATCTTGAATAGCTTGTTTGACCCCAAGCAAGCACATTTCCACTTTGGTCAACAATGCCTTTAGTTTTTCTGTTTCCCAATTCAAAGACAAATGATTCAGTTTGTCAATTAGTTGGGAAATGTTTGATTCTTGCAGCATGACCTCGTTTTGTTCCAATGCGCCTCGAATACCCTTGTAAGCATTGACAACAACAATATCACCATCATCGAATGAGGTATGTAGCTCTTTGGCTATTCCACGCAAATTTTTTTTCTTTTCATCCAAACTTTCGGCTTTTTCCATTTCTGTATCACCCCAATCATTTTGGACAAAAATCGCTTGGGGAAATTGACTCCAAACCGCTTTGATAAACATTGCCTGCGTTTTAGTAAAAGGTGGGATGGTAGGCATCACGAAAACAGCCGCACACAGATTTTCAATGTATCTTTTGGTGGTGTTTTCATTTTCTATTGTAAGACTTCCCACGCCAGGCAAATCGACAATGGTCATTCCTGTTTTTAATAACGGGTTCTGTCGATAAAGCACAATCCTTTCAACACCTTTGCAGTTAGCTGGATTAAAGTTGTTGTCCACATATTCGCCAAGCTCTTTGCGAGTATTAACAACTATGACATCGCTTTTATCGGGAAAGAACACATCAGCTCTTTCATTCTCGCCATATTTTACTTCAACAGGAACGCATGTGGTTTCATCAGCTTCATTAGGTAGGATGTTTTCTTTAAGCAATCCATTGATGAGGGTACTTTTACCCGTTCCTTGGACACCCAAAAAGGGTATAATCATTTCAACTCCATCGGAGTTCTTAATTGTCTGTTTCAAAGATGTCCCTAACTTGCTGAATTCGTCAGAATACTTGTCAAGAATCTCAACAAGTTGGTTGTCAACAAAATTGTCTATTCTCATGATTCTTGTTTTTTAAACAGTTTTTTCCAAAACGGGGTCACCAAATTAATTACAATATCCATGCAATATTGCAATTTGTCAATTGAAATCTGTATGGCTTGAGTATTTGAGACCAATGTGTCAAGTTTCGTGTCTAATGCTGAAAGTTGGTTTTGAAGTTTTTCTATTTCTGAAGTTTGCTGTTTTATGTTGTTGATACTTCCTTCTACTCCAGTTAACTTAACCGTGGTCTCGTTTTTCATGCTCTCAAGCGTTTGAGCAATTGGCACAATCTCATCTTTGAGTTGTTGCGTTTCTTGAGCCAAACCGCTTAACTCTTCAATGGACGTCTTTATTCCACTGAAATCCTTGAGTTTTTTTAATACTTGCTCAATATTGTCAGAATTGTTCTTCCCAGCCTGGGCAATTCGATCGATTTGTTCTGTTACCCCAGAGCTTAAACTGTCTTTGACTTGTTGCATCACTTCTTTGGTGCTTTCGTCAATTTGAACAATGATGTCGTTTTTGTTATCCATAATTATTTACCTAATGTATTTAGAATTGTTTTAATATGATTAGACACATTTCCTTTCATCAAATAAGGAAACGATTGTTGCAACCTATTAAGTGTTTCAACTTCATCTGCAAGGAACTTACAACCCACTTTCTGGGCTTGAATAGCCGCCACCAAATAAACAGGGTTTTCGTGATTCACAAGTATCAGTGAATTGGCAAATGAACGCTTACAATAATCTCTGACCTCGCCCAAAACTTCTTCTAATGCATTACCGTTTATCACTTCTGCCAAATCTTGAATGACAACAAACAAAGGGCCGGTATTTTTTGCCAATTCAAATATTATGTCCTTTAGTTGATTCTTTGCCGCACCTATTTGAATCGCGTTAAGCATGATAAATACATTGCTTTCTTGCAATTGTTCCGGGGAGGGAACGGCATTATGTATGATGGATACATTGCGGAATGTATTGTAACCAGCGTGAATGTCAGAAGTTGAAATCGTATCAGCAAAGCATCTCGAGGCAAACCAAGTTTCACTCATTTCATCCCAACCAATAATCACATTTTTGTGTTGATTATTTGAAACAAGGGAAATAGCTGTCTGTTGGATGCGCTTTTTGATGTTCAATGACAATATATAAACATTGAAAACAGTTTGCGGTATGACAATTCTTTCAGTCACCGTTTCCGAAAGATTTGATTCCGAATGTCTGATTTTCGTAGATTTTTCTGGATTGCATCGTATAGTCGAAGACAGTTCCTTTAGCTTTTTGGCAACATCTGTGTATGTTGCTTTGTCCAATGCTTGCTCTCTCCTAGCATTATATGCATTGCGCCTATAATCGATTTCTTTTTCAATTAGTCCTTTAGTTTTCTCAAATTTCCTATCCCAAATATTTGAAAGATGTTCAACATGTGAAATAGTTTCATCTATGAATTGCTTAACCGACTCCCTTGTTTTTTCTTCGTCTATTACTTGTTCAGATTCCACCCACTCTTGTCCCTTATGAGAATCCGGATTAAAAATCGTTGCAAAAAAGTGTTTTATTGGGCGTGTCGTTTCCCAATGACCAACTTTTTTCATTTGAACAACAAGGTCTCGCTTCGGGAAAGTATAGAGGTCGTCATACAAATCCCTTGCCGAAATATTCAATTTTTTACATACTTTTTCTATTTCTGTTCTAATGTATTTGGTTCTTTCACCAAATAAGTTTGCTATCTCCTCGCGTTTGTATCGTATTTGACTTAAATTGTAATAATTATCCTTCTCCTTTTTCAAACCATCACACTTTTTTGATAGAAGATTCTTAAAATGATCTTGCAGAGCCACAATGTTTTCTATTGTACCATCGAATTCAAATGGTGGAAGTGGAATATCAGAACCTTTTCCATCTTCGGCAGCTTCTTTTTGAATACGATCTATTTCTTTCTTAAGAACAGACAATCTATTCTGTTCAACACGAGGTTTTATTTGATTAAAAACTTGAACTATGGTATCTACAAGCAATTTATAATTTGACTGTTTCAATTTTTGTCCTTGTCCTCCCTGCTCTCTTGCTGCCAAAGCGTTCATAGCAGATATTTGCACGATAGAAACAGAAGACTTGTCTTTTATTTCAGACCTTGTAACAACCTTTTCAAGTCTTTGTTTACATTCCAAAGCCACTTGAGCTGCGGTCTTTTCCCCATCTGGAGAAGGCCGAACAGAATCTAGCATGTTCTGTACTATGATAATGGGTTTTTCATATTCGGCTGCGCTATTCAACATACTACCCATTTTAGCATCAGAAGAGGGTTTACATGTTGTAACAAAAATACAAAAATCCACTGTGGGAAGAAGGCTGTCCATAGTCAAATGTTCATGATTTTCAAAACCATAAGCATCCAAACCGGGACTATCAATAAGTATTATTTCCTTTGGAAATTCAAACTTTGGTGACGCTATTTCGATTTGCCGAACCATCTCCTTGTTATCGGGATTACCTTGTTCATCAGCATATCTTGAAATAGCATCTAAACTTAAGAAACTGTCTTTGAGAGACTTATACTTTCCCTCCTCAAAATACACATTAGCGTATCGTTTAGAATCATAAAAGCAACTGACTAATTGGCTTGAAGATGGTTTTGCTGCAACGGGTAATAATGATTCTCCAAGAAAGGCATTTATCATAGTTGATTTCCCACAACTTGTCACGCCAATAACGCCCAGCCTATATTTGTTTTTCTCGGCACGAAGCTTTCTTTCTTTCAAAGAGTCAATTTCTGATGAATATCTTTCAAAAACTGATTCACTTTTTGACAAGATTTCTACTATTTTATCAATGATGCTTATTTCGTCCATAATAGATTTCGTCAAAAAGTATATCTAACGCTTTGTTTGTCTCATTCACCCAATCCTCTCCACATCCAACCAAGCCATGCTCAAAGCACCGGCCTTTCTGATGTCGATTCCGTAAATCCGCATGAAGGCATCCACCACGGCTTGGCCGCCGTTGGTCGTCACGGGGTTGCTCATGCTGTTGCTTGGTACATCAACGGACATTCCTTTTTCAACACGGATGCCGCTGGTGAGTTTCGAGTTTTTTACTGTGATTCTGTAAAGCATAGCGTTGTCATTTTCTTTTTGTGCCCCACAAAAGTAGGGATTTTTTCAAACGTTTTTCAATAACATTGTGTTTTTTCAAACATTTTTTCTCCGGTCAAGGCATAAAGAAAGAGCGCGTCCCAACCTTTCTCATTCCGCTGGATGGCTCTGGTAAACCGTATCAAAAAAATGAGGAAAAGCAGTCCACGCCCTATAATAATAAGGTGTGGACATTTGCCGCCTTTCGTCCCTTGATAGAATTTTACCAGAATTTACCAGTCGGAACCGTGTCGTCAAACGTCCTTCGCAAGATGTCCTTTCGCCGTAGCGATGCCGCAAAAGTAAGAAATCTTTCCTTACCTCGTCCAACATCCTGCGTTTTTTCGCGGACTGCATTATTGTTTTGTTGTCGCCCATATCTCTCTGCTCTTAGATTGGATTGGGCGCAAAAATAATGGTAATTCCAATGGCAAATTGGATTATAGGAGATTATAGGGAATTATAGCGGGACGGGTTACTTTACAAACTTGCAAATCTCAGGATATAGACCCGCCATGTATCTTCGGAACTCTGAATCGGCGGAGTCGGCATAAGAACTATCCTTGTTGGACACCCATTCTGGGCCTCGGAAAAAGAGCCTCATTTTCTTGTAGTCGCCCCTCTCCGACAAACTGCGGACAATGTAGATCAACTCGTATGGCTTGTTGTTCTTGCCGTGCCATTCTATTTTGGGCAATTCCTTTCCTTCGGGGCGACATCTTCCAGTCAGGCGGTAGGCGAATAGCGCTTTCACATCGTTATCGTCTGCAATATAGCCCTTGTCAGCGATCCAGTCGATGAAGGCCGCAAAGGTCTCAACGCCCTTCTCTTTCAAGGTGTCGTCCATATAGAAGTATTCCTTGGACATATTGGATTTGTGCCGCCATGCGAAATAGTCGTCAGGAAGGGCGAACGGAGCGGAGGAAGGCCGCTGAGGGGGATTGTTGTATTCTTCCCAAATCGCATCAATCAAGTCTTCGGCAATTGGGTTGTCGAGAATTGGGTCAATCAGGTTACGCTCCTTCAACAAGAACTCATCATACAAGTCCCAATAGTAGCGGAGGTACACGCCTAAATTGGTTTCGATGAAATGGCGGTAGTCGGAAAAGTATTGATATAGTGTTTCGTCGCTGTCATCAATGTTGATCAGTTCGCTGGATGGTTGCCATCGCTCCACGGCTTCAAGCACCACATCGCTGTCTTGCCCATCGTCGTTTTTCAAGCGGCCAGCCATGTAGTCGAGGAGATAGGGCAAGTCCCCGTCCGCTATGTTCTCACCTTTGTAAGAGTCGTCCAAGCAACTGGCGCAAAGCTTGGCCAACGGGGTGGTGTCGCATCGGCTCTGTTCCAATAACGATGCAAAGCCTTCCATGTCGTTTTGCTCAATCCTGTCCAACAAATCCTTTTTCTCGCTTGATCCGATTTGCAGTACCGAAAGGAAATCCATGACGGTCGTTTTGAGCAGGGTCTTTAGCGTTTTGAAAATCTCATCGGGCAACATGAAAGGCATGCCGGCATTATCGTCGTTGAGAATATCAACCTTCTCGTCCATCAAGAAACGGTTGTTGTGAACGAACACGATGGCATTACACAACGGGGCGAACACTTCCTTCCATAATTGAAGAGGTTCTTTCAGGTCATTATCAGTCTCCTCATCCCGAAGGATTTCGTCCACATCTTCGGATAGTTTCTTCGAGGCAGGGTCTTCTATGACTTTCTTCAAGCCGTCATAATAGAGTTTCCGTCTGACTATTTCATCGTCGCAATTCATGGCCGCAAAGGTAAACATAAATTCCTTATGCCACAAAACCCTCTCGTTTCCCCCGGACAATTACAGTTACAATATTTCTGTTCTCTATATAGGGAGACAGGAAAAATAGGTTCAATTATGTTACCTTTGCATATTTCTCACTTCGCCCTAAACCTCACCAACCTCAGCGGCACTCCTTCGCAATCCTTCAGCACCTGAACACCGTAGTAATATCCGCCGTGGCACACGAAGCGCTTTTTCGTGAGGGCGAGGTCGTAGTCTTCGCACTGGAAGGAACCCGTTGAAACGCTTTGCCCTTTGCCGACAGAATAGGCGTGGAACGTGTTCTCGCCTGCCGTTTCGGCATCGCCGAAGAAGAGAATCTGGCCGTCGTTGCCCTTGATGGCCATGGTGAACCAACCCATGTTGACAGGCTCCTTGATGTGTTGGATGCCGTTTTCGCAATAGGAAATCCATTCATTGTATTTTGGAAGCATCCTCTCATCGGTCACTCGTGGCAATTCGTCTTTCAAGTCCTGAATGCGGGCGTTTTGCAGGGCGATCTGCTCTTCGACGGACAGGATCTGCGGTGCCCAGTCCAATGGCTTTTCCGAAATCTTGTTGCCATTGAAGTCGTAGGTTCTCACAAGTCCGTCGATGGGGTTGGAAACGATGAGTTTGCCATCGACGCTCGCCATTTGCCACTCGCCTTTCATGTCTTCCCTTCGGCTTTCTGTGTATACGAAGTAGTTTTTGCTTTTGAGGTCGGCGCTCATGTCCTCAAAGGCATCGCAAAGGGTTTTCTCCTTGCCGGTTTTTGTATCCAAAATGGATACAAGACTTCTCCATTTTTTGCCCCACGATGCACCGCCAATGATGGCGATATGATGGTCGTCCAACGCCAACATTTCCGTTGCCAAATACTTGATTTTAAGTTCTTTTGTAATCAGTCCGTTACCGTCAAACAGGTAAATGTCGCCCATGTTGTTGGCCTTGGTGAAATACAAGTCGCCCAACCTGCCTTCCACGGGCTGGATATTGCGCGGTTTCTTGCCTTTGTCGGCAAAATATATAGCGATGTCTTTCAGGAACTTGCCGTTTGCGTCGAAAAGGGAATACCTGTTTTTGTTGGCATGGCTGACCATGGCTTTGCCGTCGTCGAAAACGACAAGCTTTTTCCGCAGTCCGTTCGGGCGGCCATCCAAGGTGTCGTAGTAGGTGTCGAAGATTTTGTCCCAGTCGTTTCCCTTGCCGTAGGTTTCGTCAGGGACGAGCGTAATTGTTTGTGCGTCAATTTGATGGTATGACGCGAGGACTAAAATGACGATGAAAAGCAGTTTTTTCATGGCTGTGGGATTTAAAGGTTGATTTCTGTTTTTTCTGATTGCATACGCTTTTTGAACTCTGCAAGCTCCTGCTCTGCAAAGGGGCGGTTGGCATCGTAGTCTTCGATGGTGTAGTAGTCGAAGATGTAGTCGGTTGGCTTGGGCTTCGACAACAGGTTGAAAGCCATTACGATGAGTGCGATGGCGGCAGCTGTCGAAATAGAAGAGATGATGGCAATGCGGGTGACGTCCACTTTTGGACTTGCCGTGTGCCCGAACTCGAATTTCGGCACGGCGATGTCTTCCGGAACCAAAGTATCCAGTGATTCCTTCAATTTGTCGGCAAAAGCACGTTGTGCTTCTACTTTTTGCTTGCACGAAGGGCATTTTTCGAGGTGCGATGCCGTTTCTTGCCTTTTGCTTTCGGTCAATTCATCGTCGATGTAGCTTTGTATCGTTTTGTCATTCAAGTGCTTCATAATAGATGCTTTTTGATTTTGTCCAATGTCCTTGATAAGGTTTTCCCGACAGAATGGAAGTTGCGCCCGGTCATTTCCGCGATTTCCTTGTAGGAATAGCCCTCGCTGTAGAGCACGACCAGCGTTTGTTCCTTCTCGCTGAGGTTGGCTATCGCGTTTAGGATGTCGGGGGTCTCGTCATTGGGCGTTTCGTCCGATTCGGGTTGCGGACTTTCCATCGCGACGGTCCTTGCCGTTTTCCTTTTGTAGTCGATTCCTTTATTAATGGTACTCCTGACGAGCCAGTTTCTCGTGTCGCGGACGGTTTTCTCGTTGCTCATCGCGAAATAGTAGGCGGTGAACACGTCTTGCACGACATCCTTTGCGCTTTCGGGGTCTTGCAGCATCTTGGCCGCAATCCTGAGCAGCTTTGGATAATAGCTTTGGTATGTCCTTTCAAATTCGGGGTCCATTTCGGGA